>Ga0070741_10016595_pt1 | contig 12241 bp, 11 predicted proteins | sample Coa_R1_4_FD_66440 | JGI IMG/M metagenome (GOLD analysis project Ga0070741, IMG submission 66440) | Surface soil microbial communities from Centralia Pennsylvania, which are recovering from an underground coalmine fire - Coalmine... | ecosystem: Environmental > Terrestrial > Soil > Unclassified ...
CGCTTGCCGATATAGCACCACGGGCAGACGACGTCGGAAATGACTTCGATCTGTATCGTCATGCGCAATCCTCCACTGTCCAGGCCGCTGCAGCAGCAAGTGGGTTAGCATGCCGCAGCGAGTTGGCGCACATTCAGGGATTTTCCAAAGCTACGCTAAAATGCGAGCTTTAGCGAGGAGACGAAGAAGATGTCGATGGCAGACCGCGACGGGCTGATCTGGTACGACGGCAAGCTGGTGCCGTGGCGGGAGGCCACTACCCACGTGCTGACCCACTCGCTGCATTATGGGCTCGCCTGCTTCGAAGGCCTGCGCGCGTACAAAACCGTGCACGGCACGGCCATCTTCCGACTCAAGGAGCATACCGAGCGCTGGCTCAACTCGGCTCACATCTTCATGATGAAGCTGCCGTTCGACAAGGAGACCCTGATCGCGGCCCAGCGCGAAGTGGTGCGGGTGAACAATCTCGAAGCTTGTTACATCCGACCCATCGCGTTCTATGGGTCGGAGAAGATGGGAGTGTCGCCGAAAGGTGCGCAGGTGCATGTGTCGATTGCGGCGTGGCCGTGGGGCGCTTATCTGGGTGCGGAGGGCATCGAGAAGGGCATCCGAGTGAAGACCTCGTCCTACGCGCGGCATCACGTCAACGTCACCATGTGTCGCGCGAAGTTCTCGGGCACTTACGCCAATTCGATCCTCGCGAATCAAGAAGCTGTCGATCACGGCTATGACGAGGCGTTGCTGCTCGATGTGGAAGGTTACGTGGCAGAAGGCGCGGGCGAGAATCTATTCCTGGTGAAGAACGGCAAGCTGTACGAGCCCGAGCTGACTTCTGCGCTGATCGGCATTACGCGCGATTCGGTCATCCAACTCGCCAAAGAGATCGGCCTCGAGGTGCAGGCCAAGCGGATCACGCGCGACGACGTCTACACCGCCGACGAAGCTTTCTTTACCGGCACCGCCGCCGAGGTCACACCGATTCGCGAACTGGACAACCGCAAGATTGGCACGGGAACCCGTGGCCCGATCACCGAGAAGCTGCAATCGATGTTCTTCGATGTCGTCAACGGTCGGAGTAGCAAATTCAGTCACTGGCTCACGCCGGTGTAAGGCACAAGCAAGATGGAAGAAGCGAAAACCTCTGGGCCGATGCAGCAGATCGAAGTCAGCGCTTCCGATCTTCCCCTGCACTGTCCGATGCCTTCGATGACCTTATGGAACGCGCACCCCCGCGTGTTCTTGCCGATCGAGAAAAGCGGCGAAGCGATGTGCCCGTATTGCGGGACCCGCTACGTGTTGAAAGGGGGCACGGCCGCGCGGCACCATTGATCGGATTCGTCTCGCGTGCTCGATGACCGTCCCCTACCGCGCTCCGGCCTGGCTTCCAGGCGGTCATCTCCAAACCATCTACCCCTTCCTGTTTCGCCGGCTACCGCTGCCGCCGCTCGCGCGCGAGCGCTGGGCCACGCCCGACGGCGACTTCATCGAAGTCGACTGGCTAGCGGGCGACCGAAAGGCACCTGTGCTGGTGCTATTTCACGGACTGGAGGGAAGCTCGGGTAGCCACTATGCGCGTGCATTGCTCAACTATGCTCGCGCGCAAGGTTGGCGCGCGGCCGTGCCCCATTTCCGCGGTTGCGGCGGCTCGCCCAATCGATTGCCGCGCGCCTACCATTCTGGCGACTACCAGGAGATCGAGTGGATTCTCGCGCGGGTTGCGCAGCACCACTCCGAGGCTGCGCGCTACGCGCTGGGCGTTTCGCTCGGCGGCAACGCACTGCTCAAGTGGCTCGCGATCAAGCGGCAGTCGGCCCAGCGGTATATCGCGCGCGCGGCCGTCGTCTCGCCACCGATGGACCTTAGCGTTGCCGGGACCCGCCTCGGCCGCGGCTTCAATCGTGTCTACACGTGGAGCTTCCTTCGCACGCTCAAGCACAAAAGCATCGAGAAGCTGGCCCGATTCCCGGCGCTTTACGACCGCGGCGCGGTGCTCGCCGCACGCACATTGCGTCAGTTCGACGATGTCGTCACGGCTCCGCTGCACGGGTTCCGCGACGCCGAGGATTATTGGCGGCGCGCGAGCACACGCACACAGCTGCGCGAGATCACCATCCCCACCCTCATCATCCACGCGCGCAACGACCCGTTTCTTCCCAGCGCCCATCTGCCGAGCGTGAACGAGGTATCGCCCAGCGTCGAGCTCGAGTTCCCCGACCAGGGCGGCCACGCCGGTTTCGTGTCGGGCCGCTTTCCGGGCCACCTCGAATGGCTTCCGCGGCGCACGTTTGCGTTCTTCCAAAGCACCTAGGCAAAGCGACGTGGAGTTTTCCGGATCACTGCCGTAGCTATGGGATAATTCGACAATCCACTCGTCGATCTCCCCCGCCTTATGTCCCACGTCCCACCGGAAATCTTCAAGGCCTACGACATTCGCGGCGTCGTAGGAAAGACACTGACTCCCGAAGCGGCTGAGCTGATCGGCCGCGCCATCGGAACCGAGCTGCGCCGACTGGGTCAGCCGCGCATCTCGATCGGCCGCGATGGTCGCTTGTCCGGCCCGGCGTTGTCGCAAGCGCTTGCCAAAGGATTACAGGCGAGCGGCGTCAACGTCATCGATATCGGGCGCGTTGCCACGCCAATGCTGTACTTCTCTACCTACCATCTCGAGACCGGCTCGGGCGTCATGGTGACGGGCAGTCACAACCCGCCCGACTACAACGGACTGAAGATGATGGTCGCCGGACAGACGCTGGCGGGCGAGGCGATCCAGCAGCTGCGCCAACGCATCGTCGCCGACGACTTTGCGAGCGGCAGCGGCAGCTATGAACAGGCCGACATCAGCGAAGCCTACTTCTCGCGGATTACGAGCGACGTCAAGCTGAAGCGTCCGATGAACATCGCCGTCGATTGCGGCAACGGCGTGCCCGGTGCCTTCGCCCCCGAACTGTATCGCCGGCTCGGCTGCCGGGTGCGCGAGCTGTTCTGCGAAGTCGACGGCAACTTTCCCAACCATCACCCCGATCCCTCACAGCCGGAGAATCTGCACGATCTGATCGCCGCCCTCGCCGAAGGCGATGAGGAGCTGGGATTGGCCTTCGACGGTGACGGCGATCGACTGGGCGTGGTGACCAAAGCGGGCAAGATCATTTATCCGGATCGCCAGCTCATGCTGTTTGCCGCGGACGTGCTCTCGCGCAATCCCGGCGCCCAGATCATCTTCGACGTCAAGTCGACGCGCAATTTGTTCAAGTGGATCCGCGATCACGGTGGCATACCCGTGATGTGGAAGACCGGGCATTCGCTGATCAAATCGAAAATGAAGGAAAGCGGCGCGCTGCTCGCCGGCGAGATGAGCGGCCATATGTTCTTCAAGGAGCGCTGGTACGGGTTCGACGATGGCCTGTATGCGGGCGCGCGGCTGCTCGAATATTTGAGCGGCAAGGATCTCGACGCCGAATTTGCCAAGCTACCCGACTCGGTCAATACGCCCGAGCTGCAAATCAAGCTCAACGAGGGCGAGAATTACGCGCTGATCGACAAGCTGCAGAAGACCGCGCGGTTCGACGACGCGCGTGAAGTGATCACGATCGACGGTCTGCGCGTGGAGTATGCCGATGGCTTCGGCCTGGCGCGCTCATCCAACACCACGCCGGTCATCGTGCTGCGCTTCGAAGCCGACAACCCACAGGCGCTCGAGCGCATTCAAAACGACTTCCGTCGCGTTCTGCTCGCGGCCAAGCCGGATGCGAAGCTGCCGTTCTGAACGCGCCGGCATGGCGAATCATGGCTGACCCTGCAGCACAGGATCTGTTTCTCGGCCGACAGCCGATCCTCGACCGAAACCAGAACCTCGCCGCCTTCGAGTTGCTCTTTCGCGCCGGTCACGCGAACCGTGCGCATATCGAGGATGACGTATTCGCCACTGCAACCGTGATCAACCACGCCTTCAGTGAACTGGGGGTGGAGGCGGTGCTGGGCAAGCATATCGGCTTCATCAATTTGAGCGCGCCGCTGCTCATGAGCGACGTCATCGAGCTGCTGCCGAAGAACAAGGTGGTGCTGGAGATCCTCGAGACAGTGCGCGTGACCGATGGTCTGACCAAGCGCTGCAAGACGCTCAAGGCGATGGGCTTCACCTTGGCGCTGGATGATTTCACCGATCAGGTGGATCAGTTCCGCCCCCTGCTCGATATCGTGGACATCGTCAAGGTCGATGTGCAGCACATGGATGAAGCCAAGTTGCTGCGCACCACAAGACGACTGCAGGAACTGAAGGTGCGCCTCCTCGCGGAGAAGGTGGACACCCGCGAACAGGTGGATCGCTGCCTCGCCCTCGGCTACGAGCTGTTCCAGGGCTATTACTTCGCGCGACCGTCGGTTATCTCCGGCAAGCGGCTGAGCCACGCGGAGACTGCGCTCATGCGCCTGCTCAGTCTCGTGCTCACCGATGCGGATACGAGCGAGATCGAGAGCCTGTTCAAGCAGAACCCCGATCTGAGCGTGAACCTGATGAAGCTGGTGAACTCGGTCGCGGTCGGCGGCACGGGCAAGATTCACTCGCTCAGTCGCGCCATCACCGTGCTGGGGCGCAAGCAGCTGCAGCGCTGGCTGCAGGTGCTGCTCTTCGCGCTGGGCAGCGCGCCCAACGCCGAATTCCCGAGTCCGCTGCTCATCCTCGCGGCCACGCGCGGCAAGCTGATGGAGTTGATCGCAGAGTCGCTGCGCCGCAGTGACAAAGATTTCCAGGATTACGCCTTCATGGCCGGCATTCTCTCGCTCGTGAATGCACTGCTCGGCATGCCGATGAACGATATCCTGACTTCGATGCCCGTGGAGGCGAGCGTAAAGGGCGCATTGCTCGAACGCAGCGGGCTATTGGGTGCGATGCTGCTACTGGTAGAAGCGCTGGAAGAAGCACAAGTGGAATCTGTGGAGGCAGCAATCGAGCGCGTACCTGGACTCGATCACACGCATGTCATGGATCTTCAGGTCGAAGCGATGCGCTGGGCGAACTCGATCGGCGAGGCCGCCTGATTTTTTCAACGCCTTAAGCTGTCCTGTTCAGCGCTCGACCTGGCAGACACTGTCGGATCAAGTAACGGACGACCGATTGCGACCCGAAGCGGTAGTTCACCACTATCTGTTATGGGGCATCTCACAACTCCCGCACGCGCAATCCTTCGCCGACCTCGGGCGAACGACGCGATGTTGAGACAACGCCAACGCTGCGGAGGGGACCCTTAGCGTAAGATCAGCAAGCGGCCTGCGACCTTCGCTGACGCTATCCTCCATCGCATCGTGCATTCGGCGCACCGCATCACACTCAAGGACCTTCCTGTGCGCGGATATCGGCGTTACCCCGGAAATCCGCGACGACTGCCGCCTACCTGGAGCACTGGCTCAAGGTGCTCAAGCAGGACAAGCGCAGCGTCTTCACTGCCGCCGCTCACGCTCCCACGCCGCCGACTTCTTGCAGGACCTCCACACCCGGCAGGCGGAAGAAGTGCCAGCCCAGCCGCAAGGCTACGCTGCCGAAGCGAGGCGCCACTCGGAGCGTGACAAGGCAACAACTGTCAGGATTAAGCATCGGGATGCGTTCCTGGAGGACCAATGTTTAATCTGTTGATGTTCAATGTCGATTGGGGTTCGGGCAGAGCTGCCGTTCCGATCGGGCGGATGTTCGAGTACATCGACAAGCAGCTTGCCCTCCCCTGCCCTATACCTCGATCCCCAGAACCTCGGCAAGCCGTTGCGCCAGGTCGTCCCGGCGCCCTGCTTCGAGCCGTCCGAGGTTCTGCAGCTTCCACCGCACCGCCGGCAGGTTGCGGGCGTCCGCGGGGCCGAGACCTTCCCAGTCGGCTTCCCCCTTCGCTTTGGTATCGATCAGAAAGCGCCGGTGCAGACGCGGCATCTGCCCCACCATCGCCTCGATCAGCGCTTCGCGTGTGGCTTCGAGCTGCTCGAGCGGCACTGGCGCCGTCGTCATGCCCTCAAACCCCTGGGCGAACTCGGTAGTGAGGTCCTTGCGCGCCGGCGCGAGGATCTCCGACATCCGCCGGTCATGGCTGATCAGGTACACGAGGAAAGCACGGCGCAGCTCGTCCGTAACTCCTTGCCGGGCGAGCAGCTCGCGCACGTCGAACAAGTCGCGCGGGTGCTGGCGATCGAGCGCCGCCACGATTTTGCCGGCATAGAGATCGGGAAGCGACACCACACGCATTTCGGCGTAGCCGAACTGCTCCTCGACACTTGGAGTCACTTCGCGCAGCTCGGGCACAAACACGCAGCCACGCAGCACCGGAGTGACCTCGACCTTGACTTGCGCGGCGCCACTGCGCAAGAACAGCGCCGTCGTGCTCCTCTCCTCCCGGGTCCGGCCCCGCTCAATCAGCAGGCGCGGCACCGCCGCTTTCGCCCTTTCAGCGATGCGTTCGAGAGCCTTCTCGATACCTCTGAGCGAGCTGGCGCGGTCCTCGACTGGCAGGTAGGTCAGATCGATATCGACCGAGAGCCGCGGCAGATCATGCACGAACAGGTTGATCGCCGTTCCGCCCTTGAGCGCGAAGCACTCCTCGGCCACCACCGCGGGCATGACCCGCAACACCAGCCCGACCTGGCGGCGGTAGGTCTCAGACAGTGCCACTGAGATCGTCCGGTACCGTGATCTGGTATTTGCTGTTCAGCCGACCCTGCTTCGCAATCAGCCGCTTGCCCTTGCCGAGGTCGATACGGTCGCGCTCGAGCCGCTCGGCCCAGCGATGACCGTGCCGCTCGGCAAACCACAGGAACAACCGCTTGGCCTTCACGTTGCTGCAGGCCTCGAGGAGACGCTGGCAGACACGCGGATTAAGGTTGGTGAGCGACTGGAAAATCTTGTCGACCTGCTCGAAGGATTCGCGCTCAGGCAGCTCGTCACACAGCTCGAGAATTGCCCGCTCCGGCGTCGAGCAGGTGATCGGCCAGCTTGTCGGGGACCAGGGGGACACCGGAGGTCCACCTACATAGCCCTTGGGCAGGCCGGTGGTAACACCGCTGGCGACGTCGACGGCAACGGCATCGAGCCCCTTCCCTGCCTTGTCGGCCGGGAACAGGCGCCTGGCGCGATGAAACACGAACTCCTGCGGCAGGGTAAGTTTCTTGAGCCAACCGGGCGGCGGTTGGTTGCCGTAAAGGTGCACCCGGCGCGGCCCCTCGGGCTCGAGGTAATGGCCGTAGCCCTGCACGGTCAGTGCGCTGCGTCCCCCGACCACACCCGGCCACTCGAGGAGCGTCTGCAGCGACACCACCACCAGCGTCCAGGGGATCTGGTCTGATCGTGTAGCGCGCAGGCGGGGCGGCGGTCTACGGAAAACGCCGTTGCCCAAGTCTTCAAGCCAACCGCTATGAACGTAGTAGCTCCGAAGATTATGCGCAACGTGGTGCTGCTTGAACCAAGCGGAATCCACCAGAAACCCTTCCGGCAATTCCTGCTGAAGCTGGTTTAGCTTTGTGCCCTTTACGTCAGTCATGCTGACGATTGTGCGCTTTTCTTAAACCGACTTCAAGTTTACTCTTTTCCCCATATCGTCAGTCATACTGACGCTTCGGAAATGTTCGTAAACCAGAAGGCCGGGAGAGGATGAGGACCTATGCCTTGCTGCACTGCAAGTGCGGGCTGGCTATCGAAGACCGGAGGCACGGGCCAGGCGATCGCAAACCTCGCCGATAGCGGCAGCGATGTCGAGGGATCTCAGATCGGCCGATAGCGGCCGTTGGTCAGCCGTTGATCTGGCGGTGTTCGCAGGATCAAGTGCTGGCATTCACACTTCAAGCGCACCAAATCGCCGCGCCGACTTGCAAAGCCGCCGCCGGGTCGCGCTCAGCGCGATTCCAGCATCCGCTTCAAGTTCTCCAACCCCAGCTTATAACCGGCATTCAAGGCCTTGGTGGGCGTTTCGTCGTCCTGGCCGGGCGGTGGGTTGTCGGTCCAATAAGCCAGGCGCTTGAAGCGTGCTTTCCACTCCACAAGTGACTTCCCGTCGGGCAGCGGCCTCACCGTCAGGGTCGCGAAGTAATCGCTGGAGATCGGGTCACCTTCGGCATAGGTGTAGGTGAGGCTGCGATTCCACGGCTCGTAGTCGATCAGCTTTTCTTCCACTTTGGTGCCGTTGCGTCGCGTGAGCAGCCGAATCGCACCGACTTCGTTGTTTCGCCCCAGCACCAGCTTGGATGCCTCGATGGGCGGATACCACTTGTTCAAGCCGACGAAGTCGCCGGCTACCGCCCATACCGCATCTGCCGGAGCGTCGATCACGATGCTGTGCTCGACTCGCTGCTCCTTCGCCTCCGCTTGCGCGAGAGAAGGACTCGCCATCACGGCACCCAGTATCGCCAATGCCAATGTTCTTCTCATCGCTCCTCTCCCTCGAATGGTCGCGGCGCTACAGCCGCTCCTGCACCCACCCCTGAACCGATTGCAACGCACCGGGCAGCCGTTCCGGATCGGTGCCGCCTGCCTGCGCCATGTCCGCCCGTCCGCCGCCCTTGCCGCCCACTTGCTGAGCAACGAAGTTGACCAGCTCACCCGCCTTCACTTTGGAGATCAAGTCATCGGTGACGCCGGCGATCAAGGTAACCTTTCCGCCTTGGCTACTTGCGAGCACGATCGCCGCCGACTTGAGCTTGGCCTTTAGCTTGTCCACCGTCTCGCGCAAGCTCTTGACGTCTGCGCCGTCCAAGTTCGCGGCGAGAACATGCGCATTGCCAATCCGCTGTGCCTGATCGACGAGCTCGTCGCCCTGCGCGCTGGCAAGCTTGGACTTGAGCCGCGCCAGCTCCTTGTCGAGCGCGCGGACGTTGTCCATGATCTGATTCAAGCGCGCACCAATCTCCATGGGAGGTGCATTGAGCATTTCGGCAACCCCTTCCAGCGCCGTCGTCTGCTGCTGCACATACTCGAGTGCGCCTTCGCCGGTAACCGCCTCGACCCGGCGAATGCCGGCGGCAACCGCCGATTGCGAGACGATCTTGAAGAAGCCGATGTCGCCCGTGCGCTGCACATGCGTGCCGCCGCATAACTCGGTGGAGAAGTCCCCCATGCCGATCACGCGCACCTCATCACCGTACTTTTCGCCGAACAGCGCCATCGCACCCGCTTTGATCGCTTCGTCGTATTTCATCAAGCGCGCTTCGACCGCGACGTTGCGGCGAATCTCCTCGTTGACGAGCCGTTCGACTTCGCGAATCTCCTCCGCGCTCAGTGGCTTGTCGTGGGAGAAATCGAAGCGCGTCTTCCACGGATCCACCAACGACCCCTTTTGCTGGACATGACGCCCGAGCACCTGGCGCAGCGCCGCATGCATCAGATGAGTCGCGGAATGGTTGTGCGCGGCGCGCGCGCGCATCGCGACGTCGACGTGCGCGCTCACTTGGTCGAACACACTGAGTCTTCCGCTCCTCAGCACGCCTCGATGGCCGAACACCTCGGCCTGGATCTTCTGCGTGTCCTGGACCTCGAACACCCCATGACCGCACACGAGCTGCCCCAGGTCACCCACCTGCCCTCCGGCCTCCGCATAAAAGGGCGTACGGTCGAGCACGATCACAGCTTGTTCCCCTGCCTGGATCGAGTTCACCTGCGTGCCCTCGCGATAAATCGCGAGGATGCGTGCGTCCAGGCGCAAGGTCTCGTAACCGTGGAACTCGGTCGGCTCACCCCGATACTCGACCGATTGCGTCATTTGAAACTTCGAAGCGGCTCGTGCGCGTTCGCGTTGCTCGGCCATCGCGGCTTCGAAGCCCGCCAAATCGACTTGAAAGCCGCGCTCGCGCGCGATATCCGCGGTAAGGTCAACCGGGAAGCCGAACGTGTCATAGAGCTTGAACACGGTCTCGCCGTCGAGCATGCGGTCTTCGCGGTGTAAGGCGCTTTCGAGCACGCCCATGCCGTTCTCCAGGGTCTCGGCGAAGCGCTCTTCCTCCTGCTTGAGCACGGCCGCCACGCGCCCCTTGTTCTCGACGAGCTCGGGGTAGGCCTCGCCCATCACCTTCGCCAGATCGTCCACCAATAGATAGAAGAACGGTTTCTTCTGGCCCAGTTTGTAGCCGTGCCGGATGGCGCGACGAATGATGCGCCTCAACACATACCCGCGGCCTTCGTTCCCTGGAATGACGCCATCGACGATCAGGAAAGAACAGGCGCGGATGTGATCGGCGATCACCTTGAGCGAGTTCGAGTGCAAATCCTTCGCCCCCGTCACCCGCGCTGCCGCTTTGATCAGCGCTTGGAACAGATCGATCTCGTAGTTGCTATGCACGCCTTGCAGCACGGCGGCGATCCGCTCCAAGCCCATGCCCGTGTCGACCGAAGGCCGGGGCAGCGGATGCAAGGTTCCGGCTTCGTCCCGGTTGAACTGCATGAAGACCAGATTCCAGATTTCGATGAAGCGATCGCCATCGGCCTCCGGCGTGCCCGGCGGCCCGCCAGGAATGCCGGGGCCGTGATCCCAGAAGATTTCGGTGCACGGACCGCACGGCCCGGTGTCGCCCATCTGCCAGAAGTTGTCGCTCTGGTATTTCTGTCCGCCGGGCTTGTCCCCGATGCGCGCGATGCGCTCGCGCGGCACCTTGATGTCTCTTGCCCAAATGTCATAGGCTTCGTCGTCGTCCTGGTAAACCGTCACCCACATGCGGGCAGGATCGAGGCCGAATTCCTTGGTCAGCAGCTCCCAGGCGAAGCGAATGGCATCGCGCTTGAAATAGTCGCCGAAGCTGAAGTTACCCAGCATCTCGAAGAAGGTGTGATGGCGAGCCGTGTAGCCCACGTTCTCGAGGTCGTTGTGCTTGCCGCCGGCACGCACGCAGCGCTGCGACGTCGTCGCGCGCTGGTATGGACGCTTGTCCAGCCCGAGAAAGACGTCTTTGAACTGGACCATCCCCGCGTTGGTGAACAGCAAGGTCGGATCATTGCTGGGGACCAGCGAGCTCGACGGGACGATCGTGTGACCGTTGCGTTCGAAGTACTTCAAGAAGCGACTGCGGATTTCACTGCTTTTCATGCGGGCTCTGTCTCTGTTCAGCGCGTGGTGCTGGGTCGCGCTCGGGTCCTTATTACGCTCGGGCTCTGCACGACGGTGGCGCTCTATTCCGTCCTGGATCTCAGTTCCACTTTGGGCTCTGTTCGGCTCGGGGCTCTGTTCCGCTCCGGGGCTCGGTTCGGGCTGGATCTCGGTTCGCTGCGTGCAGGCTAGGGCGTTAATGCACAAGAACCTGAAATTAAACCACAAACCTGCCGCGACACGAAGCATTAGTTGAGGCGGTTCGGGCGAGATTCGAGTGAGATGACGGACCGCTAATTCCCTTCGGGTTCTTTGCCCGAGAGCAAGCGCTGAATGACGTCCGCCGAGAAGCCGCGGCCGGCGAGGAAGCGCGCTTGCTTGGCGCGCTCCTGCAAACTGGCGGGGTGCTTGCCGAAGCGCTTCGCCCATACCGCGCGGGCGTCTTCCATCTCTTGTGCCTTCATGGCGCCAATGACCGGCGCCACGGCGTCGGCATTGACGCCCTTCGCGCGCAGCCGCTCGAGAATGCGACGCGGACCGTAGCGCCCGCGCGCGGCATTGGCCATCTGCTCGGCCAGTCGGGTTTCGGAGAGCCAACCGCGCTGCTCGAGCTCGTCGAGCAACTGCTCGAGCTCGGCAGGATCGACATCTTCGCCGCTCAGCTTACGGCGCAGTTCCGAACGCGAGTGCTCACGCCGGCCAAGCAGGCGCAGCGCCGCAGCTCGCAGATTCGTCCCATGGGCCATGGGACTCCGGCTCGCTATTCCTGTTCGACTTCCTCGAGCATCTCCGGCGCGCCGGTCACGCCCGCCGCCGCGCGGATCTTGGCGTCGATTTCAGCCGCGAGATCCTCGTGATCGCGCAGATACTCGCGGCAGTTGTCCTTACCCTGACCGATGCGCTCGCCACTGTAGCTGTACCAGGCGCCGGACTTTTCGATTACCTTGTACAGCACGCCCAGATCGATCATCTCGCCGTGGCGCGAAATGCCTTCGCCGTAGAGGATGTCGAAGTCGGCTTGCTTGAACGGCGGTGCGACCTTATTCTTCACCACCTTCACGCGCGTCTCGCTGCCGATGACCTCGTCGCCGCGCTTGATCGAACCGATGCGGCGGATGTCGAGCCGCACCGAGGCATAGAACTTCAGCGCGTTGCCGCCGGTGGTGGTCTCCGGATTGCCGAACATCACGCCGATCTTCATGCGG
>Ga0070741_10016596_pt1 | contig 12240 bp, 15 predicted proteins | sample Coa_R1_4_FD_66440 | JGI IMG/M metagenome (GOLD analysis project Ga0070741, IMG submission 66440) | Surface soil microbial communities from Centralia Pennsylvania, which are recovering from an underground coalmine fire - Coalmine... | ecosystem: Environmental > Terrestrial > Soil > Unclassified ...
CGGGGTACAGCACGGCAGAAATGGATGGGGCGGCGGAAATGGCGCGCTGTTTGGAACGCCTGCCACACAAGCAGGTCCATCTGGTACTGCCGGTTTCGATGAAGCGCGCGGATCTGGCACGGATCATCGGAGAGTATGCGGTTTTCCAGCCGGATTTCTTGTTGTTCACAAAACTGGACGAAACGCGGTCACTGGGCGCGGCGCTCTCGGCGGCGCTGGAAGCCGACAAGCCGCTTTCGTTCTTCTGTGGCGGCCAAAGCATTCCGGAGGATCTGGAGCCGGCGCATGCGCGCGCTTTTGCGGCGATGCTGGCCCGGCCACAGTTGGGAGAGGCGGGCGCGGCAGCTTGATGGCTTCCAATCTGTTGGCAAACGCGGCTCTGTACAATTCGACGCCGGCGGTGGACGCGGGCGAGCGGGAAAAGCTCATCCTGGAGAACCTACCGCATGTGCGTTGGGTGGCGCTGCGCATTCACGAAAAAATCGGAGGCGCGGTCAGCCTCGAGGATCTAGTTTCCTGCGGCGTAATCGGACTGATTCACGCGGTGGACAGCTACGATCCCAAATTCAACGTCAAGCTGAAGACCTACGCCGAGCATCGCATCCGGGGAGCGATCCTGGACAGCATCCGGGGCCTGGACGGCATTCCGGTGCACAAGCGCAAACGGCTAAAGGATGTGGAAGCGGCGATCGCGAGCGCCGAGCAGCGGCTGCAGCGGGTTCCGACGGAAGAAGAGATCGCGAAAGAGATGCAAATCCCGCTGAACGAATATCAGGAGCTATTGGGCGAACTGCGCGGAGTGAGCCTGGGCAGCCTGGACGAAGTGGCGGATGGATTTTCGGAAAGCAAGCTGCTGCGGTACGTGGCGCACGATGACGAGAACCTGCCGACGCGGATCTTAGAACGCGCGGAGCTGGAGAAACTGCTGGCGGAGGCGGTGAACAAGATGCCGCGCCTGGAACGGACCATCCTGACGCTGTATTTCAAGGAAGAGCAGAACCTGCACGAAATCGCCGAGATTCTAGGCATCCACACCACGCGTGTTTGCCAGTTAAAATCGCAGGCCGTGCTGCGGCTGCGCGCATATGTGGTCAAGAAGTGGCCGTCCACGCGGGGGATTCTCTAAATGAGCGATCAAGACACTACCACCGCGCCGCCGGAAACGACGGAAGCGCCGGTGAATGCGGCCGAGGAGCAAAGAGCCAGCACACCTGGTGCAAGCACGACGGGCGCGAGCCTCCCTTCTCAAGGCGCGCCACGCGCCGCAGCCGGATTTTCGCAAGCGGCTCCGCTGCTGATGGGCGTGAAGCTGCCGATTCGCGTGCTCCTGGGACGCACGCAGCTTGCGCTCAAGGACATCGCGCAACTGGGGAGCGGCGCCGTTGTGGAACTGGACTGTTCGCCGGACGATCCGGTGGAGATCATCGTAAACGATCGGGTGATCGCGCTGGGAGAAGTGGTGGTAGTACAGGGAAACTACGGAGTTCGTATTACGAAGATCGCCTCACGGCGGCACGACGACGGAGAGGTGGAGGTTGCACCTTCGGATCTGGCGAGCCTTTCAGACAAGCTGCGGTGAACCCTATGCTTCTCACGTTACTTCCTTATCTTACGGTGGCCGCGAATCTGGTCCTGGTGCTGGGGATACTCTTGGGCGTCAGCGACCGCGTGAGTAAGCTGCGCACGCAGACGGTGAAGCAGGAAAAGAAATGGCAAGCCGAGGCGGCACGCCTGATGGCAGAAGTGACGGAGTTGAAGGGGCAAGTGCTGGCGTTGGAACAGTTGGACCGTACCACGAGCCTGACGGGTCATTCTCTGGTTGGGGGGCCGGCGGGATCGCCGGCGGTGGCCGCGGGTGGGAGCCTGAACAATACACTGCGCAGCAAAGTGCTGAAAATGCATCGGCTAGGCCAGACTCCCGAGCGCATTGCGGGTTCGCTGCACGTGCCGGCGGGGGAAGTGGATCTGCTAGTGAAGGTTCACAAAATGGCGATGGCACCTTACGAGAATGGGGCCGCGCCGCGCTCACAGGATTCCAATGAGGGCGGCTCAGATGAAAACTCTTAAAGGAAATCTTAAAAGTCAGGGCGTGGCTTGCGATAAAAGAGTGCCGCGGCTTTTCGGTAACGGCAGCAGTTTTTTCAGTGACAGCTGCAAGCGGGTGGCTACCGCAACGAAATGAGGATGCCATGACTATTCAGAACAACGAGAGTCCCGACATTTCGCGCCTGGACCTGTCTCGCCAGAACCAGACGCAGCAGTCGTCGCGTACCAGCGAAACGGCCGGCGCCGATTCGTCTTCCTCTTTGACGGCGGACACAACGCCTGGAGATGACTCTATCTCGCTCTCAAATTCCCCGAATCTGGTCCAACAGGCGCTCGCGTCATCGTCGCCCGCACGCTTGGCTCGCGTGCAGGAACTGAAGGCGCTGGTGCAAAGCAATCAATACCTGCCGGATGCGACAGAAGTAAGCCGGGCTTTGATTCACGCGCACTTGACCGGAGAGTAGGACGGCGGCTTCCACGGTATGGAAAACGCCACCGAGTACGGCGATGTGCGCGAATGCCTGCGCTTGGCGCGCGCCAGTATGCGCGAGGTGAAAAAACTGCTCGCACAACCTTCGGCGGAAGCAGCGGACCAATCCGCCATCCTGTTGCGCGACGTGGAAGTGCAACTGGGATGCGCGGCGGCGGTTCTGCGAAAAAACGGATTAAAGCCAGATGCGAGTATTCGCGCGGGCGTGGAAGAGTTGCAAAGCGAAGTGGCGGTGCTGGCGAATTTTTTTTCCGGGGCCGACAGGATGCTGACGCACTGGCTGGAAGCGGTTCGAACCCGGCGCGGAGGATACACAGAGCGGGGGCAGGCCGCGCCTTTGACATTGGTCCGCAAAGTGAGCGTAGAGGGGTGATGAGGCATGGGTAGTCTCTTCTCCGCATTGACTTCGGCGGGCCAATCGCTGAAGGCCTTCGAGCAGGCGATCGAGGTGACGCAGAACAACGTCGCCAACGCCAACAGCCCCGGTTATGCGGACCAGGTGCCGCAGTTAATCTCGCAGGATTTTCTATCCAACACGCACTCGACGGCGGGCGGAGTAGCGGAAGTGACGGACGATACGCGCAACGCGTATGCCGATACCGCGGTACGGCAGCAGCTGTCGCTGCAAGGGATGTATCAGCAGCTTCAAACGACCCTGGCGCCGCTCCAAAACGTGTTCGATGTTTCGGCGAATAGCGCGATTCCCGGGGCGCTCAATCAGTTATTTCAGAGCTTCTCGGCGTGGGCCAGCCAGCCGAACAACGCCGATTTCCAGAATTCGGTGATCGACGCGGCGCAGCAGACCGCGACGGCGTTTCAGCAGGCGTCGCTGCAGCTGAACCAGATCCAGACGTCCACCACGAACGACATTCAATCCACGGTGGCCCAGATCAACCAAGATGCGGCGCAGATTCAAGCGCTGAATCAGCAGATCGCGAAGAATTCGACGCCCAACGCGGGATTGCAGGCGCAGCTGGAAAGCGCGCTGGAGAACCTGTCGGGCCAGGCGAATATCCAAGTGCTGCGCGGCATCGGCGGAACCGCGACCGTGCTGTTGGGCGGGCAGACCGCACTGGTAGAAGGGCTGCAGATGACGCCCATCCAGGCGGCGAACGACCCCGCGTCGAACGCGGGAAATCCGGGCGCGGCACCCAATGTCATCATCCAGGACGCGAGCGGGAAAGACATCACGAGCGAAATCACGGGCGGGAGCCTGGCGGGTTTGCTGAACGTGCGGAATAAGCTGATTCCATCACTGATCGGCGGGGGCCAGCAGGTGGGCGGGCTGAATACGCTGGCGCAAGGTTTGGCGGATAGCGTCAACAACATTCTGACGCAAGCCGTGACGCCAGCAGGCCAGCCGGGGACGGCTTTGTTCACGTATAACGCGAGCGCGCCGGCGGGAATCGCGGGCAGTTTGAACGTAGCGGCCGGAATAACGGGGAGCGCACTCGCAGCGGCGACAACGGGAGCAAACGCAGTGGCAAACGGAGCGGCGTTGACGCTGGCGGCGTTGGATTCGACCAGCCCGGGCCCGGTGAATGGCCAAGGTTTCACGCAGTATTTCGCGACGCTCGCGGCATCGGTGGGTAACGCGGTCAATAATGCGACCAATCAGGCCAGCGCGCAATCGTCGCTGGTGGCGCAAGCCAAGAGTTTGCAGCAGCAGGTCTCGGGGGTTTCGCTGGATGAAGAAGCGATCCGGCTGGTGCAATTGCAGAGCGCGTACCAGGCGGCGAGCAAAGTGGTGACGGTGATCAACGAGATGACGCAATCGCTGCTCGCGATCACGATTTAGGAGGAGGTCCAAACATGATCGGCGGCCTGAGTCCTTCGAACGAACAATTCCTGGCATCCATGAACATCCTGGAAAACACGTTGAACCAGGCGAACGAGCAGCTGGCGAGCGGATTGAAAGTGAACCAGGCGTCGGATGCGCCGCAGTCCTTGCAGGATATTTTCGTGACGCGGGCGGAACTGGGGCAAGCGAATCAGGCGGTGCAAAACCTGACCACGATTCAAGGGCAGGTGCAGGCGGCATCGGGCAGCGTGCAAAGCGCGATTCAACTGCTGAACCAGGCGGTGGCGCTGGGAACGGAAGGCGCGAGCACATCGACATCGCTTGCGACGCAGCAGAACCTGGCGCAACAGGTGCAGGGGCTGCTGGCGCAACTGGTGGCGACGGCGAATACGGATGTAGGCGGGGTGTATGTGTTCAGCGGCGATCAAACGGGTTCCGCGCCGTATAAGGTGGACACCTCAAGTCCCACAGGCGTGGATCAGCTGATCACGCCGCAGCAGGCAACGCTACAGGTGCAAGGTCCCAGCGGCGTGAGGTACCAGGTATCGATGACGGCCCAGGAGCTGTTCGACCAGCAGGATTCGGGCGGCAATCCGACGACGAATAATGCGTTCGCGGCGTTGACGAATCTGGTGCAGGCGCTCGAAAGCGGGAATGCGACGAACATCACGCAGGCGATCAGCAACGTGCAGGCGGCGGGCAATCACGTGAATAGCCAGACTGGATTTTACGGCGAGGCGGAGAACAACATTTCGAGCGCGCTGGACCTGGCGCGAAAATATGCGACGCAGGACCAGACGCAGCTCAGCAGCTTGCAGGACGCGGATACGGTGAGTCTGGCGGTAGAAGTGACGCAGGCGACGACGGCTTTGAATGCGGCGATGTCGGCGCAGGCGCATAAGCCAACCAGCACGTTGTTCGATTATCTGCCGATTCCCTAATGTCAACTAGGTGTTCCTACGGAGCCGGTCCCCACATGGAGCGCGCGAAGTTTCCCCCAGTACGGTTGGCGCGAGGTTCCCATTTTGCGGGTCTGGTTTCGAAAAATGTTCAATTCCGTACTGGAACTAGCGATAGAAGCACGTACCCAAAGGCTCCAAGAGGGTCCGAAGCCGTACACAGATTTTGGAAAGGATTCAGTTATGTTTAGATTCTCTGCCAGCAAAATTTCCCTCGCCCTGTCCGCGCTCCTGTGTGCGGGCTTCGCGCAAGCTCAGAGTACGCCGGTATCGCCGCTGGTAGCGTCGCCGACGTCGGTTTCCGTGAACTTTACTTTGCCTTCGACGCAGGGATCGGCAGTGGCGGTAGGACTGTCGGTGGCGTCGGGGAGCTATGCCTTCGTGGTGGATCCGGCCACGGTGCCAGCATGGCTGTCGCTCGATTCCATGGGCGGGACCGCGACGACGACACCCACGACCATTCATTTCCAAGCCAGCACCTATGCGTCCTTGCAGGCAGGCGGGGTCTATACGGCCAGTGTGCATGTGCGCGTGAGCGGGTACCAGGACTATGCGATTCCGGTGACGCTTTCGGTGATTCTGCCGAGCGCCACGGTGACGGTGGCGACAACGCCCACCGAGACGAGCGGCACCGTAGACCTGACCTACACGCCGAATTCGGGAACCTATCCGAGCGCGACAATTACGGTTTCTTCCAGCAACACGCCGGTGGCGTTCACGGCAGCAGTGTCGGGCAGCGGCTTGAGCCCGGCGGCGCCGGCAGGCTGGGTCCAACTGAGCGTTCCGAGCGGCATCGCGTATAACTTTGGAACATCGGTGACGGTGACTTTCCTGAAGGACGTTCTGCAAAATGCCAATGTAGGCGACGTTCTGACGGCGACCGTGAATATCGTTTCAGGAGGCGTCACCACGCCGGTTCCGCTCCAGATTACGATTCTGGAGCCGCCCGCCACATTGAGCGGCACTGCGGCGTTGTCACCCTCCGCCGTACCGGTGCAAACTTCGGGATCGAAGAGCATCGTGGTGAACGGCTTCGGTTTCTATGCGGCGGCATCCGGCATCACGGCCACCACGGTTTACGTTACATACACGGGGCAAGCTACGCCGACCGATATCACGACGATTACTTCGAAGACGGGCGCGCAGACCGGTTCGGTGACGGTAGTGAGCCCGACCACGATGATCGTGTCGATTCCGTTCGAGGACGGGGCCGGAACGCCGAACGGGATTCTGAGCGTGGCGCAGTCGATTACGCTGTACGTCTCGAATGACGGCGGCACGACGAAGAACAGCACGGCACTGAACGTCACCGCCTCGCCCATCATTTACTCGGTGACGGACGGCGCGGGCATGCAGGAAGCGGCTCCGGGCGCAGCACCGAAATTCGCGCCTTACGAGATCATTACGATCTTCGGCGCCAACTTCTGCGCAGGCTGCGGAAACACGGTAGTGGCTACGACGACCAGCAACCGCTATCCGACTTCGCTGACCATCGGCAGCCACGCGCTCAGCGTCGCGTTCAACAATCAAGCGGGAGCAGCGATTACCAACGGCGCTGCTTACCTGCTGTTCGCGAACGATACCCAGATCAACGCGCTGGTTCCGTCGGCGATTATCGCTAACGGGATTACGGGGCTACAGATCGTGGTGACTTACAACTCGGTGGCGAGCGCCAACTACCTGGCGACGCCGGCCGCTGTGAATCCCGGCATCTTCACGACGTCGGCGGCGGGCAACGGACAGGGCGCGATCCTGCTGAGCGCCGATTATTCGGTGAACTCGTCCACCAACGCGGCGAAAACCGGGAGCACGGTGCTGATTTACGCCACCGGCCTGGGTGCGCCGAACAGCACGTCGGCGCTGTCGAACTCCAGCAAAGGCGCGGTGTTCCCGACCACGTGCCTCGCGCCGGCAACCTACGTGACAGATGCCAGCCTGACGAGCCCGGCGACCGCCGACGGCGCAGTGCTGGATCCGACGGTCTGGCAATCGGCGAACCTGCCGCCTTGCTTCGCGACCAAGAATTACGTGACGGTAAACATCAACGGCCAGGCCGGCACGGTGACGTACGCCGGCTGGGTGGCGGATTCGGTGACGGGCCTGTATCAGGTGAACGTAACGATTCCGTCGAAAGCCACTACGAGCACGACGCCGGTTTCGGTTCCAGTGACGATGACGGTGAACGGCGTACCTGCCCAGACCGGCGTCACGATGTACATCAAGCAATAGCTCGGGAAGTCGTTTAGCAGCGGGGGAGTACGGCGGCGGGAGGGTGCAGTTTGGCCCCCGCCGCCTTTTTTATTGGCGAAAGAACGCGGAGGGGAAGGCCGCAGATAAACGCAGATGCACGCAGATAGCGGCAGGGGATCCGTAAGTAAGTGAATTTTCCAGGGGAGGTTTCTTCAATCCGCTGGAGCGATCGGCGATACAGCAGCATGGCTGAAAGCGTGGCGCAGGTGGCGGGGCGGATTTTGACCGCGTGGCGGAATGGGGAGGGCGCCAGCCTGGCGCAGGAGCTGGAGCGTGCGGCGCCGTCGGGCACGCGTGAAAGCGAGGAGTTGGAGGCGTTGACGGGAGTTGTGGAGTCGTTGGGAAATGGGCGGCGGGAGGGCGGCGCGGTGCGGCTGCTGGAACACCTGGCCGGGGATTCTAAGCTCAGCGCGTGAAGTCTTCCACCTGAAAGGCGCGGTGCTGACCGGTACTTACAATCTGGCCAGCGAAGCGCGAGACGCCGTTGAGGGTGCAAACGGCGCGGCGGTCCACGGGATGGTCCAGCCGCAAGATCTGGCCTTCGGCAAGGCGCAACAGGTCACCTAAACGCATTTCGGAACCTTCCAGCCATACCTGGATGGAAACCTGGCCCTCCAGCAGGAGTTCGAGCGTGGCCTCCACCGAAACGATGGTTTCAGGCTTTTCCACGACGACGGGCTGCTGCTCCTCCTGGACGACGGTGCCAAAAAGGTCCGGGGGGACTAAAAACGTAAGCTGGCCGGTTTGTTCTCCGCAGGCTAAGTTAAAGCGGGCGGTGAAAACCGGTTCGGTGGGCGGCAGGATGCGGGCGGGCGCAGATTCGAACTCGAGCGTGACGGTTTCAAGCGGCGCTTCCATCAAAGACGCCCAGGCACGGTAGGCGTCGGTAAGGAGCATGCGGTACAGAAGCCGGACGACTTGCAGCTCGATCTCCGTGGGCTTGCGGTCCGGCACGGTGAACGAGCCCGGCTTGGCGCCCAAGGCGATGCCCACGAGCGGAAGCAGGATGGAATGCTCGACGACGACGATGAGTTTGCGATCGCCGGGGCGGACCAGTACCAGGCCGAAGCAGGCCTTCTGGCCGACAGGGAACTCACCGAAGGCAATTTCGCTGCTGGCGGCGTGCGCGGCGGTTACCGAGGTCCGCAGGAAGGCGGAGAGACTGATGGTAAGCTCCCGAGCCAAGGCTTCGTTGGCCTGCCGAACCAGCTCGCCAGGCAGCCCTTCGAATTTACTGTTGACGCGAAATTCCGCCTTGGTCCAATGGGATGCGTGAGTGGCTTCCATTCCGCGAGGGTACCTGCCTACGCACCTAGAATCGGCTGCCTCCGGCAAACACTTTACGTTACAAGACTTAGGCCACTGAATCGTTCTTAAAAAGCGTAAATTTCCGGCGCGTGGGATCGATAGAGGACTGAGCCTGTGGCCCGCTCCATTTGTGCCCGTATAGTTCGTAGGTCCTTTATGATCCAGCTCACGCGGTTAAATCGCGACCCCCTGATCGTCAACGCCGATCTGATCGAGCACGTGGAAGTGACGCCCGATACGGTGGTGGCACTGACGACGGGCCAGCGTTTTATGGTTCTGGAATCGGCCGAGGAAGTGGTGGAGAAGGTGATCCAGTTCCGGCGGGCCATCATGAGCGCCGCACTTGCGCCGCCTAAGATTCAAGCGAGCGAAGCGGCGGAGGTGAAGGCGCATGGCTAAGGCCGGGTCGAGCAAGCCGGATCTGGCAACGCTGGGCGGACTGGTATTGGCGGCCGGCGGAATCCTGGGCGGATTGCTGATTGAAGGCGGCAAACTGACCGACATCGCGCAGGTTACGGCGCTGATGATCGTGCTGGGGGGAACGATCGGGGCGGTGATGGTAACGACGCCGCTCAAGACGCTGATCCGCGCGGCGAAGTATCTGGGAACGGTTTTCCTGGAGCACGAACACCCGCCGGAGCAGGTGATAGAGGAGATCATCGGGTACGCCACCAAAGCGCGCAAGAACAGCATCATTTCACTGGAGGCGGACCTGGAGAAAGCCAGCGATCCATTCCTGCGCAAGGCGCTGTCGCTGGGCGTGGACGGGACCGAACTGCAGGAGCTGCGCAACATGATGGAGCTGGATCTGGATCTGCAGCAGCGCAACGGCGAGGCGATCGCGAAGGTATACGAAGCGGCGGGCGGGTATGCGCCGACCATCGGCATTATCGGGGCGGTGCTGGGGCTGATTCAGGTGATGAAGCACCTGGAGAACATTGAAGAGGTGGGGCGGGGAATCGCGGTGGCATTCGTGGCGACGGTGTACGGCGTGGCATCGGCGAATCTGTTCTTCCTGCCGGCGGCGAACAAGATCAAGGCACGGCTGCACGAGACACTGCATCTGAAGGAGCTGATGCTGGAAGGCGTGTGCAGCATTGTGGAAGGCTTAAATCCGAAGTTGATTCGCGTGAAGCTGGACGCGTTCGCAGAGAGCAAGGCGGAAGCCGACGGGAAGGTGAGCGCTCCACACGCGGCGCGCACCGCGGCGACGGCGCAAGGATAACGCCATGGCCAGGAAGCGGGGCGCTCCGGAACCCGAAAATCACGAACGCTGGCTGGTGTCGTACGCCGATTTCATCACGCTGCTGTTCGCGTTTTTCGTGGTGATGTTCGCTTCTTCCCAAACCGACAAAGTGCGCGCGAAGCAGGTTTCCGAGGCAGTAGAAAAGGCGCTCGGCGACGGCCGGTCCATCAGCGTACCGGCGGCGGTGGCGAAGGTGCTGGGCGGCACGGTCGACGATCGCGGCCAGGGCAACGCAATGATGAAGGGTCCGGGCGGAGCGCAGCGCGCGCTCAAGAATGCGCCGCCGGAGAGTGTAGTGGAGCTGATGCCTTCGCTGGAGCGGTTAAACAAAGATCTGGAAGAAGAGATCAAGGACGGCAAGCTGGAAGTGCGGATGGAGCCACGCGGGCTGGTGATCAGCCTGCGACAATCGGCGTTTTTCTCTTCGGGAACGGACGCTCTGGATCAATCCAATCTGCCGACCATGAAGAAGCTGGCGGAGCTGATCGCTGCATTACCGAACTCCATTCAACTGGAAGGGCACACCGACGCGATACCGATCCACAATGCGCGATTCGCGAGCAATTGGGAGCTGTCGTGCGCGCGCGCCATCGCGGTGCTGGAAACGCTGTGCGGCAAATTTCAATTAAGCCGGCAGCGGTTCTCGGTGGTGGGGCGGGCGGATACGGTGCCCATCGATTCCAATGATACGCCGGAAGGACGCGCGCGTAACCGGCGCGTGGACGTGGTGATTTTGAACAGCCTGAAGATCGCGCACACCGACGATCCGCCGAGGGCGAAAGCGCCGGCATTGAAGCCATCGCCGTTGGGCCGGGCCCAGAACTAGCTTATGAGACGAGTTTTCGACGGTGGCAGGGCGGACGCAAAAAAGTCGCAAAAAAACGTGAAACAATGCCCGGCATCATCGAAAAGAATATCGCACGCTGGGCTATGGCGTGACTTTGGCGAAGAGCCGAGCGGCGAGAGCCGAGCAAGGACGAAAGAGGAGTTTACGATATGATTTCACTTCAGACGAACGTCACGTCGCTGTTTGCGCAGCAACAACTCAACGAAAACAACACAGTCGAAAGCAAGACGATTCAGCAGTTGACGTCCGGCTATCGCATCAACCAGGCAGGCGATGATGCGGCTGGTCTGGCGGTTGCTAATCAGTTGCAAGCCAACATCACCGAACTGCAGCAGGGCGTAATTAACGCGTCCAACGGCACCAGCACGCTGCAGATCATCGATGGCGGGCTAAACAACATATCGAACCTGCTCGACCGTTTACAGACACTGGCAACGGAGTCGGCCAGCGGAACCTTCCAAGGCAGCCGCACCACTCTGAACAACGAGTTCACGTCGGTGTTAAACGAAATTACGCGTCAGGCCGGCAACATCGGTCTGGCGTCCGGGGGAACCACTTCGAACACGGGCACCATCGGGTCGTCCCAGTACAACACTGCCGCGCTGAACATCTTCATCGGCGGCGGCGATACCGGTAACGCGAACGACGCGCAGATCACGGTGGACTTGACCAATGGCGGCGCGGGCGGCGTGACGGTGACCGGCGTGGACGCGACTGGACTGGGCATCAATACCGCGGCTGTGGACACGGCGGGCAATGCCACCGCGGCACTGGCTCTGGTGCAGAACGCGATCACGAATCTGGGTACCGTTCAGGGCGCGGTGGGCGCGGGCGAAAACCTGCTCAACTACGCGAGCAACCTGGCCAATTCCCAGATCACGAACCTGACGGCTTCGGAAGCCTCCATCAAAGACGCCAATGTCGCGCAAGACGCCTCCAACCTGGCGCAGGAACAGACGCTGCAGCAGTCCTCGATTGCGGCTCTGGCGCAGGCCAACTCCGTTCCGCAGGCCGTGTTGAAGCTTCTGCAATAGCTTCGGCGGCTAAGGTTTCAGACCGGCTGGGCCGATGGTAGGGTGACCACGGTCCAGCCAGGGATCTCGATGGAGGAAGCTCGATGAGCGCAAGCCCCAGTTCCATAGCGTCGAGCCTGGCGGCCCTGACGGCGCCCCAGAACGTCACCACGGGCAGCAGCAGTTTCGCTTCGGACCTGCAGGCCTCCATCAACCGGGCACTGCAAATCGCCTCCCTCCCGATGCAGTTAGTGGAAGCCGACCAATCCACGGTCGGCGG
>Ga0070741_10016597_pt1 | contig 12239 bp, 2 predicted proteins | sample Coa_R1_4_FD_66440 | JGI IMG/M metagenome (GOLD analysis project Ga0070741, IMG submission 66440) | Surface soil microbial communities from Centralia Pennsylvania, which are recovering from an underground coalmine fire - Coalmine... | ecosystem: Environmental > Terrestrial > Soil > Unclassified ...
GTCGGGTCTTGCTTCTCGGCCAGGGTCAGATCGCGGGTTTCCAGGCCGTCGTAGGTGGCCCAGCGGTGGTCAAACTGGTGGATCATCTTGGCTTCATACAGCGGCAGATAAACGCGCTTATCGGCGGGATCATCAGCGACGAAACGATTCCCGACGAGGTGGAACCCCCGCCGTTCCAACTGCTCGCGGGTACGGAACTTATCGCTGTCGGTGTTCATCATGAACATCAGTTGAAATTTGATTCCCCAGGGATTTTCTTCTGGTTCACCTTCACGGATTAAAATCGGGATGCGCCGATAAATACTCTTGGTGAGGTCGGCATCACGCTTTGAACGAAATATCGGCGTTGTTCGCGTGTTTGGATTGAGCAGCCGAATATCCTCCGCCGAGAGGGTGAAACGCTTTTCGGGATCGTCCAGATCGCCCACATTCTGGGCGAAGAAGACGAAGGTTGCTCCTCGTTGGGCGGGCGCGGCGCTGCCTGCTATGGTCAGCAGGCAGAATTTATAACTGCGGTGTACACCAGGGAAAATGGCATCGCGGTTCTCGAAGTCGTAAAGACTACTCAACGCGCCCGTGTCCACAATATGGTTAAAAAAATATTGATTAAACGAATCGGTAGCGATGCCTGTTGGCACAATCAAGGCTGAGTAGCCTTCACGGTTGATAATGCTCAATCCTGCTTCACAGAACAGCGGTGCAGTATTCAAGCGCCCGAAACTGGTTAAGGGATAGCGTCCACTTGCATGACAAAAATGCTTGATGCCGTCATTGGCTCGCACGGCCTGGACATAAAGTGAGTAGGCGTAAGGATCGGCCTTCGCAAATTGATTCAACATTTTCTTGCGTTCAGACATGTTCAAGGCTTGGGCGATTTCTGGCGCACGTTCCGCGAAGAACTCCCGATCATCAAGCTGAATTTGTTCCCAGGGCGGATTACCCAGCACACAATCAAAGCCGCCATTCCAGCCACATTGTTCGTTTTCGGCGCTGTCCAGTTCCGCTGGCACTTCAAACACGCCTGGAAACTCGATGTGCCAGTGAAAGAAGCCGTACTGTTCCCGCAACTGCACCACGATGCGGCGGATCGGTTCAAATTCGGACGCAAAGGGGTCTTGGCACAGGCGCTGGTACACAAACTGGGTCAGCGGCGGCACACCGGTATCCGGTCTGCGTTCCCACACAAACGCTGCACACCACGCATCCGCCAGCAGGTGGGCGCGGATGTATTCCGGGTCGTTCGCCAGCGCCTGCCACTGGGCTTCTTTGGCGCGTATCCCGGCGATACGAATGTCTTCGATCTCATCGACCTCGCTCACGGCTCTGGTCAGGGCTGCCTGGTTCGCGGACAGATCAAACAGGTCGAACATGGTCAGCTGGCCGCTTTCCAATGTCTTGCGTTCGCTCCGGTTTTGCTTGCGAAGTTTCGCGGTCAGTGCCCTATCATCGCCCTCCAATGGCTCGAATGCGCCGTCGGGGATGCCTTTCGCCATCAGCGCCGGGGTGGTTCCCAGCAGGCTGTTGCCGACCTTGATATGGTGGTCGAGGAACGACAGCGGCTTGCCGGGGTCAAGCGCCTCGATCCACAGGTTGACTTTGCACAGTTCCACCGACATCGGGTTGATGTCCACCCCGTAAATGCAGTTCCCGATCACCTGGCGCAGCGCCGTGCGCACCAGTGAGGGCGGCGGTTCATCGCCACCCGCCCGCACTTGCGCCAATGCATGAGCAATACGGTGGGCCGCCGCGATCAGGAACGAGCCGCTGCCGCAGGCAGGGTCACAGATTTTGAGGGCCAGAATAGCCGATTCCGGGTCGCGGGACTGGCGGGCTTCATTGAGAACAGGCATTAACGCCGAATCCAGCAGCGCGTTGATCAACGCAGGCGGGGTGAAGTAGGAACCCGTCGTCTTGCGATCATGGCCGCCAGCGGTCTCAAGCTCGAAGCGCTGTGCCGCCAGGTTCACTTCCGGGTGGAGTTCCAACAGCGATTCGTAAACCCCGCCGAGTTCCTCCGGCCCCAGGTGCTTGTAGTCAATGGGGCGAAGCGTGCCCGTTTCCCTATCCTGGATGAAGGCGAGGGCGCGAATGGCTTCCAGCAGATCGCGGTTGGCGATCTTGCAGTCGATGATGTCCTGAACGAACTTATCATCGAACAAGGCGCTGCCCAGGACAGGCAACCCCAGTATTTTGGCCTTCCCGTTGTCGTATCCGCCGACCAGCCGCATCACGAGCCGCAGCCCCTCGAACTGGTCAGAGTGGGTCGTCCCTCGAAAATGCTCTGCGACTTCTCGCACGCGGCGAACGGAATAATGCTTCAAATAAAGTTCCTGGGCGTTATCGTCGGCTTCCGGGTCAAGCAGCAGTTCCCGATCTTCGGCGGCAAACAGGAACAGCAGCCGGTACACCAGCCGGAGAAGCTGCCGGTAGTAGTCCTGCCTGTCAAGCGCACCCGAACGCAGTTTTTCGCGCAGTTCCCGGTTTCTGGGATGTTTGATAAAGCCAGTGCCGAGCGCCCGAATCGCCGCTTCCACGCTGTCGCGCAGTTGGTCGAGGGCGCGTTTGCCCTGTTCGTCGGCGGTTCGCGCCCATTTTTCCAGCCAGTAGTCGTCGGCCCGGTTCCCCTCCACGCGCGACTGATGGCAAACCATCCAGAACAACACAAAGTCGGGATAGACCTCCCCCTCCATCATCCCTTCAAGGTTGAATTCGAGGTATGCCTGGCGGGTCAGGCTGCTGTTATCGCGTAGCACCCGCAGTCGGTAGCCGTTTGAAACGAAGCCCCAGGTATGTTCCGGGCTGTGGTTCAGAAAACTCTGCATGAGGCCGTGGGGACTGCTCGCGGCTGCGCCGGAGACGCCGGGCGCTCGCCTGTCCAGGTCAATACGGAAGCTGACCAGGTGGATGGGCAAATCTCCCCACCGGTGCGAGATCGGGTAGGCCCGTCCGTCAATGGTGACCGCAGTCGCCGTTTGCAGCCGCCCATAATCCAATGCGGTGAATAGGGGCAGCAGCCACCGTTCGCGGGTGATGGTTGTGCCCGCATCGCTCTCTGGCAGCATGGCCTGAGCAGCCTTGAAGTTCCGCCAGGCTGCTCTTGCCCGATTCCAGGCATTGCTGATGGCCTCGTTAATGCGTTCACCGGAGAGGTGGTAATCGCTGGGCGTTCGTCCGTCCAGCCCGGAGTCGGGATCAACAATCCGTTGCAGGAGTTCCGGTGGCAGCAGCAATCCTTCAGTGCGAACGGTGGTGAACTCATCAAGCATTCTGACTGCCATGCTTATTTCCCCTTCGCCGGAAGATAAACATAGATGCCCAGCACATCGGGCGGAAGTTGCGGCACGATCTCGTATCGAATACCCGTCATTCGGGCCGCAGCACGCACACGGCGGTGGGCTTCCAGCAATCTATCTCCGTGAAACTGGGCAATCTCGTTCAAGTGGGGAGCGATGTGGTCAAACCCATCGATGACTCTGCGCACGAAGATTTCGGCCTGGGCACGAGCGATGTTCTCATCTTGCTGACTGAGTTTGATAGCCAGGAGCTTTTCCGCTGTTTCATTGTCCAGCCATCGAGCATTTTCCGGTGACCCCTCAAAGGCCAGAACCAGACTGTCCTCACACAGTAATTGCTGCTCGCGGTCTCCGCGCTGTGTCAGAAGGTGGTATCGAAAACGCAGCAACAGCAGCGTCGTCCGCGTTTCCACGTGGACGGTGCGGATTGCGCCGCTCCGCCTGGCTCGCGCCTCCTCTTCATCGGTTTCGGGATCAAGCGCGGTATCCATCACATAGGCGGCTAATCCTTCAACGATAGGATGGGTACGGGTCAGATAGAGTTGATCGCCTTTCACGGGTATCTGATCAAAGCGTGCCGCGAACCTGACCTGGCTGCCCATCGCTTCGCGCAACCCGCGCGGCGTCTCGGTGAGGTCAAATTCCACCGCACCATTTACGGAAACAAAACCACCGTACATCCGCACCGCATCCATCATAAACTCAGCCACGTCTGTTCCAGAGCCGACTGCTTTTTGCGCCGCTTCCAGTTCCGCTTTAACCTCATCCACACGGATAGTCTGCTGGGCAAACATGGTTCGGGAGCGCTTTTCACGTTCCTTGACACTCTCCCATTGCAGGCTCAGAGCAGTCCTTTCCGGCCGCATGACATCCTCTGGTAGTAATAGAAGCTGTTCTGCTGACTGGTGGGATCGGTCTCGCAGGAGAAGCCCCTCAAAAATGGCCTCGACTATCTGCGAGATGTCGCCGGGGAGCGGTACGGAGATGCCCAACGAGTCGCGGATCGCCTTGTGCTTTCGCAGCAAAACGTCGAGAATCACGCCGTCAATCTGATTATCAATGCCATAATAGGTCACGACCTTGACTGTCGGACGTGGCTGCCCATAGCGATCAATGCGCCCTTCGCGTTGTTCATGGCGTGTAGGATTCCAGGACAAATCATAGTGGAGGACGGCATTGAAGTCTTTTTGCAGGTTTATGCCTTCACTCAGGCAATCGGTGCAGACCAGAACCCGCTGCGACGACCTGGCAAGCTGCGAAACCCGCTGTTCTCGCTCTGCCGAGGGCAGCAACCCGGTGACGCCGATGACCTCAACGTTGGGCAAGTTGCGCCTGAGTTCAGCAGTCACGTAGTCCACGGTGGGGATAAAACGACAGAAGACGATGGGGCTATAGCCTTCATCCAGAAGCGATTTGACGATCCCTACGCTCTGCTGTAACTTTCGGTCTTTCTTGCCCATCAAGGCAGCCGCTTCGCGCGCCATGTCGAGCAACCGCCGCCGATTGTTTACTTCGTCTTCCGCCAATTCCCCAATGTCAGACCCCGGTACAATGTCGATGCCTTCAGCAGATTCGGTGTCCATTAAGTCAAGAACAGTTTGACGGCCAATTTCATCGACCTCATCAATGTTCCGGGCGTCGGTTGTTGCGGCTCGATTGCGCAGGGTTTCTACAGCAGCCGCCGGGCTTGAAGCGAGCGCACTCAAAAGCGCCAGGACAGACCACCAACGCACGCGCTGGCGATAGCCTTCTGCGGGCGTGGAGATGGTCTCCCGTGCATAACGAAGGACGCGCCCAAACAGTTGCTTATATTCTTCAGATAAGCGGTAGGTTGTTTCGGTATATTGGCGTTCAGGGAACGGGGTTGTCGATTCCAGGTAGGAGCGTATATCGGCGCGTCTGCGTTGGACAAGATGCTGTGCCAGTTCACGGCGAATAGCCTCGTTCTCGCGTCCACTCAAGTCCTCTGGTAAGTCGCCAAACTCTGGCTTCAAAAGCTCAAGCAGGGATCGAAACGCCGATTCATTTCCGCTGTGTGGCGTAGCCGTCACGAAGACAAGATGGCGCGAAGGATCCTTCGCCAAACCGGAGACCAGTTGGAAACGCTGATGTCTATTTCCCCGGTGTTCAGTGGCATTAACGACAGTGTGCGCTTCATCCACGATGATAAATTCGGGCGCGGTCCGTAAAAACTCCTCGCGGCGGCGGTCAGATTTTATGAAGTCAGTGGATACGACTACATAAGGGTAGTGCTCAAATAGCGACTCGCCCATGCGAATACGCTTTTTTCGTTCCAGGCGTGCAACGGTTCCGGGAAGTACAAGTTCAGCTTCTATGAAGAACTTCTCACGCAGCTCGGCCTGCCACTGCTCCGCTAATTGCGGCGGGCAAAGTACCGCCATCCGCTCGATTTCGCCGCGATCTAGCAACTCACGAGCGATCAGGCAAGCCTCGATGGTTTTGCCGATTCCAACGTCGTCGGCAATCAGGACACGGACAGGATTGAGTTTGAGCGCCATCAGCAGAGGAACAAGCTGATAGGGTCTTGGTTCAACAGCTATTCGAGCAAACGAACGGAATGGGCCTGCGCTAGACCTGAATCCCAACCGAACTGCATCGCGCAGCAATTTTGCGGATCGATAATCACCGACCTGTTCAGGACGAGGTAGTTCAAAAGTGGCCGGTTCAACCGCGTCTAGCGCTGTATGAATACCGATTTGCTCATCGTCTGTACCACCTAGAGGACGGAGCAATACCAGGCTTTCGGTAGAGCCTGGTAGAACGACCCACTCTCGCCCTCGGACACGAACAAGAGTGCCTGCCGCATGATTCATAGACCTTCTCCAAAAATGTGGGGATTTTGCTTGATGATAGTTTCCCAATCATCACGGTATCCAAAGCGAATGACGATGAATCCTGCATCTTCCAAACACTCAGTCTGTCGCGCATCGAGTTGTTGGCGATGAGGATAATCATGCGGTGAACCGTCGATCAGGATCACGGTATACTGATTGCGGTAAAGAAAATCTACCCTTGCCGAACATTCATCGAATAAGGTTTGTGCATCGTCGGGCAGACGATAACCACGTTCATCGAGATACGATAGCCATTTGCGTTCCAGGTCGGAGTCGCACAACCGCAGCAATGTTTCCAGATGGGTCGCGCGTGTTTCTGTGGTCGGGCTGGTTTCGACCCGTGATTTTGTCAGCGCCAGCAGCAGGTCTCGAATGCGCTGCCGATCCAGCAGTGGATGCTCGCGCTGATTACCATAACTGAGCAAACAGTCATAGCACGCAGCTTCACAGTCCTCCTGGGCGCGTTTCGCTCGATGGAGGTCTTCTCCTGTATCAGGATCGAAGTGACACAAGTCCAATGCTGCACGCGCAATCTCCACGAGCGCCCCGGGTTCATCCACCAATCGTCGTAAAACCCCTGCGCCGCCTTCTGCTGACTCGTAGAAGAGGATGAGCCGACGTTCTGAGCTATCGGGCAGTGGTTCGGCGGCCAGTTCGTTGTCTTCCAACTGATAGTGTGCCTCTATCGCACGCTTTAAGGCCGCTTGTAGGGAAGCTAAATCCTCTAGTTCAAGCGGAATGCGCGGCTCAAACAGGAGACAGTTCCGACTATCCTCCACATAAGGAATCACGCGCCGGGTGCGCTCCGACATGGGATCGGTTGGATCATCTTCAACCTGGTCATTTCGTGCCCAGTAGCCACGCTCAATATCGAGAACAAAGCCATACTGATATTTGTTTTTGCGTCGCGCCCAACCGAGGTTAATACGCCATAAGGTTGCCGACGAGGAATAGGTCAGGCGAACCAATTCCCCTTCTTCACCGACTACACGGGCTGTGGTTGCCGCAGCGCGTCCATCTTTCTGCGCGAAACGCACACCCGTGCGAATTTCGTAGCCCAGCCGCAATCGCTCTTCTTCGTCAGAGTTAATGCGGTCACGGCGGCGAGTGACCACATTCTGCAAACGAAGCAGCGGCGAAAGTGCCAGGTCGAGTGGCATCCCACAGCGTTCGCACAAATCGAAATTTACACCTGGACGCAATGGGTGCAGATAACCGCAGTTGCTACACTGCTTGACTTGTGTGGTTAGCGGTTCATCGTCTTCGCTCACCGACACTGGCATAATAATCTGGTTAATGAGGTAACGTGAACCTTCATGGTAGATGATGGCACGCGGGCCAAATTCGGAGATTGCCAGAAAACGTGGACGTGACAGAAACTCGTCCCGTTGACGGGTGCGCCGGGCAGGAATGAACGCCGAAATGGGCAGTCTTGGAAAGCTATAGCCTGGCAAAAAACCTTCGGTGGCGAAGTAGCGATAGCTGTAGAAATCCGACTGGGCCAGGCTGTCAATCTCGGTGAGCAACTTCAGCTGTGCTTCAGCTTCACGGCGCAGTCGCACTGCCTGCTGTTTGTCGCTGGCGCTGCGTGAGGCGTCTCGGATAATCTTGTTTTGGACATCAGCCTGCCGCAACGCGGCCCAGTAGAGGTTGCGCCAGCGGTCACAGGTGGAATCGAAAGCCTGAACCACCGAACTCATTGTTGCGTCAAGGAGCGCATCGGCATTAGCCAGGTCGGGAATAGTCGCCAATATATCGGCGGCACGCTGCCGCGCTGCGCTGCGCGCGCTCAGTGATTCGGCCTGTTCACGACATTCGGGGAGCAACTCGAGCGATGGCGGATCGCCGGCTAAATCAAGGATGTCCCGCAATGAATCACCGAGCGACATCCCCGTTTCTGCTAACCAGATAGCGTGGATATGGGCGCGCAGCAGGTCCGCGTTCGTCAAATCTAAGCGCGGCGGTGCAACTGCGCCAGCGACCATTCGATCTGGACGGCGGAAAAAATACTGGTCGTGCGGACTGCCGCTGGAACAGTAGGTAAAAACCAGGGCGGGTTGCCCGCTTCGTCCTGCGCGACCTGAGCGTTGCGCATAGTTAGCCGGTGTGGGTGGCACATTGCGCAAATTGACGACGTTTAGTTCTGCAATATCGACACCCAGTTCCATCGTCGGTGAACAGTAGAGGATAGGCAGACGACCTTCGCGGAATTCCACCTCACGTTTGATGCGATCCTCATTCGGCACCTGGGCGGTATGTTCGCGGGCTTCCAGGCCGATCAAGGACTCAGCGACCGAACGGTAAAAATCGGCGAAGAAACGATTCGGACGGGTTCCACTTTCTGGCTCGTTGGGCACGCGAATAGGGTCATGGAAGCCGCGTTCACCATTCCCCGGACACCAACGCATGGCGGAGGCGACCAATTGATAACCGGGCACGTCCGTTGTGTCCTTCGGTTCAACGACAATCTCGACCAGCCCAGCGACTCGCAGCCCCTCAAGCAGTTGACGAATCAGGAGGTCGGTCGCAACCAGATCAATGGAATCATGGGTACGGCGGTTGAATTCTGGAAATGTCCCAGGACGCCGCAGATAGAGACCGAAGCCGCCGCGTGCCGATACATAACGATTGCCTAAATAATCATCGTCGCCACGCGGACGTGGAAAGACCACCGTCGCATGTTCCATTCGCTCATCTTCGTCAATGGCCCAGGGTTCGACCAAACGTTGACTACTCTGTTGCTGGATGCGTTCCTGATAACCCGCATCCAGATAATCCACTTTGATAGCCAGTTCCCGGCGGAGATAGTCCAACAGCACCCTGCTGATGCGCCTGCGTGTTTGCGGGCTGGCATGAGCCAGGGCTGGATGACAATTTGCCCATACATCGTCAGCCGCACATACGTCATCCAGCGAGTCGTAATCAATTTCGAGTAATCCACACTGCTCCAGATTAGGCGAAGTGATGCGCCACCCACGCCGCAAATCTCGATAAATCCGGTAACCGAGAACCTGTCGCAGCGCTTTCTGAGTCTCTTGAAGCGCCTGAAAGCGTACAGATGGATCGCTTGCATACAGGTGCAGTGGGAGATTAAGCGTGTCAAAGACCTTCTGGGCAATGACATCATGGCGCAAGCCTTCGGCTCCCGCATCGCTTACCGCCCGATAAATTGCTCCTCGCAACAACCCCAACTCGACAAAATCGTTGAAGTGTCCCGCCTGCAAAGAAGCATCTTGACGGTTATCGGTGAAACTCAGGAGCTTGCGTGCTTCGGGCTTCAGATCACTGATGCGCAGTGAGCGTATTGCGGATAAGCTCAAAATAGTGGTCGCGCTGCTGCGTCCCTCCGAACTGAGCGATGCTAATTTGCCGAAATCGTTTTGGCGTGGCGCATAAGATACTCCACAATTGACGCAGAACAGGAAAGGGGCTGGAATATACGCGCAAATCTGACCGTCCCCATCCTCGTTACCGTTAGCGAGGACACGCACGACACGAGGCAGTTTCTCACGTCGATTTGACTTGACACGCTGAACACCATTGCGTTCTTCGAGCCAATCGTCTGGCAGCTTTTTTACCAGGTCGTCGAACTCTGTGGGCCAGGGTTTATCGGTGCTAAGATATAAATAGCCAGCCTCTGTGTCATCGTCTGCAAGCTGATCGCGGAATTCGCGCGGCATCACTTTATGTTGCTCATCGCTGCCTGTCGTAACGCGAACGACATAGTATTCCTGCCCGCATTCCCGGCAGAAACAGAGGGGAAACAGCACACGCTCTCGATCACCGGGCACAAACTGCTGACCATTGAGGGTCAGGTATCGCTCTGCTTCCGGTTCAATCGTCGCATAAACTGTGTCGCCAGGGCTGATAAATTGGTGCAGGCGAAACGCGAAAGGGTGAAATCCAGTTTCAGGGTTCGGTTCGCATTCATAGCCTGCGAGCAGCCAGCGTTGAATAATCTGGACACAGGACTCTTCATCTACACCCGTCAGGTCATGCAACCGTCGCGCGGCCCCCTCTTTCCCTTGAATGCTGCTCGGTGTACTGCGTACTAACCTGCCTTCACGCATCTGCACACCAAAGGTGCTCTCGATCCAGCAAGATAAAGGATGCTCAACAAATTCCTGATACTGAGACGGTGCAACCAAACGCTCACCCTGCATCAGCACTTCTCTCAGTTCACTTCGGAAAGCCGGCTTATCCAAATCCCGCTCTGGTGTAGCACGACGCAAGGTTTCACCGATAATGTGATCTGGGTAAACGGGCACGCCGAACAACTCTGACCCAACCTTAGCAACTTTTAGGCGCTGTTCGTCGTAAGTCCCTTCACTTGCAAGCGTTGCCGATGTGCCAATAAACTGAATGGGCCGTCCCGATTCGAGACGATTGCGTACTCGACGCACAAGCAGCGCGACATCTGCCCCTTGCCGTCCTCGATAAGTATGCAATTCATCCAACACCAAGAAACGCAGCCCGCGCGCGCCCTCGATTAATTTCCGCTCTCGCGGGCGTGTCATTAGCAGTTCCAACATGACATAATTTGTGAGCAAAATGTCTGGTGGATGGGCAATAATCCGCTGACGTTCTTCATCGCTTTCTTGTCCGGTATAACGCGCAAAGCTGACCGGGCCTTTCCCGTCTGGATAGCCATCCTGTAGGAACTTGCGTAGCTCTCCAGCCTGGCTATTCGCAAGTGCATTCATGGGATAGACGATAATCGCCTGAATACCGTGGCCGGTTCCTCTGCGCAGCACATGATCGACGATGGGCACGATATAGGCGAGGCTCTTGCCCGACCCGGTTCCAGTTGTCAAGATGTAATTGTGCCCGTCTCGCGCCGTAAGAATGGCGTCGGTCTGGTGGCGATGAAGATTGAGTGGGCTGTCTTCACCTCGGTCTTTCCCGCGCCTGAAGACACGGCTGCACTCGGGGTGTAGAATCTGCTGCCTGACCAGATCATCAATGCTTCCTCCACGCTCGAACGTGGGATTCAGTTGGATCAGGGGATCGGGCCAAAAAACTCCTTCTGATAGGCTTTCCTGTACAGTCTCATAAATTCGAGAATCCCGGATGTGGACAAAGCTGCTTGCATACTCAGCGTAATCTCTTATAAGCTGATTCCTTAGTTCGAAAATGTCCACTGTAACACTAACTCCTATAAGCGACGATACACGGATCGGATGTACTGTGAGTGTTTCTACGAGACGTGAACTAACCGTCTGTTTTCCGGTGTAGCTCACCTGGTCCCAATAGCCAGTGTGTTGCATACACTGGGATACGGCGGAACATTCGTCCTAGAACGTTTTTCCCCGATAATATCTTAACCCCTGCTTCGCAAAACTGTAAGTCACTTGACCTCCAGATTCATCTCAAAAATGAATGACTCCACCTTGCGGTGTTGCAAAGATGGGAAAAGCATGATAGATGACAGGCATGAGCAAGAAACGAGAAAGCCGATACGTCAAGGTGGCGCGGATCGCCAATGGCTTGACCCAACAGGCCTTGCCGCGCTACTCGCCCCCAAAGAGTCCGCATCCCTTCACGCTGCCGCAGTTGGCGGCGTGTGTGCTGATGACGTTTTATCTGGACGTGAGCTATCGGGATATGGAAGAATTCCTGTTGGCGAGCGAGGCGGTGTGCCAAGTACTGGACTGGCCGCGCGTGCCCGACCACAGCACACTGTCGCGCACGGACAAGAAGTTGGGGATGATTGACTTCGAGACGCTGAAGGACACCTTGCGGCGTGAGTTGGCCGTCGCAGAAGCGGTCATTGCCTCGGACTCGACGGGCTTTTCGCCGTCGCAGGCCAGCGCCTACGACCAGACCCGGAGCGGACGGTGCTTCCGAGACTTCCTCAAAGGGGCGTCTGCAGTGGGTACACAGACGCAATTCATCCTGGCCTGGCGGACGGGACGTGGGCCGGGCAACGATGCGTCCTTCTTGAGTGGCCTGCGCCGTGATGCCCGGCGCCATGGGCGGTACGTTGGCAAACGCCGAGCCTGGGTGATGCTGGCCGCTGCGGGCTTCGACGGCCAAACGCTTCAGGCTGGCGATGTGATCCCGCCCATCCGACGCGGCGGTAATCTGATTG
>Ga0070741_10016598_pt1 | contig 12238 bp, 13 predicted proteins | sample Coa_R1_4_FD_66440 | JGI IMG/M metagenome (GOLD analysis project Ga0070741, IMG submission 66440) | Surface soil microbial communities from Centralia Pennsylvania, which are recovering from an underground coalmine fire - Coalmine... | ecosystem: Environmental > Terrestrial > Soil > Unclassified ...
CCGGAGAGTTCCAGCCTGGACGCACTCCCGGTACTCCGCGGTCCCAATAGCTGAGCGTCGTCCAGCATTCCCTCATCAGTGGAGAACAGTCACAGTGGAGATAACTTGCTGCTACGTGCCGGAGACCCACCCGATGAACGCGGGGACGCTGCTGCCGGTGCGCGCCGTGCTGGCCGCGCTGCTCGACCCGGTGGGCGCCCCGCGCGACGGGGTGACCATCTCGGGCGGCGAGCCCTTCCTGCAGCCGTGTGCCTTGCTCCGGCTGCTCCAGGCACTGAAGGCGCGTCGCGTCCATACGGTCGTCTACACTGGGTACACCCTCGAGGCGCTCGCCCGTCGGCGCGAGCCCGAGGTGTGGGCGGCCCTGCGCCTCATCGACCTGCTGGTGGACGGCCCGTACGTCGCGGCGCTGGCCGACGGCGCCGGCGAGTGGCGCGGCTCGCGCAACCAGCGGCTCATCGCCAACCCGGCCCAGGCCCTCGCGACCGGGGGCGCGCTCCTCCGGAGCGCGCCCCGGTGAGCGCCGCTCGCTGCTGGTTCGGCCCCTGTGCGGAGCCGCCTGGCTTCCGCCTGGTGCCGGCCGATCCGTCGCTGCTGCGCCCGGAGGCGTGCGGGACCCACCTGGGCGAGCTCATCGCCAGCACGCTCGAGCGCTACGACCTGGAGGCGCTCACGGTGGAGCGGATCCCACCTGGCTCCCTGGTCGAGGGCTGTCGTGAGGAGCCGCCGACGTCCAGGCCGAGGACCCGCCAACAGCGCCGCGGCCGCTTCACCGGGATGCAGGAGGTGACGCGCTCGGACTGCGGCCATGGGCTGCTGGTCGCGATGTACCGGTACCCCCTGGGCAGTCCGGAGGCGGTCGCCCGGGCGCGGGAGGTCGCGATGGCCGGACCGTGCCCCATCTGCGGGCAGCGCTAGCCTGCCGGACCTGCTCCCCTTGCTGTGCGGAGCGCCGTTGCGAGCCGTCTCATGCTGCGGACCAAGCCGCCTGTTCACCGTAAGAGCATGGTCCCTAGCCGTTCATCCCACCGGTCCACGGAGGCGGGAGCATGCAGACACGAATCCTCGCGGGGCGACTGGCCCCGCGGCCGAAGCCCCTCCGTCTGGCATTGAGTAGCCAGCTCGGCACGTCCTGCCAGTGGTGACCGCGGTGACGCGAGCCCTGACGACTGCCGCCGCCCTCGACGCCAGGAGCCCCGCCGTGGGGATCGCCGGCGTCAACACCCGCCCGCTGATGCGGGCCGCCGACCCGCTGATCGGGACCGCCGGCAACTGGGGCAGCACGCTCCGGCCGCACGTTGCGTGGCTCGTGGAGCCCGGCGCCGCCATCAGTCAGGCGCGCCTGGGAGACCAGGCAGCCCTCCACGCGTGGCGGCGCGCCTGCTACCTCCTCGACTACACCTACGTCGCGTGCCCCGACCAGCACACCGGCCAGATGCGCTACCGCCCGGGCTTCGCCGCTCTGTGCGAACCCACGACGCGGCGGCTGCCACTCTTCCTGGACAGCGCCGCGTTCCGTGAGTTCACTGGTGGCGCCCCGTCGTGGAGCAGCTACGAGCGCTACTGCGAGGCGATCGAGCTGGTGCGGCCGGACGGGGCGATGGCCAAGGACGTGGTTGGCGACCAGGACGGGAGCCGCCGCGGCTACGAGCGCCTGTGCGCCGACGGGTACGGCGACCTAGTCATCCCGGTCTGGCAGACGATGCCTTGCTGGGTGAGCGGCCTGTCGGTGGAGGCCAACGCCCTGCTAGCCGCCCGCGACCACGTACTGCGCTACTACTGCAACCGGGCGCCGCTGGTGGCCCTCGGCGGCCTGAACCAGAGCCCGTGCCGCCGGGGCGAGCGCCACCGCTACCTGGAGATCCTCTGCCGCGCCTTCCCCGACACCCGGTTCTGGGCGCTCGGGCAGGCGAACCCGGTGGTCGTCAACGGACTCGGCTGCGCCGGGCTCCTCGACCGCGTGTGGGTGGATGGCAGTTGGTGGATCGTGCGACACGTTTCGCCTAAATCGGCGGCGGCCTTGTGGCCGTGCCGCCGAGGGACGGCGAGCTAGGAGGTAACAACCGCCTAGACAACTTGTTGCTCGTTGGAGGTGCGGCCCCTCGGGGCCAAGTCCTACCCCCTCTGGTGCATGAGGGAACGGCACTCCCCCTCGGAAAAGGGCTGACGCCTGGCGTCCCTTGAGCAAGGCGCCTCGAGAAGCGGGGAGGAACGCGGGAATCACGACCACACCCCATGTGGACATCTCACCCGCTAGCCAGCAAGCCAGGGACAGTCAGCCGTAACTGGCCGCACGGACCTGACGGCCTGTGCGCGAACGCATGTTTGAAGCGCCGTCAAAGACTGAACCAGCCGGATATGGGGTGGCCACTTCCGGAGGACGGAAGCGGTACAGGCTGGCCCAAAACGGGAAAGGCTCTGGGGCTCGGCGGATGATCCACCGACCAAGCATGCACCCGCAGCAACCCGGCGCAGAGTGCGGTCCTACAGCTTGCGCAAGACGAGCAACAGGAACGTGAGAACCGGCCTCGCCGACCCCGTGCGGTCGATCACGGGGAGGCTGCTCGCTGGTAGGCGGGGCCGGAGGGATGTCTCCGAAAGCCAAGGCCCTCTCCCCGGACCGGCATCCAGGTATGGATACCGGCAACCGGGCGAAGCCCGCTCGAACAGGGCGGGCGGGGCAATGAGGGGGATATGCCGACTGGAGACACGATGGATGGAGGAAGACCAGTGAGTAGGAGTCAAGACGTCATGAGCACGACGATCACGTCGCCGGCAACGGCTCGGCCGCGCCCGGCGATGGAGACGCCAGTGTATGAATGGAAGGCCCTGCCGTGGCGAGCCATCGAACGGCGAGTCTTCAAGCTCCAGAAGCGCATCTTCCAAGCCTCCCGTCGTGGCGACACGAAGGCAGTCCACAGGTTGGAGCGACTACTGATGAGGTCCTGGTCGGCACGCTGTCTCGCCGTGCGCCGGGCGACGCAGGACAACCGGGGCAAGCATACCGCAGGAGTGGATGGCATCAAGAGCCTGACGCCCCCGCAGCGGCTCGTCCTGGTGCATGACCTGCGTCTGTCCGAGAAGCCGCACCCCGTCCGCCGGGTCTGGATCCCCAAGCCCGGCAAGGCGGAGAAGCGGCCGCTCGGCATCCCGACCATGCGAGACCGCGCGGCCCAAACGCTGGTGCGGCTCGCGCTGGAACCCGAATGGGAAGCCAAGTTCGAGCCGAACAGCTACGGCTTCCGGCCAGGACGGTCGGTCCACGATGCCATCGAAGCGCTCTTCACGGCGGTCCGCTACACGGCCAAGTACGTGCTCGACGCGGACATCGCCGGCTGCTTCGATAACATCGACCACACGGCGCTGCTGCGCAAGCTCGACACGTTCCCCGCCCTGCGGCGAGTCATCCGTGGATGGCTCAAGGCGGGTGTGTGGGACGGGGTGGACTTCAAGCCCACCGCGTCGGGCACTCCGCAAGGGGGCGCGCTGTCGCCGCTGCTCGCCAACGTGGCCCTGCACGGCCTCGAAACCCACCTGCGGCAGTCCTTCAAGAGCCACTTCTGGAAGGACGGCCGGGAATACAACTCCTGGCGGCCGACGGTGGTGAGGTACGCGGACGACTTCGTGGCGCTCCACCCGGACCCACAGGTCATCGGGCATGTGCAACGCCTGGCGGCAGAGTGGTTGGCGACCGTCGGCCTCGAACTCAAGCCTGAGAAGACCCAGGTCCGACACACGCTGGGCGGCCCCGGCCTCCCAGCGGCCGGCTTCGACTTCCTCGGGTTCACCGTCCGCCAGTTCCCCAAGAGCCGGCACCGCTCCGGCACGATGGGCGGCGTCGGCGCGCGGGCTGAGAGATGCCTGGGGTTCAAGACCCTCATCACGCCCAGCAAGCAGGCGCAGGCCAAACACTTCCGAGCCATGACCGAGGTGATCCGCAGGAAGCGGGCGGCCCCGCAGGTGGCGGTGATCGAAGAGCTCAACCCCATCATCGTGGGCTGGGCCAACTTCTACTCGACCGTGGTCTCGGCAGAGGTATTCAACAGGATGGACTGGAAGCTCTGGGTGCCGCTCTGGCGCTGGAGCGTCCGCCGCCACCCGACGAAGGGGCATCGGTGGGTCAAGGACCGCTACTGGCCCGCGACCGGCCGCTACAAGTGGACCTTCCGCGACCACCGCTCACGTGCAACGCTCATCCGTCACACGAGCGTGCACATCCGGCGGCACATCAAGGTCAAGGGAGACGCCAGCCCCTACGACGGGAACCTGCTGTACTGGGCCAGGCGCCTCCGCGAGCACCCCGAACTCCCGCGCCGCATCTCAGCGCTCCTGAAGCGGCAAGGCGGTCGGTGCGCCCGGTGTGGACTGAACTTCCGTGATGGAGACCTGATGGAAGTAGACCACATCACGCCCAAGTACCTGGGTGGGATCGACGCCTACGCCAACTGGCAACTCCTCCACGGACACTGCCACGACGCCAAGACGGCCGGGGATGGTTCCCTGGCCAGGAGGTGCCCGTGACAAGGACCATCCACCGGGGAGCGGTGTGAGGGGAAACTCTCACGCACCGTTCTGAAGGCGAGCGGGGCGCCGCGAGGCGCCTCGCTCAGCCAACCACGACGCGCGGGCGGAGGTGCTGGCCGCGCTGGAGGACGGCTTGATCAAGACCATCCGCCTGACGCGCACCGGCGCGCGCAGCTTCATCCCGCTCCTCGACCTGATGAGCTGCAACCTGCGCGCGCTGCTGTCGGCCTACGCCGGGCTGTGGACGTTCCCCGGACCGCCGCAGGTGCCGACCGACCTGGAGGACCTGGACGCCCGGCTCGAGCTGCGACGCCGGCTCGCCCCGCTGCAGCTCGATCTCTTCGCGCCCGCAGAGGCTCGGGAAGTCAGCGATGTGGTCCCTGCCACGGCAGCTCCCGCTTGACGTGGCGCCCCTGGAGGTGTCGCCCTCCAGTGATTGGTGCCAGCGCTGGCGGGACGGCCGGCCGCACTGGCGGCACCGCTCCGAGGGCGGCTTCAACGCGGCGCAGTACGAGGTCGCTCCGGTCGAAGACCGGACGGCGAAGGCGTATGTGGAGCGTCACCACTACGGGCGCAGCTACGTCGCCAGCCGCCTCCGCTACGGCCTCTGGGACCGGCGAGGCGCCCTGCTCGGGGTCGCCGTCCTCAGCCTGCCGGTCCGGCAGGCAGTGGTCACCGGTCCTTTCCCCGATCTGGAGCCCTTCGAGGAGTCGCTCGAGCTGGGGCGCTTCGTGTTGGCGGACCGCGCGCCCGCCAATGGTGAGAGCTGGTTTCTCAGCCAACTGTTCCGCCTGGCCGGGCGAGAGGGTATCCGCGGCGTGGTGAGCTTCTCCGATCCGGTCGCCCGGTGCGACGCGACCGGTCGGCTGGTCTTCCCGGGCCACATCGGCGTGGTGTATCAGAATATCCGTATCTGGCCGTCGTGGTCCGCTGGCGATCGAGGTTCTGGCGGGGAACCGATCCCGCAGTTCAGCCGGCGGCGACCAGGACCCTGGTGCCGTCGACGCCGGTGGCGTCGCCGACGACGTGCACATCCGGCGGGAGCGCCGCCGCCGCCCGCCCAGGCGGGGCGACGTCGACGATGAAGCGTAACCCGAGCACACTGGCCAGCCGCTCGAGCGTCTCGATCGAGGGATTGTGCTCGCCCAGCTCCAGCCGCGAGATGGCCGGCCGCTTCATGCCGAGCTTGGCGGCCAATGCCCCCTGAGAGAGGCGGTGCGCGGTGCGGTAGGCGACGACGGCGTTCGCCACGGCGCGGGCCAAGGCGGTTCGCTCCCAGCGGGCCCGCGCCTGGGCGTCCATCTCGGCATCCATCTCCGCGAAGACTTCCGCCGCCGTTGGCAGGTGGCTCAGATCCGACATCACGTGCTCCTCTACGACCTCGCCGCTTCCGCGTCCAGGCGCTCTTCGGCCGCGCGGACTGCCCGCGCGAAGCCTCGTGGGTCCGCGTGGGCCTCGGGGCCGAACGCGCCGATCACGATCTCGGCGCCAATCCGGCGGTAGAAGCCGCGCCAGGGACTCCGACCCGCCCGCGGCCGCAACTCGCGCAGGTTCGCCGCGCCCCGCACGCGGCTCGAGTGCGGATAGGCGAGGTTCTCGCCGGCCTGCTCGAGCTTGCCGATCGCGTTGCGCATCGTCTCCCGCTCGGCCGGCGGCAGCGCGTGAAACTCCCGCCGCGCCTCGTGGGTGAACCGCACCAGCATAGGGCCATAGTAACAAGCTTGTTACCGCCCGTCAAGCGTGGAGCGCGTCGAAAGCCGCGCGTCGGCCGCGTCGCGGCCCCGGGAGCACCAATCGCATTGGCGCCCGTCAAGGAGCGTGGCGATCCACGCCATCCGGTCGTTCCGCGGCGGTTTCCTCCCGTTCCGCCTTGGTCATCTGGGTGTGGGCCTGCCCGGCCCGGAGTGTGGCGATCACTGGGAGAATCTGGGCCAGCTTCCGCTGGTTCTTGTCCACCCAGTGCTCGCGCCCGGCGCGCTGCCCGAGCTCAATCTGGAACCGGAGATCGCGCTCCATCGTCTCGAATTCCGGCAGAAAGTCCGGCGTCGTGGCCCAGTTCCGGCAGCTATAGCAGGCGATTTCCACGTACGGGCAGGCCATCTTCTTGGGCTTGAAGCAGTATCCCTTGTCGGTGCGCGTGGCGTCGAGGTTGCTGCGCACATAGGCGAGTTCCAGCTCATTCGTTCCGATCACCTCCTCGGCGGCCAGGATCGCCGGCCCGTCGTCGGTCAGCCGGAGCACCCCGTTCGCAGTCGCCTGTTTCCACTCGCGGACCAGCGTCTCTTCCTTGATCTGGGCGTAGACCTCGGTCATCTCGTAGGTGAGGTGCGCCAGCCAGTGCTGGACCATCAGCGGGCTCATCCCGTTGTTGATGAGCTCAACCGCCTTGGTGTGGCGGAAGGCGTGTGCTCGGATCGCGAACGGCTTGCCATCCGGCCCGACAACGTGGCGCTCCTTGACCAGCGCCGTGAGCGCGTCGGCGACGGCATTGGCCGAGATCGGCTTCCCCCAGCGGGTGTGATAGGTCGAAGGGAACAGATAGCGCTTGGGGTTGTCCTGCTCGGGCAGCGTCCGAGCGATCGCCGCCTGGACTCGGATCACGTCCGCCACCTCCGCCGTGATCGGCACGCGATGGCCGAGGATCGCCGTCTTTTGGATGTCCCCCACCAGCCACCACGTCTGGCCCTCGCGCTCCAGGCAGCGATCGTACCGGAGACACAGGACGTCCGAGATACGCCAGCCCGATGCTCGCAGGATGATAACGACCGGCAGGTAGCGCGCGGGCAGGGCGTCGCTGTTCTGGTCCAACTGCGCGAGCACCGACTCGGGGAGGTAGCGGAGCCGGCCGACGAGGCGATGGGGCGCCCGGGGCAGATGCTCCGGCACAAAGATGCGGTCGATCGGCCGCGCGGGAGCGCTGGGCGCCTCCATCCGTTGGAGGTAGCGAGCAAACCGCATCGGGGCGAGTATCCCGTCGAGAATATCACGCTCGGGCCGCTGGCCGCCCCGGCTGTTGGGCGTGGCGCGCAGGTGGCGGAGGAGCTGCTCCGCGTCCTCGCGCGTGAGCTGGGCCAGATCGGTCGCCGCCGGGTGCTGCCGGGTGAACACTGTCAGGAACTCGGCGAGCCGCCGGAGCTCGCTCAGGACCCAACCGACCGCGGCGCCCTCGACCGTGAGCTTCATGAGCGTGTAGCGCTTCACGTCCGCCCGGAAGGCGGCCGGGATGCGGTCGAAGCGGATAGTCCGCGATGTCCAATGATCTTTCAGGTTGGCCCCGGGCAGGTGGTCGAGGCGCCAGACGTCCCGGACGGTCTCCTCGGCGAGTTGGCGCTCGGGAGCGCAGAGGGTTGGTGCCTCGGCACGCTCCGGAGGGGGCTGGCCGCGCAGGCGGAGCCTCCCGCCGACGACGCTGATCCGCCCGCGGAGCAAGTGCGGGGCGAGCGCGGCGGAGCCGTCGGTGGCGCGCGCGTACCGCGCGACCTCGCGCTGGAGGTACCGATCGACCAACTCGACCGACAGGTGGCCAAAGTCCGGGTCGGCCGGGAAGTGCTCGGCGTAGAAGCGGAGGAAGGGCGCGATCGACCGGAGCAGCTCGTGGAGGGTTGCGATGGATGCCCCGTTCTCCAGCCTGGACTGGAGGTACTCCCGAAGGGCCGAGCGGAAGGGGATGGGCGCCTGGCGGAAGTTGAGCCGGGTCGACCCCTTGCGACGCACGTGGTCCGGGATCGCGAGAGTCGGGATGGTGGCGAGGTCCCAGATGTCCGCCTCCCGATCCCACCGCGCCTCATCGAGGGCGACCGCACCCCGTTCCGTCAGCCGGATCCTCCCATCGACGTCCCGCGCGATGAACCGCGCCACTTCGAGCCGGTGCCCCACCTTGTCTGCGGTGCCCTTCGCGATCCCCGCCTTCCGCGCGATCTCCGGCCCCGACGCACCGGGGGCCTCGCGGGCGTGCTCGAGGAATATGCGCTCGTAGGAGGTTAACCAGAGGCGGACGCGCTGATTGCCGTCATCGTCGGGGGACGGGAGGGGTGCTCTCCCGCCGAAGACGGTAGCTTCCCGTGGCTCCGCGTCGGTCGGTGGCCGACTCGCGTCGACGGGCCGCTGTTTCGTCGCCCGCGCCGGGCGCCAGCTCGTCATCGGTCACTCTCCTTCAGGACGAACGCCTCGGCGGATCGCGTCCGCTCCCACTCCGCGCGCAGATCATCGTCGTCGAGGTGGACGTAGGTGTCCACCGTCGTCTGGAAATGCCGGTGGCCGGCTCGGAGCTGCAGCCGGTCCGGTGACCAGTTCGCCTTGGCCAGGAGCGTGAGCGACGTGTGGCGTAGCGTGTATGGCGACGCGTCGATCCCTGAGCGCTCGCTCAGCCGCAGGAAGACCGCGCGTAGATCGTCGTAGGTCATCGGTTCGCCCCGACGCGGGCCATGCTCGATCAGGAACACGTGCCGGGTGGTGATGTCGTCGGTGTGGGCCGCGGTCACATAGGCCAGGAGCTCGTTGATGAGATCCTGCGAGACGTGAATCCGACGCTCGGCGGTCGGGCGCTTGATCTCCGCCCGATTCGGGAGTTCGCCACGGTCGACGACCGCGATCACGTTCTCACCGATGTGGATGTCGTCCAGCCAGAGGGCAAGCACCTCGCCCGGCCGCAGGCCGGTCTCGAAGATCAGGAGCACGAGTGCACGGTCGCGCCCGGACCGGGCCGCATCGCGTAGCGTTGCCACCTCTGCTTTGTTCAGCACGCGGGGGTGCTGCTGGCGCGGGATCGGCTGGGTGAGGATGTTCCTCTCGACGGGCTGGGCCCCGAGGTGGTGCAGGAAGCCTTTGTAGGGGCGGTAGGCCCCGGCGCCACGGAGGAGATCGTTCACGTTCCGCTCGATCTGCTCGGTGCGCCAGAGCCAGTCGTAGAAGCCAGTCACGACGCCCAGGTACTGGTTGATGGTGCGATCTTTCCGCCGCCCCGGCGCACCTGAGGCGGAGGCACTTTCTCGCGGTGCCCCGGGGCGTTTGAGCCAGGCAACGAAGGCAGCACGCTCGGCGATCCGAACCGCCCGGTAGTCGAACGCGTTCTCGTGCAGAAAACGGAAGTAGAGACAGAGCCCCTGGGCGGACGCCTTCAGGGAGTTGCGCGCGTACCCCCGATCGTGGAGGTGTTGGAGGTAGCTCCTGATCACCTCGACCGTCTCGCCGTGATCGTCGACCACCGCATACCTGATCCGCTGCTGCGGCGTCGCAACGTAGACAACTCGCACTGGTATCTCACCTCCAGTTCGGCCAAATGGCCTGTGGCAACATCGAACCTCTCGTGTCGAAGGAGACCATATCGCAGCTACGGGAACTCGGACGCATGTCTCAAACAAGCTCCGGATAAACCAGTCCGCGAATGCCATCTACGCTGGTCGGGGCACCGCCCGCACCGTGCTCGTGCTCCCCGACGGACGGGTGCTCAACGAGCGGGCGCTCGCGAAGCTGCGGGCCCTCGACACGGGCCATGCCTACGTCGAGGACCTGCTGCGCGGGTTCGGCGCGCCTCCCACGCGCGGGGCGGACCCGGCCGAGTGGCTCCCGCGCGCGCTGGCCGCCGCCGGGGTGCGGCGCCTTCGGCACCCCGGGAACCACCGCTACCTGTTCCGGCTCGGCGACCGGGCGGCCCGGCGGTCCGTCCTCGTCGCCCTGCCGAGCGTGCCGTATCCGAAGGGCACGGACCAACCGACAGAGTTGGCCGCGTAGCAGCCTGCTAACCGAGTGGGAGCCGCGACTCCTACGGCCCGCGACTCGGACTCCAGGAGGTGCGAGCAGGATAACCATGCGATCGACTGCTGACCCCACGCCTACCGCCAGCGGGCGCCCCACGCGGTTCCTCTTCGTCGGCGAGCGACGCAGCCGGCGGGCGATCCAGCTGGGCGTGCGCTGGGAACACGGGCGGCTGTGCGCCAGGACCTTGCACGCGGCACTGCGGGCCATCGGGCTCGATCCCGAGGAGCAGCGGTACGTCAACCTCTACTTCGATGCCGAGCCGCCGGCCCTGGACGAAGCAGTCCTGGCAAGGCTGCGAGCGCTGGCCGCGGAAGGGGTCGAGATCGTCGGCCTGGGGCGGATCGTCCAGCGCGCCCTGGAGCGGGCCGGGGTGGCGCATCGGCGACTGATCCACCCGGCCGCGCGCGGCGCAATCCGGGCGCGCGCCACCTACCAGGCGCACGTCGCCACGGTCCTGGGGCGAGCGCGGGACGCCGCCACCGACCGCGGCCCCACGCGAGCGTCGCCCGCGCTCGCTGCGAGTCAGCCCCCCGGACCTCGTGCCACTACCGACCAGACCCGGCCACTTTGTTGCGAGGAGGCACGTTGATGGACCTCACCGTCGACCAGGCCGCGCTGAGCCGCGCGCTGCGGCTCGTCGCCCGGGTCGCGCCCGTGCGGCCGACGCTCCCCATCCTGCAGATGGTGCTGCTCGACGCCGAGCCCGGTCGGCTGCGCCTGACCGCCACGGATGCCGAACTCGCCATGACGACGCCCGTCCCGGCCGATGTCGCGAGCCCGGGGCGGGTGACCATCCCCGCCCGTCTCCTCGGCGAGTACGTGGCGCAGCTGCCCGCCGAGCCGGTGCGGCTGGCCCTCGATCCCGCGCGCCAGCGCGTCCGGGCCGCCTGCGGCTCGTTCGTGGCGACCCTGGCCACGGCAGACCCCGACGAGTTCCCCGCGCTGCCGGCTGCCGATGAGCGCTCGGCGCACGACCTCGACGCCGGCCGCCTCCGGCGGGCGCTCGAGCGCGTCGCCTTCGCGGCCGCCCGCGATGAGAGCCGCCCTGTGCTCTCCGGCGTGCTGTTCGACTTCGGCGCCGAGGGGCTCACGCTCGCTGCGGCCGACGGCTTCCGCCTGGCGCGGACGCGGGTGCCGGAGGCCGCCGCGGCCCCGCAGCAGCTCTTGGTGCCGGCGCGAGCCGTCGCGGAATTCGCCCGCCTGCTGGCCGACGCGGAGGCGGCACGCCTGCTCCTGACGCCGGACGGCCGCGGCGTCTTGCTGGCCGCCTGCGAGACCGCCCTGTACGCCCGTCTCATCGAGGGCCGCTTCCCGGAGGTCGAGCGAGTGATCCCGCAGGAGTGCCGCACGCGGGTCACCGTCGACACGGTAGCCTTCCGCCAGGCGGTGCGCGTGGCCGGCCTCTTCGGCAGCGGGGACGTGCGCCCGGTGCTCCTGGAGGCGACGCCCGACCGGCTGCGGGTGGCGGCGCGCGGCGCCGAGACCGGCGATGCGGAGAGCGCGCTCTCGGCCACGCTGGAGGGCGAGCCGCAGGCGGTCTCCCTCAACACCCGCCTGCTCGCCGATCTCCTCGACGCTGTGGTCGCCGACCGGCTGGAGCTCCGCTGGACGAGCCCACAGGCGCCGGTCGTGGTGCGCGAGGCCTCACCGGCGGACGAGGCTGACCTGGCGGTCGTGATGCCGCTCCACGATCCGGCGCTCGCGCAGCGTCCGGCGGAAGCAGCCTGAGCGCCAGCAGAGCGGGCCACCCCCGGCAGGGGCGGCCCGCTCTGCAACTTTCGCCAGGGAGATAGCGAATGGATGCTGACCCCGTGGAACGGCCGCCGGCGGACGCGGCCCCGGCCGGGCTACCGGACACCGATGCTGGTGTGCCGGCCGCGCCGCCGCCCACCTCAACGGTGGCCGAGGCGGCGCCGACAGCCGAGACTGCCGGGCCAGCGGCCGGGGGCGCCCCCCC
>Ga0070741_10016599_pt1 | contig 12238 bp, 9 predicted proteins | sample Coa_R1_4_FD_66440 | JGI IMG/M metagenome (GOLD analysis project Ga0070741, IMG submission 66440) | Surface soil microbial communities from Centralia Pennsylvania, which are recovering from an underground coalmine fire - Coalmine... | ecosystem: Environmental > Terrestrial > Soil > Unclassified ...
GCACCACCACGCCGGTCTGGAATCCTGCCAACCCTTCGGCCGGGACCTATCACAACTGGAGCGGCGGCGCCGACCGGTTCAATTACGCCCCGTATAACCTGCTGCTCACGCCATCGGAGCGCAAGGCGATCTTCACGAACATGACGTACTCGATCAATGACAAGGTCGAGGCGTACGTGAAGGGTTTGTTCAACAACCGGGATTCCAGAAACCAGGCGGCTCCCGAGCCGATCTTCGTCGGCCCGCTGGCGGGCACGGGAGGTGTCGCCGATCACATCTCGATCTCGGCGCTCAATCCCTACAATCCGTTTGGGATCGATCTCCTGGCTGACGGACCCAATGCGAACCTCGGTTGGGTCACCCGGCGGCCCCTCGAAGGCGGCCCGCGTGTCTTCACCCAGGATGTCGATACCTGGTATTTCTCCGGCGGGTTGCGCGGCGATTTCGAGGTGATGAATTCCGCATATCACTGGGATGTCAACTTCGCCGATTCGGAGAACAAGGCCAGCCAGCGCTTCATCGGCGGCTACAACCTGGCCAACCTGCAGCTTGCCCTGGGTAATCCGACCGTGTGCGCCAGCGTGCCGAATTGCGTCCCCTTGGATCTCTTCGGCGGTCAGGGTCGGCCGATCACCCCGGCGATGCTGAAGTTCGTGGAGGCGACGCAGATCGATTCGAGTGTGCAGACGTTACGACTGGCCTCCGTGAACATCACCGGCCATCCTTTCAGCATCCAGGATCGTCCGGTGGGTATTGCCATCGGCGGCGAGCACCGCAACTACACCGGCCAGTTCAACCCGGACCCGCTGCGGCAGACAGGCCTGTCGCAGGATTCGCCGGCGTTCGCCGTCAATCAGGCCTACAAGGTCAACGAAGCGTATGCGGAGTTCAGTGTGCCGCTACTCCAAACGCTCGGCGCGAGCGCTGCCGTACGGTTCTCTGACTACTCGGTCTTCGGCACCACCACCACCTACAAAGGTGGACTGCGGTGGCAGCCTGTGGAGGATTTCGGTCTTCGCGGCACGTATTCGACCGGATTCCGCGCTCCGAACCTGGGTGAGCTGTACGGCCTGACCAGCTTCGCCGCGACGCTGATCGATCCCTGCGGTCCCACCGCCGGCGGGGTGGCTCCGATCTATCAGGCGGGCTGCGCCAGGCAGGGTGTCCCCCCGGGCTTCGTTCAGGCAAACACCCAGATCACTACGTTTACCGGCGGGAACCCGAACCTGAAGCCGGAAAAGTCGGACAGCTACACCGCGGGAATCGTCTACACCGCCAGCTGGGCGCAGGGGTTGCTTTTCACGGATCGGCTCACACTCGAGGCGACCTACTATCACCACCTGATCAAAGGTGCGATCGCTCCGGAAGATATCCAGCAGTTGCTGAATACCTGCCTCGCCAGTGGCGGTACCGACCCCAACACCTGCGCACCGTTTACGCGAATGGCGGGTGGCAACCTGAACCCACCGAAGAACTTTCTGCAGAACCTGGCGGACATCACCACGGACGGCGAAGATCTGAAGTTTGTCTGGCGGTCCGCAAACACCGGGATCGGGCGCTTCTCCACTTCGGTGCTCACGACGCGAGTCAACAAGTTCAGGCAGGTCGACGCCCTGGGAAATGTCGCGCAGAAAGCTGTCGGGATCGAGGTCAACAACAGCGCGATTCCGCGTTACCGCCTGAACGCGCAGATCGGTTACGGCTTCGCCGGGTTCGATTTCACGTGGACAGTCCGGTACCTCTCTTCAGTGAAGGAGGCCTGCGGCTCGGTTACGGTAACGCCGGTGCCCGGTTGCCCGGACAACAATGCGGGCACGTATCATGTGCTGGGAGCGGTGACCTACAATGATGCCCAGCTTGCCTACAGCGATGCGTTCATGGTGAAGAATCTGACAGTCGAGCTCGGCGTGAACAATTTGTTGGGTGTGAACCCGCCGGTCTGCTTTACCTGCACCCTGAATGGCTATGACGCGGGAACGTACGACCTGCCGGGTGCGTTCTGGAACGTTCGCGCCAAATACAAGTTTTAAACATAGCTGAGCCAAGGGCTGCCGCTGCGTCGTTTTACGGCAGCGAACCAGCGACACAGCGGATAGAGCGCGAGAACGATGCAAAACCAGAATAGATAAACCGCCGGCAACGACAAGCCCCACCCCGGCGGGAAGGCGACGGGATACTGGCGTATGGATGGGGTTTCAAACATCCAGTGCGCGTTGCCATAAAGCGCATAGCACACCATGACAGCCACGAGATGGATGAGCGGGATGTGCAGCAAAAAATAGAACATCGGCACTTTGCCGATCGTCGCCACTGGGCTCAACCATGGCGCGGTCCGTCCATCGACGAGCCGGAGAAGAACCAACGCAGGGCCGATCGTCATGAGCAGAAACAACAACGAAGGCGGGTATTTGGTCGTGTTCAGGAATGATACTGCGGTGAAACCGCCGGTGTGCTGTGGAGCCCACGGAGTCGGATCGCCATAAACATTGGCAGCTCGGATCACGACAAAAGCACCCGTGACGAGCAGTCCAGACCAGAGCAGGAATGGCCGCCTGCGCTCCGTCGGCCAGTCATAGATCACCCCGAGGCTATATCCGGCGGCGGTCACGCCGACCCAGGGAATGAGCGGATAGGCCACGAGGATCGCGTACTCCGGTGTGCTCAGGATGAAGTTCTGGACGTGGAGAATCGACCAGAGTGGATTCGCCGCGCGAATCGGGTCCAGCAGATTGTGACCTGCGATCAACAGCACACCCACGGTCGCAATCGCCGGCAACGGCAGGTGAATGAGCGCGGCGAGGACGACCATCGCCCACCCCAGTGCCCAAAGCACATTGAGCAAGATCACGTGATACTCGAAATTGAACTGGAGGCTGAAGTGAAACCAGGTCACGTCCAGAAACATCAGCCAGAGCCCGCGCGTGAGGAGGTATCGCGACAACTGTCCCGTTGATCTCCCCCGCCGCGACAGATAGGCACTCGTTCCGGTAAGCAGAAAGAAGATGGGGGCGCAGAAATGAGTGATCCACCGTGTGAAGAACAGAGGGACCGTCGTTTTGGCCAGATCCGTGGGACTGATGTCCGTGGCGCCAAGGAAATCGCGGGTATGGTCCAATGCCATGAGAATCATGGCGATGCCACGCACGATATCAACCGCTTCGACACGCAATCGACCCACTGCCATCCTGCAAGCCTACTCACGCATTGGTACAATGCACAGGTCCATTTTTCCCAAATTATTTTGTACCAAGTGAGAACGCTTGACCAAAGCGAGTAGCTCCTACGAATTGACGCTCAGCCCGTGCGCCCCGGGTCAAACATTGACGAGCTGGCTGTACGGGGAGCTGCGCCGCGCGATTCTCGACGGTCGGCTATCAACAGGCGCCAGACTGCCGGCGTCGAGAGACTTTGCCGTGCTGCACGGGGTGTCTCGGGGAACGGTCGTCACCGTGTTCGAACGACTGCAAGCCGAAGGATATCTGTCGTCCCGCATCGGATCCGGCACCAGAGTGAATCGGCTCGCGCCGATGAATGAGGCCAGAACGCAAAATCAGACACCGCCTGCTTACATCCAGCGCGTAGCGCGCGCCTATACGTGCCCGAAACCCTGGGCCGACCTGACACTCAGGGAGGGCATTCGCCCGTTCTCCATGCGAGATCCGGCTGTGGACAGATTTCCCGCCAGACTTTGGGGGAGCGTTGCCGCGAAGCGCGCCCGAATGTTCGCAAAATGGTTGCGGACTGAGGATGACGGAGGCGGATATCGCCCCTTACGGGAAGCAATAACCCACTACATCGCCATGTCGCGGGGCGTCCGGTGTAGTCCTGACCAGGTCCTGGTGGTCTCTGGAGTCCAGCAGGCGCTCGATCTGATTGCGCGCGTGCTCCTGAAGCCGGACGAGCCCGTATGGATGGAAGATCCGGGTTACTTCGGAGCTAGCATCGCGTTCGGCACGGTTGGAGCAAGGATGATCCCCGTGCCCGTCGACGAACAGGGGCTGAACGTTGGTGCCGGAATCAAGTTATGTAGCTACGCCAAAGGAGCGTACGTGACGCCCGGGCATCAGTTTCCGCTAGGAGTGACGATGTCCCTGGAAAGGCGCATGGCTCTTCTGGAGTGGGCATCGCATGCCGGCGCCTTCATCATCGAGGATGACTACGACAGCGAGTACCGATTCGAAGGATGTCCCGTGCCCGCCCTGCAAGGTCTGGACGAGAATTCAAACGTCATCCTGGTCGGATCGTTCAGCAAGCTTCTATTCCCCTCGCTGCGCGTCGGTTACGTGGTCTTGCCTGCCCCTCTGGTGGATTATTTTCGCGCCTTTCGCTATCGCACCGACTTTCGCAACCTGAGCCTCGATCAGGCCGTGCTCTGTGATTTCATCGCGGAGGGTCACCTGGGGCGACATCTGCGCCGAATGCGCAACCTCTACTCCCGTCGTTTGGAGGCGCTCGTGGAGGGCGGACGCCGATACCTCCGAGGCCTCGTTAGAATCTCGGATGTCAGGGCGGGACTGTATACCGTCGGATTCCTGGAGAATGGCATGAGCTCGTGGGAAGCCGAGAAAAAGGCAGCAACACACGACATCGAGGTCAGCGCACTCGATCGCTATACGCTCAAGCGCCCTGATCCGCGCGGATTAGTGCTGGGGTTTGCCGCGTTTGACGAGACTGCAATTCGCAAAGGATTGCATCAACTCGCCGCTGCGCTGGAATGAGCGACTCTACTGGGTGATGTTCGATTTTGCGGCGGTGCCAACGTGCCGACCACGCCCTTCGCCTTCCAGCGCACCCAGAAGCTGTTCCACTTGTTGCACCCGGCTCTCCACCCCCCGAGCCGCGCGGATTTTTCCAGCGCGACGTAGCGTGCGCGCCTCCTCAGCGAGCTCCTCGCGATAGCGCGATGCCCGCAGATACATGCCGGATTCGTCCTGCGCCCTCGTGCTCGGTCCGGTCACATCGCTGGATGGCGCAGGCGATGCTCGTTTGCTCTTTGCAGCCATGAGTCGTCACCCCCTTTTTCACAGGTAAGCGCCGTCTTGACACGATGAGCATACCCCCCTTCGTAACCCGCCGTCACGCCAGCATTGGACACTTGTCGCGGATGGGCTTCCGCCTACGCTGCGCTACTCTAGAATAGGGTCCTTGGCCGAGCGCGCTTATCCAACAACACACGCACGGCCACCGGGGTACCTTTCAGATGATCAGTGTAGATACCAGCACCTTCCGCCGCGTCCGCCTCGCGGGCGTGGCTCTCTCGCTTTCGACAGCCTTTGCGGTCGCCCTGCTGCTCAGCGCATGCGGCAAGGAGGCCCCTGCGCCGCTGCCGCCAGCTTCGGTCCCGGCGGCGGCACAGGTCGATCGCGCCCGCCTACGCGGCATAGAGAAGGAGCCAGGCTCCTGGCTGACCACCGGGCGCGACTCCGGCAAGACCCATTATTCACCCCTGGACCAGATCAATCGGCAAACCGCCGCTCGGCTCGGCTTCGCGTGGGAGCTGAAAACGGACACCAACCGCGGCATGGAAGCGACACCGATCGTGGTCGACGGCGTGATGTACACCTCCGGCGTTGCGGGCCGAGTCTATGCGGTCGACGCCGCCAGCGGTCGCCTCCTTTGGCATTTCGAGCCGCCGCTGAAGCTGAAGAACGCGCGTGGCTCCTGCTGTGACCTCGTTAACCGAGGTGTCGCCGTCTGGCAGGGCAAGGTCTACGTGGGGTCATTCGAGGGCGTCCTCTATGCGCTGAATGCGAAGGACGGCACCGTACGCTGGCAGGCGGACACCTTCGCCGATCACGAACGCGCGTACTCCATCACAGGTGCGCCACAGATCGCGGGGAAGGTTGTGGTGATCGGCAACGGCGGCGCCGAGTTTGATTCGCGCGGTTACGTATCTGCCTATGACCTGGAGACCGGCCATCTCGTGTGGCGCTTCTACACTGTGCCGGGCGATCCCAACAAGCCCTACGAGAGCAAGGCGTTGGAAATGGCAGCCAAGACCTGGGATCCCCAGCGCGACGTCACCCGCGGTGGCGGCGGTAACGCCTGGGATGCCATCGCCTATGACGCGAAGACGAACCTCGTGTACTTCGGTACGGGCAACGGCGCACCCTGGAATAGCAAGTACCGCAGCCCGTCCGGTGGAGACAATCTCTTCATCGCCTCTATCGTCGCCTTGAACGCCGATACCGGGGAGTATGTTTGGCACTACCAGGAAACACCGGGCGACCTATGGGATTACGACGCGACGGCGCACATCACGCTGGCGAGCCTGAAAATCAACGGAATGGACCGGGATGTGTTGATGCAGGCGTCGAAGAACGGCTTCTTCTACGTCCTCGACCGGGCCACCGGCGAGCTGCTCGCGGCGGATAAATTCGTCGCTGCGAACTGGGCCACGCACGTTGATTTGAAGACAGGTCGGCCGGCGGAGAACCCGGATACCGACTACACCAAGGGTAAGCCCATCATCGTATTCCCCTCGGGTGTGGGTGGTCACAATTTCAACCCGATGTCGCTCTCGGCCCGAACCGGACTGATCTACATCCCCACCGTCCACAGCGGTATGGCCCTCCTGGGGGCGCCCCCGACTCCGCACCTTCAGGAGCGCATGAACGCTGGAGTGCAACTCGCCTTCGCAACCCAACTGCTTGCACCCCCCGAGACACTTCCTCCTGCTTTGCGGCCGGTGACCGCACCCAGCTACCTCAAGAAGGTGCCCAGCCTGGACATGCACGCCTCGCTCAAAGCCTGGGACCCTATCGCGCACAAGGTGGTCTGGGAGCACACATACCCGAGCTTCATGGATCATGGGGGCGTGCTCTCGACGGCCGGCGGTGTGGTCATCCAGGGAAGCCTTGATGGCAAGCTGCGGGTGTTCAATGACGAGACGGGTGCCCTCATCAAAGAGATCGATACCGGCAGCCCCCTGATCGCCGCGCCGATGACGTATACCGTGAACGGGGTCCAGTACGTCGCGATTCTCGCCGGCAGCGGCGGGGGCGGCTGGAACATGTGGATGCCGGGTAATGTTGCGGCCGAGCGTGGCAACGAGAATCGGATCCTGTCGTTTCGGCTGGATGGTGGCGCTACACCGGTGCCGCCTGCGTTGGGACCCGTCACCCCCATTCCTGAGCCGCCGGCTCAACCGGGCACGTCGGCTGATATCTCCGCCGGTGCGGCACTGTTCGGCCGCAATTGCGTGGGATGCCATGGCAATGCAGAGCGGGCTCCGGTGCCCGACCTGCGCCGCTCCGGGTTCATCCGCGACGCCGCGGCCTTCCAGTCGGTCGTACGTGGCGGTTTGCTGGAAAAACGGGGGATGCCGAGCTGGGATGATCTGCTGAGTGCAACCGAGGTCGAGCAGATCCGCGCACACCTGGTGGCCGAAGCGCGTGATGCCTACGCGAAACAGCAGGCCGGAGCGCCGACGGCGCCGACGCCCGTGCTCAGGGAAGGTCATCCGTGAAGGTCAACCAACTCGCGCATCGATGGCTCGCCGCCCTCCTGGATCGCTCGCTCAGCGCAGCGCGAGCACCATGGCGATAACCGCCACGAGGGCGGCGGCGATCTGACCGACCCAAAGGCGGCGCGTCTGCCGATGAAGCGCCGTCACAGCCGTCGTGAGCTGCGCGAGTTGATCCGCAATGCGGGTGACGAGCTCCGCCTGTCGGCGCTCATTCTCCTCGAGCGAGCTGATGCGTGCTTCGAGCGCGGCGTTCGCGGCAACACTGTCGATCCCGACTGCCGGCTCGGGCTGCGGTAAACGGCGCGAGCTTCTCAGGAGCTCTCGCGACAAATCCAGGATCGACGGCATGAGACGAACGATTTGAGCCCAGGGAACTGGCATGGTCACGCTCCAGTAGTTTGCGGGTCGGCGGCACTATCATAGAGGGACAGGCTCGAGGAACGCTCCCCGATCGACTTCCCCAGAGTCGCTCAAGGGTTCCAACCACGCGCTAAGTGGTTATTGCTTCGCAGTGACGAACAGCGTCTACTTCCACCACCGACATCCTTTTGCGACCCCTCACGCCATCACGTTCAAAGGAGTGCGACGTCATGCATAAAAGCGTCCTGTTGATGTTTGGAATCGCTGCCTGTGCAATCGCTCACGGCGCGGAGGACGACCTGTTTCGTGGTGAATGGCGCGTAGGCGGTCACGATTTCGCCAACTCCCGCAGCCAGCCGGCCGAGGTGCTGATCGGCCCGCGCAACGCGCACTCTTTGACCGTGAAGTGGGCTTTCACGACGGGCGGCAATGTCTCAGCCACTCCCACCGTGTCCGGGGACGCTGTCTTTTTCCCCGATGGGGCCGGTAACTTGTACGCGGTCAACAAGCACACCGGCAAGTTGATCTGGTCGCACTTGATTTCTGATTACAACGAGTTCGCCGGCTCCATCTCGCGCAACAGTCCCGCCATCCATGGCGACGAGGTCATTGTGGGGGATATCGAAACCCTGATTGCAACCCGTAACGGCGCCAACATCATGGCCGTCGACCGCAGGACGGGGGCGTTGCGCTGGATCACTCGCGTCGAAGACCATATCTCCGCCGAGATCACCGGCTCGCCCGTGGTCTTCGGCGATACGATCTACGTTGGCGTCTCCTCGGCCGAGGAGGCCTTTGCGCTGGCTGGAGCGGCCTATCCTTGCGGCACATTCCGGGGCAGCGTGGTCGCCCTCGATGCCAACAGCGGCAAGATCCTGTGGAAGACCTACACGATCCCGGAAAACGGCGGCAAGCCGGGCGGCTACAGCGGCGGCGCGGTCTGGCAGCCACCCGCCATCGATCCTCGTCGCGGGCAACTTTATGTCGGCACCGGGAACAACTACAGCGCGCCCGATGCTGTTATGAAGTGTCAGGCGCAGGCGATTGCCGACCATAATCCAGACCCGGACTGCTCGGCGCCAGACGACCACTTCGATACAGCCCTGGCGCTAGATCTCGCTGACGGCCATATCCGGTGGTCGAAACGGCTGCAGGAGTATGACGTGTGGACGGTTTCCTGCATCGTGTCGGTTCCCGGTGAGCTGCCCTGCCCTTCGCCTGCCGGGCCCGACTACGATCTCGGCGGGTCGGGCCCGAACCTGCTGCGCGAATTCGGTTTCCTCGGCGAGTTCGGGCTGGTCGGATTCGGACAGAAGAGCGGCATCTACTGGGCCCTGAATCCGGAAAATGGTGACGTCCGGTGGCGAACGCAGGTCGGGCCGGGTGGCGGTACGGGAGGCATCCAATGGGGCACGGCCACCGATGGCCGACACGTCTATGCCGCCATCTCTAACAGTAATCTGATGCCCTATACCCTCGTTCCCGGCGGCCAGGAGATTACCTGGGGCGCCTGGTCGGCGCTCGACATCTTCACCGGGAGGCTGATCTGGCAGACTCCCGATCCCACCGTCGGTGCCATCGACAGCGGATCGGTCAGCGTCGCGAATGGGGTGATGTACGCGGGCTCTCAGTCGGGCTCCATGTATGCGCTCGATGCGGCCACCGGCAAAGTCCTGTGGAGCTTCGTCAGTGGAGGAACGGTAATCGACGGGCCATCAATTGTGGACGGGGTCCTGTATTGGGGCTCGGGTTACAGCAACCCTGGAACGGCCAACAACAAGCTCTACGCCTTTAGCGTACCGGGGCGCAGGTGACGGCTGTAGCCAGCGGCGCACCCGGCGCTTGCCCACCAAACTCACTGCGAAGGAGAGCCCCATCAGACGCAGGTCGAGCGAGAGACTCTGACTGCGCAGGTAGAGCCGCTCCAGCCGGCAGCTGTAGCGTGCGCTCCTGCCCGCCAGGAGCTGTGATAACCCGGTGATCCCGGGTCTGGCCGCGAACCGCCAGTCGTGGTGCTGCTGCGCCCAACCGAGGCGCTGCACATCATGGGCGGTGAGCGGCCGGGGACCGATGACGCTCATGTCGCCCCTCCAGACGTTGATGAACTGAGGCAACTCATCCAAGCCCGTTTGCCGTAGCCAACGGCCGACCCGCGTGACCTGTTGGTCGCGCATGGTGCGGAACTTGAACACCGTGAACGGCCGTCGCTGTTGACCCACCCGTGTTTGCAAGAAGAGCGGTGGTCCGCCATCTTCGAGCCACGTCGCCAGCGCGATTGCGGCGGCTAGTGGTGCAAACATCACGCACGCCGTGCCCGCGACCACCAGGTCGACAGTCCGCTTGCCCCGATAAGGTTGCATCGATCGCCCTCGTTGCATTCCGATCCACGCGGACCAGTCTGGAATCGGATTCGGGCGGGGCGCGGATTCAATTCGGGCAGATTGTGGCGGGAACGGCCTGTAGCCCACTGACGACGCTTTTCAGTATTGGGACTCGCGCTTCAGTATCATGCGCGCTCTGTTTCGAGTTGAGGGCATCCGGTGGGACGTTCGGCGAATACAGGGACCGGCTCGATCAGATACCGTCGGGCGGTGTTGAGCGTACTGGCGTTATACATAATGACATCGCCAGCCCTCGCAGGTGACAAGTTGCAATCCTCCCCCCGCTCCGGCTCGACGAGTCTACTGGCTCGGATGTTTCCGCTGACTGGGACTGCCGATTGGCTGAGCGCGTCATATTACGTGACATCGCAGCCTTATTACGACATCGAGGTGGAAGCGCTGGATCTCGGACGCGCGTGGCGCCTGGGAAGCGTGCTGGAGCTTCAAGGCCGTATTGGCGCCTTCCACTCTCGCGGCGAGCGGCTCGATGCGCCTTATCTGCTGAGCGAGGACAGTACGACGACCGGAGTCACTTTCGGGGGCGCCGCGCGGGCCTACGCTTATGAGAGGGGACGTATGGGGGTGTTCATGGAGGGCGCGGTCGAGATTCTATACACGCCGGGTAGCCATCAGTTCCCTGCGGGAGGCACAGGGGTCAACGCTTTCCTGCGCGCCGGCGGCGGCCTGCAGTGGCGGATCACAGGGCGTCTGGCTTTGGAAGCGCACTACGAGTATGCGCACGTTTCCAATGGAGCAGGCTCCGTTGAACAGAATCCGATGTGGAATGGACACGGCGGCGGATCGACCCTGCGCCGGTCGTTGTGAGTCGCGCTGGACTTCCGCGGGCGCTATTTCACGTTGAAAGTGGGAACGCCGCCGCCGTTGACGATGAATGTGCAGCTCGTGTGGGCGCAGACCTCACGTTGCATCTTGATCTGTTCGAGTTGCACAAACTGCTCGGGTGAGAGGCCGATGGCCTGCCGATACGCATTGTCGGCGGCGGCCCGGGCTTCCTCCGCCGCCTTGCGCTGGTCCTCGGCCAGCTTGATCTGCTTTTCAGTCTGTTGGCGCTGCTCCTGTGCGGCGGTCTCGACGCGCTGATTTTTGATGGCATCGGGCGGATTGGCTCGGCCCACCGTCATGGTGATGAGGCGCACGGGTAATGCCTTTTCCTTGATGAAGGACAACAAGGCGTCCCTGATCTCCGCGTCGATCTCATCCAGGGCGGTCGTGCTGATGGCGGTCTCGTTCATACCCCGCTTGCGCACAGCCTGTCGAACGATGGTCTTGAACTGCTCTTCGAGATTGTTCCGGTACCAGTCCGGCCCGAAGTTCGTGATGAGCGCAACCGAGTCCGCAACCTGCAGCACCACGATCGCATGAAAGCTGATCGGAACGCCATCCGAGGTCATCGTGTCGTGCATCTCGGTGTCGAACTTCTGCGGTTGCATGTAGACATCCACACCCTGCGTGCTGATGGCTGCATACGTACGGCCCGTCTTGACCGGGTTAGGATCCACACCGCCGTGCCCAAAGAGCCACGGCTTCTCGATGAGCACGATTTCGTGACCGGCATCCGGCGCGTACACGCTACAGCCGCCGAGGAGGAATGCGACCCACGACAGTAACAGGAATCTCACGATTTTGTGTCCCTCAGTCAGCTTGGAGTTGATTGTCGGTACGAGGCCAACCAGGACCACAGCCCGATCCCGATGCCCACGGCGGTACCGGTGGAGGCGATCACCAACGGCGCCGTCGGCCCGAGAGCGGCAGTGAGCCATGGGAGCGCCACCGCAGCGCCGGCACCCGCGGCAAAGGCGCCACCGATCATCGCCCCGAGTGTGCGGCGCCGCACCCTCACATAGTGTTGCTCGATCTCCGCCAGCCTTTCCCGTTGCTCTCGTTCCAGCTTCCAGCGCGCCCTGGATATATCGATTTGTGAGGCCCGCACGAGCGCGGCCTGCAAGTTTGCGCGCAACCGCACCGGCACGCTCGGAGGTGTCAGTATTCGAGCGAGCGCGACATCGAG
>Ga0070741_10016600_pt1 | contig 12237 bp, 21 predicted proteins | sample Coa_R1_4_FD_66440 | JGI IMG/M metagenome (GOLD analysis project Ga0070741, IMG submission 66440) | Surface soil microbial communities from Centralia Pennsylvania, which are recovering from an underground coalmine fire - Coalmine... | ecosystem: Environmental > Terrestrial > Soil > Unclassified ...
GGAGAGCTTGACAAGATAATCGAGCGATCAACAGGGTCCTTTGGAAGGTATGGCGACAGTGAATATCGCGGAGAATACGAACAAAAGAGGAAGAGGTCTTGGCGTGATATGTTTGACTTTGACTAACGCGATCACAGATAACGATATGAGCTGCCCTAAAGTCAACAAGTTGAACAATATGTCAGTTTTATTGGTTGTAGCAAAGCTTTCTGGAATGAAGGCAAAGGACCGCGTCCTTGTATGGAGGCGTGTTAATGAGCTGGGTGTCACCCCAATTATTCGATCAGTCTTTGCCTTGATTGACGGAAAGGAGGCAAGGGTGAAGGCCGAGGGCTTGGCCAATCTCATAGAAGAGAAGGGAGGAAAAGCATGGATATTTACTGCTGAATCCTATTCACCTGAAGACAAACGCGCAATCGAGGAAATAATAAAGATCAAGATGGAAAATGAAGTCAAAGAGTTCTTGGAGGAGTGCGATGAGTTCGTACAGGATATTTCAAAAGAGCTCAAGGAACAAGAATTCGAGTTCTATGAAATGGAGGAGCTTGGCAATGACTTGCGCAAGCTTGAGAAATGGAAAACCAAGTTAATAGAGAAGTATCCCTCGACAAAAGGTCTATATGCAAGGATTGAAGAAAAGCTGGAAAAATGCAGAAAATTGATGAAGACTTTTGAGATGAAATGCATGGAAAAGACGTGGAATTAACGGCAAAATGCCTTCGCACTTTTTTGGATGAACAAAGAGTTGACGCTTAGATTATCAATAGTGGGAATATACGATAGCAAGATCATGATTTTTGACATTAAGGAACAGAAGATAGTGGAAGTAAGAATGACCGGAAGCGAGGGTAGTTTGCAATGTTTAAGCTGCAAGAGTGATGAATGTTTACACGCAGGATTTGCTTTTGGCATTCTTGCATCAAAAAAGAGTAATACAGAATGATTTTTTAGGAATAATTGTTAGCGGGCATGGCCGACAGCCCGCTGATAGTTGTGCTATTCAGAGACATTGTATCAAATTTAACGTGAACTGATTTTGCTATCTGCGCCTTGATATGTTCAGGTATTCCACCATAGCACTTGTTCAAAACTTCAGTATTTTCCCATCCGCCCAAGCTTGCCACATAAGCAAGTGACCAGTTTGTTGCAGCCAAATAATACTGAGCCATCGTATGGCGAAACAGGTGAAGAGGATGTCCGTTAAAATACAGCCCATCTCCTAATGCGTAGATCTTTGTCTTTTCATTTAGCCAGCTGCTTTTGTCAAGCTCGGAAAATACTTGTTTGAACCTCGCTGCCATCTTGCTCATAAAATAGCTGACTTGCAGGCAGTTTGCCTTGTCACTTTTAGCATCTTCAAAGAACACAAACCTTCTTTCCTTTGATCGCAATCTGTCATGGGCAATCTCTACAATAGCCCTGCATTCTTCAGTTGGGTACTTCACCCACCACTTGCCCTCTTTTGAGAGGTACCACGAGCCCCTCTTTATCTTGGGCTCAAACTGCTCTACTCGAAATGAAGGAGACATGGCAATCCGGTCCCAGCTCATTGAAGCCATTGCAAAAGCCCGTGCGCCGGTATGCAAGTCTATATTCATAAAGCTCCAAGCTTGCCAGTCATTTTCGTTTTCAAGCCGTTTGTTCACTTTCTCTATCTGATCAGGTGTGAGCAGGATGTCTTTGTATTCTCCCAATCTTTCAGACGTTGTTGACAAGCCGTAGCGCTTGCCTTCGCCATGTGCAAAGTTGATGCTGTGAGAAGACAAGAAACTACGGTATGAATTGATTGTGTTCGTTCTTTGCATCTGAGGATATGCGGTGTTGAACCAAGCAAGGAAGTTCTGCCAGTATTCTATTGCTATTTCCTTTCGCTTTGCAGTGTCAATTGGAACGCCATAGCTGACCAATGTTTCAGGCATGATCTTTAGCTGGTCAGAAATAGAATGGATGACATTTACCATATACTGAATGCGATTTGCTGGAGTCTTGCCAGATTTCAAGTATGTAATCCATTTCTGAATTGATGGAAGTTGGCTGAACTTTTCATTCTGCAGCCTTGCATATTCTTGGGCAATTTGCTGCTGCAAAGACATGACTATATTGCCATTAGCGTCGCGCTTTACTCTCCACTTTGAATCCCCTTCCATTTCTGACAAGTACCGTGATATTGTGGAATAGTCCTTGCCGACATCGAGTCCGATTTCTCTCGTTGTATAGTTGCCTTTTTGGATGCTGATCATGATTGCTTCTTTGATCTTTTCCTTATCCTTGACCTTGATGCCCTTGACACGAAGGCGGCTCTTCTTTCTCTCAACCTTTTGGCTATCAAATTTTTGAACACTATTATTTTCCGGCATCGCATTTGATAGAGTCATCAGTTAACCGCGGCCTCCTTTTTCTTTGCAGCATCGCGTGCTGTCTTTGCCAATTCTATCGCGTCTTCTATGGCTTGCGGCTGGCTGTGAAAGCCATAATCCTTCATGTAATCCCTGATCTTGTTCTTCAAGCTTATCGATACAGTAACCGACTTTTGGTTGTATCTAGGCACAGTTCATCGCCAATAGTAATAGCAGTTCGCTTGTATATAAGGTAACCGTGTACTTCTAATCTTAGTAACCGTTCAATATTATTCCGTAAACTGGCAAAAAACCTATAATAGTCTCCATTATAGTAACCGTTCAATTTAAATATTATGCACTGTTCATCTATGTTCGTATGCCAAGAACCGGTCAAAAGTCACTAACTGTAAGCGAAAAAGTCTTTGAAGAGATAATGCAGGAGCGACAAAAGCTTTCGACATCTTCAAAGGTAGATGTGGGTCTCAATATCTTCTTGGAGTATCTAATACATCTTCACAAAGAATGGAGCAAAAAGATGCCCCGGCTCTCGAAATTTGGGTTCTATGATAACAAGGTCGGAATCTTTGACAGCAAAAAGAAGCAGATAATTGAAGTAAACATTATTGATGGCGAGCTTCGATGTCCAACCTGTGAAAGTGATGAATGCATTCATGTGGGCTTTTCTCTGAGCTTGGATGAAGTTAGAAAGCTGATGCTTGCCGGAGAAATAAAAAAACCAAAGATTGCAACTCTTTAACTCTTATCTTTTTCTCTCTATGGCGGAGCAGCTGCAAGATATAGTAGGTATTGCAGTGCATAGAATCCTGCAATTGCTACGGCAGCAACGCTGCCTATAATTACAACTGATCGTATGCGCATATATGTTATCAAAAATAGAAAAATAAAAAGTTGATGGCGTCTTATTACTTCTTTACTTCATCACTCTTATGGTGTGTTCAGGCAGTTGTACCCATGCGTGTAGCAGTCATAGACGCGCAGCCCTTGCGAGATGGTTATGGTAGTCTCTGCATTTGACGGCTTGACATCCGGCGTTTCATCAGGCTGGTTAAACCAGTCAGCCATCTGCTGCAATATCGATTTCTTTGCCACCATGTTGAATCCATTCCAGGCTGTCAGAAATGAGCCCTTGAACAGCGGCCTCGTAAAGACCGTGCTTGAGCCGTCCTCATTTTCCCTTGTCACCTGGCCTGTAGTTCCTACCTGCGGATTGACCAGCGCGTTTGCCGCCTTGTCTGCATATGTCTTGCTAGTTGCGTCGCCGTACCAGTATCCTAACACTGTCTCTAGCGTCAGAAATGCTGCTGTCCTGACTCCGCTTGCAACTGTGCTGCTACTTGGAGACGCAATGCCATAGTCTGCAATCCAGTGCGATTCTGCCGCCCTTGCAACTTGCCTTGGAGTCTTTGAGTTCCACCCATCGTACACCGCGGTATCAGGACTTACGCCCTTGTTGAGCTGATGCAAAACCCATAACATGGGAACAAGCCAGTCATTGTTGGCAGAGTTGTAGATGTAGAGATCAACACTGCTGCACACTTTACTGTGGTACTGATACGACCTGTCATGCTTTGCCGGCTCGGTATAGCAGTCGCGGTACACTCCACTTGAGCCAGATTCATACAGGTAGTTGTTTGGCAGGCTTACTCCGCTGGCAAACAATGGAGCATAGATGTCCTTGTGTAGCGTGTATCCTTGATTGCTCAGCCTGTTTACCAGTGTAGTGGCTCTTGTGACATCATAGATGTTGTAGTATTCCATTCCAAGCTGCGTGCCATGCCTCTCAATGTACCTATGTGACCTGAAGAAGTTGTCGTTGCCAAAGCTGACAGAGCTTGTGTATGTCCACACTGTGTTTACGTTTGAGGGGCTTGCCCGACCAAGATAAGTAGATCCGATGTAGACGTCAGCCCACGATACCTGAGAGTTGGAATCAAATTGCTGGTTTTTGACAGTCACCTTTACGTTTCTGTTTGTTCCATAGTCATAGTCCACAGTCACAAATAGCAAGGGTACCTTGTCCCAAGTTGAGCCAAAAACATCCACTGTCCTGAACCTGATTTGGTATTGTATTGTGTCTGTCCCTGTTTCGCTATATGCATCGATGTATCTTGTCTTTATGTCCAGCTTGACATTGACATCTTCACCGGCTGCAATCCTTCTACCATCAGAATGTACAATCCAGATTGGTATTGAAGGATATTCTGCCAGTACTGCTTCGCTTGTAGTGTCTACTTCAGAACTGTACGCATTTTTGTAAATGTTGTCAATAAATCCTTTTGCCAAGTCCAGCTTTTGTTGTATGGTCGTGTGTGTAGGTCCTGTCACTGCCGCAGCCTGCTGTACAGGCATGACAAAAAGTGAGGCAGACAGGATCAGCGCAATAGCTGCAAAAGCTAGTGCGACTTTTTTCGTTTTTGCGTCGTATGCGCTTTCACGCATACAAGGTAGGTTAGTAACAGTTCAAGATAAGTATGGCGAACGGTTCAATGTCTAAATATGAACCGTTTTAGCAGAATTCCTGCAAATCCAAGAACAATGAATATCCCGACTAATAGTGTTGGAAGTGAAAAATTGCTGCCAGAATTAGTGGCTTTTTCCCCCACGCTGCTTGAAAATGCCATTCCTTTGTAGGCCAATATTGCTAAGGAAGTGGTTTCAATGTTTGTCTGGCTATCAGGCTGCATATCAGCGCGGTAGTGCGTATAGACTCCTCCAGTTGTAGAATTTTGCATATAGGAAATGATTGTTAGAGCGTCTTTTGTTTCTCCAAATCCGGTAATGTTGCTGGCAATCTTCCATAGTGCTATTTTGTAGGTGCTGTACTTCTGGCCATCAGCATCAAACGCCTTGTCTCTTATCCCAATGCCATCAAACATGCTTGCACCCTTTTCATAGCAGGATTTTGCATCAGCCATTTTGCCGGCCTTGTAATAGTAGATGGATTTGTAAAATGCAATATCTCCATAGTCGCTGCATTCTAGCTCTACAGAGCCATCAGAGTCAGAGATCCAGATGTTGTTTACAACGTTCTTGTCAGTCACTGACTTGAAAAATGCCACTTGGTCAAATAGTGCTCCTACCGGATGCCTGAAATCTAGGTCATAAACTTGATTGTAATGCCTAATCGTGCTTGTAATGTTTGTAGCTTTGGCGTAATCATAATCTTTCAGTACATGGCTAACTAGGATGTTGTCAGTCCACAGCCAGTATTTGTCAATGTTTTCATTTTCCCTAACTAAGCCATAAGTGGAATTGTAGTTGCCAGCCAGATAATCATAAGCTTTAGTGGAATTGAAAACAGGTTTACTGAGAGCATACGCAACATGAGGCATAGCTAGGATTTCAATTATTGCCACTGATAAAACTATACAAATTATTGTCATTAACAAGATAGAAAGAGAAAAAGGATGATGGAGGCACAGAATGCCCTTGCTTTGTGTCATATTTTCTTCTTTAGTTTGGTAAAGACACTGAAAACTATTCCTACTGTAATGATCGCCGTGATTGCAGGTATCATCATGTTTACGTTTACACTGACTATCTTTGTTGGACTAAGCCCGCCGATGTAGACAGTGGTAAACCCATCTGAAGCAACGCCGGCTTCATTTCCAAATGCACTTACTGCCAAGACTTTGAAGTTGCTTGGTAGTACAAAGCTGTCAATGATTGAGGTCCCATCAGCCAATTTGATATTAAGTGAAGAGCCCTGATTCTCTACAATTATCTCTTTTGGAAAGTTCTGCTGTGATTCGGCAGTCATTCCTCCTATCTTTGTCGAAGATCCAGTAGTCTTGTCAGTCCATATGATGTCTATTGCCTTGTTGTTGTATGTCTTTATCTCTAGCGCGTTCATGGAACCTGTGGTTGCATCCTGAAACTTTACCACTGCTGCCTTTGTTCCTGACGAGTTGTAGGTTAGCTGGTTTATGATGTCTATTTCAAATGGAGGAGGTATGGCCTTGTCTGTTGTAAACACTGTGGCAGACACTGTATTGAACACTGAGAAGGGGATGCTTCGCTGGAAAAGTATCGGGCTTGGCAGTGCATACGCTATCTGCGATGTGACAGCCAGGAAGGCAAATAGCGCGTATACAGCCAGAGCTGCTGCCTTTTGGTGTTGCTTGTTCATTGCTACATCTTGCCTCTTTATTTGCTGAATTTTCCCATCAGCTTGTCTAGCAGCGCAATCATGATGAACACTGGAATGATTGCCACTATCACTGATACCAGCGGCGTCATATCCATAGTCGATGTCGAGGTCTGGGCATACGCTGGTGCCGGTATTATGTAGGCAGCAATCGCTCCAAGTGCAGCAAAAAATCCCATCAGGGCTGCGCGCTTTTTCTGGCTTGTTGGTTTTGTAGCCATGGATCACTATGCTAGAACAGTTCAAGATAAGGATTAGACACGGTGCAAGGCAATAAATATGACCGTGCTTACTGCGAGCCTATCAATCAAACTATATATTTATATTGTAACTGCCGCTATTATATCTAGGAAAACCCTAATGGCTAGCCAACACCGTAAAGTCATCTTTCCTTCAGAGACCGAGGAGTACCGAGGATACCAGGTACTGTTTGACAAGGGTTCCCCAATAAGCTATCTGGGAGATAGACGCTATGTTGTATCAGAGGATGACTGCAAAGCACTCCATGATAATGGAGTAAATTATCAGACACTTGATGCTTAGGAAACAATATAACGAACCATTTTTCCATTGCTGCCTAGATTGCCAAATACTCTAGACATTTCTTTTACGATAGGAAATAAAGAACTTATGCCGTATAGCCGGAGGGCATTATCGTTTGGCATCCAAAAAACTGTAACTGCCGAATACGGAAATGTCCTTCTTGTGTCAAAGCAAGATCTCAACAAAGATGTTGAAGCATTGATACATTCAGGGCATGATGAAAAGAATCTTTATGTGCAATTTAGGATAGGTGAAAAAGGTGGATCATCGATCAATCCTGAATCTTTAATCCAAGTAGCGACTGATTGTAAAACAAAATTAGAGAACCTTTACAACCGGGCCATCAAGGCGGTAGGATACCTGCGGCGGTGTACAGACAGCGCAGAGAAGATAGAGCTTTAGAATATTGATTATAGATAGGCCGCTAATCCATTTTACTGTTTGTTGTCAGCTTCTTTCAGTTGCTTTAATGCATAGTTTATCGCATGCGAATAGCTGCCAAACTTCAATACCTTGATTTCTTTTGTCATCCATTGGTACAGCTCATCCTCAAGAGTTATTTGCAGTCTCTTCATTTCTTTTCTGTCTTGCTCTGTGTATACTTGTGTATGGATGTGTCATAAAGGCATTGTTACACACAATGTTTATTATAGACAGATAGTGTGTATGCATGTGTATAAGGGTAATGCACAGAATCAACCTGACCGTAAATGACGATAATTTCAAGTTTCTAAAACAGATGAAGGATTCTGGCATGGCTGCCTCAATAAGCCACGCTGCAAGAATTGCAATCCAAGAATACCGAAAGTCGCTAATGAAAGAAAAGCGTATTGGTAAGAGACTACGACAAAAGGAGAAGATCAAGGGAAATGAATGATGAGTATTTCAACAGCTTTTGTCAGAAAGTACTTGTAAAAGATCAGTCAATACGCTTTGTTGGAATAGCGGATCGTCTTGGTCACCTGATTACAACTACATACAGAAAGAATCTGATTCCTTTGATGGATAAAGGGGAAACTGAGAGATACAGCGTACAGACAGTATTGAGGGCTGCAATGCGCGAATCTTTTGAAGAAAAGATAGGCAAGCTGGTGTTTTCTGTTGGTATATACCAGAAACTCATTCGTGCAACAATTCCAATAATAGCAAGCAGGCAAAACAAGTTCTACGTCTTGCTGTCATTTGATGTAGGTTCGGAACCCAATTCCATTATCGTGAACAAGATACTGCCAGAGATTGAAAAGAACAAGGACTATTTCCTTTAGGTTGATACTCACGGAGGGGCAAAAACAAACTTTGCAGAAAATCCAAATCTGGTCCAATGCCAACGGTTCTGAGTTTGCCATTCGCCTAGATACAGATATTGAAGGTTCTTTTCGCGCTGTTACCAAACAAAAAGAAAAGTACGTCAAAATTGTTGAAGAGACAGAATACATGCATGACATGAAATACGAATGGAATTACACGCTAAAGTATTGGGTAGATACTCGTGTTAACGGAAGGTTCAATGCTACTAGAGAAAGAGATAACATTCTTACTTCTGATTATACCACGAATGATGCATATGAAAATAGCATCATTTCTAGGAATAGTATCAATAATGATGTCTTGAGAACAGATGAGAAATTCTCAGATTCAGCTCTCTTTGGATCTGAACTTTCATCGGCTAGCAAGAAAGAACCCCGCACATACAAGAGAAAGAGATCCGCCCAGTCAAAAGCCAGATTGAAATGCCATTACTGCGGTCTGAAGTTTCCTAATGAAATGGGCAGGGCAAGCCATGAGAAGGAATGGCATGCTGTATGTAAATGATTGTGACGAACACAGAAGGCCAGGGGCGCACACCTATGTGCCTTGGCGGGCGGGCATGCGCAGCCTGACCCTGAAGTGTACGGCAATTTCCATCGATCTTTTATTTAAGAATAATGCATCATAATTCCCGTTTCGAATATTGCTGATGACCGGTCATGGTCTTGTGATAAGTAACATCAGAAAGTGAAGTGAACATCGTATTGCAACTCGTGCAGACATAGACAACCTTTTTGAAACGCTCAGACATTTGCATATTCAATTATCCGCTGCCTGCCTTTTTCCGTTATCAAGTAAACTCCTGTTCCAGCATTGTAGTCTATCAATCCTTGCTGCTTGAGTTTCTCAAGGCAGCCAGTGGCAGTTTCATGGCTGATGAAAGCTTTGGCCATTATCTGCATCTTTGTTGCTCCTTTGTTCTGAGCAATTGAAAGTATTGCGTAAATTTTCTCCTCAGAACTTCTATTCCCTCCGCTATCGTTATTGCCGGGGTTTGTCCCGCGCGATGGAATTAGTCCTGTCACATGAAAACCATAGTTACTGGGGGGGGGAATATAAGTAAATTGATAGGATTTACTAGAAGATAGTCCCCCAAAAAGGTGAGAGTTTCTAGCGTCAGACAGAATTCCTTGCTATGTTCCACTATTCAGGCTCTGTAAATGAATCACTAGTATTTTTTGGCTTCTTGATTAGTGATTCTTGCATCAATCTTATGGCTTCATTGACATAACTATCTCTGACCGGCCTGTACCATTGGTAATCGTCTTGATCCATGTACCTTGGGTATTCATCTTCAAAGACTGTCTTGACAAGCCGCATTAGGTTAGGCTGAAGTGATGTTCGATATCCTTTTGCCAATGACGTGTAAGGGTTGTCCCTTGCCGCAACAACCTTGACAGTCAAAGCATCCATATTCCGGACAGAGCTCGTTAGCATCTTCATGCTCGTAGTAGTTCCAATAATGCAAGATACAACTGTCCTTGCTACATTAAAGAACTTGATAGCCGATTTTACAAAAGGGTCATTGTAATCTAGCGTGTACATCCAAAAGCCCATGTCATCCCATACAAGCGCGGGTATTCTCAAATTATTATTTTTCAACCAAGATACAGTGTCTACAAACTGCCTTGGCGGGAAAATGAACCGCTGCCTGTAATTTTCTGGATCAACTTGCTTGACGCACTGCATCGCATAGCTTGTCTTGCCAATGCCTCCAGTTCCATAAATGAGAACAAGTCTGAATTCGCCTTCTTTGTGCCACTTGCGAATAAGCTTGGTTAGCTGCCGCTCCTGCTTTCTGAGCTCTTCAATCCTTGTCATAATCTGACAAATCTTCTCTATTTGACATGATGCGTTTGAACCTGCTCATCTGCACATTTTGCATCATCTTCATGCTAGCGTTCCTTACAAGCTTGATCACGCTGGATTCTCCCCTTCTGTCGCGGCTTCTTTTCAGTATGGCCAAATTGATTATCACGTTTTTCAAGAGTTCAGTCTTGAACGCGTCAGCCAGAATTAACGCTTGAACTCCATACCTTATCTCGCTTTCGTTCAGTTCTGTCAGCGTAAGTATTTCATTTCCCTGCGGGTTTGTGAGGGCTTTTGTTGCAAGCACTACAGATGTCCAGGGATCTGTATCTTTCAGGTCCTTCTTTTGCTCGCTCATACCCCTCATGGACCTCCTTTAGGAATGAACTGCTGGAGAATCATCAGGGCAAACATTCCCATCATAAACATCATGAACATCATTGTTTTGTCAGGCTTTGCAGCTGCCAGTTTCTGAACTACGATGCTGTCTGAGAACTGCTTGAGCAGGTGCGGATTCGTGACCATGCCAGCAACATCTTGCTGCTTTTTGTCAGAACTGTTACTGCCACTTTCGACATCTTTGAACCTGTATTCCACCTGCATGCGGGCATCTAGAAATAACGCCGGCCTCGAACTCCGGCCCTTTGTTAGCAGATACGGCTTGATCTGTTCAATTACCCAAGTCTTGTTGTCGGCTGATATTGAGCCGTCTTTGAGCATCCTTCCTCGCGTTTCTTTAATCAGGTCACCGCTTCTGATGAAAACCTTGAGACTCCCAACGCTTTCAGGTATACTGCCATCAATGTGCTTGCTCTTCTGTTGCACTTTCTTTATGATGGGAAGCACTTTTGGTATAATCAATTTTGCAAGTAAAGCTACTACTCCAATGATTATGCCAAATACAACGACTTCGTTGTTCAGGATTTGATTTATAATTTCAAAGTCTGCCAATCTTTTCTCTCACCTCATGGGATAAAGAGCTTGATAAAGCTCATGAAAGCATGGACTATTCCAGTTATTACTTGCCAGACAAACATCACATGATTCATTATCGGCTCTGGACTGCCTTCTCTGACAGTTCTGACTATTAGGAATAACCAATAAGCAAAATACATGATTCCAAACATTGGAGCAAGTCGGACTGCGATATCAAGAAGGGTTGTTGCCACAACGTAAATGCCATCAATACCTTCACCTATCCAGCATTGTCCCAAAGCGCAAAAGATGTCAGTTGCTAAACTCATTCAACAGTAATTATGTGGAACAGTTATAGATATAGTGTAATAACCGTGTATGGATATGCAGTTGCCTAGTGCAGGGATAGATATACCATATAACAAATAATAAAGTCGGAAAATTGTTTAGTATTACTTGATTAGTTTGTGTCAAGAAATTTAGTAACAATAGCTTTTTGAACGGTTCAGGACTATGCAACAAGTTATGCAACGCTTTTGTTGCATAAGAAGCGTGAAAATGATCTTTTCCACAATTAATTAATCATCGAAACTCAGGCTGCACAAACCAACCTAAACTACTTCTTTAATACCCCATCTCGCTAACTGCAGGATTGACATGACTGCAGCTAACCAGATTTTGCATAACATTTTTTCCAGTCATGCATTTTTCCACGCTCAGTTTTTAGCGCTATGCAAAATCCACACTCAGCGTTCCGCATACTATGGATCTAGAATGGATCAGGATGCATCTCCAACTGCCAAAAGTCGTGGAATAATTTTCTGCTCGGAATATTCCTGAGTGTGCTCAAATTATTCCAATCTTGGAATATTATTCCAAGGTTATTCCAATTGTGCAAGATTAAATACGCCAAAAGATCAGAGGAAAGGCGTTGGCCGGGGCGGACAACTTTGGAGTAGAGCAGGGCAGAGCAAAGGACGCGATAGAATGGATGAACGAGTACGCCAAAAAGAACAAGCAAAAGTTCGAGGCCAAGACGACAGGCTACACTATGCAGACGATCAAATTCGGCACCTTCGAGATAATATCATGGACCGGCGAATGGCCGGCAGCGCGAAACATCATTAGAAAGGCGAGCAGCAAGAACCGCGCCAA
>Ga0070741_10016601_pt1 | contig 12236 bp, 9 predicted proteins | sample Coa_R1_4_FD_66440 | JGI IMG/M metagenome (GOLD analysis project Ga0070741, IMG submission 66440) | Surface soil microbial communities from Centralia Pennsylvania, which are recovering from an underground coalmine fire - Coalmine... | ecosystem: Environmental > Terrestrial > Soil > Unclassified ...
GGGACGATCGACGGGTGCGCCGAGTTGCTGCGCCGCGGCGGCACGTAGCCCTTCGTCGCCGCGAACGTCCCGACGTACATCAGCTCCTGCAGCGCCGTCTCGAAGAGCGACACGTCGCAGTCGCAGCCGACGCCGTCGCGCCGCGCGCGCCACAGCCCTGCGAGCAGCGCGATCGCGGACGCGTAGCCGCCGGAGAGGTCGACGAGCGAGAGGCCGCTCTTCGTGGGCGGCCCGTCGGGCTCGCCGGTCAGCATCTGCCACCCGGCGAGCCCCTGCATCATGTAGTCGTAACCGCCCTCCGCGGCCCGCGGCCCCGTCATCCCGAAGCCCGAGAGCGAGCAGCAGACGATCCGCGGGTTGACGTCCTTCAGCTGGTCGTAGGTCAGGCCGAGGCGCTCCGGCTGGTCGCCGCGAAGGTTCGAGTAGACGGCGTCGCACGCTCGGACGAGGTCGTGGAAGACCGCCCGCGCATCCGGGTGCCGAAGGTCGAGCGAGACCGACTTCTTGTTCCTGTTGAACGTCTCGAAGAAGAGCGAGTCCTCGCCTTCCTGAAACGGCGGCACGTAGCGGCAGACGTCGCCGCCCGAGCCCGGATCCTCGATCTTGATCACCTCCGCGCCGAGGTCGGCAAGCTGGAGCGTCCCCCACGGGCCTGCCCCGAACTGCTCGACCGCGAGAACGCGGACGTCGTCGAGGGGGAGCCTCAAGCGGGAACCTGCTCGCTGCGCGCTGCTCCTTCCATCATCGCCTCGATCATCTCGGGCTTCGGGACGTTGGGCGCCGGCCAGGACTTCTTCGAGTGCGAGACGCCGAGGCCGAGCACGAGCTCCGCGAGCTTGTAGGAGAGCGGCCCGGGGTTGATGACGGGCACCGGGAGCTGCTCCTGGAGGTACGGCACGGCCTGGTGCATCGTCGTCGAGCCCATGCAGATCACCTGGGCGCCGTCCTCCTCGATGCACGCCATGCCGGCGTCGCGGAGCATCGGGAAGACGACCTCCTCCTTGCCGCCGAGCAGGTTGTCGACGTCTGGCATCACGTTGATCGAGCGGATCGACGCGCGGCGGTCGTCGAGGCCGAGCTCGCGGACGCCCTTCTTGTAGATCGGGATCCAGCCGTCCCACTGCGTCAGCACCGAGAACGTGTCGCCGAGCATCAGCGCCGTCAGGTAGGACGCCCGCCCCGGGCCGATCACGGGGATGTCGAGGAACGAGCGGAGGATGTTGACGCCGGAGTCGCTCATCGTGTCGATGCAGACGGCGTCGAAGCCCTCCTCCTGGGCGCGGATGCCGACCTCGGCCAGAGCCACTTCGGCCAGGCCCGAGTCGTGGCCGGAGTCGAGCAGCGCCGGGCCTGCCTTGACGCCGCGGAACTCGAACTCGATGCCGGGGCCGAGCTCGACCTTCTCGAGCTGCGATGCCCGCCGGCCGATGCCGCCTTCGTCGAGCGGGAAGGGAACGATCACGAGGACACGTGCCATCAGGCCACCTCCACGGTGAGTGAGACCAGTCGCTGCGCCTGGTCGAGGAGCTCGTCCCCGGCCGCGCAGCCGATGTTGAAGACCAGGTGCTCGGCGCCGGCGTCTGCGTAGTCACGAAGCCGGGTCGCGCACTCCTCCTCCGAGCCGGCGATGCGTAGCGGTCGATCAGTCGCGGCTCGACCTTCATCGAGTAGCGCTCTGCGAGGTGCGAGGCGAGCCGCTCGCGGCTTCCGGGCCCGACGAGGGCCGGGCACATGACGGCCGCAGCGCTCGTTTCCGAGTGCCGCCGCACGTCCGCAAGCCCTTCGGCGAGGCCTTCCGGCGAGACCCAGATCGGCATCCATCCGTCGCCGAGCTCGCCCGCACGCCGTCGCGCGGCGTCCGACTTTCCGCCGACCCAGAGCGGCGGCCCGCCCGGCTGGACCGGCTGCGGCTCGATCGTGACGCCGTCGAACGAGAAGAACCGGCCCGAGAACGACGAGTCCGGCCCGGAGAAGAGCTCGCGCAACGCCCGCATCGCCTCGTCCGCCCGCGCGCCGCGCTCGCGCGGATCGACGCCGACCGCCTCGAAGTCCTTACCGCCCTCGCCGCCGACCCCCACGCCGAGCACCGTGCGACCGCCGGAGAGGAAGTCGAGCGACGCGAACTCGCGGGCGACGAGCGACGGATGACGCAGCGGCAGGAGCACGACCGCGGCGCCGATCGTGATCCGGTCGGTCCGCGCCGCGAAGCACGAGAGCGCGACCGTGACGTCGAGGATCGGGTTGTGAAACGAGACGTGGTCGCCGGCCCAGATCGAGTCGTAGCCCGTCTCCTCGGCCAGCTCGGCCACGGCCCGGTAGAACCCGGGATCCGGCAGCTCCCCGACGAGCTGGCCCGAGCCCTGGATCCCGAGCTTCATACCCCTTGGGCGACCCGCACCGCGTACCGCCAAGTCCGCTCGTAGTGCGGCCGCAGCCACTCGAGGTGGGCCCGCATCTCCCGCTCGGCCGTCCGCCCGTCGCCGGCGTCGATCGCAGCCACGATCGCGCGGTGCTGGTCGTTGATCCCCTTGTGGAAGCGCGCGCCGAGCGACGACCGCGCGAGCTGGGTCTGGAGGATCGAGAACAGCGGCTGCGCGGCCATCATCAGGAACCCGTTCCCCGACGCGGCGATGATCGACGTGTGGAAGTCGGCGTTGTACTCGAACTGCTCGTTCGGACCGAGCTGTCCCGGGTCCGGCGGAATCGCCGCCCGCAGGTCCTCGACAGCGTCGTCCGTGCGCCGGAGCGCCGCCATCCGCGCCGCCGGAACCTCGAGCGCCTCACGCGCCTCGAGCAACTCGTCCAGCGTCACGTGCTCGGCCGCGGCGAGCAGGTTCAGCGCCGAGTTGAGGAACTCGGAGACGTGGTCGACCGTCGGCATGGTCACGTACGTCCCGCCGCCCGCGCCCTTCGCCGTGCGGATCAGGCTCTGAGCCGTCAACAGCCGAAGCGCCTCGCGGACGGTCGCGCGGCTGACGCCGAACTCGTGAGCCAGGACGGTCTCGTTCGGCAGCCGCTCGCCGCGCGCCAGCTTGCCGCTGACGATCAGGTCACGGAGCTGGTCGGACACCTGCTCGTACGCTTTGCGGACACGCCTCACCGACATAGCGTCCGACGCGCGCTCGACCGGCCGCAAGGGCGACGAGGTCACTTCGGCGCCATTCCGAACTCCGCGTTCCCGGCGATCGAAACGGGCGCGTTGTACTCGACGAGGCGGTCGCGGAAGTACTCGGTCAGCGAGCGCCCGTTGCGGTTCGCCGCCAGCTCCGCGCGCTTCGCCTCCGTGGCGGCCGTGTCGATCTCGAGCGTCCGCTCGTCCGCGAAGATCACGCCGTAGGCGTCGCGGGCGAGCTCGATGGTCGTGAAGTCGTCGAGCACGTCCTCTCGCACCTGCGCCGGGTCGCGCTCGAGAGGGTCGCCGTAGCCGGCCGCGTTCGGCTCGCGGAACTCGATGAACTCCCCGGCCCGGAACGGGATGCCGGTCACCTTCGCCGGGAGCAGCTCCTCGGCCGCCGTGTCCGGGTTCTTCCGGCACGACGCGACGAGACCGTCCCAGCCGCCGAAGATGGCTTTGGGAGGGTCGGTCTGCCGGTCGCCCTCGCACGAGTACGTGCCGTCGACGAGGAAGCGGTTCCGGCGGATGATCCCGACGCCTCCGCGCCACTTCCCGGGCGCCGCGGGCTCCGGCCGCAGCTCGTACTGGTCGCAGCGCATCGGGAAGCGCTGGTCGAGCTCCTCGATCGGGTTGTTGCGCGTGTTCGCCATCAGATTGTCGACCGAGTCCATCGCGTCCTTGCCGTGCCGGCCGCCGTACGAGCCCTCGTTGACCTCGAGGTAGAGCCAGTACTCGCCCTGGCCCTCGTCGAAGCCTGCGTAGGCGCAGAAGTGGATCCCGGCGGCGTTCCCGGCCGTGACCTTCTCGGGGAGCGCCTCGGCGAGCGCGAGGATCGTGTTGTCGACGACGCGCTGCGTCTGGCAGAAGCGCGAGAAGCAGGCGCGCGGGAAGTTCGGGTTGAAGATCGTCCCCTTCGGCGCGATCACCTTCACCGGTCGGAAGACGCCGTCGTTCTGGGGCACGTGCTCGGGGAACATGACCTCGTCGAGCAGGATCGTGCGGATCGCGTAGTAGCACGAGACGAGCAGCGAGCCCTCGAACGGCACGTTGTAGCCGGTCGGCACCTCCGGGTTCGAGCCGGTGAGGTCGATCGTGACCTCGTCGCCCTCGACGATCACGCGCGTCTCCACGCGGAGCCGTACGTCGCGGTTGCGGGCGTCGTCGTCGAGCCAGCCGACGACCGGGCCGTACGTGCCGTCCGGGATCTTCGCGATCTCGGCGCGCAGCATCCGCTCGGAGTAGTCCATCCAGTCGTACGCGGCGCTCATCACCGTGTCGACGCCGTAGCGGTCGACGAGCCGCAGGAAGCGGTCGCGGCCCAGCTGGCACGCCGCGAGCATCGCGTTCATGTCGCCGCGGTTCATCGTCTCCGTGCGGACGTTGTCGAAGATCATCCGGTCGACGTCCTCGTTCAGCTCGCCGCGGCGGTACCAGCGCAGGCCGTTGTAGAGCTTGGCCTCCGCGTACACGTCGAAGGCGTCTGCGTTGATCCCCGGGAACGAGCCGCCCACGTCGAGCACGTGCGCGGTCACCGCGGCGAAGCCGAGCAGCTCGCAGTCCGCGAAGATCGGCACCGCCACGGCCACGTCCGGGGAGTGCGAGGCCCCGAGGTACGGGTGGTTGTGGACGATCACGTCGCCGTCGGCGATCTCGCCGTCGAGCCGGTGCAGGAAGCCGCGGATGTACCAGGGCAGCGAGCCGATGTGCATCGGCGTCGAGTCGGACTCGCAGAGCTCGCGGCCCTCGGCGTCGAAGATCCCGGCGCCGAGGTCTTCGGACTCGCGGATGATCGACGAGTAGCTCATCCGGAAGAGCACGCCGGCCATCTCCTTGGCGATGGCGTGGAACGCGCCCCCGAGGACGCGCAGGGTGATCGGGTCGACCTCGCGCCGCTCTCGCGTCGGCGGGCCGGGCTGGCGGCCGACCTCGTACTCGGTCACGCTCATGCCGCCACCTCCAGCTTCGTCGTCTCGGGTTGTCGTGCCGCCGTCTCCGCGATCGCGATCACGATGTTCCCGAACCGGTCGACGTGCGCCGCCAGGCCGGGCGGGATCACGGTGGTCGAGTCGTACTGCGTGACGATCGCCGGGCCGACCAGCCGGTTGCCGGCCTTCAACGCGGCTCGCTCGTAGTAGCGCGTCGGCACCTGCTGCAGCGCGCCGCCGACGCGGAACCATGCGGGCGCCTCGTGCCGGAGCGCAGCGTCCGGCGAGTCGTCGCCCTGCTCAATCTCGGGCGTGGCGAGCGGCGGCATCAGGCCGATGCCCCGGACTCGGATGTTCGGGATCTCGATGTCCGACTCCTCGAACCGCCGCGAGTACTCGCGCTCGTGGATGTCGTGGAACGCGGCGCGGATCGTCTCCGTCCAGTCCCCGTCGATCGCGCCGGACGGCGCGTCGACCCGGAGCTCGTAGCCCTGGCCGAGGTAGCGGCACTCCGCGATCCGCTGGATGAGGACGTTCTCGGCGGCGATGCCGTCGTCGGCGAGCTGCTTGGCGGCGAGCGCCTCGAGCTCCTCGAACCGCTGCTGGAGCGCCTGCGTGTCCAGCTTCGAGAGCCGCTGGTAGGTCGTGGCCACGTACTCGTAGACCATGTCCGTCGCGAGCAGTCCCATGGCGGCGGCGATGCCGGGGTAGGGCGGGACGACCACCGTCGGCGTCCCGACCTCGAGCGCGATCTGCGCGGCGAACAGCGGGCCGGCGCCGCCCTCGGCGACGAGCGCGAAGTCGCGCGGGTCGTAGCCCTTTCGCACCGAGTTCTCCTCGATCGACTGCACCATCGAGTGGGTCAGGATCTGGACGGCGCCCATCGACGCCTCCTCGACGGTCATGCCGAGCGCATCCGCCGGCCCGTCCTCGAACGCCTTGCGCGCGAGCCCGGCCTCCAGCTCCATCCCGCCGCCGAGGAAGGCCTCCGGCGAGAGCCAGCCGAGGTTCACGAGCGCGTCGGTGGCCGTCGCCTCGGTGCCGCCGCGGTTGTACGCCGCGGGCCCGGGCACGGCGCCGGCGGAGCGCGGCCCGACGCGGAAGATCCCGCCCTGGTCGACGTACGCGATCGAGCCGCCGCCGGCGCCGATCGTGTCGACGTCGACCATCGGGATCATCGCCTGGTAAGGCCCGACCTTCGTGTCGAGCAGGTGCTTCATCCGCAGGCGCCCCTCCTGCGCGAGGCCGATGTCGGCCGACGTGCCGCCGACGTCGAGCGTGATCACGTTCTGGAATCCCGCCTGCTTCCCGGCCCAGATGCCGCCCACGACCCCGGCGACCGGGCCCGACATGAGGAGGTTCACCGGCCGGTCGACAGCCGCCTGCGCGGTCGCCACGCCCGACGCGGAGGTCATCAGGTGCACGCCGGTGCGCACGCCGAGCCGCGTCAGCTCGTCCTGGAGCCGGCTCACGTACGTGGCCACCTTCGGCCCGATGTACGCGTTCAGGCAGACCGTGGAGAAGCGCTCGTACTCCCGGTACTGCGGCAGCACCTCCGACGAGACCGACAGGAACGCGTCCGGGAACTCCTCGCGAACGATCTCGGCGACGCGCTGCTCGTGCGCCGGGTTGACGAAAGAGAACAGGAAGCAAACCGACACCGCCTCGACACCGGCCTCCTTCAGCGCCCGCACCTGCGCCCGCGCCTTGTCCTCGTCGAGCGGCACGAGCACCGAGCCGTCCTTCGTGATCCGCTCCGGAACGGTCAGCCGGTACCGGCGCCGCACGACCGGATAGCGCTGCCACGGCAGGTCCTGGTAGTTCGAGAAGTTGAGCGGCTTCTTGTGCCGCGCGATGTGGAGGATGTCGCGGTACCCCTCGGTCGTGATCATCCCGACCGTCGCGCCCGAGTGCTCGATGACGATGTTGGTCGCGATCGTGGTGCCGTGGAAGACCTGGTCGAGCCCGGCTGCGCTCTCGCCCGCCTGGGCGGTGATCTCCTCGATGCCCTGAATCGTCCCCTGCGAAGGGTCGCCCGGCGTCGTCGGCAGCTTGTGGACGCGGATCGTGCCTGCTTCGTCGTCGACGTAGATCAGGTCGGTGAACGTGCCACCGACATCGACTCCTACTCGCTTCAAAGCGCCTCCTCTGGGCTAGGGGACGAGGACGAGCTTGCCGAAGTGCTCGCGCCGCTCCATCGTGGCCATGGCCTCGCGGGCGTCGTCGAGCGGGAATGTCTGGTGGACGAGCGGCCTGATCAGCCCGCGCCCCGCGAGGTCGAAGCTCTTCGCGACCTCCTCGCGCGTGTACGTGAACGAGCCGATCACGCTCTTCTGGCCGCGGAAGAACGGGATGATGTCGAAGGGCACGACCTCGCCCGAATGGCCGCCGCAGATGACGAGACGCCCGTCCTTGCCCATCGAGTCGAGCCCCTTCTGGAACAGCTCGCCGCCGCAGTGCTCGTAGACGAGGTCGACTCCGCCGCCGTCCGTCAGCTCCATCACGCGGGCGACGACGTCCTCCGTGCGGTGGTTGATCCCCTCGTGCATGCCGAGGTCCCGGGCGCGGTCGAGCTTCTCCTGGCTGGACGCGTTCCCGATCACGTAGGCGCCAGCGATGCGCGCGAGCTGAACCGCCGCGGACCCGATGCCGCTGCCGACCGAGTTCACCATCACGGTCTCGCCGGCGCGGAGGTTGCCGCGCGTGAACAGCATGTGCCACGAGGTCGCGAAGGCGACCTGGAGCGCCGCGGCATCCTCGTACGAGACCTCGTCGGGGATCCTGATCAGGTTCTTGGCCTTGACGACGACGCCCTCGGCGTAGCCGCCGCCGGTCGAGAAGCTGATGAAGCCGGGCGTCAGGCACAGGTTCTCGCGGCCGCTGCGGCAGTACCGGCAGTCGCCGCAGGTGTCCATGATGTACGGGTTGACGCGGTCGCCGACCGACCAGCCCTCGACGCCTTTCCCGAGCTCTGCAATGTCGCCGGCGACCTCGATGCCGAGCGTGTGCGGGAGGGTGACGGGGAAGCGAGAGACGCCGTCGCGGACGTCGACGTCGAGATGGTTCAGCGCGCTCGCGCGGATACGGACGAGGACCTCGCCGTGCCCCGGCTTGGGGTCGTCCACCTCCTCGACCCTGAGCACGTCGACGCCTCCGAACTCGTGGAACCGGACTGCCTTCACATGCCCTCCCTTGCCGGTGGGACGATGCTCAGCCGTTTATGTCTGACTTTCGGGAGCCTGTCAAGCGCAGCCGTTTGACACCCTGCCGAATGTCTGACATAACCGCTGTGCCGCCGATGGACCTCCCACATCTGCGCTCACTCCTCTTCGCGCCGGGCAGTGACGAGCGGAAGCTCGAGAAGGCGCTCTCCTCGGCGGCCGACGGGGTCGTGTGTGATCTCGAAGACGCGGTCGCGCCCGGGGACAAGGAAACCGCCCGCGAGGTCACGACGTTGGCGCTCGCCCAGGGCGTTCCGCGAGCTCAGCGCGGCGCGCCTGCCCGGCTCCTGCGGATCAATGCCGCGGGCACGCCCTGGTTCGAGGACGATCTCGCTTTCGCGGCCGACCTCGAGCTGGACGGGATCGTCCTGCCGAAGTCGAGCCCCGAGTCGGTCGAGCTGCTCGGCTCGAGCGGCCCGCCCGTCGTCGCGATCATCGAGACGGCGATGGGTCTGCGGCAGGCGTTCGAGATCGCGTCGGAGCCGCGGGTGGCGGCGCTGATCGTCGGCGCCGTCGACCTCGGCGCCGAGGTCGGCCTCGAGCCGCGGAAGGACGGCCAGGAGATCCTCTATGCGCGCTCCAAGGTGGCGATCGACTCGGCGGCGGCTGGGATCCGCGGGCCGTTCGACGTCGTCCACCTCGACCTCTACGACGGGGAGGGGCTCGAGGAGCAGTGCCGGTTTGCGCGTTCGCTCGGCTTCCGCGGCAAGGCGTGCATCCATCCGGCGCACGTCGACACGATCAACCGCGTCTTCGCGCCGAGCGAGCAGGAGATCGCCTGGGCACGCGACGTGGTCGACGCGTTCGAGGGCCGGAGCGAGGGCGTGCTGGCCGTGAACGGGGCAATGGTCGACAAGCCGGTCGTCGACCGCGCGCGCCGGATCCTGCAGGAGGCAGGCCGGTGACGGCCCCGAAGGAATGGCACGGCCGCTACTACGAGGACTTCTCGGTCGGCGACGTCTTCCGCAGCCGCTTCGGCCGCACGATCACGGACACGGACAACATCTGGTTCACCTGCCTGACGATGAACACGAACCCGATGCACTTCGACGTGCCCTTCACGGAGCGGACGCGCTTCGGCCAACCTCTCGTGAACAGCGCGTTCACGCTCGCGCTCGTTACCGGCATGACGGTTCCGGACACGTCCGAGAACGCCGCCGCCAACCTCGCCTGGACGGACATCAAGCTCCCGAAGCCGGTCTTCGTCGGGGACACGCTCTACTCCGAGAGCGAGATCACCGACCTGCGGGAATCCCAGTCGAATCCGAGCGTCGGCATCGTCTCGATGCGCTGCCGCGGCCTCAACCAGCGACGGGAGGTCGTGATCGAGTTCAGGCGGACGTTCATGGTCTACAAGCGCGACGCGCCCGAAGTGCAGGACACATTTCCCGGAACCGACACGGAATGGACGGTGTGACATGAGAGCCGCAGAACGGATCGCCGAGTTCGCGACGACGCTGAAGCTCGACGACGTGCCGGATGACGTCGTCCACCACGCGAAGCTGCACCTGCTGGACACGCTCGGGTGCGGGCTCGCTGCACACGCGACGGGCGTCGCGACCGAGGGGCGGCAGGCGATGGCGGAGCTCGGCGGCGAGCAGCAGGCGACCGTGATCGGGCTCGACGCGCGGCTCCCCGGGCCGAACGCCGCGTTCGCGAACGCGATGCTGTGTCACGGACTCGATTTCGACGACACGCACTCCGATTCGGTCTCGCACATCTCGACGGTCGTCTGCCCGGCCTCGCTCGCCGTCGGCCAGGCTCAGGAGCTGAGCGGCGCGGACGTTCTGGCCGCGATCGTGGCGGGGAACGAGGTGATCACGCGGATCGGCACCGCAGCGACCGGCAAGTTCCACGCGCGCGGCTTCCACCCGACCGCGATCTGCGGGATCTTCGGCGCGACGTGCGCGGCCGCGCGGCTGACCGGCCTGGACACGGCGACGACGGCCAGCGCGCTCGGCATCGCAGGCTCGATGGCCTCCGGCCTCTTCGCCTACCTCGAGGACGGCACGGCCACGAAGCCGATCCACCCCGCCTGGGCGGCGCACGGTGGGATCCTCGCCGCGCGGCTCGCGTCGCTCGGCGCGGAGGGCCCGGCGTCCGTGATCGAGGGCAAGTTCGGGCTCTACCACGCCTTCCTAGGCGCCGAGCGAGGCGAGATCGACGTCGACTCGCAGCTCGCCGACCTCGGCTCGCGCTGGGAGACGCCCCGGATCGCCTACAAGCCTTTCCCGGTGTGCCACTTCATGCACGGCTCGCTCGGCGCGGCCGCGGAGGCGCTCGACGGGCGGCTGCTGTCGCCGGACGAGATCGTCGAAGTGCTGGTGACGGTCCCGGCTGCGGGCGTGTCGCTCGTGCTCGAGCCGGCCGAGGCCAAGAAGACGCCGCGCTCGGACTACGAGGGCAAGTTCTCGCTGCAGTACTCGGTCGCGTCGATGCTCGTCCGCGGCCACGTTTCCGTCTCGGACTTCTCCGACGAGGCGATCGCCGACCCGGCCGTTCTCGCCGTCGCCGGAAAGGTCAGGTACGAAACGCCGGAGTACCCGACCTACCCGCAGGCGTTCCCCGGAGGAGTCCGTGTGACGCTGGCCGACGGCTCGACGCTCGAGCGCGACTTCCCGCACCAGAAGGGCGGCCCGGAGAACCCGATGTCCGACGACGAGGTGCGCGAGAAGTTCCGCCTGAACGCCGAGCTTGCGCTCCCGGCCGACGCCGTCGACGCGCTGGAGGCGGCGACCCTCGCCTTCGAGCAGCAGGACGACCTGACCGCCGCGCTCCAGCCGGTGACGGTGAAAGAGGCCGTCGCCGCGTGACCGTCACCGCGATCGAGCAGGCCGAGATCGTCGCAGCGGTTCGCGAGTTCGTCGACCGGGACGTGATCCCGGTCGCCTCCGACCTCGAGCACGCGGACGAGTTCCCGACCGCGCTCGTCGAGACCATGAAGCAGCTCGGCCTCTTCGGCACGACGATCGCCGAGGAGTACGGCGGCCTCGGGCTCGGCATCGACACCTACGCGATGATCCAGATGGAGCTGTCGCGCGGCTGGCCGACGCTGTCCGGAATCATGAACGGGTCCTTCATCACCGGGACGATGATCGGCCTGCACGGGACGGAGGAGCAGCGGCAGCGCCACCTGCCGCGTCTCGCGACCGGCGAGATCAGGGCCGCGTTCTCGATGACCGAGCCGCACGCGGGCTCCGACGTCCAGTCGATCCGAACGACAGCGGTTCGCGACGGCGACGACTACGTGCTCTCGGGCCAGAAGATGTGGGTCACGAACGGCTGGCGCTCGGGGTTGATCTCCGTCCTGGCCAAGACCGATCCGGCCGCCGTGCCGCAGTACGCGGGCATGACCGGGTTCCTCGTCGAGAAGGAGCCCGAGACCGAGCCGCCGGGCCTGCGGATCCCGATGCCGGCGTTGAAGAAGCTCGGCTACAAGGGCGTCGAGTCGACCGAGCTCGTCTTCGACGGCTTCCGCACGCCGGCAACAAGCATCCTCGGCGGCGAAGCGGGGCTCGGCCAGGGGTTCAAGTTCTTCATGAGCGGCATCGAGGCCGGCCGCGTCAACGTTGCAGCGCGCGGCGCCGGAGTTGCCAAGGCGGCGCTCGACGACGCCCTCCGCTACGCGAAGGAGCGCGAGGCGTTCGGCAAGCAGATCGGCCAGCACCAGGCCGTGCAGCTGATGCTCGCGAAGATGGCGACCCGCGCCGAGGCCGCACGCCTCCTGGTCATCCAGGCGGCGAACGCGAAAGCGCGCGGCGACCGCGCCGACCTCGAGGCCGGCATGGCCAAGTACTTCGCCACCGAGGCCGCACAGGACAACGCGCTCGACTGCATGCGCATCCACGGCGGCTACGGCTACTCCCTCGAGTTCCGCCCGGAGCGCTACTACCGCGACGCGCCGCTGCTCCTGATCGGCGAGGGCTCGAACGAGATCCAGCAGCTGATCATCGCCCGGCGCCTGCTCGAGCGCAC
>Ga0070741_10016602_pt1 | contig 12236 bp, 12 predicted proteins | sample Coa_R1_4_FD_66440 | JGI IMG/M metagenome (GOLD analysis project Ga0070741, IMG submission 66440) | Surface soil microbial communities from Centralia Pennsylvania, which are recovering from an underground coalmine fire - Coalmine... | ecosystem: Environmental > Terrestrial > Soil > Unclassified ...
AGCGTCGTACTGCTGCGACCCGCGCAGCAGATCGGCATCCGAGACATACCGCGCGATGACTAGACTGCGTTCCCGCTCGTACAACTGGCGGTATTTCTCGTTGCCTGGATTCGCCCGCATGGCAGCTTCGAGCTTCGCCAGCCCCCTGTCGTTGTCGCCTTCCGTGAGCAGGCGCTGGCCCTCTTCATAGGACCTCGCACCCCCGCAGGACGCGACCGCTGCACATAACAGCAGAAGTGCAAGCGACCGAACGATACAACGCACGATATTCGGTCGAGAATACGGCTGCGATTTCGCAGCCGCAGTCCACGCTCGCGCTCCACGGTTCGTATCCGGCGGAACAATCATCTAGCTACTCCAATTTGTAAGGTCTGTCTTGCGTTTTGCGGCAGATAGACGAGCACCAGTTCGTTTTCGTTGATGTCTTCCACGCGATACTTGTCGTCGATAACGTCGCCTTTCCTCACCGATAGATTGCGGTCGCCTTCAGCAAGGAAGATCATCGTATAAGTACCGTCATCGAGTTGCCCGATGTAGGTGAAAGGTAGCGGCGGCGGCGGCGCAGCAGCCTCCTGTTGAGTGCCTTGGCCCCTCTGGTGTGCCTTTACCTGCTCCGGCGTAGGCGGGGGGCTGAAATTCCTGCTACCAAACAGATCGGCGTTGGGCGTCTCGCTCCGCTCCCGCTGCAAGCGCCGAAGATCGAGGCCGCCACCCATTTGCTGATCGACTGACTGGGCGCCGGCTACCGATCTGGATGTCACACTTCGGGTCCGGTTCGGTGACGCGGACGCCACGACTGAGGAATCGTCCGAAGGCAGCTGGCTTGCCCAGAACACCGCCCCAGCAGTCAAACCGAGGCCACCAAGCAGCAATCCATAGCGCAGCGCCGGCTTCATCAGCATTGCCCTATCGTGCGCTGAGGAACACGATGAAGCGCACTCGCGCGTCCAACTGTGCAACGCCAACCGCGTCTCGCTTCAGGTTGAAATCTTCAAGCGCTGCGGATGGCACGTGATCGAGAACGTCATTCACGAAATTTCGAATCTGGGTGTAATTCCCGCTGACCGGCAGGCTGATCTGGTAGCGCACGAGCGGAAATTGCGCATCTCGCAGCAGTCGGTATTCACCCTTTTCGAGGTTTAGCCCGTTGCGTTGAGCAGCCAGTTGAATGTCATTGAGGACGATCGGCAGGGCGTCGAGAAGCGGAAAAAAGGCGTAAAAGTTCGAGAGCTGGCTACCCTGCGTCGGCCGAGCATCGCCTCCCCCGTGCTTGTCAACACCGGCAGATAACTGGCGCGCCTCAGCACCGAGACTCTTCACGCGCGAATAACTAGGCTGGATCGCGAAGAGCTGAACTACAACACTGAGGACCAGCAGCGATAGACCAACGAATCCTGGCCAGCCGAGGCGCACGACTGTGCGCTTGATCGTCCATCCCGCGGTTACCACGGGCGATGCCTGGGCCTTCACTGTGCCTCCTTCCAGCGCGCCACCACGGCAAACTCCACTGGTTGCCCGGCCTCTCGAACTTTCACTTCATGTGTTGCCAGTACCACGTCGCGCAGCTTAGTCACCTGCAACCGCTTCATATAGTCGAGTACGACGCCTAGGTCGCGCGCCTGAGCATTGATTTGGACCGTTCGGCCTCGTGGATCTGGCTGTAACGTCAATATCGCAACATCGCTCGTCTGGGCAGACTCCACCGCCCGGAATAGCTCGGTCCATGGGATGTTCATTTCAGCAAGTACATCGTTTGCCTTTTTGATTTGATCGCGTACTTCCGGCGTATCCCTTTCACGTTCCCCGATGGAGGCAAGGGAACGATGCGAGATGCTTCGCAGCTGCTCGACCTTGGCCTCCTGCGCGGTCAGCTCTGCCGTTACCGCCCGGTGTTGCAAGAAGGTAAGCGAAGCCGCGACAAGGCCGGTAATCAAAAGGAATACGCCAAGGCGCGTGAATGTGCCCCGCGGCCGTGCGAAGTCGACGTAGATTTTGGCACTACGAAACTTCATCCCCTACTGACCCCGTTGCTCGGCGCTATTACCGATGCTGCTTTCGGCAAGCGCAGCGCTCGGAGCGAGCGAATCGTCGCCCAGACGGGTGACCGACCATCCAGGGATAGCGGCTGCTCGTCGAATCAGTTCCTCGGGCCCGATCAAGAAAAGGGCCCCCGCGTTCGGCACTCCAAGCGTTGCGGTCTCTTGCCGCAAGCCATCGGCGAGCTCGGCCGGTAAAGACCCGTGCAGGCGCCGGCTCCTTACGCCGAACCATCCCCTTTCACCGCGAAATGCCAAGGTCAAGCGGCCCCGCTCTACACTCGCAACACAGTACGTTCGCCCCCTCAGTCGCCTTCGATACTCGTTGTATCGAGCAACGAAGACCGGCACGATCGAGCTCAAGCGCAGCTTGTGAACTTTGCACAGTTCGCGCAACGCCTCCAACAGCGGGCGATCCATAGCCACAGCGTAAGACGATTGGCTGGCCGATTGCTCGTCCAACGCGATTTCCCAGTCGTCAGACAGATTGCCGAACAGCTGTTTGAAAGTGAATCTCGCCAGTGCCGCGCGCTCGGGGTCCCTCACCACGTTCTCGCTCCAAGGAAGGAGGCCATAGCGAACGAAGTGGTCCGACACGATCAGCCTTAGGGTCGCATTGCGCATGTGCATCTCGCTCAGGACTCGCGCCAAAGCCTGAACACAAGGAACCCACGCTTCGCCTTTGTCTGAGATTGCCCGCTCGTCGGTGTTTCGAACTGGCACACGCTGAAACTTGCGGCCTCGGCCCAGCACGGATCTGGTGACGATTCGCAGCTCGGCAGGCGTCACTTCCACTTCGATCTTCGTGAACCACGCCATCAGCTGCCGTCGCCCCCGTTCATCACGCTCGCTTCGCTACGTGACCAGCGTGACACGATTGATCTCCTGCAAACTCGTTTCTCCCTTGTGGACGAGATCGAGAGCCGATTCACGCAGAAATCGAGTGCCGCTGCGCCGCGCGGCATCCTTCACCTTCCGAATCGGTTCTCGCGCAACGATGAGCTCTCTAATCTCGTCGGTCAGCACCATAATTTCTGCAATCGCGCTGCGTCCCCGAAATCCCGTTCCTCGGCAATGCCCGCAGCCACGCCCCGCGCGAAAGCCCCAACCAACAGCCTGCTCCCGCGTCAGACCCGACTCGCGCAATAAATCATCATCCGGGCGTTGCTCGTGCGTGCAATGCGAACAGTTGATACGCACCAGGCGCTGCGCGGCGATCCCATTCAAGGCCGATACGAAGCTGTAGGGATCCACCCCCATGTGCATGAAGCGACCGATGACGTCAAACACGTTATTGGCGTGAACGGTCGTGAACACCAAATGCCCGGTCAGGGCTGCTTGGACCGCAATTTGAGCGGTCTCCGGGTCGCGGATCTCACCCACCATGATCTTGTCCGGATCGTGGCGCAAGATCGACCGCAGCCCGCGCGCAAAGGTCAACCCCTTCTTCTCGTTCACTGGAATCTGTAGCACGCCGGGCAGTTGATACTCGACCGGGTCTTCAATGGTGATCAACTTGTCGAAGCCGTGATTAATCTCTGAAATTGCAGCGTAGAGCGTCGTAGTCTTGCCGCTACCCGTCGGTCCCGTGACCAGCAGCATTCCATACGGCTCCGCCGACAATCTCCGCAACAGTCCCGCCGAGCGCTCATCGAATCCCAGCGCATCGAGATTGAGACCTTTAACGTGGTCGGTCAAGCTCTGCTTGTCCAGAATACGCAACACCGCATCTTCACCGAAAATACTCGGCATTACGGAGACGCGAAAGTCGATCTCGCGGCCCTGCGAGAACACTTTGAAGCGCCCGTCCTGCGGGACGCGTCTCTCCGCGATATCGAGCTCGGCCATGACCTTGATGCGCGAGATGACTTGCTCTGCCATATCGCTACCGCTCGCACTCCCTACCATGCTTAGCACGCCATCCAGTCGATACTTGATCATGAGCTGGTTGGCGGTCGTCTCTAGATGAATATCGCTCGCGCCCACTTTCAACGCGTCGTACAAGGTCGAATGGACCAATCGCACGACCGGGCTCTCGTGCTCGCTGATGGACTTGAGTGATAGCTCTTCGACTCGCCCTCGAACGCCTTCTTCGCCAACAGCGTCCTCCAAGATCGTGTCCATTGCCCGCATCGTCTCTCCGTATCGGGAGAGATACGCCGACACGTCACTCGCGTGCGCAAGGAGCCAGCTAAAATCATGTGCAATACGCTCTTCTGCCCACGGTCGCAGCACGGGGTTAAATGGATCTGCGAACACGAGTACCAACCCATCGCGATCGCTGCGAAACAATATGCAACCGTGAGCCAGTGCTTCGGTGTACGGCAGTAGATCGAATGCGGGCGCCAGTGCTTCCATGTCGGCCATTCCCGCCGTCCGATAACCGAGAGTCGCTGCCAGAGCGACGATGTAGTCCTCCGCAGGCAGGTTGGACATCTCCTCGAGCACTTCGGTCATAGGCTTGCCGCTCGCAACCGCAGTGGCACGCGCGCGCGCCATTAGGTCTTGCGACAACATGGGAACAGAGGACAGATCGCTCGGATTCAATTGATGCTCCCTGCCAGTTCGAAGATCGGGAAGTACATCAGCAATACGATGCCACCTATCACGATACCGATGATCGCCATCAGAATCGGCTCGAAGGTTCGTGTGAAGCGCTCCACCCATCGAGCCAGCTCCTCTTCATGAAACGCCGCTGTTCGCTCCATCATGTCGCCCATCATGCCGGTGCGTTCTCCCACGCGAAGCATGCGTAGTGCGACGGGTGTGGTGAGCCCGCAGGTATCGAGCGAGACGGAAATCGACTGACCTTCACGAACGCGCTGAAGCGCAATGCTCAAGCGGTGCCGCAGCTGCTGATCCAGAAGACCGGACACCATCGACAGCGCCTGGGCGATCGGTGTTCCGCTCATGAGCAGCATTCCCATCGTTCTATAGAAGCGCGTGAGCTGGTAGACGCGCACTCGCTCACCTATCGCAGGGATGCGCACCAGTTGTCGACCTATCCAGTAGCGTCCTGCTGGCCTGCGCAGCCACACCACTAAAGCAACTACGAGAAGCACGACCGACGTCGGCAATAACGTAGTGTGGCGCTCGACGAACGCGCCCCACGCGATCAGAGCTCGCGTTAACGCAGGCAGATCGCCACCGATGTCTTGGTAAATGTGCGAGAAGCGCGGCACCACGTAACCAAGGAGAAACAGGGCGACGAGCCCGCCCACGACCATTAGGATGACCGGATAGATCGATGCACTGACCAGATGCTTTTTTACCGAATCGAGCTGCGTCTGATACGCGACGTAACGCGCAAGCGCTTCCTGCAGCGAGCCGCTACGCTCGCTTGCCCGGACTGTTGCGACGTACAGGTCGGGGAAAGCATCGGGGAAGGCTTGCAAGGCGTTCGAATAGGACTGACCAGAACGAAGTCGCTCCAGCAGACCAGCCAGAACTCGCAGCGTGTTCGAGCGCGATTCCTTTTCCGCCAGCGTCTCAATCGCTTCTACCAAACTGATGCCCGAACGAAGTAGCGCTAACAGTTCCTGAGTGAACAGCACCAATGGGAAACGCACGCCACCGAATGACCAGGGCAGAGCTACCCCGCCAGCCTTCCGCACGCCGAGAACGATGTAGCCCTGGGCCTGAGCCTGTTCGTTCGCGTCTTCGTCATCGCGTGCCTCCAACGAGAGGGAGACAACGCTTCCTCCAGCTTTCAATGCTTTCACTTGATAGCGCATAACCTACGATCCGACTGAACCGGCTGCCGCTACGTTGAGCCCTCGGCGTCTCATCGCCCCCTTCCGCATTGCGGCATGGGGGCGCGTTGGGCGAGCCTTCCGGCTAGTTCGAGATGTCGCCGTCCTCTCCGGTACCGCCGGGCTGACCGTCCTTGCCCAAAGAGAGCAGATCATATTCTCCTCGCTCTCCAGGCTGGCGGTAGATGTATGGCCGATCCCAGGGATCGTTGGGCACCGCCTTGCGCAGATACGGGCCATTCCATTTCGGCTCGTTCCCAGGTCTGTTGTTGAGGGCGGCAAGTCCTTGCTCCGAAGTGGGGTAATGTCCAGTGTCGAGCCGGTACTGATCGAGCGCCTTTTCAAACGCATCGATCTGTGCGCGCGTCACTTGGATTTTCGACTTCCCCTCTTGTGCAAAATAACGCGGTGCGACGTAACCCGCCAGCAGGCCGATGATCACGATAACAACCAAGAGTTCGAGAAGCGTGAAGCCCTTCTGGGGTTTGGCAAGCATGAGCATTTAGTGGGTTTGTGACGGTCGATGGAGCACCGTGGGCAGACGATCGACTCTTACGACAAGGAGAGAACTGAGCTGAAGCAGCCGCGCTTATGACGACTACGTGATGCGCTCAAAGGTTGTAACACCAGGTCCCCACATCGTCAAGGCGACCGGAGCGCACAAGGCGCGCAATGTTGACAATCTTCGAGGAGAGGGACCGCGAAACGCGCGCGACGACGTCACGCCTGCCCGACGGTTTCGCCTCGCTTATTCTCAGTGATCATCCTGCAGCTGCTGCACGACTGGCTCATCGAGCGGCAGGCTGATGTCGGTCTCGACGTGGTCCGAAGGAAATCCTTGCTCATTGATCACGGGTGCGCCGACGCCTGGTGTAGGGACACTTCGTGTAGCGTCGGGACCGCCGACCACCATGAGCAGCTTGTATCGCTTGTCAGCCGGGACGTTCGAAAAATGCGGGACGCCTCGTTCATCGACGAAGTAGTACAGCTTGTCGGCAGCCGCAGACGGCTGCGGGCCGAAGATGCATGCTACTGCAATGGCGCCTAACACTATGCCCACGTGAACCGCCTTCGATACTTGATTGTCGTCTATTCGCGACAGCATTCGAATTGGTCTTCTCGTTACCATGACTTCGGATCCTCAAAACGCGGTCTTAGGACAGCCTGTCACAACCTCCGAGCCGCGTGTAATGCTCCAAATCCCTAGAAAACCAGCGTAAAGCTGGACAGGCCGGGCTATTTGCAACACCTGGGCCAGCCTCAACGCAGGGCTGCTTTCCGAGCGCAGTTCGAGCATCGCACACGTATAATTCGCGGCTCACTCTCCAATACGCAATGGATTCGAACCTTCAACCCTGGCACGCGTTATCCGGTGCAGCAGTAAGCGATGCGCTGGATCGGGTCGGCGTTGTCGGTCAGTGCCTCGGCATCAAACCGCTGAGCACCAGCTACAAAGCCGCCGCGTGAGCAAAGACTAGAACCTGCCCCAACCACGATCGGCAGACACGCCATAACTCCCATAACGAGAGCTTTAAATGCGATCCGACGCACTGCTTACCTTGCTTGCCGTAGCGACCAGCTTCGCCGCCTCGTCCGCGCTGGCTGACACGAATGCACCACTCAACGAGATGCTCGAGCTGAACGCCTCCGCCGCAGCCTATGCGAAGATGTGCGACGACGAACCGGTAGCCGACCAACTGAAGAGCTCGACCATGATGTTGTTGGCAACCAATGGTGTTGCGGCGGACAACGTCCAGCTCGGCAGCGCAAAATTCAACGATGTCATGCGCCGCGAACTGGGCCGGTACAAGGGCGCAAAAAACCCTGACTGCAGCGGCAAGGTCAAGGAGGCGCGCGAGCGCCTCAGTCTTACTCAAGAAATCTTGCGCAACACGCGCCGTGATCGCCCTGAGTAAGAGTCCTTAGAACGGGCCGCAGCAGTTGTTCGACGACTTGTAAACCTTTCGATCGTCAGATCACGCCTGCCATGCGCAATTGCGCAATCTCCGTTGCGCTCAATCCAAGGCGAGATTGCAGCACTTCGACCGTGTGTTGCCCCAAGAGGGGAGGTGCCAGGCGATAGCGAACGGGCGAAGCAGACAAGCGCAATGGGCTTGCCACCAGTGGCAGCGGACCTGCGCTTGCATGCTCCATCTCGAAGGACAATCCGCGGTGATGAACCTGCGGGTCGTCGAAGACTTGGCCGATGTCATTGACTGGGCCACAGGGGACGCCCGCCTCGAGCAGTTTCGCCTCCCAGTAGCGAACTGGATGCTGTGCGAACTGCGCCTGCAGAATTGCAGTGAGGGCAACCCGATGCTGCACACGGTCGCTGTTTGTCTTGAAGCGGCTGTCCGCCCCAAGCTCCGGTAGGCCGACGGCCTCGCATAAACGAGCGAACTGGAAATCATTCGCCGCGGCCAGCATCATGTAGCCGTCTGCACCCCGAAAGCTTTGCGAAGGCACCACGCTGGGATGCTCGCCGCCGTTGCGCTGCGCCACCTCCCCCTCGCAGAGATAGGCCTGGGCAATGTTGATCATGCTGCTGACTTGCACATCCATGAGCGCGAGATCGACATGTTGGCCTTCCCCCGTTGCGTCGCGATGCCGCAGCGCGGCCTGGATGGCGATCACCGCATAGGTTGCGGTCAGCACATCCACGACGGCCACCCCTGCGCGCTGTGGCGGCCGTTCTGCCTCGCCGGTCACACTCATCAAAGCACCCATGGCCTGTGCGACGGGATCGTAGCCCATGCGGCTGCGATAAGGCCCGGTTTGGCCGAAGCCGGTAATGGAGCAGTAGATCAGTTGAGGATTGACGCGGATCAGATCGCTATAGCCGAGGCCGTGGCGACCAAGATCTCCCACCTTGAAATTCTCGACCAGCACGTCGCTCTGCTTCGCGAGCTCACGAATCAGCCGCTGTCCTTCGGGCTTGGACAGATCTAGCGTCACCGACTTCTTTCCGCGATTGCAGCATGCGAAGTAAGTGCTGTCGCTCGTCACTTGCCTCATACGGTCTCGAATGAAGGGTGGACCCCACGCGCGAGTGTCGTCTCCCCTGCCCGGGCGCTCGACCTTGATCACGTCAGCGCCTAGATCGGAGAGGATCTGCGTGGCAAGCGGCCCAGCCAAGATTCGCGTCAGATCCAGAACGCGAACGCCGTCGAGAGGTGCCCTCATTGCCGCCTCCTCCTGCCTTGTTCCCTGTTCGAAGAGCAGGATAAGAGGTTCTTCGTATTCATGTGAGTTCTATTCTTTGATCCGGCCATCGAAACCTTTCACTCGACGATTGCACCCGACGCCCGGACGATCTTCGCCCACGCACCGATATCCGCGCGGATTCTTTCCGCATAGTCTTCCGGCGAGCTCGATCGAGGTTCGAAACCTCGTTCGATCAAGGCTTGACGCGTCTTTGACTCATTGATGATCGCGACCACTTCGCGATTCAGCCGCTCGATCACGGCAAAGGGTGTGCGCAACGGCACCAGAATGCCGAGCATCGATTCGGCGCGATAGTCAAGCAGCGATTCCGCCACTGTGGGCACAGCCGGGAGCAACGGGCTGCGTGCGGGTGTGGTCACCGCGAGCGCCACGAGCTTACCCGCTTTGATCTGGGGCAAGGCCGAAGCGATGCTATCAAACATCACATGAACTCTTCCGGCGAGCAGATCGACCATCGCGGGGGCGCTGCCCTTGTAAGGCACGTGCAACAGCTCGATATGCGCCATATGCTGCAGCATCTCCGCCTCCAGATGGGACACGGTGCCTGTGCCCTGCGAGGCTACGCTGAGGCCGTTGCGTTTCGCGCGCGCCAATGCCACCAGCTCTTCCACGCGATGCACGCCAAGGGATGGATGCGCAACCAGGACATGCGGCACGTTTGCCACCAGCGATACCGGTGCAAAATCACGCGCAAGGTCATAGCCCGGCTCACGATACAGTGTCATTGCAATTGCATAGATGGACGTGGGCGCGATGAGCAAGGTGTACCCGTCCGGCGCTGCCCGGGCCGCCAGCTGTGCACCGAGATTAGCACCCGCACCCGGGCGGTTATCCACGACGACGGGCTGACCCAAGCGTTTGCTCAGTTCGTCGGCGACGACACGTGCCAAGACGTCAGTCGCCCCGCCGGGCGGGAACGGTACGATCAGGCGCAGCGCTCTCGACGGGTACTGAGCGAAACAGTTCAACGCCGCCAGCGACAGGATGGCCGCGGCCAACAGACGTCTCAACACTTTCGGGCCTCCGCTCGACGCTCGACAGGCGCAGGGCCTCGCATCGATGTGTGCACGGGTGTCAATCCCCAGCTCAACCAGAACGCCTGCCAAGCGTGTTGAGCAATCCCTCGAGCTGCGCCACACCGCTCGTCGCCGGCTCTCGGAGCACATAATCGGCATGGCTACTTAACGCGGTGTCATCGATATTGATCTCGATCAACGCAGCGCCCGCCCGCTTCGCGGTTTGTGGCAGCGCCGCCGCCGGATAAACCTGCGCAGACGTGCCGACAGAGATGAACACGTCGCATTCCGAGGCACGACGCTCGGCCTCGCCGAGGATCCACGCATCGAGCATCTCCCCGAACCACACCACGTCGGGCCTTAGCCATCCTCCACAAGCGGGGCATTGCGGCGGAGCATCGTCCTCGTCGTGGCCTTCAACCACGACGCCTTCGATGCTGCATCGGGTGCGGTGGATGTTGCCATGCAGCTCCAGAACGCTGACGCTGCCCGCCCGATAATGGAGATCGTCGACATTCTGAGTCAGCAGCGTGAAGGCGCGAACCTCTCGTTCCAGGGCAGCCAGTCCAAAGTGGGCTGAGTTGGGTTGCGCCGCTGCCGTCAACCGCCGGCGCCAACCATACCATTGCCAAACCAGCTTGGGATCGCGCGCGAACGCTTCCGGCGTCGCCAACTCTTGCGGGTCATATCGCGCCCATAACCCCGTCTGAGCATCGCGAAACGTGGGCACGCCCGATTCCGCCGAAATCCCCGCACCGGTCAACACCACCACATCCAGATCGATCATCGTTCGCTCGCCGCGCCCGCGCACGACATTGATGTTATCAGCAACTCGCTAAAGACAATCGCCTCAGCTGCAGACGAAAGGTCGACCTGTGGCCGCCGCAGGCCACCGGGAAACCCGATTCTGTGCGGGTAAGTGTCGGGGCATGCCGGAGGAGCTTTTACCCGTTGATCCGGCAAGGCCTGCGTCTACATGGGGCGATCCGACAAAAAAAGGGCGAGCTCGCGGCCCGCCCCTGTCGCACTCTGACAGCCTGTTGAAAGACTACTGCGAGTGCCTCATGCGGTTAGCGCCACTCGCTCCAGCCCCTCACTCCGGCCGCCATTCACTCGATCATAGCCGGCTCGCGCGCTTGCGCCTCGCTCGGCGCCATCAGTGCACTGCGAATGGCATCGTCTACTGTCTCCAGCCAAACGAAATTCAGGCGCTCTTTCGCCTCTTGCGGCACGTCCTGAAGATCCTTCTGGTTGCGCTGAGGCAGCATGACGGTGGCGATGCCGGCCCGCATGGCGGCCAACACTTTCTCCTTGATGCCGCCGACGGGGAGCACCAGACCACGCAAGCTGATCTCGCCGGTCATCGCCGTGTCGTGTCGCACGGTGCGGTTCGACAACAACGAAGCCAGAGCCATGAACATGGCCACCCCCGCACTCGGCCCATCTTTGGGGATCGCACCTGCGGGCACGTGCACGTGCACGTCCGCCTTGTCGAGCGCCGCGACATCAATGCCCATTTCAGCCGCACGCGACTTTATCAAAGTCAGCGCGGCCTGAGCGCTCTCCTTCATGACATCTCCCAGTTGACCGGTCAGGATCAACCGGCCGCTTCCCGGCGTGCGGCTCGCCTCGATGAAGAGGATGTCTCCACCAACCGGCGTCCACGCCAAACCGGTGGCCACACCAGGCATGCTGGTGCGTTGCGCCACTTCGCTCTCGAAACGCGATGGCCCCAGGATCGGCTCGAGGTCGGCCGTATCGATGCGCACGTTCTCGGCCTCGCCGGCAGCGATCTTCACCGCCGCGCTTCGGCATACGGACCCGATCTCGCGCTCGAGGTTGCGCACGCCCGCCTCGCGCGTGTAGTCGCTGATGATCTTCCGGATGGCGTCATCCGTGATCTCGAGCTTGTCGGCCGACAAGCCGTTTTGCTCCATCTGCCGCTTGACCAAGTACTTCTTCGCGATCTGCAGCTTTTCCTCTTGGGTATAGCCGGGCAAATGCACAATCTCCATGCGATCGCGCAGGGGACCTGGGATGGTATCGAGCATGTTCGCCGTCGCAATGAAGGTCACGCGCGACAAGTCGAACGGGACTCCCAGGTAGTTGTCCCGGAATGTATGGTTTTGCTCGGGGTCGAGCACTTCGAGCAAGGCGGAGCTGGGGTCGCCGTGGAAGCCGCCAGCGCCAATCTTGTCGATCTCGTC
>Ga0070741_10016603_pt1 | contig 12234 bp, 12 predicted proteins | sample Coa_R1_4_FD_66440 | JGI IMG/M metagenome (GOLD analysis project Ga0070741, IMG submission 66440) | Surface soil microbial communities from Centralia Pennsylvania, which are recovering from an underground coalmine fire - Coalmine... | ecosystem: Environmental > Terrestrial > Soil > Unclassified ...
CGTCGTGCACTCCCTTCTGCTCCATCGACTCCTTGTAGATCGTGAGCATCGGCTTGCAGATGGTGGAGAGGATGATGTCGCCCTCCTGGAGGTGGTCACGGGGGTGATACGCATCGCCCGGCTTAGGGACATACCGTGTGCGCGAGTAGGAGGTCGACAGCTTCTCCCGGAAGTTATGCAGGTTGAAGAAGGCGGTGTCGACGACCTGCTTGCCCTCGAGGTCGATTACGCGCAGATGTTGACCTTTCATCACCTCGACTGCCAGCCCGGTCTTCGGCGGCATGACTTGCTCGAATACCAGTTTCATGAGAGATCTCCTCCGACAAGACGTTCCCCGGCGGGCGGCGGAACATGGCCACTCTGCCAACCGAAATTCCGCAAGGTGAGTGAATACTAGCAGCCCTCCCCGCACGCGTCGAGAGCCCCGCGAAGGCCTTGAATCAGGCCAACGGCGGCGTTCGCCGGTGCCAGTCGGTCAGGGCCTGATAGGCCTCCCCGAGACGGAGCAGTGTCGCCTCTTCAAAGGGTCGAGCCACCATCTGAAGCCCGATCGGAAGCCCCTCCGGAGAAAAGCCGCATGGGATCGAGATGGCGGGCAGGCCGGCCAGGCTTGCGATCCCCGTGAACTGGTTGACCGATGCCATCATCGGCTCGGGCCGGTCCCCGGCAATGACCACCTGCGTCTCTCCGATGGGCGGCGCGACGAAGGGGAGCGACGGCGACAGTACACCGTCCACCTGGTCGAAGACCTTGAGCATGGCGTCGCGGAAGAGCTGCCGGTAGCGCTGCGCCTGAAGATAGTGAGTCGCGAGGTAGAGTTCGCCGGCCTCGAGGGCGGTGCGCACGTCGTCCCCATAGTCATCGGGCCGCTCACGCAGCCATCGCTGGTGGTAGGTCGAAGCCTCGGCAGAGGTCACCGTGAGCTCGGCCGATACGTTCCCCTGCATGTCGGGTAGGCGAATCGGCACCGCTTTCGCGCCAGCGGCTTCGAGCGCGGACACCGCGGTCCGAACCGATGCGGCGACCGCCGGCTGGACGTGGTCGAAGCAGTGCGCCTCGTCCACCCCAATCCGCAGTCCGCGTGCGTTACGGCCTGCAGGAGACGGGTCGACGCCGGCGATCGTCGCGAAGAGGAGCGCGCAGTCGCCCGCGGTCCGGCAGAGGGGACCGACGGTGTCCATGGACCACGCCAGCGGCACGATGCCATCGCAGCTCACGCGGCCGATCGTCGGGCGCAGGCCGACGACGCCATTCACGGCTGCCGGCACCCGGATCGAGCCCGCGGTGTCGGTGCCGAGGGCGCCCCAGCACTCGCGCGCCGCCACCGCGACGGCGGACCCGCCGCTTGAGCCTGACGGGAAGCGGTCGGTGTTCCATGGATTCCTCGTCGTCCCGTAGTGGGGGTTGTCGGTCGTGCCACCCCACGCGAACTCGTGAAGATTGGTCTTGCCCAAGATGATCGCCCCGCGCTCCTTCAGCGCCGCCACGACCGGCGCGTCTGCGTCGGGCACGAAGTCTGCAAGGATCTTGCTGCCGGCAGTCGTCCTGACGCCGACCGTGAAGATGTTGTCCTTGACCGCGAGGGGGATCCCGTGAAGGGGCGGAAGCGGCTCGCGCCGCTGGGCTTGAACCTCGGCCGCGTGCGCGGCCTCGAGCGCGCTGTCGGCCAACACCGTGATGAAGCCGCGGAGACGACCGTCCACGGCCTCGATCTGGCGCAGCGCCGCCTCCACCAGCTCGACCGGAGACACCTTTCGGGAGGCGATGCTCGCGGCGGCCTCCTCGATCGTCAGCTCCAGGAGGGAAGCCGGCCTCATCGATCACTCGGGCGCGGATGGCCGGAGCTGAACCCGACTATGGGCGAGGCTGTTGCCGGCTCGTTCCGCATGCGCCCGCTGAGCCGGTTGGCGAGACCAAGCATTGGACCGAAGCGGCGTGTGAGCTGGGCGCGGCGCTCGACGGGGATGTCGAGTTGGGCGGCCAGGAGCAGGAGATCGATGCCTTCCTCGGTCAGGCGCGGGGGGCGGGCGGGTTCCGTCATGGGGCAATGTCCTCCATCAGCGGTGCAGTGCTGACCTGAAGTTGCACTAAACTTGCGCGGTTACAGTCATGTCTGTCCAGGAGACAACGCATGGTCATTACTCACCTCGACACCGAAAGTCTGCTCGCTGCCCCTCATACCGAATTCGGCGGGAATTCGCCGGGAAGCAAGGAGCGCTTCCGCCTGCAGTTCCTGGTCAACGACTCGAAGGGCGTGGTCTGCTGGGAGGCCTTCGACGCGGGCAAGGCCACGGAGTGGGCCTTCTGGCACGACGAGTTCCACGTCTGCATGTCCGGAGCGGCCGATGTCGAGTTCACGCTGCCACCCAACCACGGTGAGGTGCTCCACGCCAAGATCCGGCCGATGGACGCCGTGCTCATCATCGCCGGCACCCGGGCCCGATTCACCGTTCCCGGGGACGAGCCGTACGTGCACGTCTCGCTGTTCCAGCCGCAGTATCAGTACGCGAAATACCTGCTGAAGCGGGACTACTCCGGGCTCGACAAGCGTCCCTAGGCTCGTTCTGGTCGGGAGACTCCGGCCATCGGTGCGGCGGCCTCATGCCGCGGGCGGCCGGCCGAGCGCGGCGAAGATGCGGTTCGGCGAGTAGGGGAGATCGCTCAGCTCAGCGCCCAGCGGGCGGATCGCGTCCGCGACTGCGTTGGCGATGGCCCCGAAGGCGCCGATCGTGCCCGCCTCTCCGACGCCCTTGCTGCCGAGGACCGTGGTCGGGCTCGGCGAAGACATGTGGTGGATCTCAATCCTGGGTACGTCGCCCGCCAGCGGCAGCAGGTAATCGAGCAGCGAGGCGGTGAGGATCTGACCATCGTCTGCGTATCGATGCTCTTCCAGCAGCACATCGCCGACGCCGGTGGCGACACCGCCGCGGACCTGTTCATCGACCACCTCGGATTGCAGAATCGTCCCGCAGTCCTCGATGGCGACGTACCGCACCACCCGCGGTATCAGCCCGACCGGATCCACCTCGACGACCGCGAGATGCGCGCCGCAGGAGAACGCCTGGGAAGGGTCATGGACATGCACGACATCCGTCCCAGGCGCGAGGTCGCGCTCGGCTGCCTTGCGAAGCGCCTGGACGACGCTTTCGACGACGCCGACCGCGCCGCGGGAGGCGAAAGTCCCGGTGCCGTCCGGACAGAGTGACGTGTCTCCCTCGATGACGTCGACCTGCTCGGGTCGCACGCCGATCTCGCGCGCGGCCAGCGCACGGTACGTTTCCGCATGCCCCTGCCCGGCATCGGCGGCGCTCGTGTAGATCTCGATGCGGCGGTCTGCCGTCACAACCACCCGGGCAGCGTCCTTTCCAGGGATCGTCGTGACGCCCCGCCGCAGATAGTCGGCCGAGCCGCCGCCGGTGTGCTCGTTGAAGAACCCGATGCCGATTCCCACCAGCACCCCCTCGACGCGTCGCTGCGCTTGCTGGTGACGCAGCTCCTCGTAGCCCGACTCGACGCGAAGACGGTCGAGCAGCCCGATGTAGTCGCCTGAGTCGAGCTGGCGCCTCGACGCAGTCGTGCGGGGCAGGTCGCGTACCGCATTGAGCCGCCGCAGGTCGAGCGGGTCGAGGCCGAGCTCGCCGGCGATCACGTCCATCATTCGCTCGGTTGCAAAGACGCCGGCGCTTATGCCGACGCCGCGGTAAGCGCCGACCGGACAGCGGTTGCTGGCCACCCCCCGAGTGCGAAAGCGGATGGCCTTGAACGCATACGGACCGAACAGGGTGATCGCCGCGGTTGCCGGTTCGAGCGAGGCCGAGAACGGCCACACCGAGTAGGCGCCGACGTCAGTGTGAACATCGGCATCGATCGCGATCACGTGGCCCGCAGCGTCCACGGCGACCCGCATCGACACCCCCGTGCCGTGCGCGTGGTTGCTCGCGATCAGGTTCTCGCGGCGGTCCTCGATCCAGCGCACCGGCCGTCCGAGGCGTCTCGCAAGGGCGGCGAGAGCCATCTCTTCGGGAAAGAGTTGCGCCTTGAGCCCGAATCCACCACCGACATCCGGCACCAGCACGCGGATCTCAGACTCAGGGCAGCCAAGTGCGCGCGCCACGCCGCGGCGGACGAGATGAGGAATCTGCGTTGAGGTCCAGAGCGTGGTCACTCCTGACGCCGCATCATGCTCGGCGACCACCCCACGGCATTCGAGAGGCAGCGCGGACTGTCGCGCGGTGCGGAACGACCCTTCGATGACCCGATGTGCTGACGACATCGCCTCGTCCACGCCGCCCGAGTCGAATGAAGACGCGAAGATGACCCCGTCGGGTGCCCCATCATGAATCGGTGCCTCCTCGGGCAGCGGGGCGTATACGACCTCCACAGCATCGGCGAGGTCCTCGGCCGCGTAGCGATCGGCGTCCCACGTGAGCGCTACCGGCTCGCCGACATAGCGGACGCGGTCGCCCGGCAGCGGATGCCACGGAATGGTGACGAGCCCATGCGCCTCGAGGCTGAGCGGCTGAAGACCGAGCTCTCGACCCGTCATGGCCTGGTCGGTGTTGAGGACCATCCCTCTGATGGCTGCGCTGGCAAGCGTCGAGCGCACGAAGCACACCTCCAAGCAGTCAGACGGCGCCAGGTCCGCGATGTACTCGCCGTGCCCCCTCACAAGGCGCTCGGCGTTGCCGGGCCTCAGCTTTGACATTCGAACACGGCGTCAACGATCGGTTCGTAGCCGGTGCAGCGGCACACGTTCCCCGACAGCAGCTGGATCAGTTCCTCGCGACTGTGGCGCTGGCCGGACCGGAGGATCTCGTCTGCGGAGGCGAGAAAGCCAGGTGTGCAGAAGCCGCACTGGAAAGCACGACGGCGCACGAATGCAGCCTGCAGCCTGGACATACGGCCGGGCTCGCCCATGCCCTCGACGGTGATGACGTTGGCGCCGTCGATCTGCACGGCGAGCATCAGGCACGCGCGAACCGCCGCGCCGTCGAGGAGGATCGTGCATGCACCGCACACTCCCTGCTCGCAGCCCAGGTGAGTGCCCGTCAGCCGCAGCCGGTCGCGCAGGAAGTCGGCCAGCGTGAGCCGCGCTGGAACGTCGCCCGACCAGGGCCTCCCGTTGAGGGTCGTCGTCAGTTCCACGCCGAGGCTCCCGACTGCGCGGACCGCTGAGACACCACGCGGCGGACCAGCGCGGCCGCGACAGCGCGCCGGTAGCTCGCGGAGGCGTGAATATCGCCTGTAGCTTCGATCTCGGACTCAGCCAGCGCGACAAGCTCCGCGCCCACGTTGCCAGAGTCGCGCAGGTACTGCTCCACGCCCGTCAGGCGCTGCGGCTTGGCCCCGGTGCCGAAGACGGCAATGGCCCCACCCTGGCAGGCCGCCCCGGCCAGCGCGAAGTCACCCGAGCGCCGCTCGATCTCGGCGAAGCCGAAGTCTGCTCCAGGCTTTGGCAGGACGACCTCCACCAGCAGCTCGTCAGGCTCCAGCGATGTCATCAGCGGACCGACGATGAAGTCACTGGCGGCAACCGTCCGCCGGCCGCGCGCGGAGGCAGCAACGAGCTGGGCGTCCAGGACCAGGGCCAGCGCGGGCCATTCCGCCGCCGGGTCCATGTGCGAAAGCGACCCACCGACCGTGCCACGGTTGCGGATCTGGAAGTGGCCGATGTGCGGTACGGCGGCAGCCACGAGCCGGGGCATCCTGGGGTCGCGCTCGATTGCGCGGTGCGTCGCCATCGCACCGATGTGGAAGTGGTCGCCATCGTCGGACACCGTCGCCAGCCCCGGGATACGCGCGAGGTCGATGAGGTGCGCGGGCCGGGCGAGACGCATGGCCATCAGGGGGATGAGGCTCTGGCCTCCGGCCAAGACCTTGGCCTCGTCCCCATGCTGGGCCAGGAGCTCCAGGGCAGCCTCGAGCGATTCAGGGCGGTGGTATTCAAAAGCGGCCAGCTTCACGTCAGCCGGCCAGGCTGAGGATCAGATCGGCGATTCGGCCGCCGTGCTCGACCGGGATCGTGTGGCCGGCGTCGTCCACGATCTCGAGCCGGCTGCCGGCGATGCCGGCCGCGATGATCTCCGCAGCGCGGGGCGGGCAGTTCGCGTCGGCGCTGCCGGCGACGACGAGCGTGCGCGCCCTGATCTCGCCCAGCTCGGGGTCGAGGGGTCGGGCGTTGAGCCCCTCCATGGCGCGGCACGCGTTTGCGTAGCCGCGCGGGTCGCGAGTGGAGGAGCGGCGGATCTCGAGCCCGTCGGACACCTCCGCCGGTCGGTTGCCGTACACCTGCGCCGTGTCAGCGTCCAGTGTGTCGCGCAGGGCCGGGTCGTTGCGGACAACCATCTCGGCGCGGAGCCGATACCATTCGGCTGCCGCCTTGCCGACGCGGCTCGAGGTGGCGATGAGGGCAAGGGCCGTGATCCGCTCCGGATGGTCGATGGCGGCCCGCATCGCGATCGTGCCCCCAAGCGAGAAACCGGCGATCGTCGCCTTTGGAAGCCCGATCGCATCCATCCAAGCGATGAGGTCATCACCCAGCTGCTGGAGAGTACCGTCAGCCTGGCCCAGGGTGGTCGCGCCGTGGCCGCGAAGGTCGTACAGCAGCACCCGGCGGCTGAGCACGAGATCGGGCAGCGCCTTTCGCCAGGCCCGGTGGTCGTCGGCGAGGCCGTGGATGAGCACCACGGGCTCCCCCAGGCCAACCTCGTACCACGACACCTCGATGTCACGGCAGGCGAGCACCATGCCGTTGCCCTAGGCCACCTTGAGGAGGATTGCGTCGGTCTGGCCGAAGCCGCCGCAGATCGCGGCGACTGCGTAGCCGCCTCCCCGCCGCCGCGCCTCGAGGATGGCGGCATAGGTGATGCGAGCACCACTGGCGCCCACAGGATGGCCGATCGCGACCGCCCCACCGTTGACGTTCGTGCGCTCCTCCAGCCAGGCGAGCCGAGCCGGATCGCCGTCCGCGAGGACGCGCAGGCTCACCGCGGGAACCGCCGCGAACGCCTCGTTGATCTCGACGGCGACCAGGTCGTGGAGCGCGAGTCCGTTCTTTCTCAGTAGCTTGAGGATGGCGTGCGCCGGCAGAAACGTGGCGGAGGTCGCCGACCCGGCCATGCTGACATGGTCAATGACGCGCGCCTGCACTTCGAGGCTGGCCGCGCTCGCGTAGCTTTCGGCGACCACGAGCGTGACGGCGGCGCCGTCGTTGAGGCCCGGCGCATTGCCCGCGGTGACAGTCGGGCTGCCGTACACGGGCTGGAGTCGCGCCAGCTTCTCCATACTGGTGTCGCGGCGAGGCGGTTCGTCCAGCTCGACCGGCGCTCCCGACCGGCCGACGGGAAAGACGCGGATCTCCTCCGCGAGGCGGCCGGCGTCGGCCGCGTCGAAGTACCGCCGATGGCTGCGGAGCGCCCACTCGTCCTGGACTACGCGGTCGACGCCGAAGGTCAGCGCCACCTCCCCCGTGTACTTCGCAATCGGCGCGTCGGCCAGCGGCGACCGCATGAGGAGGATGTCCTCGACCTCCTGATTCCCCACCCTGGCTCCGGTTCGCGGAGCCCGCAAAAGCAGCGGCGTCTGGCTCATCGACTCCATCCCGCCCGCCACCACCACGCGGCGCTCACCCAGGGCGACTTTGTCCGCCGCCAGGCTGATCGCCGTCATGCCCGAGCAGCAGGCACGGTCGACCGCCGCCGAGGAGATCTCCAGTGGAAGGCCGGCACAGTGCAACGCGCGCCGCGCCGGGGCGATCACGCCGGCACCGATGATGCCGACGCCGAGAAGGAGTTCGTCGATCTGGGTGACATCGATGCCCGCGACCAGGGTTCGGATGGCGTCGCCGGCGAGGTCAAAGCTCTGGTGATCGGCCAGCTCGCCGCCAAGGCGGCCGAAGGGCGTGCGAACGCCGTCGACGATTACCGCGTGCTCCACGCTGGCCTACTATAAGCGAAGAAGGTTACTGAAACTTACTACCCGCGGGCCCTTGAGTTCAGCGGCGCCGAAGATGACGGCTGTTAAAGTGTCGGCGATTTGAGGCGCAGCAGCTGTGGCGACGAGCGCAAAGCGTAAGGACGCCCGCGCGGAGCGGACAGGAAAGCGCGAGCGCGAGCCGGCGGCGGCGCGCCAGCCCAAATTCGGATACACGGTCGGAGAAGCGAGTCAAATTGCTGGCGTAAGTCCGACCACGGTTCGGGTTTGGGAGCGCGAAGGCCTGGTCGAAAGCATCCGCTCGGCTAGCGGGTACCGCTACTTCGGAGAGCAGGAGATCGCGCGGCTCCGGCGGATTGCGTATCTGCGCTCCGTAGAGAATCTGAACACGGCTGCGATCCGGCGCATCACCCTCGAAGAGTCAAACGGCCAGACGCGGCCTCGCCAGCGCAGTGAGATCGTTCTCGGAGCCCGGCTGCGCAGGCTTAGGAAGAGCCGCCGGATGACCCTCGAGCAGGCGGCCGCCGCCTCCGGCCTGTCGCCATCCTTCTTGAGCTCCCTCGAGCGCGACAAGACCGGCATCGCGCCGGGGACCCTGCACAAGCTCGTCCAGGCCTACGGCGCGACCCTGACCTCAATCATGCGCAAGGCGGCGCCGAGAATTGCTCAGGTGAAGCGGCCGGGTCACCGGGCGGTAATCAAGAGCCACGGTGTATCGATGGAGCAGCTGGTGGACGGCGACACGCTGATGGACCCCCACATCACCATCGTCGAGCCCGGCGCGGGGAGCGGCGGATCGTACTCGCACGAGGGAGAGGAATTCATCTACGTGCTCGACGGCGTGCTCGAGATCGTGCTCGCCGAGGGCGAGCGATACCGACTCCACGCGGGCGAATCGATCTACTACCCAAGCACCATCGACCACTTATTCAGAAACCCTGGCACGACGTCGACCCGCGTGCTCTGGATCAATACCCCACCAACCTTCTGAGGTCCGGCTACACCATCGTGTAGCCACCGCTCACGGAGAGCGTCTGGCCGGTGATGTAGGCCGCGCGGTCCGAGGCGAGAAAGAGGACGGCATTGGCCATGTCCTCGGGCGTTCCAAGGCGCCGCAGGGGATACGACCGAGCGACTCGCTCGAGGATCTCAGGCGTGAACTGGTCGCCCTGCGCGCCCGCCCACACCGAGGCTGTCCCCGAGGTCTCCGGCCGCCCCGGCGTGAAACCGGGGGCGACGACGTTCAGCGTGATGCCGAACTTGCCCACTTCGCGCGCGATGGCCTTGCTGAGCCCCGCCACGGCGGCCTTGGTCGCCGAGTGCACAGCCTCGCGCCACTCGCCTATCCGGCCGGCGTCCGATCCGATCGACACGATCCTTCCGTATTTCGCCTCGACCATGGGCTCGAGGACCGAACGGATCGAGTTGATCACACCCCAAAGCTCCACATTCACCTCGCGCTCCCACTCCTCGCGCGGCTTCTCGAGGAAGAGGCGGTCGACAGTCCAACCGGCGTTGTTCACGAGGACATCGACCCGTCCTTCGCGCTCGAGCACCGTTGCAACCATCGCGTTGGTCGACCGCCAATCGGTCACGTCGGTCGCGATGGCACTGACCTGCGCGCCCAATGCGCCGGCAACCTTCCTCGCTTGCGCATCGTCGTGATCCGCGATGTAGACCCTGGCGCCCTCCGCTGCAAATGCGCCGACGATCCCCAGACCGATGTTTGAAGCTCCCCCAGTGACGATGACGACGCGGTTGGTCAAGTTCAGGTCCATTCGTGAAAGTATCTCCCCCTTCAGCTGAACTGCTGGAGCTCGAAGAGGATCCGACCGGTTGCGGGTCCCGGCCTCACCCAGTTCAGGGCTGCTCGATCAATCGATCGGGCACCAGACCGCGTTCCCTCGACAAAACTGTCGCCATCCACGAGGAGCTGCAGTCCTGCTAGCCGCAGCCGGTCGACCGCGGCCTGGAGGTCTGGGACGCGGATGATCACTGAGTAGAAGGACTGGCCGCGGCGGGCGAGGAATCTCGCCACCGCCGAGGTGTCGTTGGCCGGTTCGATGAGGCAAAGAATCGGGCGTTCACCGGCATACGCGTTGCGAAAGCGGATCTGCTCGGGCGGCTGCGCCTGCAGCACCTCGGGCCCGACCTCGAGCCCGAGGGCGTCCGCCATCTCCGCACAGGCGCCGTCGGCGTCCGCTGTTGCGTAAACGACTTCGGTGATCGCAGGAGCGTCATTCCTGGCATAGGCGCGCGGCGCCTGTTCGACCAGCTCAAGGGCCAGCGCGGTCGATTTCAGCAGTCCGGGCACGAAAGCCCGCCGCGCGCCGAGCCCGACCGGCACGATCGGCGCGGTGTTCCAGCGGACCTCATGCCCGTAGCTGACGAGCCGCGCGGTGGCCGCATCGAGGTTGGGCACCGCGAGCGTGATCGCGACGATCCCCGACGTGCTGCTTGCGAGTGCGTGCGGTAGCCCGGTTGCGGCGGCCGGCGGGACCGCGGCGATCACCCGATCCCCGACCGGGTAGACGCCAACCGATCTGTCAGGCGATTGGAGCGCGTCAGGCCGGCCTGTGATCGCGGCGATTGTCCGCCCCAGCTCAGCCGGTTCATCCGCCACCACCGCAAAACCCAGCAGTTCGAGCTGCGCAAGCCCTGCCATAATGGCGCAAGGTTATCGCACCTCGACCGAGCGCCCATCGGCGTGGCGCCTGCGTGAGATGCCGAGCCGCCGGGTCTTGCGGAGTTCATGCCAATCCAGCAGTCAAAAGCCAGCTGCTGCGGATATTTAGGTAGGTATCAGTAGCAACCGCCCTGTCTGGTTAACGTCGCACTCTCCGTGTCCAGGAAAAAAACCCTACTCGGCCTTGATTGGCGGACTCACGACCTCCTTCTTCTTAGAGCAGGCCCCCTCGACCGCCTAGCAACGACATCCGATAGATCTCGAGGGGGCCGGAACGACCGCGCACGGCTGATTGGGTTGTCAGCTCGCTCTGCAACAGTCCCGCGACAGCCTCATACACTGCGCCTGTCATCAGCACCTCGCCTGCACCGGCACTGGTGACCAGGCGGGCGGCAACGTTGACTGGGTCACCCAGCACGCCCAGCTCCGACCGCTCTGCCGAACCGACGGCGGCGACCACCACCGGTCCGGTCGCGATCCCGACACCGACGTCGAGCCGAAAGCCCCACTCCGCCGCGAATCGGCGGTTCAGCGCCTCGTTGGCGCCGATCAGGCCGATGGCGGCCGCCATCGCCCGGTCGACATGGTCCGGCTGCCGGCCGCTCGCGCCGAATGTGGCCATCACCCCATCACCCATGAACTTTTCCACGACGCCGCCGCAGATCACGATCGAGCGAATCACCTTCCTGAGGTGCGTATTCAAGACGTCGACCAGTGCGGCCGGATCGTGGGCCATCCTTTCGGTCAAATGCGTGAACCCGCGGATGTCTGTGAACATGACGGACGCCGAGCACACCACCGGCGCCGGGACAGCATCCCCGGTCGGCATGCTCGGGCCGCTCTCGGCGTACGCCTGACGGAGAATCAAAAGGCGAGCCAGATCGTCGCGTTCGACGGCCGGAGTTGGGGCACCGCCTCGCAGCTCGATCAAGTCGCGACCAGCTCCAATGACAGGGCCCTGACGATCAGGTCCGCGGCCGATTCGGCCATTCCAGGGCCCTTGCGAAGGATGGCCGTGACGCCCGCCTTCTGCAATATCAGGCCCTCTTCGAGATCGAGGTCCTTCAGGGTCACGACCACGACCGGGATCGCAACGCCGTGGATGGCTCGCAGCCGCAGCAGAAAGGCATCGCCCTGAAGCCCGGGCAGAAGCAGGTCGAGCACGACGGCGCGCGGAGTCTTGTCGGTCATGAGCTGGTCGGCGGTCTCGGCGTCCGCGGCCCACACTGAGCTCACACCCCGGGCGAGCAGCTCCGCCTCCAGCAGGTAAGCGAAACCCGAGTCGTCTTCGACTATCAGGACATCGCCGGTCTGCGCCTGAACGCGCACCATCGGAAGCGTGAAGTGGAACGTGGATCCCTTGCCCAGCCCGGCGGAGCTTGCTCCAATCCTGCCGCCGTGGGCTTCAACGATGTTCTTGCAAATAGCGAGCCCGAGGCCCGTACCTCTGATCGCGCTGCGGTCGGGGTTGTCAACCCGATAGAACTTGTCAAATATCCGCGGCAGGGCCGCCACCGGGATGCCCAGGCCTTCGTCCTTGACCGATATCTCGACCATGCCGTCCAGGACGCGTGCACTGACGACGATCGAGCCGCCGTTCGGGGAGTAGTTGCGGG
>Ga0070741_10016604_pt1 | contig 12234 bp, 10 predicted proteins | sample Coa_R1_4_FD_66440 | JGI IMG/M metagenome (GOLD analysis project Ga0070741, IMG submission 66440) | Surface soil microbial communities from Centralia Pennsylvania, which are recovering from an underground coalmine fire - Coalmine... | ecosystem: Environmental > Terrestrial > Soil > Unclassified ...
CGATGCGCTCGTCCTCCGGAATGTAGCTGGAGAGCGCGTTGAGCAGCGTGGTCTTTCCCGAGCCGGTACCCCCCGTCACCACGATATTGAGCCGCGCTTTCACCGCCGCTTTCAGCAACTCCAGCATGCCTTCGGTGAGCGACAGCTTCGCAACCAGATCCTCTCCCTTCAGCGCACCGCGGCCGAAGCGGCGAATCGACAGCAGCGGGCCATCCACCGCCACCGGCGGAATCGCCGCGTTCACGCGCGATCCATCGGGCAGGCGGGCGTCGACGAGAGGAGACGACTCGTCGACGCGCCTGCCCACGCGGGAGACAACTTTTTCAATGATACGCAGCAGGTGCGCGTTATCCTTGAATTCGACCGGAGTGCGATGCAGCTTGCCGCCCTTTTCCACGTAGACCAGCCGCGGGGTGGTGACCAGGATGTCGGAGATCGCCGGATCCTGCAGCAGCGGCTCGAGCGGACCCAGGCCGAACACCTCGTCCAGCACCTCCTCGATGACCCGCCCCTTTTCCACCAACGACAGCGGCGTCTTCTCTTCGTCTACCAGCCGCGCCACCGCCGCCCGGATTTCGGCGCGCGCCCTGTCGCTCGAAATCGAACTGAGCGCTTCCAGATTCACCCGGTTCAACAGCTTGTTGTGCAGCGAGAATTTTAACTGCTGGTATTCGGCGGTGTAAGCCTCCTGATGGAACAGACGAGTTACCCAGCCGGCTTCGCGGCGGGGCGGCGGCGGAGGCGGCGCTCCGGGCACTCCCGTTGTGGGCGTTGGATCCATCGGAATCGGCGTCATCATCAGGTCTCTCACTTTCCAAAAAACGAAAACCGGCGCTTGCTCTTCTCTTCGGGCGTTCCGGCAATTTTATGCGCCATACGCGCCAGACTTCTACCCAGGCTGCTGCCGGGAATCACCATGCGGCCCTCGCAATAGGAGTCGCACAGGGCTTCGTAGTCGTCCGGCAGCATGGCATATATCGGATGGCCCAGGACGTTTTCCAGCTCCTGGGGCGTGGCGTCGGGCTGCGCCGGCGTGCGGTTCAGTACCAGCCGGATCCGGTTGCGCCCGTAATTGCTGCTTACCAGTGCGCGCGCCACCTGCGTGGCTGCGTGCAGCGCCGGCATGTCCATGGTTGAAACCAGGTACACCTCGTCGATCTCTTCGAAGGCGATCATCGCCACCGGACTCAAAGCCCGTCCCAGGTCGACCACGGTCCACTCGTAGCTGGACCGCGCGAAACTCAGGACATGGCGCAACTGCTCGGGTTCGGGCGTGGCATGAGTTGAGCAGATCGCCGGCGCCGAGATCACTTCCAGTCCCGAGTACCCGTTCGAACAGAGCGCCTTCCAGTAGTTCAGATCGAGCCGATGCAGGTTGCGCACCGCATCCAGCACGGTATAGGGTGATTGCGAGCGCATGAGGAACGAAATCATGCCGGCAGTGAAGTCGAGATCGGCCAGCAGGACGTGCTGGGCGGAATGCCGTCCCAGTTCGACCGCCACATGACAGGCGAGCGTGGTCGCGCCGCAGCCGCCCTTCGCCGAAAGAAACGCGATGGCCTTGCCCTTGCCGCGTACGCCCGCGCGCGTCTGGCTGCGTTCGCCGGATTTGCGTTCGAGCGCGGCCTTCAGGTTTGCGCCGAGCGGCGGAAACAGATATTCGTTCGCCCCCGCCCGCAGCGCCGCCAGGATCTTCTCCGGCTCGGCGCTGGTGTGCAGCACGATCACCATGGAGGCATCCGACGCCGCCTTTACGCTGCGCACCAGCTCTTCGAGCGATGACTCCAGCCGGCTGATGTCGATCAGGACGACGTCCGGATGCATCGTCTCCACCGCGGCCGTGAGCGCCTGTCGATCCGCGTCGTCGAAGACGATGCTGACCGGCAGATCGCGAAAGCAATTCTCGACCTCCTGGCGAAGCTGCCGGCTGTCGATCGAAATCCCGATGGTCAGCGGAAGCAAGCATGGCCCCCCGGAAAACTCATTTCTTCGCCGCGGGAGGCGTGGCGCCCAGCCCTGGATTTGCCGGTGGATCGGCCTGCGGCCCGACTGGGACCGGCACGAATTGCACCGCCGCGGGCGTGGCGGCCGGCATGGCCTGACCCGCTTTGCGCAGCTCCAGCAGTTGTTCCACCGGCACAGTCTCACTTTCCGGATGCACCGGTACCGGGCCGGTTACATTCATGCGCGAGGTCTGCGGCACATCCTCCGCCGTGCCGTCCATCTTCACCGGTTTGGGGAAGTGCACTCCGGGCGGCTGCTGATCCGCCGGGATCGGCCGAACCAGTTCCGGTGTCACCAGCACCAGCAGCTCTTCGTTCTGCTTCTGCCACGACTTCGTCGTGAACAGTTTCCCCAGCAGCGGCAGGTTCGCCAGGCCCGGCACCTTGGCCAGGGTCTCGGTGAGCCGGTTGTCGAGCAAGCCGGCGATGGCAAAGCTTTGCCCGCTCTCCAGCTCGATTTCGGTCTGGATGCGCCGCGTCGACAGCGCCGGGATGTTGAAGCCTTGGAACGTCAGCCCGTGCGCGAAATCAAGCGAGCTGACCTCCGGCATCACCTGCAGCCGGATAGTTCCGCGCGGCGTGACTTGCGGCAGGAACTGAAGCCGGATCCCGAACTCGCGGAACGAGATAGTGACCGCACCCAACCCGCTCCCGCCGCCCTGCAGCGTGGGGAACGGAAATTCCCCGCCGGCCACGAAGCTGGCGGGCTTGCCGTTGATCGCGAGCACGTTGGGCTCGGCCAATACCTCGAGCAGGCTCTTGGCCTGCAACGCCTTGATGGCGGCCGTCAAATTCAGATCCTTGCGGATGATCAGAATGTTCAATGCGTCCGAGAGCGAGAGGTTCCCGTCAGTTCCAACCGTCCCCGACGGAAACGCGCCCGTAGTTACCTGGCCGACCGTATTGACCGCGCCCGTACTGAAAATGTTGACGCCGAGATCCTGGCTGGCGGAGCGGTCCACATTTGCGAACCGCACCTTCAGCAGGATTTGAGCCTCGACCGGCGGCACGGTGACCCGAAGCAGATTGACGACCTTTCCCAGGGTGGCGGCGATGGCGACAGCCCTCTCCGCGCTGGTGAGGTCTTTCACGGTGCCGCTGAGAAAAACAGTATCGCTCTGAAAATTGATGTTCACGTCCTGGCCCGGCAACTCCTGTGTGAGTTCCTGCCGGACCGCGTCAATGCGGGCCGAATTCTGCCGGACCGTAAGATCGTAGAAAAGCCTGGCGCCTCCCTGCTGCCAAATGAGCAGCGTTGTCTCGCCGGGAGCCTTCCCGTTGACGAGAATTTCGTTCGGTGCGATTCCGATCGCCTCGGCGATGTCGCCATTTGCCACCGAAACGCGCTGAATTTTGACAGGACTGTCGACGACCAGCGATTTGCCAACCGTCAGCAGCAGTTCTTTGGAGTCGGCGGCGCCCGTGTCCTGGTTGGGCACCCGGTACGTCTCGGCGCATAACGCTGTCATGGCTGCGGCACAAAAAATGAGTCGCGCATTCATTGCGCAGTCTCCTGAAATTTGGTTTCGGCCCGCCGGTTGCCGTGCAGAGTCTCCAGCACGAACGGCGGTGCCTCACGGACGCGGGCCGCAGCAGGCGCAATCGGTGCGGCCGGATGCGGTACGGCCGGTGGCCTGACCGGCGCAGTTGCCGGTCGCGGGGCCGGTGTTGCTTCCGCCGCAACCGGCGGAGCCCATCGATTGCCGAACAACTGCGCCACGGCAGCACCCGGCGTTTCGGTTGTCCTGGTATCGAGAGGATTCCGCAGGACCAGTTGAATCGTTGTCTGGCTGGCAGCCAGACTCAACTTCTCGGCCTGTTCCGGAGTCACCAGCAGGTTTACCACCGGCACCAGGATGGGCTTGCCCTCGGCGTCGCGCCGCGTGTCCTGTCCCGCCGAGAGTACCTCGATGTTCTGCAGCATGGTCTTGGTAAGATTTCCCAGGCGGCCGTCGTTGTTGGGAGGCGTGCCGGAGATCAGAATGTCCACGTGCATGCCGGGCACTACGAAGCCGCCGACGCCAACCACTTCGTTAACCCGTATCGCCACTGCCCGCATGCCCGAGGGAATCATGGAAGCCAGGCCGGCTCCCGCACCGCGCGGCGCCAGGCGGCTTTCCAGCACCAGTTCGCCGCCAACGATCGTAGCCACAACGCCGCGTCCGACGATCTCTTCCTTCTTCAGCAGCGCGCCGGCGGGCAGCGCCCCGGTCCAGGGGCCGGCCTTCAGATCCTGGTCCTTGATGAGCGTCCCGGGATCGAGATTGCGTGCCGACAGTACGACCGCCAGCGGCGCTGGTCCCGGCCTGGTTTCGACCCGGCGGGCCAATAAGCGGTAAAGCAGCAGGCTGGCACCGGCTGCTACGACGAACGCGAAGATCAGAACGGACACGAAGCGCTGGGTCATGGTTACTCCAAACAGCCCGGGTGTGGCGTGGATACGGCCGGCGCGCGCCACAGCCTCTGCCGGACTAGTACTACGACCGGCTGAATGGCTCGGTACCGCTCCCTTACGGTCGCGGCTCTGTACAGCGCGGCTGAGCCGCGACCATCAGCGAGTGGTTACCGGAAAGTACAAAAATCATGCGGCTAAAGGACTAGCTGGCCGAAGTGGCCGCATTCGCAAGTTGCGTATTGGTGGCGTTCCAGATCGTGGAAATGCTGCCTCCGCCGCCCAGAAACAGGGCCGCGGAAGCCAGCGCGACAAAGGCGATCAGCAGCGTGTACTCGATCAGGTCCTGTCCGTCCTCACCTTTGCAAAACTGCACTAAGCTGCGCATGACTAACTCGCTTGCGTAGCCGCGTTCGACAACTGCGTGTTGGTGGCATTCCAGATGGTTTTGATGCTGCCTCCGGCCCCGAGGAACAACGCCGCCGATGCCAGCGCCACGAAAGCGATCAGAAGGGTATATTCGATCAGGTCCTGCCCCTGCTCGTCCTGCAAAAAGTTGAACATTTTCTTCATTTGTCTTCGCTCCTTAAGGTGACTGCGGTTTTTCCGGCAGGCGGTCGGCCGCCAGGCCGGAAACTGTTTCGCCCTCTGCGGCGCGGAATACGAGGGCCAGGCCATCGTCATAGTCCACGCGCCAGCGCCCGGATTCCTTCAGGGCGCCGGCCAGGGCGGTCTTGGCCGGAATCAGCAGCGTATCGACACCAAAACGCTCGAGCTTCTGCTCCCAGTCGTAGCGGACGCTCCAGACGTCCTGACAGAGCTGCTCGTGCTCGGCGCCGTAAAAGTCGCTGCGGCCGTCGACAAAGACCTGGATTTCGGGATAGAGGCGGTAGATCAGGTAGTCGCCCCATTGATCCGACGTAAAGATGCGGGCTCCCGGCGTGCGCACCTGCTCGAGTGCGCGCGCGGGAAAAACCCGCGGGTCGAATTCGGATCGGAACTTTCCGGACGCGCCGGGCGCGAAAAGCGCGACTACGAGGATTGCAGTAACAAAGGTGGGTGTCGCTGGAATACGGATCCGCCGATCGATGACAGTGAAGTCTGCGGATATGCGGACGAAGCCTGTCAACGTCGAATGCGCCTGCGGGATCCGGCGCGCCGCCCACTTCACCCACTCCGTAACGGCAAGCGCAACCGGCGTCGCCGCCACGATCAGAAACAGGGGGATGTTCCGCGCCGAGACGAGCGCCATGTGCGCCGTAGCCGCCGTCAGCACAAAATAGTGGATACGACGCCGACGGACGTGCCAGGTCGCCGCAGCCGCGCCCAGTGCCAGCATCAGTTCGAAGCAGGCTGCAAGCGGCGCGTGAAAGTTCGGCGAGAGGAACTCATGTGTGTGATCGAACTGCCAGGAATCGCGGGCGAGGTACCGGACGATATGGGCGTGCAAACACCAGCCGTAAGGATTCGCCAGCGTGGCCGCGGCCGACGCCATCGCCGCCCATAAACGCGCCGGCATCGTCCGCCGATCCTCCAGGGCGTATACGGCTACCAGCCCGATACCGAATATAAAGCCGGCGTGCAGATTGGCCCACACGAGCGCCAGCGGCGGGAGTAACCAGAGCCGACGTGAGCTGCTACTCTCCAGGATTCCGAGAAACACGACAGCAAACAGAAACGTCGCCAGATGCGGGCGCGCCAGCCAGTGAATCGATGAGCCGGCCACCGCCAGCCCGGTGAACGCGATGGCGACGAGCGCATTTCCGGAGCGTTCGCGCGCGATGCCGTACAGCAGCGCAAACGTCAGGGAGAGTACAATCGTCGCCGCAAACACCACGGCAGCCATGCCCCATTGATGCAGCCGGGCCATGATCGCCTCCGCCAGCCATTCCCAGGCAAACCACCTCTCGCCGGGACGGGTGAAGGAGAACAAATCCCGGCTGGGCGCTGCCCCGTGCCGCAGGATCCACTCTCCGGCGCGGATATGCCAGCCTGTATCGCCGTCGGCAAGAAGGGTCGGGGCTCCGTCCAAACGTCCGAAAAGAAACACAATGGGCATCACGAAAGCCACGTCGGCGAGCGATGGTAGAGTGGCGGTCAGTCGTGGGGCAACAAGCGCCATGCGTATGCAAAACTGCACCCCTCGGCCCAAAGATGGCACCGTATTTCCAACGGATTACAAGCCGGACGGCGATCAGGACTTTCAGATCTGAGATCTGTGTTTAGGAATGATACAGCGACTAGCCCAAACCGGAAAACGGTATATATGAGCCCGCATCCGCCGCCAGCCTATACTCAACGGAGGTCGAGATGCCCGCGCCGACGTGTTATCAAATGTTGCCAATCGTCAGTTTCCGTGAATTCAGGTAACGTCGGCCGCTTGTCTTTCGCCCTCTCTGACAGTGTGAATTCACGATTCCACGCAGGCCCGATGACCGTGCGCCTGATTTTCGCCGTTCTGGCGATTGTCAGTTTCTCCGCTGGTATTCACGCGGCAACATCCGGCGATCCGATGGGAATTCTCCCGGCGCCGCCGGCCGTGAATACACCACCTCCGGCCGTGGACACCGGTGATCGCATTCTTGGCGTGATTCCGAATTACCAGACCGTCAACGATTCGAGCGCTGCCGTCGCACCTTTAACGCCCAGACAGAAATGGAAGCTGGCGTTGCGCGAGACGATGGACCCATTTAACATTGCCAACTCGATTGTGGGCGCCGGCTTCTCGCAGATGGGCAATCAGACCCCAAAATACGGCGAGGGTGGACCGGCATTCGCTATGCGCTTTGCCGCGGCCTGGGCAGATCTGGCCACGCAGAACTTTTTCAGCGCCGGTGTGCTGGCGACCGTCCTGCACCAGGATCCGCGGTATTACCGGCGCGGCCCGGGTTCCGGCGTGGTAAAGCGCGTGCTCTATTCGGTCAGCCGGCTGGCGGTGGCGCGCCAGGACTCGGGTCGAGCGGCCTTCAACGCCTCCGGCATCTTCGGCATGGCATTAGGGATCGCCGCCTCGAATGCTTACTACCCCTCCAAGAGCATTCGGAGCGAAGTGATGGCGGCGCGCCTCAGCACCAGCGTCACTGGCGGCGTCGTCGGCAACCTGATGTCGGAGTTCTGGCCCGACATCCAGAAAAAGTTCTTCCATAAGAAGTAAACGCTGGTGAAAGCATCAGTGCCCGTTGTGGACGGATACATGCTCGACGACGTCCTTCACAGCCTCTTTGACCGCCTCCTTGACGGCCTCTTTGACGGTCTCCTCAACCTGTTTCGGATCGATCGAGAGATCGGGTGTGCCGGCGACTTCCTTAACCACCACTTCCAGCACCGGAGCGACTGGCGGCAGCTCCCTCGCCACCACTTTGGCCACCTTCTTGGCAACCTTGTTGACCGGCGGCCCCGCGTCCTTGGCGTCTGAATACTTTTCCCCCAGTTCCCAATCCTCTTCGAACGTTTCCGCGATCTGCTTCACCGCTTTGCGATCTCGAAATATAAGACCGAGTTCCCGCCGCTTCTCCAGTTCCATCTCGCGCAGACTCTGACTGCCGATGAAGGCATGGTCGCCGTCACGCACAATCGTGCGCGTGTGCAGGCGCATATGACACTTGCGCACATTGACGCCGCCGTTCCGCCGCGTGAGTTTGCCGATCAGCCGTACATCGACGCCGGCCGCCGCCCGTTCCTCCAGAATGCGAACCATTCCCGGATCGCTCACCTCCGGGTCGTAAATCAGCAGTTCCTTGCGCGCTGCCTTGAGGAACTGCGAGAGCTGCTTGCGCGCGTTGACCGGACTCACCACAAGGGTAGACATGCCGGGCGCGTACGACTGCCGCTTTGTATCCGCTTCGAACAGCTTCACCGCCTCCTGCACAATCCGGCGGTTCTCGGTGATAAGGCCGAAGCTGCGGCTGTGCTCCATGTCGAGAAAGGTGAAATTGTAACCCAGCAGATGCAGCTCGGCGCGATCAATGATGACAAATTTATAGTGATAGCGCGCCAGATCGTCCGCTGTGCGAGCCACCGTGATGCCCGCCTCCAGCATACGAGCCTCCAGCTTTCGCAGGTTCCTCTCGCCGCCGCGGTTCGTATAAGCGATCAGGGCATGGACGAAGACCCCTCGTCCCGCGGCACGCGCCAAGGCCTGTTCGACTTGGCCCCGATCGAACCGAAATATTGCGATCTCCACGCTTTTCCTGGCGCTGTTGATGGCTTTGATGAGTGGCAAGATCCCATCGCCCGGTTGTACGAGCAGCTTCACTTATGTATCCTCCTTCGCGCTGGCACCGCTGTTGCTAGGGTGGTTCTCGTGCCAAAGCCGGCCAGGAGGCGTCATGTATCGAATTCACAACGGGTTTCACTTCTCAATCGCGGCCTTGTTGCTGGCGGCGGCAATGGCGGGCGAGCCATCAGCCCGCAATATAGACAAGCAACAGGTAGTAGAAATTACAGGTAAAGGGCCGGCCGTCCTCTGGCGCTATCCGAACGATATTGCTACGCGCAACCTCTATTATGGACCCGGTGGTAAGGCCGACGCTCCCCGTGATGTGTTCTACACCTTCGAGAAAGAAGATTTGGACGGAAGCAATCCGAAGTTGAACGTCCTCGCTCCCGACGGCGTGAAGTGGAAAGCCAAGCTTGGTGCGGAAGTACGCCCCGAAACCGTGGCGTCTCGATTGGTCTGGGCGGTCGGCTACTTCGCCGACGAAGATTATTTCATGCCCGTCCTGCGGCTGAAAAATCCGCCGGCGCACCTTTCGCGTGGCCAGAAGTATCTCACGCCGGATGGGCTCCTACGCGACGTCCGCATGGAGCGCAATGTTCCCGGCCGAAAGAAGATCGGCAAATGGGAGTGGCTGAATAACCCTTTCCTCGGATCGCGCGAATTTAATGGCCTGCGTGTGATGATGGCCGTGATCAATAATTGGGACCTGAAGGACGAAAACACCGCCGTGTTGCAGGCGGAGGGACCTGATGGCCCCTTCCAGCTGTACGAAGTCAGTGATCTGGGCGCAAGCTTTGGCACGCCGGGCTTCGGCTGGACCAAGCGTAGTTCGCGCGGGAACGTAAAAGCGTATACGCACGACAAATGGATCCGGCGCGTCGATTCCGAATTCATCGATTTCAACGTGCCTGGGCGGCCGGCCGTCGATCACTTGCCGGCATTTCACGAATGGAAGAGGCGAATGGAGTTGCGCCAGATCGGCTGGAAGATTCCGCTCGACGATGCCCGCTGGATGGGCGATCTGCTCGGACAACTCTCCTCCGGGCAGATCCGCGATGCCTTCCGGGCCGCCGGTTACGACAATCTCGTTTCCGAGAACTTCAGCCGCGAGGTGGAAGAGCGAATTGCGGAATTGAAGTCATTATAAGGGCGTCCGGCAGGCTGCAAGCTGTGCGGAAGTCCAGTGTGGTTCCCCGCTCGAGCCGGCCCGCACCTTGAGGACCGATCCCGCCGGCCCTCTCTTCCGCGGGCCGGAACCGCAATGCCTGCCACGCCGGTTATAACCATCTCACCAAGGACAACTTCAGCGTCGAGGTGGAAGAGAGTTGCGGAGTTGAAGTTCTGTAAAGCCGTCCGCCAGCCGCGTATCTTGCCGACTTGAACCTTGAACATCAATCCTCGAACCAACTCTCCCCCGGGCCGGAACCGCGCCTGCACCGCCGCCGGTCACGACAATCTCACGGGCGAAAACTTCAGCGGCGAGGTGGAAGAGCGGATTGCGGAGTTGAAGTCGTTGTAAGGGCATCGGGCAACCGTGCTTCGTCCTGGAACTGCAACTCATAAAGATCGGCGTACACACCACCGGCCTTCACCAGTTCATCGTGCTTGCCCCGCTCGACGATCCTGCCATCCTGCACCACGAAGATCACATCGGCGTTCTCGATGGTCGAGAACCGGTGCGCGATGGCGATGGTAGTCTTGCCTTCCATCAGCCGGTCGAGCGCTTCGAAGACCAGCTTTTCCGATGAGGAATCGAGGCCGGAACTTGCCTCGTCCAGGATCAGTATCGGACTATTGCGGATGACTGCGCGGGCGATGGCAATGCGCTGCCGCTGACCGCCGGAAAGCGTAACACCGCGCTCGCCGACCAGGGTGTTGTAACCCTGCGGCAGTTTTTCGATGAATTCATGTGCGTTCGCCAGCTTGGCCGCGCGTATGATCTCGTCGTAAGTGGCGTCAGGCCTTCCGTAGGCAATGTTGTACCAGATCGTGCCGTGGAACAGCAGGGTCTCCTGCAGTACAAAACTCATCTGCTTGCGCAACGACTTCTGCTTGTAGCTGCGGACATCCCGCCCGTCAATCTTTACGACGCCCTGCTGCACGTCGTAGAAACGTGGAATGAGGCTGATGAGCGTTGTTTTGCCGGCGCCGCTCGGTCCCACCAGAGCCGCCAGTTGTCCCGGCTCGATGAGCAGGCTGATATCCCGCAGAACCGGGGCATCCGACGAGTACCCGAACGTGACGCCCTCGAACTCGATTTTGCCTCGCAAGGCGGGGGCACGTACCGCTCCGGGCAAGTCCTTGACCTCATACTGAGTCTGCAGCACTTCGTTGATGCGCTCCCAGCCGACCGAGGCCTTCGACCATGAATCGGTCATCTTCGAAAGTTCCTGCATGGGCTTGTACATCTTGCCGAGATACATAATGAAGATCACCAGCGAGCCGCTGGACAGCGTTCCAGCGAGGACTAGCCGCGATCCCCACCAGAGCACCACACCCGTGCCAATCGCCACCACAATCGAGACAAGCGGCGAGAGCTTCGCCTTGAGGCTGCGCGCTTTCAGAGCCGCCTCCACGGATTCCAGGCTTTCCTCGGCCAGTCGCTTCTCCTCGTATTCCTCGCGGCCGAACGCCTTCACCACCCGGATCGAAGAGAGCACTTCCTGAACCACCGAAACGATTTCGCTCTCCTTCTTGCGCACCTCGCGTGATGCTTTTTTGATCAGGCGAGTATAGCGGTAGACCAGGACGAACAACGGTGGCGCGACCGACAGCGCGACTAACGTAAACCGCCAGTTGATATAGAACATGTAGCCGATCATTCCAAACAGCGTCAGGCAGTTCACGATCACTCCCAGCAGTCCGGAGGCGATAAAGCTCTGAATCGCGTCGATATCGCTGGTAACGCGGCTGATGAGATCGCCCGACTGCGTCTGGTCGTGATAAGCAAGCGATAGCCGCTGGATGTGGGCATAAAGCATCTGCCGCAGGTCGTGCATCACCCACTGACCAACGCTGGTCGTAAGGTACTTTTCGGTATAACTGCAGATCGCGTCGACCAACGCGATAACCAGTACCGCAATCGCCGCGAACTCCAGAATGCCCAGCTTGCTCGACCCGGCAATGGACATTACGAAATGGTTGAGCCAGCCGCCGGTCTTCTTGTTCTGCAGAACGTTGTCGAGCACGATCTTGAGCGGTACCGGCTCGAGCACGTTCGTGATACTTTCACCGATGACCGCCAGCAGCCCGATGGAGAGCGCCAGTCGGTGCGGCTTTAAAAGCGTGCTGATGGTGAGTTTACGAGTGGCGTCGCTGGGCATGGGCCTAAAAAGAGTGAGCACGTACAGGGCAACAGTGAACGAATGCACGATTATGGCGGAAAGCCAATTGCAAGTTTATTCAGTGCGATGGGCTCGAGGAAGGTTCTTCTCGCAATCCTGGCGGTTATGGTGGCAGCGCCGCTCGCGGCTGGCGCCGAACCACCGAAAACCCGACGCCCGAGCCACCTTTACAAATACAAAGCGGCCAAAGCGGCCCACCCTTCGGGCCACCCTTATAGAAAGCAATATGTAAGAGAGACGTTCGGAAAGGGCACGCTGGCTGGAGTCGGCGCCAGG
>Ga0070741_10016605_pt1 | contig 12233 bp, 10 predicted proteins | sample Coa_R1_4_FD_66440 | JGI IMG/M metagenome (GOLD analysis project Ga0070741, IMG submission 66440) | Surface soil microbial communities from Centralia Pennsylvania, which are recovering from an underground coalmine fire - Coalmine... | ecosystem: Environmental > Terrestrial > Soil > Unclassified ...
TCGAACGCGTTTTCGGCCTGCCGACGCTGGCTTCGGTCAACCGCCGCTTCGACCGCTCGACGCCGGTCGGCGCCGACTACGAGGCGGCGGCGGGCCTCGCCGCCGGGCCGCCCGCGCCGCCCCGCGACGGGCTGCAGGCGATCGGCGACCTGAGCGAGTGCTTCGAGCCGTAGCGCGCCGCAGCTGCGCGAAAGGCGGCGATTAGACTCGAACGGGTGGCATCGCGACCGCCCTACCGCACGACGTTCCGCCGGCTACTCGGATTCCTACGCCCGTACAAGGTGTCGCTCTGGGTCTCGGTCGTGCTCGCGGCCGCGTCGCAGGCTGCGGCCATTGCGATCGTCGCCCTGACGCAGCGCACGATCGACCGCGCGATCCGCCCGCACGACCGCCACGAGCTCTGGCTCTACGTCGGGCTGATCGTCGGGATCGGCGCGGTCAAGGCGGTGCTGATGGTCGCACGGCGCCTCATCTCGGGACGCCAGGCGCTCGGCGTCGAGTTCGACATCCGAAACGCGCTCTACGCGCGGCTGCTGCGGCTCTCGTTCGGCTTCTACGACCGCCACCAGACCGGCCAGCTGATGTCGCGCGCCACGGTCGACCTGCAGACGGTGCGCTTCTTCCTCGGCTACGGCCTGATCTTCTTCTTCCAGCACACGATCACCCTCGTCGGAGCGACGGCCGTGCTGTTCGTCTGGGACTGGCGACTTGCCCTGATCGCGCTCGCGATCACACCCGTGCTCGTCGGGCTCGCGTACCGCTACAGCTCGATCTCGCACCCGACGCTGCGCGACGTGCAGCAGAAGATGGCCGACGTCGCCACCGTCGCCGAGGAGAGCATCGTCGGCGTCCACGTCGTCAAGGCGTTCGCGCAGGAGCCGCAGCGCGAGCAGGAGTTCGCGGCGCGTTCCGAGGCGGTCTTCGGCCAGAGCCTCGAGGCGAACCGGCAGCGGGCGTTCTACGTGCCGCTGATCTCGTTCGTGCCGCTGATGGCACAGGCGGGCGTGCTCCTCGCCGGCGGGCACATGGTGGCGCACGGGTCTCTTTCGATCGGCCATTTCGTCGCGTTCAACGTGCTCGTGGCGATGCTCGTCGGGCCGCTGCGGATGCTCGGGATGTGGATCGGCCAGGCGCAGCGCGCCACGGCGTCGGGGGAGCGCATCTTCGAGGTGATGGACGAGCCGGAGGAGGTCGCCGAGCGGGAGGGCGCCGTCGAGCTTCCGTCGGGGCCGGGACGCATCGCGTTCGAGGACGTCACGTTCGCCTACCTGCCGGGGCGTCCGGTGCTCGAGGACGTCGAGCTCGACGTCGACGCCGGGCGGACGGTCGCGTTGATCGGTCACACCGGCTCGGGCAAGACGACGCTCGCGTCGCTCGTCCCGCGGTTCTACGACGTCTCTGACGGCCGTGTCCTCCTCGACGGCGTCGACGTGCGCGACGTCCGGCTGACCTCGCTCCGGCGCGCGATCGGCGTCATCTCCCAGGATCCGTTCCTCTTCTCGGCGACCGTTCGGGAGAACATCGCCTTCGGCGTCCCGGACGCGACCGAGGAGCAGGTCGTGGCCGCGGCGAGGCTCGCGCAGGCGCACGAGTTCGTCGAGCAGCTCCCGGACGGCTACGAGACGGTGATCGGCGAGCGCGGGATCACGCTGTCCGGCGGCCAGCGGCAGCGGATCGCGATCGCGCGGGCGCTGATCCTCGACCCGCGGGTGCTGATCCTCGACGACGCGACGGCGTCGGTCGACGCGACCACCGAGGCGCGTATCCGGCTCGGGCTGCGCGAGGCGATGAAGGGCCGGACGACGCTGATCATCGCGCACCGGCTCTCGACGATCGCGCTGGCGGACGAGCTCGTCGTGCTCGAGGAGGGGCGGATCGCGGCGCAGGGGTCGCACGACGAGCTGCTCGCGACGAGCCGCGTGTACCGGGAGATCTACGAGCACGGGCTGCTCGAGCGGGAGTTCATGGACGCGGTCGAGGCGCGGGCGTGACCAGCGTCTCGGTCGAGCAGCTGTACGAGGTGTGGGCGGGCGACGGCGAGCTCCGCGCGAAGGTCCGGCGCAGCCTCGAGCCGCGTGGGACGGAGTGGCTGTTCGAGCTGTTCGCCTCGCTCGGGCCGCGCGCGGGCGAGCTCCTCGTTGACGTCGGCTGCGGGGATGCGCGACACGCGATCCGGCTGGTGCGCGAGCACGGCCTCCGCGCAGTCGCGCTCGATGCGCTGCCGCTTCAGGTCGAGCGAGCTCGTGCCGAGGTGGCCGCGGCGGGGCTCGCGGCGGAGCTGACGGTCGTCGAGGGCGCAGTCGAGGAGCTCCCGCTCGACGACGCGAGCACGGACTGGATCTGGTGCCGCGACGTCCTCGTGCACGCGGATGGCCGCCGCGGTCTCGCCGAATGCGCACGCGTGCTGCGGCCGGGTGGGCGGATGGTCGCCTACGTGACGCTGGCGACCGAGCTGCTCGAACCCCGCGAGGCGGGCGCGCTCGTCGACGCGCTGGCGCTCGTGCCCGAGAGCCTCGACGCGGCCGCGCTGGAGTCGGCAGCAGACGAAGGCGGGCTCGCGCAGATCTCGGTCCACCGCCTCGGCGGCGAATGGCGTGAACGCATGATCGAGGACGGGACGTGGAACGCGTCGGAGACGCTGCTCGAGGTCTCCCGTCTTCGCCGCCGCGAGCGCGAGCTGACGGACGAGTTCGGGGCGGCCGCAGTCGCGGCATGCGCGGCCGGGAGCCTGTGGGGCGTCTACCAGCTCGTCGGAAAGCTCGCTCCGGCGGTCTACGTCTGGGAGCGCCGATGAGGGTCTGGCAGCCCGGCAGCCACCTCTCGATGGAGCGCGGCACGCGCGTCTCCGACTGGTCGTGGCGGATGACGGCGCGACGCCTCCGGACCCTCGCGCAGCTGACCGCGCCGTACAAGCTCCGCACCGCGGTCTCGCTGGCCTCGCTCCTCGCGGCGACGGGCACCGCGCTCGCGCCGCCGTTTCTCGCCAAGCTCGCGATCGACGACGGGATCCGCAAGCAGGACCTGGCGACGCTCGGCTGGATCGTCGCCGCCTTCCTCGCCGCCGGCTTCGCGAACTGGATCACGAGCTACGCGCAGACGTACTTCACCGGCTGGACGGGCGAGCGGATCCTCGCCGACCTCCGAACGACGCTCTTCCGCCACCTCCAGCGCCTGTCGCTCGGCTTCTACGAGCGCAACCGCGCCGGCGTGATCATCAGCCGCCTGACCAACGACGTCGAGGCGCTCGACCTCCTCGTCACCGACGGCGTCACGAGCCTCGTCCAGAACACGCTCACGCTCCTCGGCACCGCGATCCTCCTCTTCATCCTCGACTGGCGGCTCGGCCTCGCGACGCTCGCCGTGCTGCCGGCGATGGCCTGGGCGACCGCCCTCTTCCGGATCCGCTCGTCCCGTTCCTACCGCGCCGTCCGCGAGCGGCTCGCCAACGTGACGGCGACGCTCGCTGAGGACATCGCCGGCATGCGCGTCGTGCAGGCGTTCACGCGCGAGTCCCGGAACCTGCGCCGCTTCGAGGAGGTCAACGCGCACTACCGCGAGGCGAACCAGCGGACCGTCGTCCAGAACGGCCTCTACTTCCCGTTCGTCGACTTCCTCTCGTCGGTCGCGACCGCAATCGTGCTCGGCTACGGCGGCTATCTGGTCTTCGGCGGCTCGCTCACCGTCGGCACGCTGTTCGCGTTTCTCCTGTACCTGTCGAACTTCTTCGATCCGGTGCAGCAGCTCTCGCAGCTCTACAACACGTTTCTCTCGGCCACGGCCGCGCTCGACAAGATCATGGACGTCCTCGACGAGGAGCCGGAGGTCCGCGACCGGCCGGGCGCGCGGCCGCTCCCCCGAATCGAGGGCCACGTCCGCTTCGACCGGGTCCGCTTCGGGTACGGCGAGAAGGGCGCAGAGGTCCTCCACGGCATCGACCTCGACGTCCCGGCCGGCACGACTGTCGCCCTCGTCGGCCACACCGGCGCCGGCAAGTCGACGATCGCGAAGCTGCTCGCGCGCTTCTACGAGCCTCGGGAGGGCGCGATCACGATCGACGGCGTCGATCTCCGCGACGTGACGCAGGAGTCGCTGCGCCGCCAGCTCGGGATCGTGCCGCAGGAGGGGTTCCTCTTCGCGGGGACGGTTCGCGAGAACATCGCGTTCGGCCGGCCCGACGCGACGCCGGAGGAGGTGATCGCGGCCGCGCGAGCCGTCGGCGCGCACGAGTTCGTGATGCGGCTCGAGGATGGCTACGAGACGCACGTCGGCGAGCGCGGCTCCCGGCTCTCGCTCGGGCAGCGCCAGCTGGTCGCCTTCGCGCGGGCACTGCTCGCCGACCCCCGCATCCTGATCCTCGACGAGGCGACGTCCTCGGTCGACATCGGTACCGAGCGGCGGATCGAGAAGGCGCTGCGCCGCCTCCTGGCCGGGCGGACGGCCTTCATCATCGCGCACCGGCTCTCGACGATCCGCGACGCCGACCTGATCGTCGTGCTCGAGCACGGCCGGGTCGTCGAGCAGGGCTCGCACGACGAGCTGCTGGCGAAGCGCGGCCTCTACACGAGCCTCTACGGCGACTGGGCCGCCGAGGTCGCCTGATCCCCGAGGAATAGAGTCCCGCCGTGGGCCTCGACCCGACGACCGAAGAGCGAATCGAGCAGCCCGTCTCGGCCGAGGCGCAGCGGGAGACGCGCCTCAGCCCGGAGCAGGCCGTCGCGCAGATGCGGATCAACGTACCGGCGCGGGCGAACCGCAAGCTGCGGACACTGCTCGAGCGCGTCAACGCCGACAAGCAGCTGAAGGGCTGGTGGCACGTCGCGAACGTCAACGCGGCGGTGCGGATGGAGATCAACGACCACTCGTGGGTCCACATCCAGATCGTCACGAACATCGCCCTAAAGCTCCTGCGCCAGCTCACGAAGCACGGCGTCGAGCCGGCCGTCGTCTCCGACTACGGCTTCTCGCGCGAGGACGCGGAGGTCACGGTGTCGCTCGGCGCCCTGCTCCACTGCATCGGCATGGCCGTGCACCGCGAGGGCCACGAGGACTTCAGCCTGTTCCTGGCCGAGCCGAAGATCCGCGAGCTCCTGGCGGGCCTCTACGACGAGCCGGACCTGACGGTGATCGCGTCGGAGGTGCTCCAGGCGATCACGAGCCACCGCGAATACGGGCAGCCGCTCACGCTCGAGGCCGGCATCGTCCGCGTCGCGGATGCGCTCGACATGGCGCAGGGGCGGTCACGGATCCCGTTCGAACGCGGACGAGTCTCGATCCACTCCCTCTCCGCGGCCGCGATCGACTCGGTAGAGATCAAGGACGGCGACGACCGTCCGATCAAGATCGAGATCCTCATGAACAACTCGTCAGGGATCTACCAGGTCGACGGGCTGCTGAAGGCGAAGCTGCGCGGCTCGGGGCTCGAGCCGTACGTCGAGGTGATCGCGCACATCGACACCGAGGCGGAGAAGCGGCTCGTCCCGGTGTACCGCCTGGAGAGCTGATTTCAGAGACGGCCCCGCTACACTGGTCGTCCGCGATGCGGGGTCGTCTAACGGCAGGACACCCGGCTCTGGACCGGGCAGTCTAGGTTCGAATCCTAGCCCCGCAGCCTCACAAAAGCCCTGGTCACCAGGGCTTTTGAGCAGAAAACCGCGCGGATGCGGCGAAGTGTTGCAAGCGGAGGTGCAAGCACGTGCCGCCGACGATAGTCGACGCGATCTCTTCGCGAGGGAACCAGATTCTCGAGCTACTTCGGGAGTTGCTCCTCGAGCATTCGAGCCTTCGTGATGTGAACACGCCCGGCAGCGGTTTCAGCCTCTTTTCCTCGCGCGAGTTGCGCCAGACGCTGTCCGCGAGGACATTCGAGCATCGAATCGGGAGTTGCGTGAGGTCATCGACCAGAGCGTCCTCGTCTCGCACAAGAACCCCCAAGTCGCCTTCACCGCCGCGGATGCCGCAGTCGCGCGGCAACTAGAGCACCTCGAGTCGCTCGACGACCCCTCGGACGGGCGGCCGATCTTTGTCCCGGACGCGAACGCGCTGGTACGAAGCCCGGAACTCGATGAGTGGGTCTTCGCCGGCGTACCGAGATTTAGTGTCTTGCTTACTCCGACGTTGCTTAGCGAGCTTGACGAGTTGAAGATGACCTACCGCGTCGAGAACGTCAGAGCGACTGCTGAGGCCGTAATCAACCGCGTCAAGGAATTCGGGCGCCGCGGCGACCTGCACGAGGGCGTGACCCTCCGCCGCGAGCGAAGCACGATCAGGATGGTTGGCGCAGAGGCGGACTTCGCGCGAACGCTTCCGTGGCTCGATCCCAACGTCCGCGACGACCGACTCATCGCCGAAACGATCGAGGCCATTCGGCGGCATCCTCGTTCGCCTGTGACGCTCGTCACCGCGGACATCAACCTTCAGAGCAAGGCCCGCCTCGCCGGGATTCCCTTCCTTGAGCCGCCCGAGACGCAGCGGATGACGAGGCCGTCGCCCGACAAGCCCGGCAAGCGCCGAACAGAGAAGGAGCGCTCGCTGAAGCTCGTCCGCGGCGGTTTCCACGTTGCCCTCGGCGCTGCGCCTGCGCGCGCTCTCAACGAGCGTCCCGAACCGTGCGAGATCGAGCTCTCCCGGCTCGACCCGGAGCGCGTACCCGGGAGGCCGACGCACGATCCGGCGCGCCCGAGCACCGAGCGCAACCGGGAGACGTACGTATCCAGCGACCGCTGCGCCGTCGGCGGCGCCCGCTCACCCCACAGACCCGCGCTCGCCCGAGCCGGGCCCGAGGGTGGCCGCTCCCCGATGATCAGCGGGCGACGTCATCGACGATCGCCCGCGCAGGCGGCCTTGACGCGGCGAGCTCGACGTAGGGGAGTCCGGGATCATCGACGAGGCCAGGGTGGATGAGGAAGGCGAGTTGCGCGATTCCATCGGCGAGTCGCGGTGCTGGTCGCGCGTAGTAGGCATTCGAGTCGACGGCAACTGCGCGGCAAGCGAGTGGCGGCACCGCCGCCTCGCGGGCTGCGCGGTTGTGATCGAAACCGCAGGGCGCGACGACGACCAGTTCGGGTCGTGCCTCGCGCACCGCTTCCCATGAGGTCGGGTAGGAAGGAGCGCCCGCGTGTCCAAGGATCTCGCGGCCGCCGGCGATCTCCACCATCTCGGGGATCCAGTGGCCGGCGGCGTACGGCGGCTCGAGCCACTCGGCGACGAACACCGATCGCGTCGGCGCGCCGGCCACGCGCCGGCGGACGGCCGCGATCTTCGCCTCCATCTCGGCGACGACGGTGCGCCCTCGTGCCGCTACGCCGAGCCGGTCAGCGAGCGAGAGGATGCCCTCTTCGATCTCGGCGAGTGTGCGCGCGTCGAGGGCAAGGACCTCGGCGTCTGTTGTGCACAGCTCGCTGAGGTTGTCGGCGGAGACGGCGCAGACCGCGCAGAGGTTCTGGGTCAGGATCAGGTCGGGCTGGAGCGCCTCGAGCAGGTCGCGGTCGATCGCGTACAAGGGGCGTCCGTCGCCGACCGCTTCGCGCACCGCCTTGTCGATCTCGAAGCTGGTCAAGCGGGTCGTGTCGACGCGCGAGGCGGTGACGACCGGGAAGCCGTGAACGTCGGGTGGCCAGTCGCACTCCTCCGAGATGCCGACGAGTGACTCGACCAGTCCAAGCTCGGCGACAATTTCGGTCGCGCTAGGAAGAAGCGAGCAGATCCGCATCCTTCGTCTCCTTCATGCTGGGGTCAGGTCGCAGAAGACAAAACCGTCGCGCTCGACGATCTCTCCCGTCGCGCAAGCGATCGGCCCGGCGAAGATCGGCCCGGCGGAGACAAAGGTGTGGAACTCGCCCTTCTCGCCGCACGGATCGACATCAGGCGGCAGCTCGGCGAGCAGCCGCTCGTCGTAGCGCCGCCCGGCGAAGGACGAGTCGAGCACGCTCGGGTCGACGCAGACGAGCGTGGCCTCGAAGCCTGCGTCGAGGAACTCGCGCGCCAGCGCAGCCGTGTCGTGCCCCCAGAGAGGGAACAGGCCGCGCTTGCCGGCCGCGGCGAGACGACTCTCCCGGTAGGCGCGGACATCCTCCAGGAACAGGTCGCCGAACGCGACCGCCTCGACCTCGCACAATGGTGCGCCCGCGAACGCCTCGGCCATCCGGGCGTCGTAGATCTCGTTGACGCAGCTCGGCGGGATCAGCACCTCGACGAGCGGAACCCTGAGTGCCTCGCCCTGCCGCGCGAGCAGCTCGCGCCGAACGCCGTGCATGCTGATCCGTTCGTAGCTCTCGGTCACGGTTGTGATCAGCGCCTCCGGCTCGAGCCGCTGGCGGCGCAGCGTCCAGAGGGCAAGCGCCGAGTCCTTGCCGCCGCTCCAGCAAAGCGCAAAGGGCGCCCGCGGCCGCTCTGCAAACGCTGCGGCGTCATCCAGACGCGCTGAACGCGGAGAAGCTACGGCTCGCCCTTCGAACCATGGCGCCTCGGCTCCGACCTCAGCTACAGCAGGGGCGGTCATTGGCGAGCGTCGTTCGGGACTGGGGCGGCGCGTCAGGTTGGCAGGACGAAAAACGCTACTGCCGCATACTGGAAGCCGACGGCCACGAGCACGAGCGCGTGGAAGAGTTCGTGGTAGCCGAAAATTGTCGGGTGCGGGTCGGGTTTGCGGATCGCATAGACGATCGCGCCGAGGGTGTAGCTGAGGCCACCGGCGAGGACGAGCAGCGAGGCGAGGAGACCGGTCTTGGCGAGGATTTGAGGGAAGACAGCAACGCCGACCCAGCCGAGGACGAGGCCGAGGAGCGCCCCAAGCCACTTCGGTGCGCCGACCCAGACGAACTTGAGCACGATCGCGGCGAGCGCGCCGCTCCAGACGATCGCGAGCACGCTGATCCGCCAGGCGCCGTGCAGCACGAGCAGCCCGAACGGTGTGTAGCTGCCCGCGATCAACCCGAAGATCCCGGCATAGTCGAGCCGGCGAAGCCAGGGGCGGGCAGACGCGCTCCAGCTGACGCGGTGATAGAGCGCGCTCGCGCCGAACATGGTGACGACGGTCGCGGCGAAGACAGACGCTGCGACCCGCCCGCGCGTCGTCTGCTCCGCGAGGCCGAGCGCGATCCCGAGCGGGATCGCGATGTAGAAGCCCCACTCGTGCAGGGTGCCGCGCAAGCGCGGCTTGACGCCCGTCGTTGAGGAGGTGCTTCCGGCCACCCGACTCCAAGATAGCGAGTGCTCCCAGAAACACCCGGCGGGTTCGCGCACGTTGTCTGGAGGGCCGGCTGGCCGTTGTCGGGCGCTTTCGGCTGCGGGAGGAGGTCAGAGCCAGATGAATCCGGCCCCTCGTACCGAAGGACAGCCGCGGCGGATGACAAGATCTAGGGCGTCGGCGGGCTCGGCGGCGTTGTCGGGAGGTTGGGAGGGGATCGTCTGTGCCAGCTCGACTGCTGATCACAACGTGGCGGGAGGGTGGGGCGCTGAGCTGCCTCCGCAAGCTCTCGGCCGCCACTCGAGCAGCGCTGCCGCTGCTTCTGCGCCGGCGCCGCACGGCTTCGGGCGTGGCCGCCTACTTCGATCTAATCACCTCCGAGGCGCGGCGCTTCTACGGCGACAGCTTCCACTTCGGCTACTTCCGCTCCGGCGACGAGTCGCTCAGCGAAGCTCTCGATGCGCACACCGATCTCGTGGCAGAGCTCGCTCTCGTAGCTAGCGGCCAGCGCATCCTCGACGTCGGCTGCGGGATCGCTGCGCCCGCGCTTCGGATCGCGGCCCGTTCCGGCTGCGAGGTCACCGCGATCAACATCAGCAGAGAGCAGGTCCGCCAAGGGCGCCGGTTGATCGAGCGGTGCGGGATGGCGCAGCGCGTCCGCATCGCCCACGGCGACGCACGGGCGCTTGGCTTTTCCGACGAATCCTTCGACGCAATCATCTGTTTGGAGGCGGCAGGCGACATCTGCGTGGCCGAGAACGACAAACGGCGGCTTGTGCGCGAGTTCCACCGGCTCCTGCGCCCCGGCGGGCGCATCGGCTTCTCCGACCTCGCCTTGACCGAGCCTCCCTCTGCCGAGGAGGAGCGCGCGCTGCGTGCGCTCCTCTACCACAGAGGCGCTGAGCTGGTCACCGACTGGCCCTCGCTGTTCGAAAGCCAAGGCTTCACGATCACGGAGCGCAGAGACATCTTGCCTCAGACGATGGCGACGTGGCAGCGGGTGCTTGCGGTGTACGAGGAGCGACGAAGCGAAGCTGTCCGCCTCTACGGATGCCGGATCGCGAGCCGCCTTTGCCACCAGCTTGAGCAAATCCCAGAGATCCTCGCGCGTCGGGCCTCGTTCGTGATTCTCGCAGCCATCAAGGGTTAAAGCCCCAGTGCGACCCCAGCGGCCATCAGCACCGCGCCCAGGCCGCCGCTTTCAGGCAACTTGGCCAACAGGGCTACGCGACGACGCAGCGGGAGCTCGGTCCTAACTCGTCGATCAACAAATAGCTCAACTCGTGCAACGCCTCGCTCGAGCCGCTCGCTGCTTCGACTGCTTGGACGACGAGCATCTTCTGCTCGTCCATCAACTCGACCGGTCGCCCGGCCACCGCTGCACGACGTCGAGGTGAGATGGCGTTCGACCGGCTGCGTCGAGGCGGGCGCGGTCGAGGCCGCCGGTATCGGCATCTCTGGGCTGGCGGCAATCCACTACTTCCGAATCAGCGCGCAGGGTGTCGCGGAACTGCCACGCAGGCTGCGGCAACCCTCTTTGGGATGACGAACTCGGAGATCGCCTTCCACGTCGAGGTCGGCAACCGGGCAGAAGCGACTGCCGCGGCGGCGGCGCGGAGCCGCTCGTCAAAGGGAGCGGCGCCGGCGTCTTCTCGACGCAAAGTCGCGAGTACCGTTTCGGGGGCACGCGCTCGGGCATGTTTGTCGCCAATGCTGCTCTCAGGCCGTCGGCGGACGTGCGAAAGATGATCTCAAGTGGAGCGCCGCAGGTGCCCGACCGGCCGCCGTCGAGGGCGATGTGGAGCGCGCTGAGCGTCGCGATTACAGGCAGCGGAAGAGGGTAACTCCGGGCGCCGGGCTCGCAGAGCCGATTCGTTCGAGGCTTGGGGAGGATTGATGGAACTCAACTCGTTGAGCGACGTGTTGGTGGAAGAGCTTGGGGATCTCTACAGTGCGGAGCAGCAGCTAGCCGAAGGACTGGGGAAGTTGGCGGCTGCGGCGCACTCCTACGACCTTCGGGAGGCACTGGAAGCGCATCTCGAGGAGACGCGCGGTCATGTTCAGCGCTTGGAGCAGGTATTCCGCGAGCTCGGCGTCGAGACCCCGCCCGAGCAGACTTGCAAGGCGATGCGGGGCCTGCTGCAGGAGGCCGCCGATACTGCCCGTGCGACGGGGGACCCAGTCGCGATCGACGCCGCCCTAATCGGCGCCGCCCAGCGGATCGAACACTACGAGCTCGCCGCCTACGGCACCGCACGCGCGCTCGCAGGCGAGCTCGGCCACGACTCCTCGAAGGCGCTGCTCGAACAGACACTCGAGGAAGAGAGCAAAGCCGACAAGGTCCTGACCAAGCTGGCAGAGGGAGGCATTCTCAGCAGCGGCATCAACCGCCTTGCGGCGAGCCGCTCCGGCGAGCAGCCCGACTAAAGTAGACATATCGGTCGCCGGGCCGGTCGCGAAACGAATGGGAAAGCCGGGCGGGCCCCGTCCCCGTCTGACATCAGCCCAGGCGAGCCAGAGCAATGACTCTGCGGTGCCCCTCGTTGCGGTCGGGCGGGCATCGTCAGCGCCTCGCGAAGTTCCCTCGCGCTGGACGGTCTGCTGCGGATCTTCGGCAGCCGGTCACGGTGACGATCGATCTTTGTGCGAAAAAGCCTGACCGCCCTCTTCGGCTAGCGCGCGCTCTCAGTGAGAGCGTCAATCCGAAACGACCGCGCTCGCGGGCAATTTCATCGGCGATTCGCGCGAGTCGACGCCTTGCCCGGTCTTGCCGTGCAGGAAGCGCGGCGGACGGCGCTCGATTCGCGACTGGAGAACGGGTCTTGACAGAACCCGGTTACGGAACGCGACCGGTTTCCGATGTCGATCCTTCGACCCTCGACGACCTCAGGTTGTCGATGCACGAATCGCCGCGCAGCCCACCGTAGAAGAGAAGAGGGCTGCGCTTAGAGCGGTCCTACGGCATCTTCGGCTAAACGGTCGCGCCCCGCGCTTAGAACTCGTCTCAGAATGACGGCTGCAGCCTCCTGAAGCACACGAGGCAGCAGGC
>Ga0070741_10016606_pt1 | contig 12233 bp, 13 predicted proteins | sample Coa_R1_4_FD_66440 | JGI IMG/M metagenome (GOLD analysis project Ga0070741, IMG submission 66440) | Surface soil microbial communities from Centralia Pennsylvania, which are recovering from an underground coalmine fire - Coalmine... | ecosystem: Environmental > Terrestrial > Soil > Unclassified ...
TCGTGGCCGCGGCCGAGGTGCCGGCGGATGCGCCCAAGATCGATGCGCGCGGGATGGTCGTCATGCCGGGCGGCATCGACATCCACGCGCACGTGGCGGCGTCGAGTGTGAATCTGGCGCGCATGGTGCTGCCGGAGGAGCACGCGGCCGATCCGGTGCTCGCGCCCAAGCTCGAGCCGGGCGATGTGATCCCGCGCTCGGGATCCGGTGGCACGGTGCCGAGCACGTTTACGACCGGGTATCGCTACGCGGGACTCGGCTACACGACGGTGTTCGACGCGGCGGTTGCGCCGATCACCGCACGGTCGACGCACGCGCAGTTCGACGATACGCCGATCGTCGACGGCGGGTTTTTCGCGTTGCTCGGCAACGACGAATATTTGCTGCGGCAGATTGCGGCCGGGGAGAAGGAGCGGGCGCGGGAGTATGTCGCGTGGCTGCTCAACGCGACCAAGGCGTACGCGATCAAGGTCGTGAACGCCGGGGGCGTCGAGCTGTGGAAGCGCAATGTGCGGGAGATCAAGTCGCTCGACGATCCCGTCGGCGCGGCAAACGTCACGCCGCGCGCGATACTGGAGACGCTGACGGAAGCGGGAAACGCGCTCGGGCTGCCGCATCCCGTGCACATTCACTGCAATAATCTCGGGTTGCCCGGCAACATCGAGATCACGCTGGAAAGCATGCGCGCGACTGGCGGGCGGCGGGCGCATTTCACGCATCTGCAATTCCAGAGTTACGCCAAACCCTGGGCCTCGGCCGCGAAGCAGATCGCCGAATACTTCGCCGCGCATCCCGAGGTTAGTGGTGACGTTGGCCAGGTTATGTTCGGCCCTGCGACTACACTAACGGCGGATGGCGCGGTCGAGTATTTGCTGCACATGTCGACTGGGCGCAAGTGGGTCAATCTCGACATTGAGCTCGAGACGGGGTGCGGCATTGTGCCGTACACCTATCGCGACACAGCGGCCGTCGCGGCGCTGCAGTGGGTCGTGGGGTTGGAGTTATTTCTGCTCTCACCCGATCCGTGGAGATTAGTGCTATCGACCGATCATCCCAACGGTGGATCGTTTATGAGCTACCCGGAGTTGATCCGGCTGCTCATGGATCGGACCTATCGCGATGATCGGCTCAAGAAGATCAATCAGAAGCACCTCAAGGGGAGCGCATTGGCCGATGGGCTCTCTCGCGAGTATACGCTGAGTGAGATCGCGATTATCACTCGCGCCGGTCCAGCCAGGTTATTGGGGTTGCGCGATAAAGGGCATCTCGGCATAGGAGCCGAGGCCGATGTGACGGTGTATGCGCGATCGAGCAACGTGGCCGAGATGTTCGCGACGCCGCGCTATGTGATCAAAACGGGGACGCTCGTGGTCGAAGAGGGGCAGCTGCGGCGCGCGCCAGAGGGACGGCGGCATTTCGTGACGCCCGGCTATGACCATGGGGTCGAGCGCGATATCAGGAAGTACTTCGACGAGAACGTCTCGATCGCGTTCGACAACTACGCGGTGACCCTATGAGCGACGACCTGGTCATCAACGGCGTCGAGATCGAGGACACGTTCGCCGAGGCGTTCCCCATGCGCGGCGCGCGCGTGATCATCACCGCCGTGAGCGCGCATTGGGCGCGGGTGGCGGCGACCGTCATGACCGGGTTCGCGACGTCCGTCATCGGGTGCAAGGTCGAAGCCGGGATCGAGCGCGAGATCCCGGCGGACGATACGCCGGACGGACGGCCTGGTATCAGCGTGCTGGTCTTCACGCCCGACTCGGCCGGGCTCCAGGCGCGGCTCATCGAGCGCCTCGGCCAGACCGTGTTGACGTGTCCGACGACGGCCGTGTTCGACGGGTTGCCCGCGTCGACGGACCGAATGCCCGTCGGGAAGGCTCTGCGCATCTTCGGCGATGGGTTTCAGGCCAGTAAGGTCATCGGCGGGATACGCTACTGGCGTGTGCCGGTCATGGAGGGTGAGGCGCTGGTGCAGGAGACGCTCGGCAAAGTCTCCGCTGTAGGCGGCGGCAACTTTCTTATGCTCGCGGACAGTGCCGCGACGGCGTTGAAGGCAGCCGAGGCAGCCGTGAAGGCCATGACGGGAATTGCTGGTGTCATTCTGCCATTTCCAGGTGGCATTGTGCGCAGCGGCAGCAAAGTCGGGTCGAAGCGCTACAAGAGTCTTTTAGCATCAACGAACGACGCATTTTCACCGACGCTTCGGGAAATCACGGCGACTGATCTTCCCGAGGGTGTGAACAGCGTCATGGAGATCGTGCTCGACGGGTTGGATTTCGACAGCATTAGTCGCGCGATGAAGGTTGGGATTCCAGCGGCGTGTATCCCAGGCGTGGCCAGGATCACCGCTGGGAACTATGGCGGGAAGCTTGGGCCCCACCATTTCTATCTGCGGAAGATCCTCGCATGAGCGTCTCGCTTACGCTGCGACGCGACACCAGCGACCGCATCGATGCCTCCGCGATCACACCCAATGCGCTCGTGACGCTCGCGTCGCCAGATATTGGCAAATTGTCCTGCTGGATCCGTGGACAGCGTATCTCCTTAGGAGACGTGTTTCAGATTGCTGGAGAACGCAGCGATGACGTACGGATCGAAGGTGACCTCAGCCGGGTCGATGGCCTGGGCACGGGCATGAGCCATGGCACACTCACCATTGATGGTGATGTGGGAGACAACGCGGGCGTAGCGATGTCGGGCGGACTGCTGCGGATCAACGGATCGGCCGGCGACCGACTCGGCGGCCCGGTGCCTGGCGCATCGCGCGGGATGACCGGCGGCGAGATCATCGTCACCGGCAACGTCGGCAAGGATGCGGCGCGCCGCGTACGTAGAGGACTCGTGGTCATCGGAAGAGATGCCGGCCCGGGCGCGGCGCACGCGATGATTGCCGGGACGATTCTCGTCGCCGGGAAAATCGCGCCGGGCGCGGGGCTCTGGTCCAAGCGCGGGTCCGTGATCGCGCTGGGAGGCGTCGAGATCCCGGTGACGTACCGGTACGCGTGTACGTATCACCCGCCGTACATACCGGTGCTGCTGCGTTATCTCCAGCGCGAGCGTGGATTCACGACGCCTGCCCGGTTCGCGACCGGCCCGTATCGACGCTGGACGGGAGACGTGGCCGACGTCGGCAAAGGGGAGATTCTCGAGTGGACGACCTGAGACTGAACGCCAACGCACTGGCGATCGCCGACGACGTCGAGACACGAGCCGACGAGCTCCGAATCGCCACGACCACGCTGCCCGGCGGCGCGCGGATCATCGACCTCGGCATCGATGTGCTCGGCGGGTATGCGGCCGGGCTGGCGATGGCCGAGATCTGTATGGGTGGGCTCGGGCATATCAGCTACGAGACTATTCGCGTCGGTGAGGAGAATTATTTCGGGGTCGAGGTCTGGACCGACCACCCCGCGGTTGCCTGCATGGCGTCGCAGTACGCCGGCTGGGCGATTCAGGTCGACAAGTTCTTCGCGATGGGATCGGGGCCGCTGCGGTCGCATGCGCGGGTCGAAAAGGACTTGTTCGCGAAGCTCAAGTACGAGGAGACCGCATCGGACGGGGTGCTCGTGCTCGAGACGCGAGCACACCCGACGGACGCGGTCGCGGCGTGGGTGGCCGAGCGCGCGCATATGAAGCCCGCGCAGCTCACGTTCGTGGTGGCGCCGACGGCGAGCACCGCCGGGTGCGTGCAGATCGTCGCGCGCGTGATCGAGACCGGGCTGCACAAGCTCGACGCACTCGGGTTCGACGTCACGCGCGTTGTGCATGCCTCGGGCTCGGCGCCCGTCCCGCCGCAGGCGACGAACGATCTCAAGGCCATCGGCCGGACCAACGACTGCATACTGTATGGCGGGCAGGCGCGGTTCCTGATCGACGCGACGGACGCGGAGCTCGAGCCGCTGACCTCGAAGTTGCCCGCGTCGGCGTCGGCCGATTATGGGACGCCATTCGTCGACATTTTTAATCGCTACAAAGGCGATTTCTACAAGATCGATCCGCTTCTGTTCAGTCCCGCCGAGGTGTGGTTGACGAGCACGAGCACGGGGCGGACTTTCCACGGCGGGCGCCTCAATCCCGAGGTCCTGCGCGCATCTCTCTTGGAGACTTAAGTATGAGTGCGGCCCATCTCGTTGTGCTGTACAACGCGCCGAAGGATCCGGCGGCATTCGAGAAGTACTATGCGGAGACGCATCTGCCCCTGCTGGACAAGCATGCGAAAGAGATCGGCTTCACGAATGGCGTGCTCGTCAAGTTCTCGGCGAACAGTGCGTTCTATCGGAAGGCCGAGCTGACGTTTGAGTCGATGGACGCCCTTAAAAAAGGGACATCGACGGCCGGGTTCAAGGCTGTCGCCGACGACATCCCGAATTTCGCGAGCGGCGGGTATACCGCGCTCAGGGGAGAGGAGACACCATAGTCACGATCCTCGCCTCGCGGCAGGGCTGGCATACCGATCAGCTCTGCCGCGCGCTGCGGGCGCGCGGGGTGCGGGCGCGCATCGCGCCGTACGAAGGACTCGTCAGCCGACTGGGGCCCGCTCGCTTGGATCCGTCGGTGCACCCTGGCGACATTGTGCTCGCCCGCATTATTCCGAACGGGTCGCTCGAGCAGATTATCTATCGCGTCGACGCGCTCCATTGGTTGGAGGACGTCGGCGTTCGGGTCATCAACTCGCCACGGACGATTGAGCGGACGGTCGACAAGTTTTATACGTCGGCGTTGTTGCATGAGGCCGGGCTTACGACGCCCGAGACCATCGTCTGTGAACGGCTCGACGATGCCATGGCTGCCTATCGACATTTGCGCGATGTGATCGTCAAGCCTTTGTTCGGGTCTATGGGGCTCGGGCTGGTTCGCGTGAGTGACGAGGATACGGCGTGGCGAGTTTTACGAGCCATCGAGCAGGTTCGCGGCATTTTTTATCTGCAGCGCTACATCGATCACGACGGGCGCGACATACGTGCCTTCGTGATTGGCGGGAAGGTCTTTGGCGCGATCGAACGATCATCACCAACATGGCGTACCAACGTGTCACGCGGTGGAGCGGCAAAGCCGATCACGCTCTCGACTGAGCAGACCGACATGGCATTGCGCGCGGCGGCCGCCGTGGATGCTGGCTACGCCGGAGTGGATTTGCTACCCGGCAACGATGGAAAGCTCTACGCGCTCGAGGTGAACGGGATACCCGGGTGGCGTGGGTTGCACGAGGCGACCGGTCTTGACGTAGCAGCCGGCATCGTGGATTTCGCTCTCGGCAGCGTGTGACGACTGTCGCGTGACTAACGACTACATCGCCGGCACCGCCCAGCTCGCCTGCCTGCTCGAGGCCAGTGCCCCGAAGCCGGGCAATGTTTCACGGGGAAAGCACTTTCCCGACGCACGCTACGAAGACTTTCTCGCGAGCGCGGTAGCCATCGGACCGGCCTTCACCTCCGACCTGCCGCTCGGCGAGATGATCCACGCGGCCATCCGCGCGACCAGCCAGTGGACTCGTTCGAACACGAACCTCGGCATCGTGCTGCTTCTGGCGCCGCTCGCCCGCGCGGCCCGACTGCATCGTTCCCTGCATTACGTGCTCGAGAATACCACGCTCGACGACGCGCGCGAGGTCTACGCGGCCATCAGACTGGCACGACCAGGAGGCCTCGGAACGGCAGCCCACGAAGATGTGGCGGCTGAGCCGACTGTGACGTTGACCGAGGCGATGCGACTGGCGGCGGACCGGGATACGATCGCATCGGAGTACGTGACGGATTATCGGATTACGTTCGAGATCGGCGCGCCGACGTTGGTCGACACGATTCAGTATGGGTGGGAAGAAGCGACTGTCAGGACGTATTTGACATTGCTGAGCGAGGTGCCCGACACTCTTATAAAGAGAAAACACGGCGCCGGGATAGCCGAAGAGGTCAGTCGAAACGCGAAAAAAGTCCTGGGCGGAGGGCCGGAGGATCGCGTAGTCTTCGACCGTCAGCTGAGGGCCGACGGTCTGAACCCGGGCACGACGGCGGACCTCACGGCGGCGGCGCTGTATGTTGGGCTTCTCTCGAGGCTTTGGTGACGACTTTTCGAGTGCAGGTCAGCAAGGATTACCTGACGTTCGCGGCGGCGCACTTTATCACGTTCGCCGGGCACCGCTGCGAGTCATTGCATGGCCACAACTATCGCGTGAGCGTGGCGCTGGAAGGCCCGCTCGACCCGGAGAGCTGGTACGTCCTCAACTTCGTCGACCTCAAACAGGTGATGAAGAAGCTGTGTGATGAGATCGACCATCGGGTGCTGCTGCCGCTCGAAAATCCCAAAATCCGGATCGGCGAGCAATCCGATTCGATTACCGTCGCGTATCTGGACCGGCCTCGCTATGTCTTCCCTCGGGAAGATTGCGTCCTGCTGCCGATTCCCAATACGACGGCGGAGATGCTGGCCCAATATCTCGCCGGCCGGCTGAAAGCTGAGCTGGGTGCGAGCGCCGACCGGCTCGCGTCTATCGAAATGGAAGTAGAAGAAAGCTTCGGTCAGTCCGCCGTCTACCGCGACACTTTATCGCGATCGCGCTCGCCGGATTTGCGCACCGGCATGGGCTCGGGCTGATCAACCTCGTGCTCGACGTGGGACACGCGACCACGCGTGATCACCTTCGGTTCATCGTCGGGCTGCCGTGGCGCGGACGGTCGAGCTTTCTTCGGGTCGCCGGAAAGATTGGAGGGCATAGACATTACCTCTCAAAGAAAGGTGCTAGCCCCCAAATTAGCGCAAACTTTATACCGAGAGCAAATCTCGATACAGTGCGGGATCAACGTTACCCCCGCTGACGACGCAACAAACCCGACGATCGCGGAATCGTGTCGGGGCCGCGAGCAGTGCACCTGTCGTCAGTCCACCAGTGGGCTCTGACTTCAAATTCGCCAGTGTAAATAAGAGTCGGACCGCCTCGCGAATTTGCTCCTCGGAAACCTCGACGATCGTTTCCACGCCTTCCTTGATGATCGCCCAGTTGTGCTTTCCGAGACTCATCGTGCGCGCGCCGTCGGCGATCGTCTGGATTTCGTGATCGCTGGCGACGATCCGTCCCTCTCGTAGCGACTGCGCCGCGTCGTTGGCCAACAGGGGCTCGGCACCGATCACCGGCGTCGTATCGCCGGTCTGTCTCAGCCCCTGAATGATGCCCGACAGCAACCCGCCACCTCCGACGGGCGCGACGATCACATCGAACCGCGTCGCGATCGCCGAAAGCTCCTGTCCCAGCGAGGCGTTGCCTGCAATCACGAGTGGGTCATCGTACGCGGACGCGACATAAGCCTCGGGATCCTTCGACGCGAGCTCGCGGACGCGGTCCGCGCGCGACACCTGGGTCGTGTCGACGAGATCCACCGTCGCCCCGAACGCGCGCACGGCCTCGACTTTGACCCGCACCGAGTTCACCGGCATGACGACCGTGCATCGCTTGCCGGCGAGCTTGCAGGCATACGCCATCGCCTGGCCGAAGTTGCCCGATGAGGCGGTAATGATCGATGGGTTGGGGACGTTCACAACCACATTGTTGGCCGCTCTGAACTTGAAGCTGCCGGTAAATTGGAACGTCTCAGCCGCGAGAGTAACATTCGCGCAGAGGCGCTCGGAGAGGCGTGGCGCCTCGATGAGTGTCGTGGGACGCGGTGTCGTTCGCATTCCATCAAATCTATCCCTTACACACTCAGCCACCCAACACGATCGGTCAATCCTGCCAATAGGGACTGCTCGCACGTCGCCAAACTCGTCGGCACCTGGCACACGCATCCATATCGGGCCGACACGGCCAACAAACCTGGCGCGCGTCGTCGTCACATCGCGTTGAACGCGCCCTCATCGTACGCTTCCGCGAACGCCTCGAAGTCGGACTTCACCGTCTCGCGATAGCGCCGCGCGAACGCCAGCGTCTCGCGGCCCCACCATCGTTCACCACCGAACGTCACGAGATCGTCGGCGATCGCTGAGCCCTGGCGGCCGCTCGCGCGGAGGTGGCTCCAGCCGAGGACGTGGCCCATCGTCGTCATGATGAGCGCGAGGTCCTCGGCGGACGTGGACTCGTCGATCGTCAGTCGATCGATGAGTGGCTGCAGCTCCTTGAGGACAAACGAGGATTTGCCGATCATGATGACGTGCAGGAGCGCGGGCGCGATGGCTTCCGCGCGACGTTGGATGCCGACAACTCGACTGGCCTCGTTTGGCCAGTTGGGCTGGGGCGCCGCGGCGTAGGGCGCCAACGCCGAGATGCGGGCCTCTTTGACGTCGAGGACAAAGTTGCCATCGGGGCTGCCGCGTCCCTCGACGAGCACCGCGAACCGGCGGACGCCGAGGCTGCCCGTGCCCGCGACGCGTCGGACGACGTCGAGGACGCGCATGAAATTGCCCGAAAATTCTTCGGGGCAGTGCTCACTGGCCGCGAACGCCTTGAGGCTCGCGACGACCCCCGCGCGATCGGCGCGCGACACGACGAGCCGATGCCCGGCATCGAGCGTGAACTTGCGACCCTTGTGGCGGCCGGTCGTCGCTTCGTCGAGCAGTTGTCGCCGCGTCCGCCGCTTCACTCGGCGAAGGAGCTGTCGCACCAGGCCTTCGGCGGTCGACCGCTCCACCCAGCGCGGTTTGCCGTCGTTGAGCGCGGTCCCGTACGCATCGAGAAATCCCGCCGCGAGAGCGCGCGCGTCCGCGTCGCCGAGCTTGAGCGTCTCGGCGGCCAGATAGAGACTCGTCGTGAAGCGCGCGAGATCCCATGTCGCGGGCGCGAGATACGCCTCGTCGAAGTCGTTGAGGTCGAAGTAACCGAGTCGGTTGTCGCCTTTGTAGCTGCCGAAGTTCTCGAGGTGCAGGTCGCCCGAGAGCCACGCGAGTGGGGCGGCATCGAGCGGGCCGCCTTTGACCCAGTCTTCATAGAACAGGTGGGCGGTGCCGCGGAAGAACGCGAAGGCGTTGACGCGCATGCGCTGATACTTGAGCGCGAGACGCTCCGGTTCGCGATCCGCGTTGAATTCCCGTATGCGGTCGATTACCGACGTCATCGCTCGATCCATACCCGCGCCCCCGTGTGGCTGAATGGTCCTTCGTAGACGGCGCCATCGCTTTCGGGCAACGCGGCGCGGACGCGCTGGGCGAGCGCGATGCCGGTGGCCTCGTCGCCTACGATACCATATACGGCGGGCCCCCAGGAGCTTTGGCCGACACCGGCCGCGCCCCAATCGCGCATCTGCGCGATGAGCGCGGCGCCGACGCCGGGCGCAAATGCGCCGCCCTGCGCCGGGGCGAACCAGCGACCGGTTACGTACTGGACCTCGGTCAGGGCCGCGCCAAATGTGCTCAGGTCGCCTTCGACCAGGGCCGGCAGCAAAGACATGAGCACGACGTGGGCTACGTGCTCGACATCTCGGAGCGGCGGCTCCGGTAGCGACGCAAACGCCGCGACCTCGGCGTCGCCGCTCACGCCTAGCGCGGCGCGCGGCACGGCGATCACGCAGCGCCATTGGGGCGGGATTGGGAGGCGCGCGAGCAGGGGCGCCGGTTGGTCCGGCGCATCGCCCGCGCCCGAGCGTCGGCCGCCCTCCAGGACGAATCCGCCGTGGGCAAAGGTCCAGGTGCCTATGGCCGAGCGTCTCGCTCGTCCTACCGCCGTCGCTAGCCCGGCTGGGTCATCGTCGAGTGCGTATAGCTCGGCCATCGAGCGCGCGATGGCTAGCGCTAGCTGGGTGCCCGAGCCTAGGCCATTGTGTTTCGGGATGGCGCGGTGCACGCAGAAGTGCGCGCCGCGGCCTTCTATGCCGTAGTGGTCGACGAAGCGATGCGCGAAGCGGATGGCTCGCTCGGCTTCCGGGCCTTCGGCGGTGATTCGTTCTCTGGGTTCCGCCGATATCAGCAAGGAAGGCGTCGGTACTGCCGCGCCTATGCCTCCGAACCTTCTTCCTAGCGTGCCTGCTAGGTCTAGCATGCCAAAGTGTAGGCGTGCCGGGGCTTCTACGAACACCGTCATGAGAGTCGTTCTCTCACATACTCACTCACCAGCTTCCATCCCTCCTGCTCTCGGTCTCCTGCTGTCTTATCTACCAAAACTTTTAACGCGTCAATCTGGCGGCGTATTTCATCATGCGGGATGAGATGCAATCGCGTGGCCAGTATCGTGGCTTCGAGTACCGCATGCCTCGCGCGGTTGAATCCGAGAAATTCATGGCGAGAACCACTGTGGACTACTCTTCCTTCTATGCGTGATCTCGGCGGCGTGGCGTCAATAGTTGTGACTTCTATTTCTCGCCAGGAGCATGCAGCCTCCAACACCACACCATGGATCTTCGCCGCGGGAATCGTTGGTGATTGGGCGTTGAACAGCGCGGCGTTGACAAAAATGCGCACATCGTCCGTGAGATTCACGACCGCAACTTTCGTATCGCGCAGATTGCGAAACGTCGTCGTGTCCAGAAATGGTTTGACGACCAGTACATCATCACCCCACTCAACACCCATCGGCGCGACATTGAGCACCCCGTTGGGATCGAGCGTCGTGACAATGGTTTCGATGATCACGCTTCATGCCCGATCATGACTCACGCTCGATTTGCACGGCCGCCGCGTACGCACCCATGACCGCCGTCGTGATAGGCCCAGGAACCTTCAACCCTCGCCCGTCGACGGTATCAACCGGCGCGATCTCGCGAACGGAGCTCGTCAAGAATACCTCGTCGGCCTGAGCCAATTCGGCCGGCGAAACGGGATCGTCGGAAAGCGCGACACGCATGCCCTCGAGCAGCTCGAGAACCACGGATCGCGTGATGCCAGGGAACGCGCCGCAAGAGACTGGCGGAGTCCGAACCACGCCATTCTTGACGAGAAACACGTTGCTGGCGGTGGCCTCCGACACGTGCCCCTCCGTGTCGAGAAAAATCGCGTCCTCGGCCCCATTCGCCGAGGCCTCGAGCAAGGCCAGTACGCCGTCCGTGTAGGACAGCGTCTTCACGCCCGCACTCATGGCGAACTCGTTGCGCCGCCCGCTGGCGGTGCGGACGCTGATCGAGGTCTTGAATACCGCGACTTCTTGGGCGAAGAGGACGACCGTCGGAGTTTCGCCGCGGGTCGGCATGAGTCCGTGGCGGCCGGTGCCGCGGGTCACCGTGAGGCGGATGACCGCGTCGGCACGGATCGAACGCAGATCGCGGAGGGCGTGCTGCAGCGTGGGCAGCAAGTTCGCCGGGCGCGGCAGGCCGAGTCGCTCGGCGCCGCGCGAGAGGCGGGCCATGTGGTCGTCGTACCGGAAGATCGCGCCATTGTACGATCGCATGGTTTCGAAGATACCGTCCGCGAGCGTGAACCCGCGATCGGTCACGTAGATCTGCGCGCTCGCCGGGTCGACGCGCTCGCCATCGACCCAGCAAGCTGGGAGTACGGTCACCGCACGAGCTCCACCGGAGGAGGGATAAAGTCGGCGGGCTCGCGGCGGCTGAACGCGCCATCTGCTCGATCTGGCAATTCTGCGCCTGACTGGCTGGAATGCCGACCCAGGAAAGTCGCGAGCATCCGATAGCCGTACTCGGTCAGAGCGGATTCGGGATGGAATTGGACACCGGTCGTGGGATACTCGCGGTGTTGCACCGCCATGATCTCACCACGGTCGGTTTGTGCCGTCACACGCAACTCGCTCGGGAGTGAGTCCGGCGCGATGACCAACGAGTGATATCGCGTGACGTGGATTGGTGACGGGAGGCCGGTGAATACACTGGATCCATCATGTGTGACTGCCGACACTTTGCCATGCATTGGTCTTGCCGCTCTCACGATCTGGCCACCAAATGCCTCGCCTATGCATTGGTGTCCCAGGCAAACGCCGAGTATGGGGATCGTCGGCGCGAAGTGACGCACGACATCTGTCGAGATGCCTGCTTCGGTCGGTGTACAGGGACCCGGCGACAGGATTATGTGCGATGGATTGAGTGAGGCGATGTCGGCGAGCGAAATAGCGTCATGACGATGAACGACAGTGTCATAGCCTAGCTCGCGAACATAGCGCGCCAGGTTATAGACAAACGAGTCGTAATTGTCGATGAGTAATATCACGGACGTAGCGCGGCGATGAGCGCGCGGGCCTTGTCGAGCGTCTCCTCGTACTCCGCGGCCGGATCGGAGTCGGCAACGATACCACCGCCGACGGAAAAGTACACCCGGCGCTCCAGCGCCAGGTAGGTCCGGATGACGATACTGGTATCGAGCGC
>Ga0070741_10016607_pt1 | contig 12233 bp, 11 predicted proteins | sample Coa_R1_4_FD_66440 | JGI IMG/M metagenome (GOLD analysis project Ga0070741, IMG submission 66440) | Surface soil microbial communities from Centralia Pennsylvania, which are recovering from an underground coalmine fire - Coalmine... | ecosystem: Environmental > Terrestrial > Soil > Unclassified ...
TACGGCGCGCCCTGGCGGCTGCAAAGCTGCGCCGCGCGTCGTCCTCAGTCGCGCCCATATGACCTGCGGCGACTCGGGCGCCCGGCGCGCAGACCGTCGAGCAGCCGCGCGAGATCGCCGTCCGACGTCCAGTACCCGCAGGAGACGCGGACAAGACCGCTGCCCGGGATCTCCCGCACGACGACGCCCTGTGCCTGGAGCCTCCGCACCACCTCGGCCGGCTCGCCCCGCGGACGGAAAGACACGAGCGTCGACTGCCCCGTCGCCGTGGCGACGTCGACGTGCTCGGAGAGCAGGGCGCGGCAGCGCGCCGCCATCTCGCGCGCCCGCTGGAAGCGCCACTCGGGGACCGCGTCGAGGGCCGCCTCGAAGCCGGCGAGTTGAGCGGCGCCGAGGGCATGGTCGAAGCGGCTTGCGCCCGGCCTCGGATCGAACGAGCCGTCCGGCCGGTGGGCCTGCTGCGACAGGTAGCTCGGCGCCGCGACGCGCAGCGAGTCGGGCTCTCGCACGTACAGCGCGCCGACGCCGTCCGGTCCGCACGGCCACTTCTGCCCGGAGACGGTGTAGTAGTCGTAGGGCGCGGCGGCGACGGGGATCGCACCGGCCGCCTGGGCCCCGTCGACGAGGGTCGGCAGGCCCGTCTGCGCCTTCAGCTCCGCCACCGGGAGCACGTTGCCGGTCACCCACGAGACGTGCGAGAGCGCAAGGAGCCGTGTCTTCGGCGTCACGGCCGCGAGCAGGCGCTCGAGCGCCGCCGGCGGGGCGAGGCCGCGCGTCCCCGCCACCCGGATGCGCGCGCCGGACGCGTGCAGCGCGCCCAGGAGCCCGAAGTGCTCCTCGTCGGTCGTGACCACCTCGTCCTCCGGCTCGAGCCCGAGCCCGAGCAGGACGGTGTTGCAGCCGTTCGTCGTCGACGCGGTCAGCGCCACCCGCTCGGCCGGGACGCCGATCAGCGCCGCGACCTTCGCCCGCACCCGCTCGCGCCGCCCGCGGACGGCGGCGACGTACTCGGCGCCCGACCGCCCGGCGGCGAGGTCGAGGAGCGACTGCGCGACCATCGCCTCGACCGTCGCCCGCGCGAGCGGCCCGTTCGTGCCGGCGTTGAGGTAGGCGACGCGCTCGAGCACCGGGAAAGCGGCGCGCGCTTCCTCGAAGGTCACGGCAGCGTGAGCTCCACGGGGGCGTGATCGGAGAGCACGACGCCATTGTGCCGCCGCCGCTCGAGCGGCCACGTCGCGAGCGGCGTCGCCACGGCGCCGCGCACGAGGATGTGGTCGACGCCGGCCCCGGGCGCGGAGAAGCCGGGAAGCTCGAGCCGGGCGTTGAAGTCGCCGGCCAGCACGAGCGGCTCGCCTGCGCGCAGCCGCCCGTCGAGCCAGGCGAGCGCCGCCGCCGTCTCCTCCTCCGCGGCGGCGCCCGACAGGTGCAGGTTGGCGACGACGAGCCGGTCGTCCACCCTCACGGCCTGGCAGGCGCGCGCGTGCTCCCCCCGCCTGCTGACCCGGACGTGCCCGAGGTCGCCTGCCTGCAGCTGCGGCTGGACGAGGATGGCGTTCGCCTGGCCGGAGAAGGCGGAGCGGAGCAGGCCGTGGTGGAGATCGGTCAGCGCCCGGCCGGCGAGCATGCCGAGCGGCGCCGGCCGCGTGCGCGCGGCGAACACCTGCATGCCGCTCCAGCAGGCGAGCCGCCTGATCGACCACAGGGGCAGCTCCTGCAGGCAGAGCACGTCCGGCCGGTCGGCCGTCGCGAGGCGCACGGCCTGCTCCAGGTAGCCGCGCCTGCCCGCCGGATGCGAGCGGCCGTGGTACACGTTCCAGCTGCGGATCAGCATCGACGGGCGGACTAGTCTAGGCCGGTCTCCGTGCACGTCGTCCTCGCCGATCCCCCCGCCTTCACGCCGCAGTACGACCATGCGCTCGCGGCCGCCCTCGCCGCGCGCGGCGCCCGAGTCGAGCTCGCCACCGCGCCCTTCCGCTTCGGCGAGCTTCCGCCTGCACGCGGCTACCGGCGGCTCGAGCTGTTCTACCCGGTCAGCTCGCGACTCTTCCGCCGCTCGCCCCTGCGGCTGCCCGTGAAGGCGCTCGAGCACCCGCTCGGGATGGCCCGTCTGGCCGCCCTCCGCCCCGACGTCGTCCACCTGCAGTGGCTCGCCTGGCCGCGGCTCGATCGTGCGCTGCTGCGCCTGCGAGCGCCGGCCGTGTTCACAGCCCACGACCTGCTCCCGCGGCGCTCGGCGGCGCAGACAGGGCTGTGGCTCGCGCTCTTCCGGCGCTTCCGGCGGGTCGTCGTCCACAGCGAGCGGGGACGGGACACGCTCGCCGCTCTGGGCGTGCCCGAACAGGTGCTCCGGGTCATCCCCCACCCCGTCTTCCCGAGCGACCCGGCCCGCGCCGACGACGGGCGCACGCTCCTCTCGCTCGGGGTCATCCGCCCGTACAAGGGGCTGTCCGACGCGATCGCGGCCGCGAAGGCGGCGGACGGCGCGCGGCTGCTCGTCGTCGGCGACCCGGCTGAGCCGGTCGCCCGCTACCAGGCCGAGGCGGGTGCCGTCGCCGAGTGGCGGCTCGGCTACCTCCCGGACCGCGAGCTCGACCGCGCGCTCGGAGAGGCGACCATCGCCGTCTTCCCGTACCGCGCCGAGATCGACCAGTCCGGGGCGCTCCTGCGCGCGCTCGGCGCCGGCGTGCCCGCGGTCGTGTACGACGTCGGCGGGCTGGCCGAACCCGTGCGGGCGTACGGCGCCGGGCGCGTCGTCCCCGCCGGCGATGTCGGCGCGCTCACGACCGCCGTCGCGGAGCTGCTCGGCGACCACGCGGCGCTGGAGGCGGCCCGTGCCGGCGCCCTGCGGGCCCGCTCCGAGCTGACCTGGGAGCGGGCCGCCGCCGCCCATCTCATCGTGTACGAGGAGGTCGCGTGAGACGCCGGGGCCGCTTCGACGACGTCGTCTCCAGGCAGCTCGACCTGTTCGAGCGCGACCACGGCGACCTGATCGCCGAGTGCGAGCGCGCCGAGCGCGCGTACGACCGGGCCGGCCGCGAGGACGCCGAGGAGCGCTACGGCGAGTACGCCGAGCTCGTCGAGAGCGGGACGGACATCCTCGCCAGCCTGCGCTCCACCTTCCGCTCGACGCTCGACGAGGAGGCCGGGGAGGAGTACGAGGCGGCGTTCAACCGCGCGGTGGCGAGGCGCCTGCCCCGCTTCGCGCTCGAGATCGAGGACGCCTGATCAGGAGGCCGGCGGCGACGCGCCCCGGCGGCGCAGGAAGGCGGCAACCACGATCGACATCGTCACGGCGATTCCCAGGCCGCCGAGGACGCCCACCACGACCGGCAGCGACGACGTGTCCGAGGACGCCGTCGCGAGCGCGAGCGTCCGCCGCGGCACGACCGCCAGCTGCCGGCCTGCCCGCGTCTGCAGGGCGTGCCGGAGCTCGTCCTCCAGGTCGGAGTAGATGCGCAGGTCGGTCGGCGCGTTCGCCATCGCCGCGCGGTAGCAGCCGAGCGGGTACGCGCCCTCGATTGCCCCGTCGTTGGCCCAGTCCGCGATGACCGCGCGCCAGCAGGTGGAGGTCGCGGCGGCGGGGACGGCACGGGCGGCGCGAGGCGCTGCGGCCAGCACCCCGGCTGCGAGGAGCAGGGCGAGAGCCCCGGCGGCGAGCCGGAGCTGGGGGTCGATGCGCATCCGACACGGGATTACCGATTTCGAGATGCCTCAAACGTGAAAAGCCTGCAAATCCGGTCACACCCGGTGAGCTGCTGCGCGCCGGGCCAGTCAGCGGTGGCCGAAGTGGTGTGCGCGCGGAAGCGACGAGCGGGCCTGCTCGAGCCCGGCGGCCGCGCGAGCGAGCGGCGCGAGCGACGCCAGACGGGAGACGACGACGTTCACGTTGCGCCCGAGACGCTCCAGCCGCCCGCGCGCGAGGAGCAGCGACTCTCCGCGGACGAGCGGTCGGAAGCGCTCGTACACGGCGGGCGGCACGACGAGGTTGACCAGGCCGAGCTCGTCCTCGAGGAGCATGAAGACGACGCCGTTCGCGGTCGCCGGGCGCTGACGGGCGACGGCGAGGCCGGCGATCTCCACCTGCGCGCCGTGCCGGCGGTCGTCCAGCTCCCGGCTCGTCACCGCCGCTCCAGGCAGGTGCGGCCGGAGAAGCTCCAGCGGGTGCGGGCCGACGGAGACGCTCGTCGTCCGGTAGTCGGCGAGCATCCGCTCCCAGGGCGTCTGCTCGGGGAGCTGCGGCACCGGAGCCGTGGGCTCGAGCGGCAGGGCGAGCTGCTTCTCCGCCCCCTGCGTCCCCGGCACGGTCGCCGGCCGTGGGACGAGCCCGAGCTGCCAGAGGAGCGAGCGCCTCGGCTCGCCGAAGCAGTCGCAGGCACCGGACTCGACGAGCGCCTCGAGCCCGGCCCGGTCGAGCGGCGCGCGCTGGGCGAGGTCGCGGATCCCCGTGTACGGCTGCCCGGCGGCGAGCGCCTCCGCCTGCTCCTCCCCCACCCCGCTGACGTAGCCGAGGCCGATCCTGACGGCGAGCTCGGGGCGATCGGACTGCGGCTCGAGCGAGCAGCGCGCCTCGCTCGCGTTCACGTCCGGCGGCAGCACTCGCACGCCTCTGCGCTCGCCGTCGCGCACGAGGCTCGCCGGCGGGTAGAAGCCCATCGGCTGCGCGTTCAGGAGGGAGCAGAGGAACTCGGCCGGGAAGTGGTGGCGAAGCCACGCCGACTGGTAGGCGAGCAGGCCGAAGGCGGCCGCGTGCGACTTGGGGAAGCCGAAGCCGGAGAAGCCGACCAGCGTGTCGTACACGCGGTTCGCCGTCTCGCCGTCGACGCCCCGCTCGAGCGCCCCCGCGACGAAGCGCGCACGGTGGCTCTCGAGCGCCTCGTGGCTTCGCTTCCGGCTCATCGCGCGGCGGAGGCCCTCGGCCTCGCCGACCGTGAAGCCGGCGAGCGCCATCGCCACCTCCAGCACCTGGTCTTGGAAGACGACGACGCCGAGCGTCTCGCGCAGCGGCTCCGCGAGCGAGGGATGGTCGACCTCGGGCTCGTAGCCCGGATCCTCGCGCAGCCGTTGGCGCCGCTCGACGTACGGGTGCACGGCGCCCCCCTGGATCGGCCCCGGCCGGACGAGGGCGACCTGCACGGTCAGGTCGTCGAGGTTCTCCGGCCGCGTCCTGAGCAGGCTCTGCATCTGCGCCCGGCTCTCGATCTGGAACACGCCGACGGTGTCCGCCTGCTGGATCTCCTCGTACACCGCCGGGTCGTCGAGCGGGATCCGGGAGAGGTCGATCGTCTCGCCGCGCGCGCGGGCGATGCGGTCGACGCAGTCCTCGACCGCGGAGAGCATGCCGAGCCCGAGCAGGTCGATCTTCAGGAAGCCGGCGTCGGCGCACGAGTCCTTGTCCCACTGGCAGAGCAGGCGCCCGGCCATCGCCGCCGGCTGGACGGGCACGAGCTCGACGAGCGGGCGCGTCGAGATCACCATCCCGCCCGGGTGCTGCGAGACGTGCCGGGGCAGGCCGGCGATCTCCTTGCACAGCCAGCCGAGCGCCCGCCAGCGCCTGCAGGCGAGCTTGTCGCGACCGTCCGGAAGCGCCCGGAGCTCGTCCTCGACCCGGTAGGGGTTGCCCTCCGTGATGCGCGCGAGCCGCTCGAGCTCGCCGAACGGCAGGCCGAGCGCCTTGCCGAGGTCGCGGATGGCGCCGCGCGCGTGGTAGGTCGAGAAGCTGGCGACGAGCGCCGCATGGCCGTGGCCGTAGCGCTCGCCGACGGCGACGATCAGCTTCTCGCGGATGTCGCGCGGAAAGTCGAGGTCGATGTCCGGGACGGCCGCCATCTCACGGTTGAGGAAGCGCCCGAGCGAGAGGCCGGCGGCGACCGGGTCGACGTGCGAGAGGCCGGTCAGGTAGCAGACGATCGACCCGACCGAGCTCCCCCGCCCGCGGCCGGGTGGCAGGACGTGCCGTGGCGAGCCCGGGCCGCGCACCTCGAGCGCGATCTCCCGCGCCAGCTCGAGCACCTCGTGGTGGAGGAGGAAGAAGCCGGACAGGCCCAGGTCGGCGATCAGCCGGAGCTCCTCCTCGAGCCGCGCGCGGGCCGGCCGCTTGTGCCCGTTCGCGCCCGTGTAGCGCTCCGCGAACGCACGCTCGCAGACGCGGCGCAGCTGGAGGTCGGAGGGGTCGTCGCGGTCGGAGAAGTCCGGGTAGCGATAGCCGAGCTCCTGCGTGAGGTCGAACTCGAGCCGCTCGGCGAGCTCGCGCGTCCTGGCGACGGCGTCCCGGTCGTCCGGGAAGCGCTCGGACGCCTCCGCGGGCGCAAGGAGGACGCTCTCCCGGTTGCCGCGCCGCTCGGGCTCGCACGCCTCGAGCGAGGTCCGGTTCTTGACGGCGACGAGCGCGTCCTGGAGCAGCGCACGGCTCGGCCGGTGGGCGTGCACGTCGCCGGTCGCGACCGTCGGCACGCCGAGCGCCGCTGCGAGCTCGCGAAGCGCCGCGTTGCGGCGGGCGTCGCCTCGCAGGTAGGGTCGCTGCAGCTCGACCGCGAACCTGTCGCGCCCGAACGCGCCCGCGAGCTCCGCGGCGCCGTTCGGGTCGCGCACGGCGAGACCGTGCCGGGCGCAGCCGGACAGGCAGACGAGCCCCTCGTTCAGCTCGGCGAGCAGACGGCGGTCGAGCGCCGGCGGCAGCGGTTCTGCGCCCCCCTTCGGACGCGTGCCGGCATGCGCCGCGGTCAGGAGCCGGCAGAGGTTGGCGTAGCCGGCCGGGGTCTCGACGAGGAGCGTCACGTGCGCTCCGCCCGCGAGCGTCACCTCGGCGCCCGTGATCGGGCGGAGGCCGAGCGTCTTCGCCGCGTGCGCGAACTCGAGCGACCCGTACAGCCCGTCGTGGTCGGTGAGCGCGAGCGCCTCGTAGCCGAGGTCGGCGGCGCGTGCGGCGAGCTCCTCCGGTTGCGAGGCGCCGTCCAGGAACGAGTAGGCTGAGTGGCAGTGCAGCTCGACGTAGCTCATCGATGACCGGGGTCGTCATCGGGCCGGACGGGGGCGAGACGATCTCCGACCGCGCAGAGCGGAACGTGGTCGTCACGTGCGCGCACGAGCTCGTCGACGTCACCTGGACGCGGTACGAGGCGGGCGAGCGCGGACCCGACCCGCACGTCCACCGCCAGCACGCGGACGCCTGGTACGTGCTCGACGGCGAGCTCACGTTCGGGCTGGGACCGGGCAGCGCGGAGCTGCTGCGCGCGCCGGCGGAAACGCTCGTGCTCGTCCCGGCCGGCGTGGTGCACACGTTCCGCAACGAGGGCCCGGCCACCGCCCGTTTCCTGAACATCCATGCGCCGAGCATGGGCTTCGCGGAGTCCCTCAGGCGACAGGGCGACAGCGGCTACCGCTGGGACTCGTTCGACCCGCCGGACGACGGGGGGCTCCCCACCTCCCGCGTGGTCGTGCGCGGCCCCGGCGAGGGCGAGTCGATCCTGGGCGGCGCCGTCCTGTTCAAGGCGGAGGCCGGAGACGGGGACGGCACCTTCTCGCTCAGCGAGGCGACCCTTCCGCCGGGCTTTCCAGGACCTGTCCTCCACCGGCACGAGCGGATGCTCGACAGCTTCTACGTGCTCGAGGGCGTCCTCACCGTGCGGCTCGACGACGGCGAGGTCGAGGCCGGCCCCGACTCGTTCGCCCTCGTGCCGCCGAACACCGCGCACTCGTTCGCGAACCGAAGCGAGGGCACCGTGCGCATGCTCAACCTGATGGCGCCGGGAGGCCTCGAGCAGTACCTGAAGGAGGTCGCCGCGGCGACGACGCCCGGCGAGGCGCCCGATCCTGCCGTGATGGCGAGGATCGCCTCCCGCTACGACTTCCATCCCGCCTGAGCCGGGTGAGGGTGCGGGCTCAGGCCCGCTGGGTGAACCATCCGCCGTGCTCCGTGTCGTGGAAGACGACAGCGTGCTCGCCGCTCTCCAGCACGACGTCGAAGTAGCGGCGCCCGATCGGATCCTCCGTCCACCAGCGGTCGACGACCCGCCACTCCTCGCGGACGAGCATCACCGCCTGCCGGTTCACCTGCCGCGGCGTCCCGTCGAAGCCGGCCTCGACCAGCACCGGCCGCGGAGCGTTCAGTCGCGCGGGACGAGCAGCGCTCGGCGCTCGGGAATCCGCGACCACGGCGCGACCTCGACGACGGTGCACACGGCGGTGGCTCCCGCGCTCGCGCGTGCCTGCCGCAGCCCTTCCTTCAGCCTCGTTGCGGATCCGGCGCCTTCCCCGCCCGCGAGCTCGAGCTGCTGACCGGTCCACTCGGCGAGCTCGGCCACCTCGAGGCCGAGCGCCGTCACGGGCGCCGGCAGCTCGGCGAGCTTCGGCGCGAGCGCGGTCCGGAGCCGCTCCTTCTCGGCGGCCGGCTCCCGCAGCGTCGTCGACCGCCGCCAGGAGCCGCCGCCGACGAGGCGGGCGGAGAGGGCGAGCTTGCGCACGGCCCGGCCGGCGCGCTCGGGCCGTGCGAGGGCGCGCTCGACGAGCACCGCGAGCGCCCGGCGGAGCGTCAGCTCGTTCGCCACCGCCTCGAGGAACTCCAGCCGCTCGGCGATCTCCGCGGGCGGGCGGCGGGGCCTGACGCGACGGTTGTCCCCTCCCCGCGCCAGACCCCAGGCTCGCCGCCCGTCCGGTCCCAGGCGTTCCGCGACGGCGGAGCCGGGAAGCGAGGCAAGCTGACCGATCGTCCGCACCCCCAGGCGCTCCAGCTCCGCCGTGCGCGACTCGTCCAGCGGCAGCAGCGAGAGCGGAAGCGGCGCAAGGAAGTCGGGAGCGCGCTCGTTCGAGACGACGAGCACCTGCCCCGCCCGCGCCACGCCGGCTGCGGCGAGCGCCGCGAACTTCCGCTCGGCGGCTCCAGCGCGCGCGTCCCACGAGGAGCCGACCGCGGCGAGCGCCCGTCCGAGCGCCTGCTCGAGCCCGCCGTAGAGGCGCTCGACTCCGCGGGTCTCGACGTAGAGACAGCCGACGGCGGCCGGCTCGACGGGGAAGCCGACGTCCTCGAGGCGGCGCACGATTCCCTCCCACTCCTGCTCGGCGACGGCGGGATCCTGCTCGACGAGCACGAGCGACGGGCACGTCGCGAGCGCCTCGCCGAGACGCATCCCCGGCCGGATGCCCGCCGCCTCGGCGGCGGCTGTCACCGGGCCGACGACGGGATCCGAGCCCGGGAGCGGAGCCAGCGCCGCCGCCCGGGTCGCAAGGCGCGGCCGCTCCCGGAGCGCCGCCCGCAGCTCGAACCCCGGGATGAGGATGCAGGCGACCATCGGAACGGATGTTCTACACGAACATGTGTTCCTAGTCAAGGCCGGGGCTCACGCGCGCGCCGTACGCGAAGCCGGCCCTCGGAGGGCCTCAGATGCCGGCCGCGTAGCCGTCCTTGCGGGGATCGGAGCCGCCGACGAGCGCGTCGCCCTGGAGGAGGATCGCCTGGCCGCCACCGAAGCCGAACGTCTCCGTCTCGCGCACCGTCCGGTAGCCGAGGCGCTCGAGGTCGAGGTCGCGCTCCCACAGCCCCTCCTCGAGCCGGACGACGTCGCCGTCGACGCGGAAGCGGGGGCGGTCGAGCGCGGCCTGCGGGTCGAGGCCGTCGTCGACGAGCGCCGAGACGAGCTGCATGTGCGCCTGCGCCTGGATGAAGCCGCCCATGACGCCGAACGGGCCGTAGAGGCTCCCGTCGCGGAGGAGCATCCCCGGGATGATCGTGTGGTACGGGCGGCGGCCCGGCTCGACCGCGCCCGAGACGGCGAAGCAGGCGCCGCGGTTCTGCAGCACGACGCCGGTTCCGGGGGCGACGACGCGGGAGCCGAACGACTCGAACAGGCTCTGGATGAAGGAGGCGGCCATGCGCTCCTCGTCGACCGCGCACAGGTAGACGGTGCCGCCGGCCGGCTCGCGGACGGCCCGCTCCTGCCCGTGCCGCCGCCGCTCGAGGTACCCGGGCTCGATCAGGTCCGACACGTCCGCCCCGTCCCGCACCCGTGCGAGACCGTCCTCGAGGGCGAGCTTGGCGCAGCGGATGCGGCTCGCGAGGCTCGGGGACGAGCGCTCGAGCAGACCGAGCGCCTCGAGCGCGACGACTCCCTGCGTCGGCGGCGGTAGCTCGCACACCTCCACCCCTCGGTAGCGCAGGCGCAGAGGCTCCACCCAGCGCGGCTCGAACCCGGCCAGGTCGGCCTCGTCCAGCCAGGTGGAGGCTGCGATCGCCTCGGCCACGGGGCCGGCGTAGAACCCGTCGCGGCCGGCCCCGGCGACCCGACGGAGCGTCGCGGCGAGCTCGGGGAAACGGACGAGCTCGCCGACGCGCGGCGGGGGGCCGAGCTCGTCCGGGCCTCCGAACGTCTGCCACGCCTCGGCCGCCCTCGGCGCGATCGCGAACCCGTGCTCGGCCAGGTCGATCGCGTCGGCGAGGCAGGCGTCCAGCCCCAGCCGTCCGTGGCGCTCCGCGAGGGCGGTCCAGCCCGCGACCGCGCCCGGCACCGTCACCGAGCGCGGGCCGCGGCCGGCGACCGGCTCCACCGGGTCGGCGGCACGCGGCGCCGGGCCCGCCGAGTCGAGGCCCTCCAGGGCGCCGTCGCGCCAGACGAGGGCGAAGCAGTCGCCGCCGATCCCGGTCGACATGGGCTCGGTGACGCACAGGACGGCGGCGGCCGCGAGCGCGGCGTCGGCGGCGTTGCCGCCTCGCTCGAGCATGCGCAGCCCGGCGCGCGTCGCGAGCGGCTGGCTCGTCGCCACCATCCCGCGCGCCGCCACCGCCGGGGGCCGTCCGAAGGCGAACCGGTAGCTCAGAGCGTCACCTCGGCGGCGGCGCCGAGCATGCGCGAGAAACGGGGCACCGCTCGAAGGACGCTCTCGCGGGCGCAGAAGGCGATGTCGTCCTGGAGACCGCTCGCGTGCAGGTTGCGCGCGCTCTGCGATGCCGACAGCCCCTCCTCGGCGGTGGCGAAGGTGCCTGCCAGCCTGGCTGCGGCCACGGCGGAGTCGGTGTGGTTGCCGCCGAGCGCGTCGGCGATCCGCCCGGCGCAGTAGGCGTCGTCGAGCGCGAGCTCGCCGCGGACGCCGGCACAGAGGACGGCCACGTCGCCGGCCCCGGTCTGCCGTGCCGCCTCGGCGACCGCCGCCAGGTTGAGGAGCGAGCCGACGAGGACGAGCCGGCAGCGCTCGGCGGCCGCGACGAGGAGCCGCGTGCCGTTCGTCGTCGTCAGGACGAGCGTGTCGGCGGCGGGCTCGACGAACTCGCGCGGCGAGTTGCCGAAGTCGAAGCCGGGGATGCGCACCGTCGCGCGCTCTCCCGCCAGCGCCGCGTTCCCCTCGCGTCTCGCGACCGCCTGCGCGTCCTCGATCTCGGCGCAGCAGAGGACGCGGCGGTAGCCCGACTGGAGCGCCTGCACGATCGTCGAGGTGGCGCGGAGGACGTCGACGACGATGCCGACCGGAGCGTACACCTCCTCGACCGGGGTGAACGCGACATGCACTCGCACGGCCACGTACGCTAACTCGATGGCCGAGCCGAGGTACTGCTACCGGCATCCCGACCGGGAGACGGGCCTGTCGTGCTCGGAGTGCGGGCGGCCGATCTGCGTCGACTGCATGACCGTCGCGCCCGTCGGCATCCGCTGCCCCGACCACGCCGGGACGCGGCCCAGGCAGGTGCGCGCGGTGGCGAAGCCGGCGTCGGCGGCCGGGCGGCGCGTCCGGCGAACAGCGGCGAGGCACGGGTACGTGCTGCCGGAGTTCAGCGTCACCCGGGCGCTCGTGATCCTCAACGTCCTCGTCTACCTGGCGGAGCTCGCGGGCGGCTCCGGCGTCAACGGCAACTCGGGCTGGATCTTCCAGCACGGTTCCCTCGTCGAGAGCGGCGCCTACTTCCAGGGCACGATCGTGCAGGGGACATTCCCGGGCGTGCACCTGATCGGCGTCGCGCACGGCGAGTGGTGGCGCCTGATCACCGCGGCCTTCCTCCACTACGGGCCTCTCCACCTGGGTCTGAACATGCTCGCGCTGTGGTGGCTGGGCTCGCCGGTCGAGGCCGCGCTCGGGCGAGCCCGGTACCTGCTCCTCTACCTGGCGGCGGGGCTCGCCGGCTCGACCGGCGCGCTTCTGATCAGCCCGAACGCCGTCACGGTCGGCGCCTCCGGCGCCATCTTCGGCATCCTCGGCGCGCTGCTCGTGCTCGAGTACCAGGTGACGGGCTCGCTCGCCGGCCAGGCGATGAC
>Ga0070741_10016608_pt1 | contig 12233 bp, 9 predicted proteins | sample Coa_R1_4_FD_66440 | JGI IMG/M metagenome (GOLD analysis project Ga0070741, IMG submission 66440) | Surface soil microbial communities from Centralia Pennsylvania, which are recovering from an underground coalmine fire - Coalmine... | ecosystem: Environmental > Terrestrial > Soil > Unclassified ...
ATTAACTGATCGGTCGGAGACTTGGCGTTCTTCTCAGTATCCAGTTCGATTCCCAGGAACCGGAGCTGCTCACATGCCGCCCGTCGCACTTCCGGGGAATGCTCGCCTATTCCGGCTGTGAACACCAATACATCCATTCCTCCCAGCGATGCGGCCATCGACGCAATCTCCGATTGCAGGCGGTGCACGAAAATGTCGAAGGCGAGTTGGGCGCGCTGGTTCCCTTGTCCCGCTGCGGCGAGGATCTCGCGCATGTCGCTCGCGATGCCTGAAATGCCCAGCAGTCCTGACTTCTGATTGAGAACATTGTCCAATTCTTGGCCGCTGATTGCACTCTGGCGCATCAAGTAAGTCAGAATGCTGGGATCGACAGATCCTGAGCGAGTTCCCATCATCAACCCATCGAGCGGAGTGAATCCCATGGTGGTGTCAATGCTGCGGCCGCCGTCGATCGCGGCTAATGAACCACCATTTCCCAAATGACAGCTCACCAACTTCATCGAGCCAAGGTCCCGCTTCAGCAATTGTGCAGCGCGCCCGCAGCAGTATTGATGATTGATTCCGTGAAATCCATAGCGCCGGATTCCCTGCTCGAACCACTGATAAGGTCCCGGGTAAACGGCAGCGGATAAGGGCAGAGTACGGTGAAACCCCGTATCAAACACCGCGACCTGCTTCACCGTCCCAATGATGCGTTCGACAATCTCGATGCCTTCGAGTTCAGCACGATTGTGCAATGGTGCGAATGCGGCGACGCTCGCGATCACGCTTTTGACCTCCGGCGTGACGACGGTGGCATCGTCGAGCTTGTGCCCGCCATGCACGATGCGGTGGCCGACAACGTCAGTGCTCTTGGCGCTCTCAATGACGGCAGTCGGCCCGCTCCAGAGCGTCTGCAACATGTGCTCGACCGCCTGCTGACGATCGCTCACCGAAACCGTCTGCTCGAGCGTTGCTCCTTTTGAAGTGTTCACCTCAAGCTTCGCTCGGTCAGCCGACCACTCAATCTCCGCTCGCCAAAGCGGCTCAGGAGGATCTCTGGGCAGATCCTCCCCAAGTTCGTACAGCGCGCTTTTCTGGCTGCTGGAGCCGGAGTTCAGGACCAGGACACGCATCAATAGTTCCAGGTCCAGTTGCTGATCTCCGGCATGTCCTCGCCGCGCTCGCGAATATATTGCTTATGCTCCACGAGTTTGTTGCGCAAGAACTGCTTGAAGTGCGCGCCGGTCCGCTGCAAGCGAGGGACACGATCCACCACGTCGCCCGCCAAGTGATAGCGGTCGAGATCGTTCAGTACCGTCATGTCAAACGGCGTGGTCGTGGTTCCCTCTTCCTTGTAACCGCGGACGTGCATGTTGTCGTGATTGTGCCTGCGATACGTGAGCCGGTGAATCAGCCAGGGATAACCGTGGTAGGCGAAGATGATCGGCTTATCCACGGTGAACAGCGAATCGAAATCGTTGTCGGCAAGTCCGTGAGGATGTTCCGTGCTCGGCTGAATCGTCATTAGGTCCACAACATTCACCACGCGGATCTTGATGTCGGGAAAATTCTGCCGAAGCAGATCGACCGCCGCCAAGGTTTCAAGTGTGGGAATGTCTCCCGCGCAGGCCATCACCACATCGGGCTCGGCATCTTTGTCGCTGCTGGCCCACTCCCAGATGCCGATGCCGTTGGTGCAGTGCTCGATGGCAGAGTCCATGTCGAGATACTGCAACGCAGGCTGCTTTCCGGCGACGATCACGTTCACGTAATGACGGCTTCTGAGGCAATGGTCGGTGACTGAAAGCAGGCAATTTGCGTCGGGGGGAAGATATACGCGCACCACATCCGCTTTCTTGTTCACGACGTGATCGATGAAGCCGGGGTCCTGGTGGCTGAAGCCGTTGTGGTCCTGCCGCCATACATGCGAAGTCAGCAGGTAATTCAGCGACGCGATCGGACGTCGCCATTCGATATGACGCGTCACCTTCAGCCACTTCGCATGCTGGTTGAACATGGAATCGATGATGTGAATGAAGGCTTCGTAGCAGGAAAAGAATCCGTGACGCCCGGTGAGCAGATAGCCCTCAAGCCACCCCTGGCACATGTGCTCGCTGAGCATCTCGAGTACGCGGCCTTCTTTACTGAGGTGCTCGTCCACTTTCAGGATTTTCTCCATCCATTCTTTGTCAGTTACCTGGTAGAGAGCTTCCAGACGGTTTGAGGCGGTTTCGTCCGGCCCAAACACGCGGAAGTTTTTGGAATCGAGATTCTGCTGCATAACGTCGCGGAGAAAATCGCCCATGACCCGAGTCGCTTCCGCGAACTGTGATCCTGGTTTCTTGACGTTCACGGCGTAGTCTCGGAAATCAGGCATCACCAGATCCCGCAAGAGCAAGCCGCCATTGGCGTGTGGATTCGAACCCATGCGGCGATCGCCCTTCGGCGCGAGTTCGGCAAGCTCTGGAATGAGTTTCCCGTTTTCGTCGAACAGCTCCTCCGGGCGGTAGCTCCGCATCCAGTCTTCAAGAATCTTCACGTGCTCCGGCTTGGTTTGCAGATCGGCGACAGGAACCTGATGGGCTCGCCACGTTCCCTCCACTTGCTTGCCATCCACCATCTTCGGCCCGGTCCAGCCCTTGGGGCTGCGAAGAATGATCATCGGCCATTCAGCAAGCTCCTCGCCGCGCTGCTTGATGTCCCGAATCTCCTTCACAATACGGTCGAGCGTGCCTGCCATAAGCTGGTGCATGGCATCGGGATCGTCGCCTTCAACGAAGTAAGGCTTCCATCCATAACCGCTGAACAGTTGAACCAGTTTCTCGCCGCTCATGCGCCCCAGAATCGTCGGATTCGCGATTTTGTAGCCGTTCAGATGAAGGATGGGCAGCACAGCGCCATCGCGCACCGGGTTCAGAAATTTGTTGATGTGCCAGCTTGTGGCCAGAGGACCGGTCTCAGCCTCGCCATCGCCGACCACGCAGCAGACCAGCAGGTCCGGATTGTCGAACGCCGCGCCGCATGCGTGCGACATGGCATAGCCCAGTTCTCCGCCTTCGTGAATCGATCCTGGAGTTTCCGGAGCGGCATGGCTGGGAATGCCGCCGGGAAAAGAAAATTGCTTGAACAGCTTCTGCATCCCTTCTTCGTTCTGCTGAATATTGGGATACAGCTCGGAATAGGTTCCTTCCAGATAGGTGTTCGCAACCATGCCCGGGCCCCCATGACCGGGTCCGCAGATATAGATGGCATTCAAATCGTACTTCTTAATGATGCGGTTAAAGTGCGCGTAGATGAAGTTCAGCCCGGGCGTAGTGCCCCAGTGTCCGAGCAGGCGTGGCTTTATGTCTTCGATCTTGAGCGGCTCACGCAGAAGCGCGTTTTTGTAGAGATAGATTTGGCCGACGGAAAGATAGTTTGCAGCCCGCCAATAGGCATGAATCTTGTGCAGCTCATCTGCGCCCAAAGGGGAATGCGCGGCGGCGACGCCGGGGAGGGTATCAGAATGCGTCATCATGAACTCCATTCGTACTGATTTCGACGGTGGTTTATTCGGTTAGCGTGAGCTGATCGAGTTCCAGGAATTCCTGCACAATCGGCTCTCCGCACTTTTCCATTTGCGAGTAGGGGCCGAAAAATAGCACGCGTCCCTGGTGCAAAAAGATGATGCGGTCGGCCAATTTCTTGGCCAAGCGCATGTCGTGAGTCACCACAATGCTGGTGAGGTGTAGTTGGATTTTGAGGCGCTTGATCAAGTCTCCCAGAAGCTGGGCCATCAGGGGATCCACCATGGTGGTGGGTTCGTCGTACAAAACGCATTCCGGCTGCGCTGAGAGCGCGCGGGCAATGGCAACGGAGCGCTTCATTCCGGTGGAAAGGTCAGAAGGCAGCAGGTCGCGCATTTCTTTTACGCCCACCATGTCGAGCAGGCCGTCAATGATCTGGAAAATCTGCTCCTCGGTCAGATCGCGGCGTTCGCGCAGTGGAAATGCCACGTTCTCACCCACGGTCAGCGAGTCAAACAGCGCCCCGTTCTGAAACACCATCGTGACCTTTTTCCGAATTCGTTCCATCTCGATTTCCGGATAATCCGTGATGTCCTCACCCGCCACGAACACACGCCCGGCATCGGGTTTCAGGAATCCCATGATGTGGTGCAGGGACACCGATTTGCCCACGCCACTGCGGCCCAGGATGCAAACGGTTTCGCCGGGCAGCACGTCAAAGCTCACGTGATCGAGAACGTGGTTGTCTCCGAAGGATTTGCACACGTCCTTGAATTCGATGTAAGGGCCCGGATTAGGAGCGGCAGACACGCAGTTCGACCTCGTGACTATGATACATGCGCTTTATTGAGCCTTGCCTTGCGACGAGTTGAGCAATTGTAGTTCCCGCCAGTCCTCCGGGGTGTTCACATTGCGAAACAGCGAGGGTGAAAATCCGTTCTGCACAATTTCTTCTTCCTCGATGATTTGGGTCAACACTTCTGTGAAAAGGGCATCGATTTTGTTTCGGTTCGCTTCCAGCGAACGCTTCGCAATGTCGACAAATTGCTTGCGATACGTTGCACATAGAGGGTGCAAGCGTCCAGCGGTGCGCGGCACGGTAGCCATCGCCGGGTTCCCCGTAGCCTTGTGAATCAGGAATGCCAGGAACCCTGCATCCAGCAGCGGCATGTCGACGGGAAGCACGAGGTTAAGTTCTGTCGCCGTGCGGGCGAGCGCGGCATGAATTCCGCCCAGCGGCCCGTGTTCCGGATAGATGTCTTCGACAACGTCTCCCCACGGCGCAAACTTCTTAGCATTGCCAATGATCCGGACCTCTGGAGTCACCGACCGGGCCAACTTAACGGCGTGCGTGAGCAGGGTCTCGCCCTGGAACTCCAGAAGAGCTTTGTCCCGCCCCATGCGGGTGCTCTTACCTCCGGCAAGAACGAACGCGGTGAGGTTCATGGGCGCTTACTTTCATAGCAAGGTGCACTGTGCATTATCAAGGAACTCTCATTCAGTCGCTCTGCGGATGATTCTGCTGTGCGCGATGCCGCTTCGGCTTGCGAAGAAGAACATTGCATATAATTCGATTCCACGGGTGCACGATTGCCACTTGGCTTCATGTCCGGTTGGATGAAAGACCTTCCTGATCGACTCATTCCGCGTTGGCTATTTTTGCGCGCGCTCGGACTCATTTACTTCTCTGCCTTCTACTCTTTGGCCTTTCAGATCAAGGGACTGATTGGCCCCGAAGGCATTCTGCCCGCCAGCGGATACTTGCAGGCTGTCGCTCAATCCACCGGGGTTCTCAGATTCTGGCTGGCTCCCACCCTGCTCTGGATTGCCAGCGGCCCTCACATGCTGATGGGGATCTGCATTGCCGGCATGATCGCATCGGTTCTGCTGGTTTTAAACTTCTGGCCGCGCGGGATGCTGGTGATCTGCTTCGTGTGCTTTCTTTCGTTTGTCAGCGCCGCGCAGGATTTTTCGGGCTATCAATCCGATGGCATGCTGCTCGAGGCTGGCTTTATCTCGATTTTCTTGGCACCCGCGGGTCTCAGGCCGGGATGGGGCGGGTCATCGCCGCCCTTACGACTGAGCTACTTTCTCCTGCAGTGGGAGTGGTTTCGAATCTACTTTGAGTCCGGACTGGTGAAGTTGCTCAGCGGGGATCCCGAATGGCGGCATCTGACTGCAATGGACGAGTACTACCAGAACGGCCCTCTGCCGACGTGGATTGGCTGGTACCTGCAGCATCTTCCGCACTGGTTCCACTGGCTCACGGCACTCGGAACGCTGGTGATGGAACTGGCGCTGGTGTGGATGATGTTTCTGCCGCGGCGCTTTCGGATCATCTGCTTCTTCCTGGTGACGGCGTGGCAAATCGGGGTAATCGTCAGCGCGAACTACACATTTCTGAATTACCTTGTGCTCGCTCTCGGTTTCTTGCTGCTGGATGATCAGTTCCTTGCCCCTTGGTTGAGAAAGAGACTCCAACCCGAGACGGCAAATGCTGCGACTTCGTTCGAGGAATTGCCTGCCGGAATGCCGCTCGTCTGGAAGCGAACCCGGCAGGTGAAAATAGCTGTCGCTGCGTTTCTGCTGGCATGGATTTTCTACGCAACTTCGGCACAACTGATCTGGTTGCTCTGGCCTCGGGCTCCGCTGCCGAAGGCTCCCGTGGTGACGATGGAGCCATTTCGCATCGCGAACAGTTACGGTTTGTTCGCCGTCATGACTCGGGCGCGATACGAAATCGAATTTCAGGGTTCGAACGACGGACAGAACTGGATTCCTTACACTTTCCGCTATAAGCCGCAGGCGCTGAACGAGCCCCCGGGAGTTTATGCTCCCTATCAGCCTCGCTTCGACTGGAATCTCTGGTTTGCTTCGCTGGGAGCCTGGCGCGAGAACATGTTTGTGGTCAGCACCGAAGAACGACTGCTGTCGAACGATCGCGACGTACTCAGCCTGTTCCGGTCTCACCCGTTCCCCAAATCGCCTCCGAAGCAGATACGCGCCGTTCTGTGGCAGTATTGGTTCAACTCCATGGCAGACAAACGCGCGACGGGAAACTGGTGGAGACGGGAATATCTGGGGACGTATGCGCCTACGCTTACACAAGATGAAGCCGGAAAACTCAGCGTCGTGGCGTGGCCGACCGTGGCAGGTGCACGGGAATGAAGGGACGCGCAAACGTCGTTGGAGCTGGCCCCAATGGGCTGGCTGCCGCAATCGTCCTGGCGCAAGCCGGATTCGAAGTACAAGTGTTCGAGGCGGAGCCTGAACCTGGCGGCGCAGCGCGAACTTTGCCGCTCACTTTGCCGGGATTTCTGCACGACTTTGGCTCGGCCGTTCACCCGATGGCCGTGGCTTCGCCGTTCTTCAGTTCTCTACCGCTAGCCGATTTCGGATTGGACTGGATTCATCCGCCATTCCCCCTTGCCCATCCACTCGATGACGGCTCCGCGGTTATTCTCGACCGAAGCCTTGACACGACGGGCAAGAGTCTCGGCGAAGACGGAATAGCTTGGCAAAAACTGTTTCGTCCTCTTGTGAATCACTGGCATGACCTTGCCCCGGAGTTGCTGGGCCCGGTATCGCCGCTCACCCGGCATCCATGGCTGATGGCGCAATTCGGTCTGCGCGCCTTCCAGCCTGCGACCTGGCTCATGAATCATGAGTTTCGCCTGTCCCGAACCAAAGCCTTGTTCGCGGGACTTGCGGCTCACTCATTTCTGAGTCTCGACGAACCGCTCAGTTCTGCCTTCGCTCTGATCCTGGGTGCGACGGCCCATGCCGTGGGATGGCCCATTCCGCGAGGCGGGGCGCAGTCCATTACCGATGCGCTTTGCGGGTACCTGAAAAGTCTCGGAGGTGAGATCAAGACTGGCAGTCGAGTTGAAAACCTCGATGACCTGCCCAAGGCGGATCTGACGATGTGCGATGTAAGTCCTGGACAGCTTTTGCAAATTGCAGGACACCGCCTAAGCCACGGCTACAAGTATCGCCTGAAAAATTGGACCTACGGCTCCGGCGTCTTCAAAGTCGATTATGCGATGCGAGAACCGATTCCCTGGGTCGCAAAGGATTGCGCTCGCGCAGCGACGGTTCACCTGGGAGGAACCTGGGAAGAGATCATGAAAGAGGAAAAAACTGTACGCCAAGGCCAGCACCCAGAGCGCCCGTTCATTCTGCTCTCTCAGCCATCTTTGTTTGATCCCTCGCGCGCGCCGCAGGGAAAGCATGTTGTCTGGGCTTACTGCCATGTGCCGAACGGATCGACATTCGATATGCTGCCGCGCATGGAAGCCCAGATCGAGCGCTTCGCTCCTGGTTTTCGCGACCGCGTCTTAGCCCGAAAGGTCTTTTCCCCGGCTGCGTTGCAGTCCATGGACGAAAACTTGATTGGTGGCAACATCACCGGCGGGGTTCCGACGATCTCGCAGTTGCTGTTCCGTCCGACCTCGCGCCTTTATGCGACTTCGGCGCTCGACATTTATCTCTGCTCGGCCTCGACTCCTCCCGGAGCAGGTGTGCATGGCATGTGCGGATTTCATGCTGCGAAGCGGGCGCTGGCGGCGCGACCGCGCTAGCGTGGACGCTTCCCGTGGAAAACTTTCTCAGAGGAAACCGCGGCAATCGCACCAGTGTTTCGGTTCGCCGGATCACTTCATAGCTGTCATAAATCAGGTTTTCTGCGTGCTTCAATTGGGCACTGCTGAAAAATGATCTCGTGGCGTCGTGATTGTTAAGTGAAATCCCATTAAGCGGACGTTCGAGCAGAACTACAGCGAGTGAAAGCCAACTCTCCTTCTGAACTGTCTCAGCGCTCTTGAGGCGATGCACTCCCAGTAAACCTGTAGACTCCGAATCAAGCGAAGAGATATTTGTCGTCGTTCTCAAACTGAGGTCGCTGCCTTTCGAGCGCTTCCTGTCAGAGCCATTCGTCGGTGGCCCGTCACACAGGTCCCGGTTGTTCCATCCTCCCGCTTGTTCGTTGATCAGGGGTTAGCTGTATTTTGCGTTGACCTTCGCGAGTGCGGCCTACCGTGAATGAGGCTCTTACTGATGTGGTCCAAACACGAAAGTAACCTACCAAACTGTCCGCGATCGGTACATGATGTGGGTATCCCGGAGTCTTACCGGGCGTATTTCCATGGCTCAGAAAATATTGGATGTTCTTATGTTAGGCCGCTGCTCCCACGAGTTCTCCTGGCCACGACGCGCCTCCGACGGTGACTATTACCAGGTTTGTCTGTTGTGCGCTGCGGAATACCGGTACGACTGGCAGACTATGCGTCGCACCGAGCGGGTGGATCGTAACGGATCAGAGAGTGCCACGTCGACTCGCCGCCGTAGCGGTCACAAGAAACCGACCTGGGTTCCGCGCGCGCGGCGCCTGAAACTCGACGCCCCCTTGCGCTACCGGGTAAAGAGCCTGGGAAGTTGGGTGGAAGGCACGATCGAGAATCTCAGCCAATCAGGGGTCTTGTTGCTCGGCACCAGCCAATTCCCGGAAAATACCCTGATCGAGATGGTTTTTGAGATGCCGGAGGAAATCTCTGGCCAGAAAAACAGCTCGGTCCTGTGCCAGGGCAGGGTGATCCGCTGCAAGGAAGGCAAGACAGAAGCCATGTTCACGTTGGCAGTGTCGATCTTGGACTACAAGTTTTTGCACCAGAATTAAGCCTGACCGCAGCCTTGATCAGTGCTTCTGAAGTCGCCTTCGCCGGTGTGTAAAGCCTTTGTAAACTACGTTTCCCGCGAAAGTACAAACCTCGGTTCATCCCAAATTTTGCGGGGAAATTCAGCAACAATCTCGCATCTAACGTATTAGAATCGGGTTTACTCACTACAGGAGTGATTCCATGAAGACGAGAGCATCTCTCTACGTCCTTGGGCTTGTGTTTCTGCTGGTATTGGGGCTCGCGGTGGGTTGCAGCAAGGCTCCCAACGACGCGCAGATCAGCAAAGACATTCAAACCAAGCTGGGGGCAGATTCGGGTCTGGCTGGGAAACAGATCAATGTGCAAGCCGAGAATGGCACCGTGACTCTCGCGGGCACCGTGGACAATGATACCCAACGGGATGCGGCCGCTCGTTACGCTTCCTCCGAAGCAGGAGTTAGGCAGGTTGTGAATAACTTGCAAGTCGCTCCGCCGGCACCAGTTGTGCCACCGGAGACCGCGCAGACACCTCCGCCGGCACCAGTTGAAGAGCCCAAACCGGTCAAGCCGCGGGCCAGCAGGCCAAAGCACACTCATACTGCGCCGAGCGAACCCGCCCCGGTCGACACCACAGCGCCAGCCGCTGTAGCGACCAATACCCCACCTCCGGCACCCACTGCCCCACCGCCTCCGCCACCTCCACAGAAGGTGACCATTCCTTCGGGAACGACCTTAGCCGTGCGCTTGGTGGATACGATTGATTCCGAAACCAGTCAGGCGGGGCAGACTTTCCACGCCACGCTGGATTCGCCTCTCGCCGTCGAAGGTGAGGTCGCAATTCCTGCGGGATATGACGTTGAAGGCCACATCGTGGACGTGAAGAGCGCGGGCAAGTTTGCAGGCCAGTCGCTGCTCACGTTGCAGTTGGATCGCATCTCCGCAGGCGGGAAGTTCTACAACATTCAAACCGACCAGTACAAGCGCACCGGCACTTCGCGCGGCAAGAACACGGCTGAGAAAGTCGGCGCGGGTGCAGGCATTGGAGCCATCATTGGCGCCATCGCTGGAGGCGGTAAAGGAGCTGCAATCGGCGCCGCCGCTGGCGGAGGTTTAGGTGGCGGTGTGCAGGCGGCCACCAAGGGCCAGCAAATCAAGCTAGCCAGCGAGACCGTGCTGAACTTCACGCTTCAGGGTCCGCTGACCGTGGTACCGGCGAAAGGCCCGAACGAAGGCCGGCATAAGCTCGACACCAACGATCCTAACAATCAGTAAAGACAAGTCATCCAGCATTCCAGGCGCGGCGCAAAAGGCCGCGCCTTTTTCTTGGAATGTCGACCAGTCACTCCAAATTGTGATGAACATCACCGTCAAGCGTTTTATCCGCTCCTACACTGGTGCGTTAAGAGTTGTGCCAGCAATCTTTTCGCCGCGGTAAAGGAGAAAAATTATGTCCCCAAGGAGCATTACCTGGATTTTGATCGCCATGGTAGCTTTCGCCGTATGCGCGTCGGCCCAGGATCAGCCGAAGGTCATTAAGCACGTTCCGATGAAAGAAACCTCACCCGCTTCCGGCCAGGATATGTACACCAACTACTGCGCCGTTTGCCACGGCAAGGACGGCAAGGGCGGAGGCCCGGCAGCGGAAGCTCTGAAAGTGCCTCCCACCGATCTCACCCTGCTCAGCAAGAACAATGGCGGGAAATATCCCGACATGAAAGTGGCCAGCGCCATTCGTGGCGATGCGAATCTTCCCGCTCACGGATCGAAAGACATGCCGGTCTGGGGCAAGTTGTTCTGGGGTATGAGCCACGGCCACGAGGCAGAAGTACAGCAACGGGTGGCCAACCTGAATCAGTACGTTGAAGGCCTGCAGGCAAAGTAACCACTCTGGACGGAGGCCCGGGATCCGAGTTCTCGGGCCAAATCCCCTCCTCCCTGCCGGCAAGAGGGCAAAACGCCGGTGGGAGCCCCCGCTCGTCCACCGGTACAGTACCTTTGGTACCTGCCGAGGCACTGCGTGATCCCCGTATAATCAAAGCAAATCACCGCAGAAAACTGCAGATTGGGCGAAGGCACGGTGGATCCTGCTTTGGCAACGGCGATTTTTGTAACCGGGCTGGCGTTCGGCAGCTTCCTGAATGTGTGTGTCTATCGTCTTCCGAAAGGGTTGTCGGTGGTTACGCCGCGGTCGGCATGTCCGAAGTGCGGCAAGATGATCGCGTTTTATGACAACCTTCCGGTCATCAGCTGGCTGGCTTTGCGCGGCCGCTGCCGTCACTGCAAGAATCGAATTGCCGTACGCTACCTTCTCGTCGAACTGCTTACCGGATGCGTATTTCTGGCGTGCTACGCGTTTTTCGGCTGGACCCTGGCCACCATAAAGTTTTGCGCCTTCGGCTTCCTGATCATCGGCCTTATTTTCACAGACGCTGAGACTCACCTGCTGCCTGACACGTTGACTCTGCCCGGACTTTTTCTCGGGCTGATATGCAGCCTTCTGGTTCCGGTCAATGATTTCGCTTCGCAGCTGTTGCCCGGCGTGGTTTCAATGCCTCTGAGCTCGGATATCAGCTCGCGTCTGCTTTCATTTGGAGATGCTTTGCTCGGCGCCGCGGTAGGAGCGGCTTTCATCTACGGAGCTGGCGCGATTTACCTGCGCGCGCGCGGGGTGGAAGGCATGGGCTTTGGCGACGTAAAGCTGATGGCAATGGTGGGCGCGTTCCTCGGCGTGAAGCTGACCATTCTCACCATCTTCGCAGCATCGATCGCAGGATCGTTGTTCGGGCTCTGGACCGTCCTCGTGGTCTGGATTAAGCGCACGCGGCGGCGGATAGCACGGCATCAGGAATCGCCTCGCGAGGCGCGTCAGCGCGCATGGGAATCGGCGCAGATTGCCCTTCGCCGTCACCAGATGCCGTTCGGAGTATTTCTTGGCGGAATGGCAATGGCTGCGGCATTTTATGGAGACCGGCTGCTGCACTGGTATTGGGGGCTGCTGTGAGAATACTGGCCAATCCAATTGTGATCCGGATGGCCGTAGTGCTGGTCGCGGCCGCGTTCGCGTTTTTCATCGGACTGACGGTCATTCGCA
>Ga0070741_10016609_pt1 | contig 12232 bp, 10 predicted proteins | sample Coa_R1_4_FD_66440 | JGI IMG/M metagenome (GOLD analysis project Ga0070741, IMG submission 66440) | Surface soil microbial communities from Centralia Pennsylvania, which are recovering from an underground coalmine fire - Coalmine... | ecosystem: Environmental > Terrestrial > Soil > Unclassified ...
GCCGACCGCCTGCATCACCGCCCGCACCGAGTTCGGCGACGGGTCTCGACCATTCCGCATCACGAAGTCGCTCTCCCATGTTGCCAGGAAAGAGAACTCGAGCTCCTGCGCCGTGATCTCTGCGAGGCCTCGCGGACCCGCCCACTCGACGAACCGACGCAGCTCCGGACGCCACCGCTCGACGGTCGACTCGGCCCGCTGCCGACGCTTCAGATACCCGAAAAACGACTCGACGAGCGAGTTCAGATCTCTTGATGCAACATCAGCCATACCTGAACAAAGTATAGCTGGTCTTGAACGAACATCAAGAGTTTTATTGGGAGAGCTGGTGCTCTCCCAACTGAGCTAACCGCCCTTGGGGCGCCCAGGATACCTTCTCCCACCCGTGCCAGTCGCAGGGGCGGCGCCGTGCGCTGCCCGCCCGGGGCATGTGAAAACGAGCGTGGTCGGGTTGCCGCTCGCCCGCCGCCGGCGAACCTCAGCCGGCGACGCGGCGGAACGCGAGCACGCTGTTGTGGCCGCCGAAGCCGAACGAGTTCGAGAGCGCCACGTCGACCTGGAGGGCGCGCGGCCCGTCGGCGATCCAGTCGAGATCGCAGCCCGGGCCGGGGACGCGCTGGTTGATCGTCGGCGGCAGCACGCCGCGCTCGAGCGCGAGCACCGCAAACGCCGCCTCGACCGCGCCCGCCGCACCCAGCGTGTGGCCCGTCGCGCCCTTCGTCGACGAGACCGGCGGCGCCGCCGCGCCGAACACCGCCTTCAGCACGCGCGCCTCGGCGGCGTCGCCCGCCGGCGTCGACGTCCCGTGCGCGTTCACGTAGCCGACATCCGTCGCCGCGAGGCCGCCGTCGGCGAGCGCCAGCCGGACGGCGCGCGCCGCGTTCTCGCCGACCGGGTCGGGATCGGAGACGTGGCTCGCGTCCGACGACACGCCGTAGCCGACGAGCTCCGCGTAGGCCCTCGCCCCGCGCGCCTCCGCATGCTCCCGCGACTCCAGCACGAGCACGGCCGCGCCTTCCGCCACCACGAACCCGTCGCGGTCGCCGTCGAACGGCCGCGACGCCGTCGCCGGGTCGTCGTTGCGCGTCGAGAGCGCACGCATCGCCGCGAACCCGGCGACCGACACCGGCGTCACCGGCGCCTCCGTCCCGCCGCACACCATCACGTCGGCGCGGCCGAGCCGGATCGCATCCAGCGCCGCGCCGATCGCCATGCTCGAGGCGGCGCAGGCGGTGCTCTCCGTCAGCAGCGGCCCGCGCGTCCCCAGCTCGATCGACACCCAGCCGGCGGCGAGGTTCGGCAGCGTCTGCACGATCGCGAACGGCCCCACACGGCCCGGCCCGCGATCCCGCAGCTGCAGCACCGCCTGCTCGAACGACGCGACGCCGCCGAGCGCCGTGCCGATCGACGTCCCCGCACGCTCGCCGACCGCCGCCACGTCGAGGCCCGCGTCCGCCTCCGCCTGCCGGGCGGCGTCGAGCAGGAGCTGCGTGCAGCGATCCATCCGCCGCAGCCGCTTCGCGTCGGCGACCCGCGACGCGTCGAAGCCCTTCACCTCGCACGCGAAGCGCACCGGGAACTCGTCCGCGTCGAACAGCGTGATCGGCCCCGCCCCGGACTCCCGCGCCAGCAGCGCCTCCCAGGACGCAGCGACGGAGCCGCCGATCGGGCTCACCATCCCGAGGCCCGTCACCACCACCCGCCGCCGCGCCTGCGCTGACATGGCCACAGCCTATGCGGCTGCATAGGATCCGCCGAATGGAGTTCCCGGTCGGCGCCTCCGTCACGCTGGCCGAGCTCGAGGACGACCCGCACCCCGTGCTCGCGCGGCTCCGCGCGCACGAGCCGGTCTCGTGGCTGCCGGCGCTCGGCGGCTGGCTCGTCACGAGCCGCGAGCTCGCGCTGCAGGTGATGCGCGACGCCGGCACGTTCACCGTCGACGACCCGCGCTTCACGACCGGGCAGGTCGTCGGCACCAGCATGCTCACGCTCGACGGCGAGGAGCACGCCCGCCACCGCGACCCGTTCGCGCGCCGCTTCCGCCTCGACGCCGTCCGCGCAGAGTACGCCCGGTTCGTCGAGACGGAGGCGAAGCGGCTCGTCGCCGCGTTCGCCGCGGACGGCCAGGCCGAGCTGCGGCGCGCGCTCGCCGGGCCGCTCGCCGCCACGACCGTCGCCCGCTCGCTCGGCCTCGACGTCGGCGACGTCCGCGAGATGCTCGGCTGGTACGACGCGATGGTCGCCGCCGTGACGCAGCTGACCGCCGGCGGCTCGATCACCGAGGACGCGCGCGCCGCCTTCGCCGCGCTGCACGCCCGGGTCGCGCCGGAGCTCGAGGGCACCGGGACGCTCTCGACCGACGAGGCGGTCTCGAACGCCGCCGTCCTGCTCTTCGGCGGCATCGAGACGACCGAAGGGATGATCGCGAACGCGATCCACCACGTGCTCTCCCACTCGGACGCGCTCGCCGCGATCCGCGCCGACCCGTCGCTCGCGGCCGCAGCGGTCGAGGAGTCGCTCCGGCTGGAGCCCGCGGCCGCGGTGGTCGACCGCTACGCGACCCGCGACGTCCGGATCGGCGGCGCCGACGTCCGCCGCGGCGACCTGGTCGAGGTCTCGCTCGCCGGCGCGAACCGCGACCCCGGCTTCTTCCCCGACCCGGACCGGTTCGACCTCTTCCGCGCGAACGCGCGCCACCACGTCGCCTTCGCGCACGGCCCGCACGTCTGCGTCGGCATGCACCTGGCGCGGCTCGAGGCGCAGACGGCGCTTCGGCTCGTGCTCGAGCTGCCGGACGTGCGGCTCGACCCGGCGCGGCCGTCCGCGCCGAGCGGCCTCGTCTTCCGCAAGCCGCCGGCGCTCTACGCCGTCTGGAGCGGGATACCGGCCGCCTCGTAGGCGTCCGGCTGGTCGAGCGTCTCGTGCGCGAGCAGCGCCTCGGCGAGCGCGTCGAGCTTCGGCCGGTTCGCGCGCAGCAGCGCTGCCACCTCCTCGTGCGCGACGCCGACGATGCGGCGCACCTCCTCGTCGACGAGCTCCTGCGTCACCGCCGACGCCTCGGACACGCCGGGCAGCAGCGGCCCGCGCCCGTCGGAGGGGAGCACCGCGACCGTGCCGATCGCCTCGCTCATCCCCCACCGTCCGACCATCTGGCGCGCGATCAGCGTCAGCTGCTGGATGTCGGACTCCGCGCCGGTCGTCAGGTCGCCGAAGACGAGCTCCTCCGCCACCCGGCCGCCGAGGGCGACGTTGATCTTCGCCTTCAGCTCCTTCTCCGAGTAGTTGAAGCGGTCGGCGTCGGGCGCCGCGAACGTCACGCCGAGCGCGAGCCCGCGCGGGATGATCGAGATCTTCCGCACCGGGTCGGCGCCCGGCGTGAGCATGCCGACGATCGCGTGGCCGCCCTCGTGGTAGGCGGTCCGCCGCCGGTCCTCCGGGCTCATCATCACCTTGCGCTCCGCGCCGAGGACGATCCGCTCGAGCGCGTCGGTGAAGTCCGCCTCCAGCACCGCGTCGTGGCCGCGCCGCGCCGCGAGCAGCGCCGCCTCGTTGACGAGGTTCGCCAGGTCGGCGCCCACCATCCCCGGCGTCGTCGACGCGATCGCGCCCAGGTCGGCGTCGGGCCCGAGCGGGACGCTGCGCGTGTGCACCCGCAGGATCGCCTCGCGCCCGGCGCGGTCGGGCGGCTGGACGGCGACGCGCCGGTCGAAGCGACCCGGCCGCAGCAGCGCCGCGTCGAGCACGTCCGGGCGGTTCGTCGCCGCGACCACGATCACGCCGGTCGACGAGTCGAAGCCGTCCATCTCGGTGAGGATCTGGTTGAGCGTCTGCTCCCGCTCGTCGTTGCCGCCGCTGAACCCGGCGATCCCCGACGTGCGCGAGCGCCCGATCGCGTCGAGCTCGTCGATGAAGATGATCGCCGGGGCCGCCGCCTTCGCCTTCGTGAACAGGTCGCGCACGCGCGAGGCGCCGACGCCGACGATCGCCTCGACGAACTCGGACGCCGCCATCGAGAAGAACGGGGCGTTCGCCTCGCCCGCGACCGCGCGCGCGAGCAGCGTCTTGCCGGTGCCGGGCGGGCCCGACAGGAGCACGCCGTGCGGGATGCGCGCGCCGAGCCGCCGGTACTTGTCCGGGTCGCGCAGGTAGTCGACCACCTCCGAGAGCTCCTGCTTCGCCTCGTCGATGCCGGCGACGTCGGCGAACGTCACCCGGTCGCCGCCGGGCTCGTACAGCCGCGCCCGCGAGCGGCCGAACTGGCCGAGGATGCTCTGCATCCTGCCGGCGCGGCGCGAGAACCAGACGATCAGCGCGACGAACAGGATCGTCGGACCGAACCCGACGAGCACGTTCTCCCACCACGGCCCGCTCGTCTGCAGCGGCTCGGCGTTGACGGTCACGCCCTTCTGCTGCAGGAGCCGCGAGAGGGCGTTCGTGTCGGCGAACGCCGGCACCTCCGTCTTGAACCGCGTCGACGGCTTGTTGCTCCCGTAGCGCTCGGCCGTCTTGAACGTCCCCTGGACGGCCGTCCCCTTCGAGGTGATCGACGCCACGTGGCCCGCCTTCACCTGCTCGAGGAAGAACGGGCTGTACGGCACGCGGACCCGCGCCGGCGCCTCCGTGGCACGCGAGCCGAGCCAGTAGTTGAGGACGAGCAGGCCGGCGATCCACGCGAGCCACCAGCCGACGCGGAACCCGGGGCGCGCCCTCGGCTGCTTCCCGCTCTGCTGCGGCGCCGTCACCGCCGCATCATGTCAGCCGTAGGCGTGCGGATCGAGCACGCGCACCTGGGCGATGCGGTCGACCGGCAGGCCGTTCGCGCGGGCGGCCCGGCGGATCGCCTCGGGCGTCGGCGCCTCGTAGACGCAGAACATCGTGCGGCCGTCGTCGCTGACGAACGACTGCAGCCATGTCACCCCTGCGTCCTCGTTGCGGTCGACGATCTCGTCCGGGATCCGCACCTCGCCGGCGAACGTGCGCTCGATCAGGTAGCGCGGCATCAGCCGGCCTCGACGTAGCCCCGCCGGGTCGCCTCCGCCCCGGCCTGCGCGCGCGTCCGGACGCCGAGCTTGCGCAGGATCGCGGACACGTGGTGGTCGACGGTGCGGCGCGAGACGACGAGCCTCTGCGCGATCTCGCCGTTCCGCAGCCCCTGGGCGACGAGCGCCAGCACCTCGAGCTCGCGCTCGGTGAGGCTCGCCGGGTTGCCCCGCGTGACGCGCCGCGGGCCGCGCGGGATCCCGCGGGCGCCGCCGAGCCGAAGACGGCGCGCCGCGATCGCCGCCGCCGGCCGCGCGTCGAGCCGCACGAAGATGTCGAGCGCCTCGCGCAGGTCGTCCTCGCCGTCCGAGTCGAGCAGGCACAGCGCGGCCTCGTAGTCGCAGCCCGCGTCCAGCCACGCCCGGGCGTCGCGGCCGTCCGGCTCGATCCCGGCTGTGAGCCCGGCGAGCGCGCGTCTCGAGGCGAGCTCGCGCGCGTTGCCGAGCGCGCCCAGCCGCAGCGCCTGCTCGAGCGGCTCGGCGGTCGCCTCGTCGACGGCCTCGAGGTCGCCGAGGAGCCACGCGCACTCGGCCCGGGCGGCGGCGACGGGCGCGACCCGGCCGGGCTCGCCGGTCGGCCGCGCGAGCGCCCAGGCCTCGTCGAGCAGCGGTGCGGCGCCCGGGTCGCCGCGCCGGGCGCGGACGAGCGCGAGCACGACGAGCGCCGTGATCCGCGGCGAGATCGACGTCCGCTCGATGCCGATCACCTGCTCGGCCGCCTCGGCGGCGGCGACCCAGTCGCAGCGGTCGAGCGCGAAACGGGCGCGGAACGAGAGCAGGTAGAGCCGGAACAGCTCGAGACTGTGGTCGCTGCAGTAGGCGAACGCCTCGTCGAGGTACCGCTCGACGAGATCGCGGCGCCCCTCGCTCAGCGCCCGCTGCACGAGCATCGCGTAGGCGGCGCCCGCCCGGTCGGGCAGCGAGCGGCGCTGCGCGTCCTCGATCACCCGGGCGAGCTCGGCGTAGCCGGCGTCGCCCCGCTCGATCGCGCCGAGCGTCGTGCGGCAGCGGAGCCAGAGCGACTCGTCGCCGTGCTCGCGGGCCAGCTCGACCCCGCGGCGCGCCAGCTCGAGGCCCTCGTCGCCCCGCGCGGCGCCGGCGCACTTGAAAGCGACCTCGGCGTAGCAGCGCGCGAGCTCCGCGCCGGGCGGCAGCCGCTCGAGCAGCGCGAAGGCCGCCCAGCCGGCGCGATCCGCCTCGACGACGCGCCCGGGGCACCAGAGGAACTCCGCGAGGCGGCTGAGCACGCGGCCCTCGCCGAGCACGTCGGCAGAGGCGCGGTGGTGGGCGAGCGCCTCCTCGAGCGCGGCGATGCCGTCGTCGTACTGGTCGGTGATGTAGCACTCGGTGGCGCGCTCCTCGAGCAGCGCGGCGCGCTCGGAGGGCGTCAGCCGGACGGCGCCGAAGCGCACCGCCCGGGCGAGCTGCGCGGCCGCCTCGCGGTGCGCGCCGACCTTCGCGGCCTCCCGGGCGGCGGCGGTGGCGAGCTCGACGACGGCGGCCTCGTCGCCCACCGCCTCCGCATGGTGCGCGAGCCGCGCCAGCTCGCGCCGCCCGCCGGGCGGCTCGGCGAGCGCCGCCAGCGCACGCTCGTGCACGCCGAGCCGGACGTTCGGCGGCACCGACTCCTCGACGGCGACCCGCGCCAGCTCGTGGCGGAAGACGACGCCGTTTCGCGTCGGCGCGAGCAGCCCCGAGGCGAGGCAGCCCTCGAGCCCGTCGAGGACGTCGCCGGCGACCCGCTCGAGCAGCCACAGCTCCGCCTCCGGAGGAAGCAGCGACACGGTCTCGAGCAGCCGGTGCGCGTGCGCATCGAGCCGGCCGGCGCGCGCGAGGACGGCGTCCTTGACGGTGCCGGGCACGCCGTCCGTCCCTGCGGCCAGCGCCTCGACGACGAAGAACGGGTTGCCGCCGGTCCGCTGGAAGAGCTCGTCCGGGTCGACCCCGTGGCGCGCGGCCAGGCGCTCGACCGAGCCGAGGCCGAGCGGCGCCAGCCTGATCCTGCGCAGGGCCGGCGCGGTCGCGAGCTCGCCGAGCACGAGCCGCAGCGGGTGCCGCACGTCGAGCTCGTCGTCGCGGTAGGTGGCGACGAGCAGCACCGGCGCGAGCGCGATCTTGCGCGCGAGCAGCCGGAAGACGTCGAGCGTCGCCTCGTCGGCCCAGTTCACGTCTTCGAGCACGAGGAGGTGCGGGCCGCCGGCGAGCTGCCGCAGCAGCTCCGCGACGACCTCGTGCGGCTTCGCGTCCGCGGCGAGCAGCTCGCCGAGCCGTCCGCCGGCGAGCTCCGCGACGTCGCGGATCGCGCCGAACGGCTGCGGCGCGAACAGCGGGTCACACGAGCCCCAGAGCACCCGCTCGCGCCCCTCGCAGAAGCGCCGCAGAAGCGTCGTCTTGCCGACGCCCGCCTCGCCGCCGAGCACGACGACGCGTCCCGACCCGGTTCCCTGCACCGCGCCGAGCGCCTCCTCGAGCAGCGCCAGCTCGCCGTCCCGCTCGAGAAGCTCGTCCTGCCCGGCTGCGGGCACGGCCTGCACAGGGGGATGGTGCAGCCGGCCGCCCACGACCGCAAGCGCCGGCACGGGAGGCGCCGCCTGGAGCGGCGGCGCCTCCTTCCCCCAGGACGACCGCTCAGCCTGCGTTGTACGGGGCAACGAGCGGGTTGGTGCCGGAGAAGAGACCGCTCGGGTTCGGGTACCAGAGCCACAGATGCAGCGTGTAGAGGAGCGGGTGCCAGAAGTTGAAGGCGGCGCCGCTCCCGGGCGCCGTCTTCGGGCACGCGTCCTGCGTGTCGGCCGGCACGTACGAGCCGTCCTTGTAGTGGCAGCCGGCGCCGAAGGTGCCGTACGTGGCGCCCGGCAGCGGCGCGGCCGCCGGCTTCGCCGTGAAGACCCACTCGATCGCCCCGAGCTGCCAGGTCGTGCCGCGATGCTCGTAGACGAGGATCGCCGGCTTGCGGACGTCGAACCCGGTGATCTTCGGGTTCAGGAAGTGGTACCCCATGTTCGGGATCATCTTGGTGATGATCCCGTAGCCGTCCGCCTTCGCCCGGTTCAGGTTCCAGACGTACTTGGCGGTGGCGGTGCGGGCGGCGGCGATCGGGGCTGCGATGGCGGCCCGGCTCCCCTGCGCCCGCGCCTGGCTGCCGGCGGCCGGCCTGGCCGAGGCGAACGCCGCCGTGCCGGCCAGCGCGAGCGCGGCGAGCGCGGCGGCCGTCGCCAGCGACAGTCCCAGTCTGCGGTTGGTGCTCACGAGAGGCTCCCTTTCCTCGAGTTGACCGCTCGACGGTACGAGCGGGCCGCTCGCGCGGCATCGGGAGGCCGACCCAGGTTTCGGCGCGGCGGTGCCCATCTTTCCCGCCCGGACGTGATAGGTAGGCGTCGATGAGCGCGCTGCGCGTGGTCGTGGTCGGTGCCGGGCTGGCGGGGCTCGCGGCGGCGGAGACGCTGCGCGCCGGCGGCGCCGAGGTGGTCGTCTTCGAGGCGCTCGACCGGGTCGGCGGCCGGGTCTGGAGCGACCGGTTTCCGTCGGGGGCGGTCTTCGAGCGCGGCGGCGAGTTCGTCACGCGCGGCTACGAGACGCTGGAACGCTACGCCGCGGAGCTCGGGCTCGAGCTCGCCGGCATGGGCATCCGCTATCCGGAGCGGCGGCTCTCGCCGGATCCCGGGCTCGTCCGGTCGGAGGTCGTCGCGGCGGCCGGCGCCGCGGAGTCGGCGGCGCGCGCCGACCCGTCCCGCCCGGCGCTCGACGTGCTGCGCGAGACGGTCGCCGACGAGCGCATCGCAGAGCTGCTCGCCGCGCGCGTCCAGAGCTCGCGCGCCTACCCCGTCGAGGAGCTGGACGCGAGCTTCCTGCTCGACCTGACGGCGCTCGTCGACGACGCCGAGACGCGCCGGATCGGCGGCGGCAACCAGCTCGTCGCCGAACGGCTCGCCGCCCGGCAGGAGCGGCTGCACCTCGGCGACGCCGTCCGCCGCGTCGTCGACACCGGCGCCGGCGTCGCCGTCTCGAGCGACGGCGGCGAGCTGACCGCCGACGCGTGCGTGGTCGCCGTGCCGGTCCCCGCCGTGCGCGCGCTCGACCTGCCCGCGCCGGCCGCGTACGCGGCCGTTCGCATGTCGACGGCCGCGAAGCTCGCCGCGCCGCTCTCGGCGCCGGCGGCGCCGGACGCGGTGATGTCCGCGGCGGAGCGCTGGTGGGCGTACTCGACGGGCGACGCGGTCGGCGCGTGGGCGGGCGCCGCGCCGGTGGTCGAGCTCGTGGGCGCGCGCGACGGCGCCTGGATCGACCGCGTCGAGCGGCTTCTGCCCGGGCTGCCGGTCGAGCGTGACGCCGCGGTCGTGACGGTGTGGGAGGAGGCCTACTCGGTGCTGCCGCACGCTCTGGACGGCGCGCCGGCCGGGCTCGAGGGCGCCGGCCGGATCGTCTTCGCCGGCGAGCACACGGCGCGCGACTGGGCCGCGACGATGGAGGGCGCGCTGCGCTCGGGCGAGCGCGCCGCGCGGGCGCTGCTGGAGCTGCGGCCGTGACGCCGTACGGCCCGCACCCCGACCAGCACGCCGAGCTGCGCGGCGACGGGCCGACGGTCGTCGTCCTGCACGGCGGCTTCTGGCGGGCCCGCTACCGCAGCGACCTGATGGACGGCTTCTGCGAGGCGCTCGCCGGGTCGGGCTTCGCCGCCTGGAACGTCGAGTACCGGCGCGTCGGGGCGGGCGGCGGCTATCCGGCGACGCTCGACGACGTCGCCGCGGCCTGCCGCGAGCTGACCGACGGCGGCGCCGTCGCGGTCGGCCACTCGGCGGGCGGCCACCTTGCGCTCTGGCTCGCCGCCGAGGGGCTCGTCCGCGGCGCGGTCGCCCTCGGCGCGGTGTGCGACCTGGGCGGCGCGGCGCGCGAGCGGCTCGGCGGCGGCGCGGCGCGCGAGCTGATGGGCGAGGCGGCCGACGAGGACTGGCGGCGCGCCGACCCGATCCGGCGGCTGCCGGCGGGCGTCCCGACCGTGCTCGTGCACGGCCGGGACGACGACACGGTGCCGATCGCCCAGGCGCGCGCGTACCTCGCGGCGGCGCAGGCGGCCGGCGACGACTGCGAGCTGGTCGAGCTCGACTGCGGCCACATGGAGCCGATCGACCCCGCCGCCGCGGCGTGGCCGCACGTCGTCACGGCTCTCGGGAGCGTGGCCGGCCGATGACCGGCCGCGCCGGAGCGGCCGCTCTCGACGCGGCCGACCCGCTCGCGCCGTTCCGCGAGCGGTTCGTCCTCGGCGACGAGCCGCGCCTCTACCTCGACGGCAACTCGCTCGGCCGGCTGCCGCTCGCGACGCGCGCCCGGCTCGCCGCGGCGGTCGGCGAGTGGGGCGAGCGGCTCGTGACGGGCTGGCACGAGTGGATCGAGCTGCCGCGCCGGGTCGGCGACCGGCTCGCGCGCGGCGTGCTCGGCGCCGGCGAGGGCGAGGTGCTCGTCGCCGACTCGACCACGGTCGACCTGTACAAGCTCTGCGGCGCTCTCGTCGCGATGCGGGACGGGGCGCTCCTCGTGCCGCGCGACGAGTTTCCCACCGACCGCTACGTGCTGCAGGCGCTCGCCGAGCAGCACGGCCGCGAGCTGCGGCTGCTCGACGCCGATCCCGTCGACGGGCCGGGCGTGGACGACGTCGAGGCGGCGCTCGCCGGCGGCGACGTCGCGCTGCTCGTCCTCTCGCACGTCAACTACCGCTCCGGCGCGCTCGCCGACCTGCCGGCGATCACCGCGCTCGCCCGCCGCCGCGGCGTCCCCGTCCTGTGGGACCTGTGCCATTCCGCCGGCGTCGTGCCGGTCGACCTGCGTGCGCACGGCGTCGAGCTCGCGGTCGGCTGCACCTACAAGTACCTGAACGCCGGCCCGGGCGCGCCCGCGTTCCTGTACGTCGCCCGCGAGCTGCAGCCGCGGCTCCGCTCGCCGATCGCCGGCTGGTTCGCGCAGCGCGACCAGTTCGCGATGGGCCATCCGCACGTCCCGGCCGACGGGGTCGACCGCTTCCTCGCCGGCACGCCGCCGATCCTGCTGCTGGCGGCCGTCGACGAGAGCGCCGCACTCGTCGCCGAGGCGGGCGTCGAGGCGGCGCGCGAGAAGTCGATCGCGCTGACCGAGCTCGTCGTCGAGCTGCACGACGCGTGGCTCGAGCCGCTCGGCTTCACGCTCGGCACGCCGCGCGACCCGGCGCGGCGCGGCTCGCACGTCTCGCTCCGCCATCCCGACGCCTGGCGGATCTGCCGGGCGCTGATCGAGCGGGCCGACGTCGTCCCCGACTTCCGCGCGCCGGACTCGATCCGGCTCGGCGTGCCGCCGCTGTACACGCGCTTCGTCGACGTGTGGGACGCGCTCGACCGGCTGCGCGCCCTTGTCTCGGCGGGCGAGCACGAGCTCGTCCGCCGAGACTCGTCGCGCGTGACCTGATCAGTCGCGGTCGATCTTCTTGCCGGCCGGGGTGAGCACGTACCAGCCGGCGCCGAAGTCCTTCAGGCCCTCGCCGTTCGTCTGGCCGCGCCCGCTGTCGCCGGCGAAGTAGTAGACGGGATGGCCCGCGTAGGTCACCTGACGGCTGCCGTCCGCGCGGCGGATGCTGCCGAGCAGGGATGCCTTCGCGCCCCTGACCGCGGCCGGCGTGCCGCTCGTCAGGAGCGGCGGCCAGTAGGACGCGCACAGCCCGGAGCAGGCGCTGCGGCCCTTCGCGTCCTTCTCGAACAGGTACAGGCTGCGCCCGCGCCCGTCGACGACGATCCGGCCGAGGCTGGTGCCGGCGGTGGCGACAGTCGCGGGGCGTGCGGCCGGCTTCGCCGCCGCAACCGCCGCCACCGCCAGGGCGATCGCGACCACCACCCCGACGATCGATGCGTTTCTCATGTCAAGCCCTCCTCAGGTGCTCGAGTGGTTGTGACCCGAGTACCGAGGCGGCGTGCGCGGCGGATTGCCGCAAGCGCGATCCCTTACCGCACGCTTACGGACGCGCCCCCTGGGTACTGCGGACAACGGTCACGCTGGACGGCGACGTGCTCCGTGCGGTCAAGATCCGCGCGGCGCGGCTCGGGCGCGGGGACAGCGAGGTGATCGAAGCGTCTCTGCGCCGCGACCTCGGGCTCGACGTGCTCGACAGCCTCTGGGCCCGGAACGACCTCCCGGAGAGCGAGGCGGCCGCGCTCGCGCTCGAAGCTCAGCAC
>Ga0070741_10016610_pt1 | contig 12231 bp, 8 predicted proteins | sample Coa_R1_4_FD_66440 | JGI IMG/M metagenome (GOLD analysis project Ga0070741, IMG submission 66440) | Surface soil microbial communities from Centralia Pennsylvania, which are recovering from an underground coalmine fire - Coalmine... | ecosystem: Environmental > Terrestrial > Soil > Unclassified ...
GAAGTCCTCGGCAAACCGGTCCGTTACCAGCGCACGCCGGCTGAGACATACAAGAACAATTTTCTCGGCTTCGGTTACTCCGAACCGATGGCCCAAGGCATGCTCGACATGGCGCTCGCCAAGGACCAGGGCCTGGACAATGGCGTCACACGCACGCCCGAACTCACCACTCCGACCACGTTCCGGCAGTGGTGCATCGACGTGCTTTCGCGGCAGTAGCTGTCGCCGGACGGGCTCGCGCCGCAACTGTTCACCAAGCGTAGAGGCGAAATATTCGAATGAGTGAACGATCTCTATACCCCCTGTTGGTATATAGTTCATGATCATGAAGGGTTTTACGGCCCAGAGCACGTAAAACCCTTCGTGATCATGAAACAAGCCACGCGAACCAGCGGAACGCAGGCCCACATAGCAGGGCAAACCAGACCGCATACCCCCCTGTATTGCATGGCCCCGGGCCGGCCGCCGGGGCTGGCCGCGTGCGCGCTGCCTGTGCCTGGAGTGCAGTGTGCGACTACCGGTACAGGACCGCACCGGCAATCCCGCCAGCAACGTGGACGTTTACCCCTTCGTGGAGGATCGACCCTCGTGAACAAGGGTCCCGCTACCACAAAGGGGAAAACCACCACGCTATCGAGGCCCATCGAGCCGAAAACCCAGCCGCTGGCCCACCGGGCAGCCAGTGAGCCGCGGCAAGCCCCGGAATAAGCCAGCAGGGTCCGGAGTAGGGTAGGTGTCCGTGGTAATTCGGGACGTCTAGTAGCCCGTGCCCATCTTTACCGGACCGGGCGACATGTCGTGGGCGCATTTCCGCCATGGTGGCAGGCGGGGGGTAAGGCGATAGCGCTTGGGGGGTGGACGGAGTCTCGGTCGCGTAGGGGCATGCGCACTCGGTGGACTGTTGCCGTTGGGTCGGACCGGGGGTGGTCGTCGCCGCCGAACAGCACGTCGACGGCACGCCTGCCAAGTTCGTAGTGCGGCAGCGCGAGGGTGGTGAGCTGCGGCTTGAGCCAGGACGCGATCGGGTCGTCGTCGAATGAGATGACCGACACGTCCGCCGGGACCCGGAGGCCAGCGGCGGCGAGCGCCTGGAAGGCGCCCAGGGCAAGCCGGTCGTTGAAGCAGATCAGCGCCCGCGGCCGGGCGGCGGCGAGCAGCGCCTGGGTACAGCGGTATCCGTCCTCCGGTTCCCAGTCAAGACAGCCGAACGCCCCCGCGTACCGCGCCCCGGACGCGTCGAGCGCCTGACCGATGCCGGCCAGTCGCTCGACCGCGGCCACGCTGTCCGGCGGCCGCTCGAGCTCGCCGGGTCCGGCGCCGATCAGGTAGATGCCGTCCCGGTGTCCGGCCCGCAGCAGGACGGCGACCGCTTCGCGGCCGGCCGCGACCTCGTCCGGGATGACCGACGAGATGGCGGCGGGCTGCTTCGGCAGGGCGTTGAGCAGGACCGCGGGGGTGTCCAGGAGCGTCTTGGGCACGGCGATCTCGCGGGTGTACATCGAGGTGAAGATCAGGCCGTCGGCACGCCGGTCGTGCATCGCCTGGATCAGCCGCCGCTCCAGCTCCTGGTCTCCCTCGGTCTCACCGATGAACAGCAGGTTTCCCCGTTCGCGCGCGGCCTCCAGCGCTCCCTTGATCAACGTGCCCGCGTGCGGCGTGGTCGCGACCGTGTCGGAGATGAAGCCGATCGTGCGCGTGATGCCCTTGCGCAGGCTCACCGACACGTTGTTCGGCCGGTACTGAAGCTCGCTGGCCGCCTCGCGGACCCGGCGCACGACCTCTTCGGAGATGCGCATCTGGCGGCCGCGGCCCGACAGGGCGAACGACGCCGCGGTCGGCGACACGCCCGCTGCCTGGGCGACGTCGGCGAGGGTCACCCGCCGTGCGGTCACGTCCGGCGCCCTGAGCAGGTACTCTGCGGCCTGCGCGCAGGCTTGACAACCTCTGGCACGGGTGTAATGCTACCCCACAGCTAATACGATTTAGCATGGGCCACTCAGCACTGGCCATGCGGATGACCTGGATTGTCACTGCGTCACCCAGAGGAGGGGACGGATGTCAGGTCGGACAAAGATGGCACACCGCGGTGGCGGTCTGGCGGCGATCGGCCGTGGCGGGGCCGTAGCCGTCACCGCGGCCGTAACGATCACCATGGCCGCGGCGGCGTGCAGCGCACCCGGAGCCGCGCAGCCCCGGTCCAGCGCCAGCGCGAAGATCGCGGACGCGGCCTCCGGCTGCGGCAAGGCGCCGGTCACCCTCAACGCCTACATCGAGACCGGCTTCCAGGTCCCGAACTCGCTCATGGCGGAGTTCACCAGGCAGTATCCCAACGTGAAGTGGAACATCCGCGAGGATCAGTTCGCGGTCATCACCCAGAACGCCCCGCGCGTCCTGGCCAACGACCCGCCCGACCTGATGCGGCTGCCGTCGATCTCGGACCTGGTCAAGGACGGCCTGCTCAAGAACCTCGACCCGTACGCCAAGGCGTTCGGCTGGGACAAGTGGCCGAGTTCTGAGCTTGTGCAGCTTCGCCTCGGACCCGGCGGGCGGCCCCGCGGCGAGGGCTCGCTGTACGCGATGGGCCTGAACTACAGCATGACCGGCGTCTTCTACAACAAGAAGCTCGCCGCGCGGATCGGCATGACCGCCGCCCCCACGACGCTGGCTCAGCTCGACCAGGATCTGGCGAAGGCAAAGCAGGCGGGGATCACGCCGATCGTCCAGTTCAACGGCGGAGCCACGGGCGGCTTCGCGTTCCCGCTACAGGACCTGATGGCCTCCTACGGCCCGCCCGGCCCGATCAACGACTGGATCTTCAACAAGCCCGGCGCGACCATCGACACGCCGCCGAACCTGCGGGCGGCGCAGCACCTGGTGCAGTGGATCAAGGCGGGTTACTTCGAATCAGACGCGAACGCCATGGACTACTACACGATGATGAGCCGCTTCACCCACGGCAGCGGCCTGTTCATGTTCGACGGCGACTGGGAGTCCGGCAACCTCGACAAGCTGATGGCCGGCCAGGCCGGCTTCTTCCTGATGCCGCCGTCGCAGGCCGGCGGCCCGTACGCGGCGATGTCCGCGCCGCTCACCTACGGCATCGCGGCCGGGGCCAAGCATCCGGACTGCGCGGCGTTCTTCCTCAACTGGGTGGCGACCAACCCGACGGCGCGGCAGATCGACGTGCAGGTCGGCGGCTCGCACCCGCTCGGCGCGGCCGACGCGGACATGCCGGCCGTCAAGCCCGGCACCGTCACCGCGGCGACGCTGGCGGCCGGGTCGGTGGTCAGCCGGGACAACGGCTCGATGGACTTCATCGCCAACGCGACCGGCGCCATCTACGCGTCCGCGTGGACTCCCGAACTCCAGAAGCTGTTCGCGGGGAAGCAAACGGCCGCCGGGCTGCTCTCCACCGTACAGGCCGACTACCAGCAGGAACTGGCAGGGTGAAGCTCCACCGAACGCGCCGGGCCCGGTGGACGGGCTGGCTGTTCGCCGCCCCGGCGCTGGGTATGTACGGCGTGTTCGTGCTGCGCCCGCTCGCGCTCACGGTTCAGTACTCGTTCTACAACTGGGACGGTATCGGCCCGTCGACGTGGGCGGGCCTGGGCAACTTCAGGATGGTGTTCAGCGATCCCGCGTTGCTGAACATCATCGGTAACGCGTTCCGGCTGATCGTGTTCTTCAGCGTGATCCCGGTGCTGCTCGGTCTGGCCAGCGCGGCGGTGATCCGGCGGATCGCCGCCAGCCGCCTGGCCGCGGTGGCCCGGACGGCGCTGTTCCTGCCCCAGGTCATCCCCCTGGTAGCGGCGGGTATCGCGTGGAGCTGGCTGCTGTCCCAGACCGGGGTCGTCAACCAGTTCCTGTCCGCCATCGGGCTGAGCGGGGTGACCCGCGCCTGGCTGGGGAACTTCGCCACCGCGCTGCCCGCGGTGGGCCTGATCGGCGCGTGGGTGCTGCTCGGGCTGTGCACCCTCCTGCTGCTCGCCGGCATGACCAGGATCGACCCCGCGCTCTTCGAGGCGGCGCGCATCGACGGCGCGGGATTCTGGCGGGAGTTCCGGTCGATCACGCTGCCGGGCCTGCGCCAGGAGATCGCGGTCTGTGTCACGGTCACCGTGATCGCGGCGCTGGCCAGCTTCGACATCATCTACATCGCCACGCAGGGCGGCCCGGGAGACGCCACCATGGTCCCGGGCCTGGAGATCTACGAGCTCGCGTTCTCGCACCGTCAGGTCGGGCTGGCGTCGGCGCTGGCCGTGGTCCTGATCGTCCTGGTGCTGGCCTGCGTGCTGCCGATCCAGTGGCTGGCCAGGAGGGATGCCCGGTGATCGCCGCCCGCCGCGAGGCCGTGGCCGGCTACGCGCTGCTCGTGCTGCTCATGATCTTCACGATCGTGCCGTTCGTGAGCCTGTTCACGACCGCGCTCCAGCCTTCGGGCACCTATCCCCCGGGCCTGGCGTGGCCCGGGCATCCGCACTGGGGCAACTTCGTCCAGGCGTTCCGGGTCGCGCAGATGGGCAGCCTGCTGGAGTCCAGCGTGCTGATCGTGCTCGGTGTGGTGCCCGTGTCGGTACTGATCGCGACGATGGCGGGCTTCGCGATCGGCCAGCTGCGGATGCCGGGCGCGCGCGTGGTGTTCTTCCTGTTCCTGCTCGGCCTGACGCTGCCGTTCGAGGGCGTGATCACGCCGCTGTACTACCAGGTCAACAGCATGGGCCTGCTGAACACGAGGTGGGCCATCATCCTGCCGCTGATCGGGCTGTTCATGCCGTTCTCGGTGTACTGGATGCGGGCGCACTTCGTGACCGCGCCCGGCGAACTGTCCGACGCGGCGCGAACCGACGGCGTGAACACCTGGCAGCTGTTCTGGCGGGTGCACGTCCCGCTGGCCCGGCCCGCGATTTCCTCGCTCACGATTTTGCTGTTCCTGTGGACCTGGAATCAGTTCCTGCTGTCGATCGTGCTCGTCGACGACCCCACGAAGCGGACGATGGCCGGTGCGCTCGGCGCCTTCCAGGGTCAGTGGGGAACCAATATCCCGCTGCTGTGCGCGGGTTCGCTGCTCATCCTCGTTCCCACCCTGGTCGTTTTCGTGGTGTTCCAGCGCCACTTCGTGGTGGCGCTGCTCCAGGGCTCACTGAAAGGCTGACTGAGCTGGCACTCCGCCTTGACGACACGTGGGTATGGGACTTCTGGCTGGCGCGCCGCGACGGCGTGCACCACGCCTTCTACCTGCAAGCGCCGCGCAGCCTCGGTGACCCCGAACTGCGGCACCACAATGCCTCGATCGGGCATGCCGTCTCCGCCGACCTGCGGTCGTGGACGGTGCTGGCCGACGCGCTGCGGCCCGGCCCGCCCGGTTCCTGGGATGACCTGGCCACGTGGACCGGGAGCGTCATCGAGCATGACGGCCGCTGGTACATGCTGTACACCGGCATCAGCCGGGCCGAGGACGGACTCATCCAGCGGATCGGCCTGGCCGTATCGCGGGACCTGCTCACCTGGCGCAAGCATCCGGCGAACCCGGTGCTCGAAGCGGATGCCCGGTGGTACGAACTGCTCGACCTGACCAGCTGGCGGGACCAGTCGTGGCGCGATCCGTGGCTGTATCACGACCCCGGCGACCGCGCGTTCCACGCGCTGATCACCGCGCGGGCACCGGCCGGCGCCACGGACGGACGGGGCGTCGTCGGGCACGCCCGCTCCCCCGACCTGGTGCACTGGCAAGTGCTGCCGCCCGTCACCGCTCCCGGTGAATTCGCCCAGGTCGAAGTACCACAGCTCGTTCAGCTCGACGGGCACCGCCACATCCTGTTCTCGGCACACGCCGAGGACCATTCCCGGCAGCGCCGTGACCGGCTCGGGCCGGGCCAGGACGGAACGTTCACGTTCTCCGCTGACCGGCGGCACGCCTCGGCGGCGCCGATCTACCCGGGCGACGGGCCGCTCGGCACGCTGTACGCCGGCAAGCTCGTCCAGGCCGGACCCGGCGACTGGAAGTTCCTCGCCTCCCGCGCCGACCACAACGGCACCTACCTCGGCGAGCTGACCGATCCGCTGCCGGTCTTCCGAACGAACGGTGGTTTTTCCGCCAGGACAGCGAGCACGTGATCGAGGTAGGCCCGCCGTGCGGCCTTGCCGCCCGGGAGCGCTCCTGGTGCGCTGCGGGCTAGCTCGGCGTGACCGAGGTAGGCGCTGTAGGCGAGAAGTGCCCGGTGCCGGGCTTGCCGCGGCGGGAAACCCAGCTCGCGGAACAGGCCCGCGGTGTAGCCGATCCGGTGCGCGGTGACCCGGTTGAGGACGGGCGCGACCAGCGGGTGGCGTGCGCTGGCGGCGAGGGCAGCCGCCACGGAGTCGGTCTCCGCGATCGTGGTGACGCGTTCGATCAGCTGGCGCAGCCGGGCGGCCGGGGTGCTGGCGGACGCGGCGTTCTCGGCCGTTACCTCGGCGGTGTACCGCCGTTCCCAGTCCGCCAGCGCGGCCTCGATCAGCGCGTCACGGTTGGCGAAATGCCAGTAGAAGCTCCCCTTGCTGGCATCGAGCCGGACCGCGAGCGGCTCGACCGCCACCGCGGCAAGCCCGCTCTCGGCGATCAGCGTCAAGGCGGCGCCGATCCAGTCCTGCGGGGACAGGCGCCGTCCCGCGCTTGCCTTACCGGGTGTCATGACCATACGCGGCGAGCAGGTACTGGCCGCCGGTGCGCGTGGCCGGCTGGGCGTTGCTGGTGGCCGGCGCCGTTGTGCTGCTCCAGACGTTCGCCAGGTTCGTGACCGAGGGCCGCGGTACGCCGGCTCCGGTAGCTCCGACCGAACGACTGGTGGTGGGCGGCCTGTACCGTTACGTCCGCAACCCGATGTACCTGGCCGTGGTCGCCACGATCACTGGCCAGGCAGTCGTTCTCGGCAGTGTCGCCCTGTTCGGCTACGCGGCGGCGGTGGCGTTGACCGTGAGCGCGTTCGTCCGCTTTTACGAGGAACCCGTGCTCCGGCGGCAGTTCGGCGCCGCGTACGACGCGTACCGGCAGGCCGTTCCCGCCTGGCGGCCGCTCGTGCGTCCGTGGCCGGGGAGCCAGCAGCGGTAACGGGATGGTGGCCCATGCGATCAGGCCGCCCGCGGCGCAGACCCCGGCGGCGATCAGCATGGCCCGGCTGAACCCGGCGCCGAGCTGACCGGCGGCGGTGCTCACGCCGGCGACCAGCGGCAGGACGGCGACGGCGAACAGCCCGGCGATGCGCGCGACCGCGTTGTTCGTGCCGGACGCGACACCCGCTTGGTCCTGGCCGAGCGCGGCGAGCACGGCCGAGGTCAGCGGGGCTACCGTGACCGACAGGCCGAGACCGAACACCGTGACGGCCGGCAGCACCGCCGCCGGGTAGCTGGCGCCGGGCGTGATGCGCGCCATCAGCGCGAGGCCGGCTGCCGCCACGACCGGGCCCGCGGTCATCGGCAGTCGCGGGCCGATTCGCTGCGCGAGCGCGCCCATCGGCGGGGACAGCACGAGCAGCAGCACGGTGACCGGCAGCATGGCCGCGCCGGCGTCGAGCGCGGAGTAGTGCAGCGACTGCTGGAGCTGCACGGCGAGCAGGAACAGGGCGCCGCTCAGCGCCGCGTACACGGCCAGCGTGGTGAGGTTGGCGCCGCTGAACTGACGGGAGCGGAAGATCGCCAGCGGCAGCATCGGCGTCGCAATGCTGGTCTCGACCGCGGCGAACCCGAGCAGGCAGCTGGCGCCGAGGACGAGGGCGCCGATCGTGATCGGTGTCCATCCCCTGTCCGGCACCTCGATCAGCGCGTAGATCACGCAGGCCAGGCCCGCGGTGATCAGGGCTCCGCCCGGCCAGTCGAGCCGGCCCCGAGGATGGCCGTCCCGGCTCTCCTGGACGTGGCGCGCGGTGATGGCGGCCGCCGCCGCGGCCAGCGGCAGGTTGATGAAGAACGCCCACCGCCAGGACGCGGCCTGCACCAGCCACCCGCCGAGCAGCGGCCCGAGCGCCGAAGCGACGCCGGACAGGCCGGCCCAGGCACCCACGGCACGGCCCCGGTCGGCGGGCACGATCACCGCCTCGATCAGCGCCAGGCTGCCCGGGACGAGCAGTGCCGCGCCGATCCCCTGCACCGCGCGCGCGGCGATGAGGACCGCGCCGTCCGGCGCGCTGCCGCAGGCCAGGGACGCGAGGCTGAACACCGCCAGGCCGCACAGGAACACCCGTCTGCGGCCGTACCGGTCACCGAGCGCGCCGCCGAGCAGCAACAGGGCGCTGAGCGTGAGCAGATAGCCGTCGAGCACCCACTCCTGGACGCTAAGCCCGCCGCCCAGCTCGCGCCTGATGGCAGGCAACGCGACATTCACCACCGTGCTGTCCAGGAACGCGAGTCCTGACCCGAGCGCCGCCGCGGCGATCAGCCACCGTCCGGCCGCTGAGCTCAGCCGCAGGCCAGCTTGCTCTTGACTGGCCGGCTCTTGATTGGCCTGAGCCATCAATCACGGCACGGTCACGGGCTGGATGACGACCGCGCCGGCGCTGGGGTCGAGCTCGGTGGCCTGGGAGACGCCGGGTGGCGTGATCACGTCGACGGCTTTCGGCACGGTGCCGGGGTCGGCCACGCAGATCCGCGCGGTGCCGCCCGGCGCGCAGACGCCGAACGAGAAGTCTCCCGGCGTCGCGGTGAACGCACGCGCCTGGTCCGGGCTGAAGCCGTCCTGCCCGGTGAGCACGACGCTGAATCCCCAGCCGGAAGCGGGCGTGCCGAACTGTGCCTCCGGCAGGGCGATCGTGATCGTCCGGTCGCTCCCGTTGGGGAGCACGAACGGCGTGCCGACCGCGGCGCCGCCGGCGTTCATCCAGACGGGCGCGGCGAACCCCTGCACCTCGACCCGCTGGCTCCAGGCCGCCGACGGCGAGATCGTGTAGTTGCGGGAGGCGAAGGCGGCCGCGGTCGAGGTGGAAGTGGCGTCCGGCACGTGCACGTACACGTCGAGCAGCTGCGCGCCGTCGATCACGCCGAAGGTCGGGACCAGGGTGCGGAGCGTCGCCCGCAGGTAGGCGAAGGTGCCGTCGCTGAGCACCTGGAACCGGGTCAGGTCGAACGATCCGGCGACGAAGTTACTGGAGGTCGGGTACTGGTAGGTGCCGGGCCCGTTGTCGTCGCCGGACTGGTCGGTGACATCGAGCACCGTGCTGCCGCCGCCCTCGTTCGTGACGGTGACCTGGCCATATCCGGTGCTCCGCCCGCCGTTCGCGGTGGCGGAGACCGTGATCACGTTGCTGCCGAAGCTGACCGCGACGGTCGCGGAGAACGACCCGTCCGCGGCGGCGGTCGTCGTTGTCACCGTGGCCGGCGCGCCGGTCGTGGTGTCGGCGGACGCGACGCTCACCGCTGCGCCGGGCGCGGTCGTGCCGGTCACGGTGGTGGACGCGACGGCCAGCGTGCTGCCCGACGCCGGCGCGGTGATGCGTACCGGCAGCGCGGCCGGGGCTCCGTGGGTGACGTAGCGCGCGGTCGTGACCGCGGGGGTGTCGACGTTGCGCCCGGTGCCCAGCGAGAGGATCAGCCGCAGCTCCTGCGCCTGCGCCCAGGTCAGCGGCGACGCGGACCCGGCCGCCTTGCCGTCGGTGAACCCGATGGACGCGGTCGCCGGGTCGCTGCCGTACGGCGAGGCGGGCAGGTCCGGGTCTTCCCACGCCTGCTCGGGCACCAGCCCGACGCCGGACGAGAAGCTGAGCATCGCCTTGAGCAGCGGCGCCGCGGCGCGGGTGTCCCCAGCGGCGAGGTCGGACTCGGCGCGCTCGCCGGACAGGTTCGGCCACAGGTGCCCGGTGCCGGTGTCGGTCGGCGGCCACGGGGCACCCACGGTCTGGCACGAGGTCTGGCTCGGCTGGTAGCAGTCCCCGTACCCGTCGGCGCTGCCCTGGGCGGCGGAGGTGCCGTAGCGGTAGTAGCCGGTTCCGCTGGGTGTGGACACCGAGATCTGCTTGTCGAGCACCGCCAGGGATGCCCGCACGTCGGGGTCGCTGGCCGGCAGTTCGCCCAGCCGCACCAGTTCCTGGAATCCGCCGTCGACGATTGCCCGCTGATCCGCGGTGGGCCCGCCGTTGCCGAGGCTGTAGCTGATGGCCGCGTTCGGGTCGCCGGTCTTGGACAACCTGATGAAGTAGCGCGGGGCGTACGGGCCGCTGGTCGTCACCGTCCAGGACTTGATGCTGCGCTGGAAGTCGTCGGCGGTGGCCTGGTACAGCCGCGCCCGCGCGGTGTCACCGTGACTGGCGGCGATGGCCGCGGCGGCGGTCAGTCCGGCGATCTCCGCCGCGATCGTGGACGGCGAGTAGCCGTTCTGCTCTTCCCACCGCTCGACGCCGTCCGAGGGTCCGTTGGCGACAAGGAAGTCCGCGGCGGGCCGGATGTGGTTCTGCCAGAGCGCGGCGTCACCGCCGAGCCCGGTCAGGTACGCCATCAGGATCGGGTAGCCGACCTCGTCCAGCTGGAGGCCGCCGGTGTCCGGAGCGGGCTCGCCGTTCAGCAGCGAGTTGCGCGGCATCGCCCCGGTCGGCAGCTGCTGACGGTCGAACAGGAACAGGGTGGCCGCCTTGGCGCTGGCGATATCGCCGTCGGCCAGCAATCCGGTGAAGGCCTCGTACAGGTCGCGGGCGAACACCTCGCGGTAGGAGCCGAAGTAGGACGGCGCACCGCCGGCGAGCACCCCGGCCGGCACCGACTGACCCCACGGGCTGGCCAGGGACGCCACGATCGCGCCTGGGAACGTCTTGTCCTCGCTCGCCTTCAGCACGTTCGCGGACAGCCAGTAGCTACCGGCCATGGCTGCCGGCGGGCGCAGACCCGCGTCGTACGCGGCCCAGCCCGCGCGGTAGTTCGCCGAGATCTGGCCGAACGGATGGCTCAGCGAGCCTTCGGCGACGGAACGGGACTGTGCCTGCGTGCGGCCGAATCCCAGCGCGAGCGTCACCGAGTTGCCGTGCGCCGGGGTCACCTCCTCGGTGGCCACGATGTGACCATCGGGCGCCGAGTCGTACGCGGGGCTCAGCGCGTGGGAGGCGTCAAGCTCGGTGAGGCCGTCGCTGGCGGTGCCCGCGTACCCGACGCTCGCCGTCTGGACGGGCGTGCTCGCCGCCAGCGCCATGTACGTGGGCACCGCGTAGCTCCGGTTGACGGCGTTCGTGACGGTGTTCGTGCTGAAGATCACCGGGACCGCCGAGCCGGCCGACGTGTCCACCACCCCGGAATTGGCGCCAGCGTTCTGGCTTCCGCCGCCGCCGTTGCCGTTGACATGCGCGTCGAGCCGCGCGTACAGATGCAGTCGCGACACGTTAGTCCCGGATCCGGGCACGGCGTTGAGCGTGGTCTGCATCAGCACCGTGTCTCGTGCCGGGTCGGTGAGGTAGGTGGTGACGAGGCGGAAGCCGTGCGCGGCGTCGGTGGCGGTCACCGTGCACGCCATGCCGGACGGGTCGGCGGCCACCGTGTACGTCATGTCGCGGGTCTGCAGGTCGGTGAACGTGGCACCGTCGGTCACGACGTACTGCAGCGTGCTGACGTCGGTGTTGTCGATCGTCGGCTCGTACACGTCGGACAGCGCCCCGCCAGCCACGGTGTACCACACCTTGGATCCGGGGCCGGCCGCCGTGCCCACGCAGTCCTTCCGCGCCAGGTCGAAGTACGACGCGGCACCCGGACCGCCCGGAGCCGCCGCGGCGGTCCCGGCTGTCCCTGCTGTCCCTGCTGTCCCTGCTGTCCCCGCTACCGCCGCGGCGGGGGCGGCCGCTAGGCCTGCCGCGACAACGGCCATCGCCGTGACCAGAACCGTAAAGCCACGCCCGCGTACCAGCACCGCAACCTCCAACCGGGAACATGCCTAGGCAGAAGCACCGCCCAGCCTCCCCCGCCTGCCTGCTCGTGTCAACGAGCCAGACGGGCAGAAACGCTATTGGTCGTTCGGTCAGTTAGTCCTTCGCACCGCGAAGTGTCATCAGCGCCAGGCCGGCCGCGAACACCAGGCCAGCGCATATCGCGGCACCGCGGTCGTGCGGCGGGCGGGCCGGCCACAGCCACGGCGATGTCCACGCGCCGGTCAGCGCGAACTCCGCCACCAGCGTGTACGCGACCGGGCCGACCCAGGCGAGCAGCCCGCCGAGCACCGTCGCGCAGATCAGCCCGAGGCCGGTCGCTCCGGCCAGGTCGCGCACCAGCTGCGTGGCTCCGCCGGGCAGCTGC
>Ga0070741_10016611_pt1 | contig 12231 bp, 9 predicted proteins | sample Coa_R1_4_FD_66440 | JGI IMG/M metagenome (GOLD analysis project Ga0070741, IMG submission 66440) | Surface soil microbial communities from Centralia Pennsylvania, which are recovering from an underground coalmine fire - Coalmine... | ecosystem: Environmental > Terrestrial > Soil > Unclassified ...
TGCCTCGCCTGCAGTCAGGGACATGCTGGAGGGCTTTTCGATTGAACTGACGCCGCGCGATTCCAAGGCCCTGGACGCGGCCGTAAGCCGGCTTGATCCCGGAACCGAGGTGTCCCTTACCTGGATACCCGACGCCGACCCCGTTGACATGGTGGCGCCCGCGGCCAAGCTGCGGCGGGCGGGTCTCTCTCCCATGCCCCACATCGGCGCGCGTCATCTGAAAAATGCGCGGCAGCTCGAAGAACTTGTGGAACGTCTTGCGGGGGCGGGGGTTGATCGCATTCTGGTCATCGGTGGCGACCGCGCCAGACCGGCCGGCCCTTACGACAGCAGTCTGGCGGTGATGCAAACGGGCGTGTTTCAGAAGGCCGGAATTGTGCGCATGGCAATCGGGGGATTTCCCGAAGGCAACCCGCACATTCCGGACCATGTCCTCAACCAGGCCCTGGCAGGGAAAGCGGATTTCGCCCGCAGGGAAGGACTGCAGCTTTCAATTGTCACCCAGTTCTGTTTCAAAGCGGAGCCCATCGTGGCGTGGCTGCGGAGCATCCGCGCTCGCGGCATTGACGTTCCGGTCCGGGTGGGCCTCGCCGGGCCGGCAGGTCTCATCACCCTGGCACGTTATGCCGTTCGCTGTGGGATCGGAAACTCGTTGCGAGTGTTGACGGAGAACCCGTCCTTTGCAAGGGTGCTCACGGAGAAAGGGCCCGCGCCCATCATTCAGGGGATTGCCGCTTCCATGGACGGAAACGGTCCGCCACTTGGGATCGCCGGCCTGCACTTCTACGTCTTTGGCGGATTCAACCGGACCGTAGACTGGATCAACGCTGAACGGTCGGGCACGCCGCCCGCTCACACCTGAGCCGTGCGCCAGCCTTTCGCATACGTCTCCCGCACAACCTTGGAGTATGGCACCGGGCTGACAACGGCGCGAACTTCAATCTGCCGGTGCCGCTCGACGGTGGTTTTGCGTGTACCGCCGCCGGGTTCGCCCCACACGATCGTGACCTCGGTTCCAATCTCGACGTCCTGGTCCACCACCCCCAGCGACAGCGTCGCCCGCTCGTTGTAGCTGTAGCCGGTAAACATCGAGAAACCGGCCGTCTTGCTGCCGGTCAGCACTTGGTCATACGAAGCAGACGCGTAATTGGCCAGGGGGAGATCAAAATACTTGTAAGGGTCTCCGGGTTCATACAACGAAGCAAATATCTTGGCCACGTCCTCAGCGTTCCATGCAAATGTGACCTTCTTGCGCTGCGGCCGGCCGGCCATCTTTTCCAAAGCTTCTCTTCCGATGAAGTCATGATCAAACTTGACGAAGGGCCCGTAGCCCAGAGCGTAGGGCGTCATGTAGTAGTCCTCGATGTTATTGGACTCGAAGCTTCCGCCCAGCGATCCCGTTCCTTCGTAGCTGGCCGCGGGCAGCCACTGGCGGTAAGTCTTCATCTTTTCGCCCGTGTACACAGCGGGAAGAGGCGACGGAATCCACCCTGACTCGAGCGTATTGGTGGCGTAGGCGCGCGCGCCCACTTCTTTAAGGCCAAAATCCCTTCCTGCATTCACAATGGCTTCCCGGATCTCTTCGCGCTCCTCATAGGGGCCCCAGATCTCGAGTCCGGGAGCTCCGGCCATGCCATGCCGCAGCGCGCGAACCTTGCGGCCGGCCACGTTGATTGCATCCATGTTGAAGAATTTGATGTCCGGCAGCGGCCCGCCGTTCAGCCGTTCGAGAATCTGGGGAGCGTTGGGACCCTGGATCTGGTAGCGGTAACAGGTGCGCACCACCGCCTTGCCTTTGGGGTTGGAAGGCGACCGGTCGTCTTTCAAAACCCTGACGTCATATCCACCCGTCGCGGCGTGGAACTGGATCCAATTGGCGGCCGGGGCGCGGCCCACAAAAACCAGGCGGTTCTCCTCGAGATGAAACAGAATGCCGTCTCCGATCACGTAGCCGTCGTAGCTGCAGGGCGCGAACTGCTTGGCCCGATTGACGGGGAACTTCGCGAAACTGTTGGTGGCCAGGTGGGAAAGCATCTTGAGCGCGTCGGGTCCTTCCACGTAAATGTTCGCCATATGGTGCGACTGGTCGAACAGCACGGCTGTCTCCCGCCAGGCCCGCTGTTCATCGCGCCAGTTGGAAAATTCGTAAGGAACGACCGGATACACGTAGGCGCCGATCTGCGAGTTGCGCAACATCTGCACCGGGTTTCCAACGCTTTGCAGCAGGTCTTCCAGGCTTCTTTCTTTCATCTGCGCTCTCCCGTGAAATGCGCTAAGCTAGGCAAGCGGCGTTCAGTATACGGAACCTGGATGGATTTTGCCAGTTTCCGGGGCCTTGATCGCCGCAGGGTTGGAGAACAGCAGTTGCGCTTCGACTATGAAAGTCAATCACTACGAGGGTATGACGGAGCACGAAGAAACCCGGTAGCACGCGGAAATCTTCGCGTACCTTCGCAGTTCGTCGTGGTGAATTCCCGGGATCGAAGGACGTGAAATTTGTGAGCGCTGATTCAAGAGTGGTCAGCTTCGAGCAGGCCGGTCCGGTAGGGTTGGTGCGCGTTCCGGCCGCGTGATCGCCACCAATACTTCGACCCTTTCCGTGACCGAACTCGCGCGCGCGACTGCCTATCCGGGCCGGGTGCTTGGCCTGCATTTTTTTGTCCCAGCGCATGCCTCGAAGCTGCTCGAAATCGTGCGATTGGGCTGGCTTGGCCAGAAGGCCGGGCGTGGCTTCTATCGCTACCTGGACGGGAGCTGGGAAGCCATTCCCGATCCCGAGGTGGACCGGCTGATCGAGAAACTTGCCGCTGAAAGAGGGATTACGCGGCGCAGGATCAGCGATGAGGAGATTGTCGAGCGCTGCCTGCTGTCGCTGGTTAATGCAGGCGCAATCGTCCTCGAAGAGGGCATAGCGGCACTACCATGAGAAGCTCGGGGTATTACTGGCGGCCTGCGGCTTTGATCGAGCGCCTGGCGGCGGCCAATGCCAGTTTTGAGCAGTGGGACCGCGAAGCCGCGTGCGACCGAAGAGCCGGGGACAACATCTTTTCTGAAAATCCAAGTTGACGTAGAATGCGCCATCCATGTTCACCAACCGCCGAACGATACGGATTGAGTGGGGGGACTGTGATCCGGCGGGCATCGTCTACTTTCCGCGGTATTTCGAGTATTTCGACGCCTGTACGCGGGCCTTGTTTGAGCAGGCGGGTTTTCCCAAGCGCGCCATGATGAAGTCCTACGGAATGGGAGGCATTCCCCTGGTGGACATGAAGGCGCGCTTCGTGATGCCGTCGCGGTTTGGGGATGACGTAAAGGTCGAGTCGTCGGTTACAAAATGGGGAAACAGCAGTTTTGTGGTGCACCACCGGCTCCTCAACCGGGAAAAACTGGCGGTCGAGTGTTTCGAAACGCGGGTGTGGGTGGCGCGCAAGGATGGAGACTCGGAACAGTACGAGGCGCGTCCGATTCCTTCAGAGGTGAAGGCGAGGTTTGTGGCGCTTGCAAGGACTGAGTCCGAGGAGCGGAACGGCTAGTTCGTCGTACGATTCGAAATATCCAGCAGATCTTTGGCTGACGGTGAAGTCCAACCTGGTCCCATGAAATCCAACAAGGCGAGAAACTGGGTCAGCCTGGTCCCTTACGGCCTGAATCAGCAGCATCCGAATGCTTACCTGGACATGGCTGAGACCGTCTGGGAGAACCGCGACAACCTGGCCTATGCCTGGCGCATTCTGCGCGATGGCTGCTGCGATGGTTGCGCGCTGGGCACGAAAGGCATGCGCGACTGGACCATGAAGGGAATCCACCTGTGCGCCGTCCGCCTGCGCCTGTTGCGGCTGAATACCATGCCGGCCATGGATTGGCGGTTGCTGGAAGATGTGGGACGGCTGCGCAGTTTCCCGGAGCGCAGGCTGCGCCGGCTAGGCCGGCTTGCAGTCCCGATGGTGCGCCGCAAGGGCGAGAAAGGTTTTCGGCGTGTGTCGTGGGAGGCCGCGATCGAGCTGATTGCAGGCCGTCTGCGCCAGCTTGATCCGCGCCGGGTTGCCTGGTACATCACTTCTCGCGGGCTGACCAATGAGGCGTACTACGCCCACCAGAAAGTGGCGCGCTTCATTGGCACCAATCATGTAGATACCAGCGCGCGCATCTGCCATGCGCCGAGCACGCTGGCCCTCAGCGAAACCGTCGGCTGTGCGGCGACGACTTGTTCTTACTCCGATTGGATCGGCTGCGACCTGATTGTGTTCGTCGGCTCGAACATCGCCAACAACCAGCCGGTTGCAACCAAGTATCTGCACTACGCAAAGAAGCAGGGGAGCAGAGTTTTTCTGGTGAACCCGTACTTCGAGCCGGGAATGGAGCGCTACTGGGTGCCGTCGGTGACCGGGAGCGCCCTGTTCGGCACACGCATCGCGGATGAGTTCTTCCAGATTCATGTTGGCGGCGACATCCCCTTCTTCTACGGGGTGCTCAGGCACCTGATCGAGAACGATTGGGTGGACCGCAGCTTCATTGCCGAGCGCACCGCCGGATGGGAGGAGGTTGAGCGCAAGACTGCCGGCCTCACGTGGGAAGAACTCGAGCGTGGTTCCGGTCTGACCCGCGCCCGCATGTTTCGCTTTGCCGAAGCCTTTGGCAGAGCCCGGCACGCCATCGTTGTGTGGAGCATGGGGGTCACGCAGCATCGCCACGGCACCGACAATGTGAAAGCGATTGTGAACCTGCAGCTGGCCCGGGGAAATGTGGGGCGCGCCCGCACCGGCCTGATGCCGATCCGCGGCCATAGCGGCGTGCAGGGCGGGGCCGAAATGGGGGCGATGCCCGGAGCGTACGTTATGGGCTTTCCCGCGAACCAAGAGAATGCCTGCAGGTTTGCGTCTCCCGAGCTGTGGGGATTTGAGCCGCCAGGCTGGAAAGGGCTCAGCGCAACCCACATGGTCCTGGCTGCGCAACGCGGAGAGATTGACGCGCTCTGGCAATCAGGCGGAAATTTTCTGCAGACCTTGCCTGAGCCGGAGCTGGTCGAGCAAGCTTTGGGGCGAATCGGACTACGCATCCACCAGGACATTGTCCCCAACCGTACGATGCTGGTTGATCCCGCCGACACCGTGGTACTCCTCCCCTCGCGTACACGCTACGAACAGCGCGGCGGAGGGACCGAGACCAGTACGGAGCGCCGCGTGATCTACAGTCCGGAAATTCCCGGCCCCCGGCCGGCCGAGGCAAGGGACGAATGGGAAATCCCAGTGCTGGTCGCGCGAGCCCTTGATCCTGCCCGAGCCGAAGCCGTGTTTCCGTGGCGCGATACGCAGGACATCCGCAACGAGATTGACCGTGTCTGTCCCGCCTACAAAGGTATTGCCAGGCTGCAAACAAAAGGTGACAGCTTTCAGTACGGCGGGAAACACCTGCTGGCAGACGGTTTTCCCACTCCCGACGGCAAAGGCCGCTTTACCGCGGTGGACCTGCCCGAGCAGCCTGTCCCCGCGGGGAAGTTCCTGCTCTCTTCACGCCGCGGAAAGCAGTTCAACAGCATGGTGCAGGCGGACCATGATCCGCTCACCGGATCAAAGCGCGATCACATTCTGATGTCGCAGGAGGACGCGCGGCGGCTGGGCTTGAAATCGGACGATGCGATTTTGTTGCGCAATGAGCACGGCGAGTTTCGCGGCAGGGTCAAACTTGATCGCATCAAGCCGGGTTCGCTGCAGGGCCACTGGCCGGAAGTGAACGTGCTCATCCCGGCGGGACGGCTCGACGCCAGCGGCGTGCCGGACTACAACGCGGTGGTGGAGGTTGTGAAAGGGTTGGATCGCGGCTAGCGTTGGGTTTGCGCACGGTCTGAGACTCTCAGGACCCGCCCGTCCTTATCTCCGAAGAGTATTTCAAGCAGCTCGGGACGATTGCGCTGCAAAGCGCGCGGGTTGACTGTGCCCTTTTCCGTCAGTTCGCCGGCCGCAGCCGAAGGCGGAACTTCAACCAGCATCGCCGCAACGATCCGGTTGGAACTGCCCGTGCCTGCCTCGTAGAGCCGGAACAGACGCTCGTGGAAAATGCCTCGAAGCTTCGGGTGTGAAGCGATCCGCGCCGGCGTGGCGTCGCGGCCCAGCCCCGCAGCCGCGCTGCACGCTTCCCAGTCAGGAAAAACCAGAATGCGGACATCATCGCGATCGGCGCCGCAAACCACAACTTCGTTGGCCAGGGGACGAAGAGTATCAAGCGCGTCCAGCCGCAGCTTTCCGGCGCTTACCTTCGTACCGGACGTCAGCTTGAAATCCTCACTGATGCGTCCATCGAAGCGCAGCCCTGCTTTGGGCCGTTCCGGATCAATGAAACTTAGCAAATCGCCGGAGCGGAAGAAGCCCTGCTCATCGAAGGCCGCCCGCGTGGCCACTGGATCACGCCAGTAGCCCGGAGTTACGTTTGGACCGCGGTAGCGCGCTTCGTAGCTGTCATCGTGCGGGACCAGCTTGAGCTCAACTCCGGCCACGGGAATGCCCATCACGCCGGGACCGCTTGCCTCTGCGTTGCCAAACAGAGCGATCGGGGCCGTCTCCGTCATGCCCAGACCGGTGACGGTGAGGATTCGGTGTCCCACCGTTTCTACGGCCAGCTTCTCCAGCTGGAACCAGGTAGCCGGCTGCATGGAGGCAGCTGCGTACCATAGGAACTTCAGTCTGCTGAAGAAATGTTCACGAAACGCGCGATCAGCCTCGAGGTGAGGCATCAATAATTCATAGCCACGGGGAACATTGAAGTAAATTGTCGGCGCAACCCGGCGCAGCAGCTCCAGGCTGGCGGCGAACTGTGTAGGGGTTGGTTTCCCAGGATCAACATACAACGTTCCGCCGTTGTGAAGGATGATGCTGAAATTGCTGTTGCTGCCGGCGGTGTGGTTCCAGGGGGCCCAATCCACCATCACCGGCGGCTCCTCCGCGAGAAACGGCGCGATCTGCCGCTTCATTTGCGAGTTGGAGCAGATCATCCCGTGGGTGTTGACGACCGCCTTCGGCATGCCGGTCGAGCCAGAGGTAAAGAGGAACTTGGCAATGGTTGCGGGGCCGACCCGGTCCGCGGCCGCCCGCACGGCATCGGCGTTTCGGGCGCGGCCTCGCAGCCATGCAAGGTCGTGCATTTTCGGCGACGCGTTACGAATGGCGACTACGGGGATATCCGGCTGCAGGGCCGTCTCGATCGCCTGGCGATAACGCGCGCCGTCGTCGACCACAACCATACCCGGCGTCAGTAAGCGGAATGCGTGCCCGAGCTTGGCGAAATCGACGCTCTGCAGCGCGTAGGCAGGCGCGATGGGAGCGATCGGAATTCCAACGTAAAGGGCCGCCAACATGATCAGCGCGTGATCAATGCTGTTGGCGGCGAGAATAGTCAGCGGCCGGTCGGGGCTGAGATCATGACGCAGCAGCCCCCCGGCAAGAAGGAGGACCCGGGCGCGAGCTTCGCCATACGCGATAATGCGCTCGCCGGGCGGCGTTTGCTCCACGATGAAGTCGCGCCCCGGCGCCTCCCGCGCCCAGCGGTCCAGCCAGTCCCCCACGCGGCAGTCGTACTCCGCCAGCGGTTCCAGTGACCGCATCAGCAGACTGCCGTCCTCCTGACGGGTGACCTCCACCTCGGGCGAGAAGAAGCGCACCGGCCGGAGGGGTACCTTCCGCGGCCCATGATTCAGTATACTCAACGTGACGAGATTACTGGAATGCATCCTCCAGCCGCAAGGGACAACGCCCTCGCGGAGTCAGCCGGCCATTTCGTACAATACCGGGGAGAAACATGGGCCGCCGCAGCACATCCTTCGCCAACAGCACGGCCTCGCGCAGGCCGATTGAGGTTTACGACGAGCCGGGGCACTTGATCCGCCGGGCGCAGCAGATCGCCGTGTCCATGTTCCACTCCACCATGGGCCAGGGGGTGACCCCGGTCCAGTACTGTGTACTGCGCGTTCTTCAAGACCATCCGGGAATTGACCAGGTCACGCTGGCCCGGTTCTGCGCGCTGGATACCTCGACCGCGGCCGATCTCGCCGTGCGGCTGGAGGAACGCGGTCTGGTCAGACGGATGATGCCGATGAAGAGCAAGCGTTATCGCCTGCTTCATCTCACCCCGGAGGGGACGGCATTGGTCAAGAAGCTTCTTCCTTCCAGCGTCCTGCTGGCACGCCGGCTTTTGCGTGCCCTCAACGGCGAGGAGCAGAAGGTCTTTGTTCATCTTCTCAAGAAATTTGTGCACCTGAACAACGAAGAAAGCCGAGCCCCGCTGGACCGCGCCTTCAAGGCATCACGAAACGGTACACGAGTCGGCAAGAGGTAGATTTACTTTCCGCTGTGCATCCCGGCGCCCTCGTTAGCCGGGTCGAATTTCGAGACGTCGGTCGAAGGAACAACCATGAACACCACGGTGAAACCGAAGGCTTTCCCGCTTCCCAGTTCGCTGCAGGTGGTCCCGGGGACTGAACGGGCGCAGTCCGCCTATCCCTACTACATGCAGTTCACCAAGGAAGACGACGAGCGCTTCTGGTTTTACAACTCTATGCACTTCCCGGAGCCGATGTGTGTTTTCGACACCATCACCGGGGAGGCCGCTTATTGCGCTTTGGGGGCTGCCAACACCCGCGTGCATTCCCTGCCCACCACGCTCGGCATTGACTACCGCATCATCAATGGACGCATTTACATCGGCGGCAATGCGGTCACCGATCCTGGGGAGATTGCCCGCCGCACCAAGGAATTTCAGCAGCGCGCTTTCTACTATTACGCCAACTGGGAGCGATTGTTCGCGCAGTGGAAAGAAAAAATGATGGCGCTCATCCGCGAGGCTGAGGCCCTGCCCAAACTTGCCTTGCCGGATTTTGAGCCGCTGGAGCATGTCCACGCCGGCCGCGGTATCGCGTCAAACCACTACCTTCTCGACGTCTTCCAGAAGACCATCGAAGGCTACTTCCGCATGTGGCATTACCATTTCGAGTTTCTGTTGCTGGGGTATGGCGCCTACATGACGTTTTTTGATTTCTGCAAGAAAGCGTTTCCCGAAATCAGCGAGCAGACTGTGGCCCGCATGGTGTCCGGCATGCAGGCGGAAATCTTCCGGCCTGACGATGAGCTGCGGCGCCTGGCGAAGCGCGCCATCGAACTCGGGGTAGACAGCGTGCTGCGGGAGGGTGTTCCTCCCAGCGAAATCATCAGCGAACTGGAGCGGTTGGGCGGAGCCGGCAAGACCTGGCTCGAGGAACTGGCGGTGTCGCGCGATCCCTGGTTCAACATCAATGTCGGCGACGGCTTCTATCACTACCATCGCTCCTGGAACGATGACCTCTCAATGCCTTTTGGCGCTCTGCCCGGCTACATCGCCAATGCGAAGTCGGGCGAGCGTATCGAGCGCCCGATTGAGAAGCTGATGGCCGAGCGCAAGCTACTCATTGAGGACTATCGCGAACTCCTGAATACCGAAGAAGAGCGAGCCGCCTACGACCAGATGATCGCGCTGGCGCACCGCGTCTTCCCCTATGTGGAAGGTCACAAGTTCTACTGCGAACACTGGTACACCAACCTGTTTTTCAACAAGATCCGAGAATTCGGCGGGCTGCTGTCGCAGCACGGGTTCTTCCCGGACACGGAAGATGTTTTTCACCTGACACACTACGAGCTTGAGGCCGCAATAATTGACCTCATGACCGCATGGTCGAACGGCTCGGCGCCGCGTGGCCCGGCAGTGTGGCCGCCGATCGTCAAGGAGCGCAAGGCAGCGATCGCGGAGTGGGCCAGGCATGAGACTCCCCCGGCCCTCGGACCGGTCCCGGACGTGATTGACGATCCCGCAATCGTGATGCTGTGGGGCATCACGCGAGAGAGTCTGAACGCGTGGCTAACCGCGGGAGCGCAACCGGATTCGAACGAACTGCGGGGCTTTGCGGCCTCCAGCGGCGTGGTCGAGGGCATCGCCCGCGTGGTGAAGTCGGTGGAGGAGATGGACCGCATCCGTCACGGCGACATCCTGGTTTGCCAGGTGACCAATCCCACCTGGGCGCCGGTGTTTCAGAAGATTTCCGCGGCAGTCTCCGACATCGGCGGTTCCATGAGCCACGCCGCGATTGTCGCGCGCGAGTATGGTTTGCCCGCAGTGGTCGGCACCGGCACCGCCACGTCACGGATCAAAGACGGCCAGCGCATTCGCGTGGATGGCGGCCGGGGAATAGTGAAGATCCTGCAGTAGCGCGTTCGATGATGTGAATTCGCCAGGGAGAACCGGCAATATGACTACGTCCAGCACACTGAACAGAATGACGGCCCCGCCGTCAACCGCTTACAAGATCGTAGATGTGCCCGAGGCCTATGCCGAAGTAATCAAGCGGCACGGCATTCCGGGGACGTTCGTCGGCCCCTCGGAGCAGGAGAGCCCCTGGGTCCCGTTTGGCCCGAACGCCGCCATTCGCCACCTGCTCTTCGACGTGCGTCACAACACTTTCAGCAATATTCTTTGGATGAAATCGAAAGGCGTCATCGGAACCCACAAGCATCGCGGCACCGTCACCATGGTCTGTCTGGAAGGCAGCACCCGATATCTCGAATACGACTGGGTGGCCCATCCGGGCGACTTCATCTACGAGACGCCGGGACTGGTGCACACGCTGGTGTGCGATGATCCCCAGGGCGTCAAATTGTTCGGATGGCTGCAAGGGCCGATTGAGTTCTTCGACGAGCAAGGCAATTTTGTGGAGACGCTCGACGTCTGGTGGTGCATTAACCACTACGAGACCTACTGCCGCGAGCACGGTATTCCGATCAACAAGCAGCTCTACATTTGACGGCGTTTCAACAACCGACATGGGCGCATCCGAGAACATCAGCTGGTTCGCCGGGATCACGCTCAACGATCGTCTGACTGTTGGCGGGAAGGGCGGATCTCTGGGTGAGCTGACGCGGGCAGGAATCGCAGTGCCGCCGGGATTCGTGGTGCGTACAACCGCCTTCGAGCGGTTCCTGGCCGTTTTGGAGAGCGAAGAGCCAGTCCGGTCGCGGGTGGAGGGGTTGGGAGATCACGACATCACGGGCATCACGGCGCTTTCAGAACAGCTGCGTGCGCGAATCGAAAGGTCCCCACTCCCGCAGGACGTTCGCGCAGACGTCATCAAAGCACACCGGGAGCTCTGCCAGGAAGATCCCGACGCTCCCGTCGCGGTTCGCTCCTCCGCCACTACCGAGGACTCAGAAGACGCCAGCTTCGCCGGCCTGCAGGACACTTACCTTTGGGTCAAAGGGGCTGAGGCGACGTTGCATGCCGTGCGCTCCTGCTGGGCCAGCCTTTATTCGGCTCCTTCCATATCTTACCGCCGCAAGCATCGAATGCCGGAGGAAGGAGCAGCGATTGCGGTCGTGGTGCAGCGCATGGTGGACGCGCGCACCGCCGGGGTGATGTTCACGCGCAGTCCGCTGACCGGCGACCGCTCGGTGATCACGATCGAAGCCACCTGGGGCCTGGGATCGGCGGTGGTCAGCGGGGAAGTGACGCCCGACCGGTTTGTGATCGGGAAGATCACCGGTGAAATCCCTGTTCGCGAGATCTCCGACAAGCACATTCAGCATGTCCCCAGGGAAGAAGGCGGCGTGAAGGAAATCGAAACGCCGGAAGCACTGCGGCGCGCGCCTTCGGTCAGTGACAAAGAGCTCGCCGCGCTCCGGGACATCGGGCGCAAGGTCGAGCGCCACTATGGCCGGCCGCAAGACATCGAGTGGGCGATTGACCGCGCGGGCCAAATCTTTCTCCTGCAGAGCCGTCCAGAGACGGTGTGGTCCGCGAAAGACAAGATCTCAGTTGCGAAACCGGTCGAAGATCCCGTCCTGCATGTCATGAACATCTTTGGAGGCCGGCGTTGACGCTCACCGCCAAGGACGTTGCCGAGATCATGAGGGCCCTCGAGGAATCCACCTTCGACACCCTCTCTCTGGAGATGAACGGCGTGAAGCTGAATCTCCGGCGCAGTTCGGCGCAGCCGTCAGGCCAGCTTGCGGACCCTCCAACTGCAGCTTCGCCGTTTGCCGCCAGTTTTGCGGCGCGGACCACATCCAAAGTGAAGCCCCCGTCGGAACCCGGCCTTTCCGAGGTCCCGTCGCCGATGCTGGGAATTTTCTACCGCTCCCCCAAGCCTGGCGAACCGCCGTTCATCGAGGTGGGATCGAAAGTTACGGAGGAAACCGTTATCGGCATCATCGAAGTCATGAA
>Ga0070741_10016612_pt1 | contig 12230 bp, 12 predicted proteins | sample Coa_R1_4_FD_66440 | JGI IMG/M metagenome (GOLD analysis project Ga0070741, IMG submission 66440) | Surface soil microbial communities from Centralia Pennsylvania, which are recovering from an underground coalmine fire - Coalmine... | ecosystem: Environmental > Terrestrial > Soil > Unclassified ...
GGCGGCTGCGGCGAGCAGGACGTCTTCCACGAAGCGGTCAAGGTGATCCAGGACGGTCAGCCGCGCGTGGTGGACGTGGACCTGACCGCGGACGAGGCGGGCGAGAGCGGCGACGTCTGCGGCGGGATCATGCAGGTTTTCGTCGAGCCGGTCTAGTGCTCCGTGACCCGTGAATTGATGTGTGTTGTGAGCTCACAACACACATCAGCATACGAGTCACGAGGTACTAGAGGCGCTGATGCCTCTCCCCGCGCTGGCTCCAGCGGGCGATGATGTCGTAGTCGTGCGGAAAGGCGAGGGGCGGCAGCGAGTGCGGCTGGAACCAGCCCACCTCGGAGACCTCGGGGCCAGGCGCCGCCTCGCCGCGAACGGTCGCGGCCGTGTAGACGATGAGCACCACCGCTTTGCCACGCTCGGAATAGACGCCGAACAGGTCGCCGATCTCCACTTCGAGCCCGGTCTCCTCCAGCACCTCGCGAGCTGCTGCCTCTTCTAAGACCTCGCCGCGATTCACGTAGCCCGACGGAAAGGACCAGAGGCCGAGCCCCGGCTCGATGGCTCGCCGGTTGAGGAGCAGGCGACCATCGCGCCCAACGAGCACCGCCACGGCGACCTTCGGATCCTCGTAGTAGATCCAGCCGCACGCCTCGCAGGCCGGGCGCGCGTAACCCTCGAGGTCGCGCGAGCCGAGGGCCGCGCCGCAGTGGAGACAGAACTTCACCAAGCGACGGCTCCGGCCGCATAGCCACAGCGGCGCCTCTCCCCACCGTGGTGCCCACCATCGCGGGCGGCGAGTCGAGCGCGAACCCGGCCGGCCAAGCTCAGGCCTCCGCGGTGGCCGGTGGCGGCTTCGGGCTGGTGCCCGCGGCCTTGGACTGGCCCGCGCGCCGGAGCTGAGCGAAGTACGCGTCGCGCCGCTTGCCCTGCTCGACCTTGAGGTCGGACTTCGCCTTGCGTCGAGTTCCCATCAGCTATCACCTCAGTGGGGTGGACGCTGCGGCCCTGCCCCATCCGCAAACGTACTCATCGAAGTGTAGGCGGTCACTCAATCTTATACGCGATCGCGCTCCGTGTCGAAGTGTGCCCACTCCGGGGGTCCGGGGCGGCCTGGCCGATGAGCGGGGGGCGCCCTGTGCGCTGAATGTGATGCGATCCCAGGCGCATCGATTTTGACAGGCGCGCCGGCCGCCACCTATACTCCCCGCGTCGGCAGGCGTTCTCGCCGCGTCCGCGCGCCCTCTCGGGCCCGGCGGGTGAGTCAGTTTCAAGGATCGCGCGTGGGCACGAACCGGTCTCTCCTCGCGACGTATCTCCTCCGCACTGGCGTCGCCTGGGCGCTGCGCCAGATTCTGGGTCTACTGGCGATCGCCGCCAGCGTCATTCTCCTCCTCGGAGCCGCTAACGTGGCGGAGGCCGTGGCCAGCCGCTGGTCGCTGGCCCTGGTGGGCACCGCGCTGGGTGTTATCGCCTGGTTGATGGCCGCGCTGGTCGCCTATTACGCGCTGACGAGGCTCCTGCGGTTGCCGCGCCAGCGCAGCGTGGGGCTCTGGCTGTGGCTGGTAGCGCTCTACGCGGTGGTGGTCTGGGTAGGCGGCGGTTTTCCGCTCGTCCCGGAGTTCTTCCAGCACGGGATTCAGCCCGCGACGGCAGCCGAGCGACCGATGATCGTGTCCGAGGGGAGCGGCACCGCTAGCCTGGTGCCGCTGGCGGGCCAGGTCGTCGCCCCCCCCACGCGCACCCCGACGCGGAGCGCCACCATTGCCCCGAGCGTCACGCCGCTGCCGCTGGCGGTCGGTGCGGCGCCGCTGTGGGCGCGCAACACCGAGGCGACGCCACTCTGGTCTGACGCGGGCGACGACGCCGAGCCGTTCACCAGCGTGCCGGCTGGCGCCTACTTCCGCATCCTGAGCACCTCCGACGCTCGATACAAGGTCTACTACGGCGGCGACCGAGCGCGGCGCCAGCCGGGCGAGGCCTGGGTGGACAAGACGGCGCTATCGGGCAGCGCCTGGCCCCAGTTCATTCGGGCCCGGGAGGCGCTCCCGCTGCTCGCCGAACCGCGCGAGGCGGCCCGCCAGCTCGAGACCGTCCCGAGTGGGAGCTACCTGGAAGTGATTCAAGGGGGCCCCGGCGATTGGGCCCGGGTGCTCTATCTCGGGAACGGGCGAGACCCCGGCCCCCGGAGCGGGTGGGTCAGCGCAGCCGGGTTAGGCCCCACCGACGTCGAGCCGGGGCGGATCGGCCGCTTTCTCGCCACGGCGTCGGCCCTAGTGCAGCGGCCCGAAGTGTGGCTGCGCGTGCCGTACCGCTCGCAGCTCGACGGGAGCTCCTACGCGGCGGCGAACTGCGGGCCGACGAGCGTCGCGATGGTGCTGGACGCTCACGGCATTCAGGTACCGCTTAGCGAGGTCCGCCGTCGCGTGATGGCGATCCAGCGGACGCCCAACTGCGACGAGTGCGGCTCCTTTATCGAGAGCCTGGCCGGCGCGGTCGAGCAGTACGGCCTGAAGGCCATCGACCTGCAGGGCGAGGACGGGAAGCTGCGGCGCTGGAGTCTGGACGACGTGCGAGCGGCGCTGCGCGCCGGCCATCCCGTGGTGCCCCAGGTGAAGTACCGCCAGCTCCCGGGGCGTGAAGACGCGCTCTACTATGGCGATCACTACATCGTGGTGACCGGGATCCTGGGCGACAGCTTTCTGTACAACGACCCCATCGACGACGGGCCGGGTTACGGTCGCGTGATCCGCGGCGAGCAGTTGCGGCGAGCGATGGCGGCCAGCGATTTCCCTCTCGCCGCCTTCGCCAGCGGAACCCCCTGAGCAGGCGTGTAACTTTTCGGCCTCTCGCGCGTTTAACGTAGCAGGCGTTGTGCTGCCGGATCGGGGTACGTCCCGCGGCCTGCCGGGCTGAACGGTTCGATCCAGCAAGCGTGCGACGAAGACACGACAGGAGGGGCTGATGAGATCTCGCGCGTTCGGCATCTTCGCAGCAGCGCTCTTGCTGGCGGGCGCCCCGGCCGGCGCGGCGGCTGCCGAGCCATGGACCGACGGGTCCAGCCCACGGGTGGTCGTCGAGAGCAGCTTGCCGGCCGCGCTGCTGCCAGCCGACCAGCTCGTGGCGGGCGGCCTGGGCCAGTGGATCTGGCCGGGGGTGGTCGGCGGCCCGTACGGCGGCTTCGCCCTGCCGCAGCAGGCGGCCTTCTTCGGCTATACCAACGCCTCGAACCCGCTCTACCAAGCGGGCGTGCTCGGCAGCACCGGGACGCTCTCGAGCACGCAGCAGTCCGGGCTCAACGTGCTCACCGGCCTGAACCAGACCGGCCTGGCGCCGGCCACCGCGCTCAGCCTTGGCTCGCTGACCGGCCTGGGCGTCGCGAGCACCTTCGCCACGCCGGTGGGGGCGACGGGCTTCACCATCGGCGGCCTGGGCTTCCCGCTGCTGACCGGCCAGACGCTGGCCAACACGTCGCTGGGACAGTTCGTGACCCCGTCGGGCGTGTTCCAGGTGCCGCTGGGGTTCCAGCAGCTCAACCCCTTCCTCACCCAGGCGGGCCTCACTTTCCTTCGCTAGCAGCCAATGGGATGACGCGGTGCCCCGCCAGCGCCCCAGTAACGGGCGTGGCACGTCGCCGCCATCTGTCTGATCGCACCTGGAAGGCCCTGGCGCTGCCGCCGGGGCCTTTCTCCTGGCCAGCGTGGGCTGGGCGTCCAGAGCCCTACCGTCTGCTACGCCCGGTCAGTGGGCCACTTGTCACGGCGCGCGCCGGACACCTATGGTAGACCAAGGAACTCTGGCTGGGAGAGATGACACGGGACGAAGTGAGTCGGACGGTCCGCGGCGCGCGCCCAACAGAGCGCGATTACTGGCTGGCGCTGACCCGCGTCGTGGGTATCGGCGCCGCGCGCTTTCAGCGGCTGATCGCGTATTTCGGCTCGGCCGAAGGTGCGTGGCAGGCGGACCGGCTGGAGCTGGCACGGGCCGGCCTGGACGCCCGCACGGCCTCGGCGCTGCGGGAGCTCCGCCGCCAGGTGAACCCGGCAGAGGAAGAAGCGGCCCTGCGGGCGGTCGGCGTCCGCGCGATCACCCTCCAGGAGGATGCGTATCCAGCATCCCTGCGCACCATCGGTGATCCGCCTCCGGTGCTATTCTTACGTGGTGACCTGGTCCCGGCTGACGAATGGGCGGTGGCGATCGTGGGCACGCGGCGGGCCACGAGCTACGGCCGGCAGGTCGCCGAACAGCTCGGCGGCGCGCTGGCCCAGGCGGGCGTAACGGTAGTGAGCGGGCTGGCGCGCGGCATCGACGGCTGCGCCCACCGCGCGGCGCTGGCCGCCGGCGGGCGAACCATCGCCGTGCTCGGCCACGGCCTGGATACGGTCTATCCGCCGGAGCACGCGCGGCTCGCCGAGGAGATCGCCGCCAGTGGAGCGCTGGTGAGCGAGTTCCCGCTCGGCACGCGGCCCGACGCGCCGAACTTTCCGCGCCGCAACCGGATCCTGGCTGGCCTGGCGCGAGCGACGGTGGTCGTGGAGGCCGGCCTGAACAGCGGGGCGCTGATCACGGCGGACTGCGCGCTGGAGCAGGGGCGCGAGGTATTTGCCGTGCCGGGCAGCATCCTGAGCCCGTCGAGCAAGGGCACGAACGCGCTGATCAAGGATGGAGCGCGCCCCCTGACGGAGGCGCGGGACCTGCTGGAGGAGCTGCACCTGTCCCTGGCCGTGGAGCAGCAAGCCGTGCGCGAGGCGCTACCGACGAATCTCACCGAGGCGGCGTTGCTCGCCCACCTCGGCGCCGATCCAGTGCACGTCGACGAGGTGAGCCGCGCGGCGGGTCTGCCAGCCGACGTCGTGGGCAGTACCTTAATGATGATGGAGCTGAAGGGGCTTGTTCGGCAGGTAGGTACGTTAAGCTACGTACGGGGTCAATAGCAGAATCGGGTCGAGACGCAATACTGACAAACACACGGCCGCCAGCGGAGCTGGCAGCCCGACCTAGCCCGGGGGCCCGGCGACGAGCCGCGCCCGGAGGAACTGACGAGTGGCCAAGAACTTAGTGATCGTTGAATCGCCCACGAAGGCGAAGACTATCGAGCGCTTTCTGGGGCGTAGCTATGCGGTGCGGGCCTGCCTCGGCCACGTCCGCGATCTGCCCAAGAGCAAGCTGGGCCTGGACGTCGAGCACGACTTCCAGCCCCAGTACGTCGTGCCAAAGGAGAAGCGCGACATCGTCAAGAGCCTGAAGACCCAGGCGCGCGAGGCAAACACCATCTACCTGGCGACGGACCCGGACCGCGAGGGCGAGGCCATCGCCTGGCACCTGGTGGAAGCGATGGAGCTGGGCGACCGGCCGGTGCGGCGCGTGGAGTTCCACGAGGTAACGTCCAGCGCTGTGCTAGCGGCGGTGAAGAACCCCCGCGAGATCGACCAGCAGCGGGTCGATGCCCAGCAGGCGCGGCGCGTGCTCGATCGACTGGTCGGCTACCAGCTCAGCCCGTTGCTCTGGAAGAAGGTGCGCCGCGGGCTCTCGGCCGGGCGGGTGCAGTCGGTGGCCGTGCGCCTGCTCGTGGAGCGGGAGCGCGAGATCCAGGCCTTCGTGCCGGTCGAGTACTGGAGCATCGAGGCCGACCTGGCCAAGCAGGGTCGGCGCGGCAAGAACGACCAGTTCCGCGCCAACCTGGTCGAGCGCGCCGGCCAGAAGATCCAGCTCCACAGCCAGGAGGAGTCCGACGCGGTGCTGCGCGCCCTGGAGGGCGCGGCCTACGCCGTGAAGGACATCCGCCAGCGGGAGCAGACGCGCAACCCCGCGGCGCCGTTCACCACCAGCACGCTGCAGCAGGAGGCCAGTCGCAAGCTCGGCTTCACGGCCAAGCGGACGATGATGGTCGTCCAGCAGCTCTACGAGGGCATCGACGTCGGCGGCGAGACCGTGGGCCTGATCACCTACATGCGCACCGACTCGACGAACGTCGCCGAGTCGGCGCAGGCGGAGGCCCGCACCTACATCGGGGAGCACTACGGCGCCGATCGAGTGCCCGCCCAGCCCCGCGTGTATCGCACGCGCAGCCGCCTCGCGCAGGAGGCGCACGAGGCCATCCGGCCCACGTCGGTCTACCGCGAGCCGGCCGCGATCCGCAACCGGCTGAGCAGCGAGCAGTTCCGCCTGTACGACCTGATCTGGAAGCGCTTCGTGGCCAGCCAGATGGCCTCGGCCCTGTTCGACGTGACGACCGTGGAGGTCGAGGCGACGCCCCCGAAGGATGGCGACCGCTTCCTGTTCCGCGCGACCGGCTCGCGCCTCAAGTTCCCCGGCTTCCTCGCCGTCTACATCGAGGGGCGGGACGACACCCAGATCGAGGACGAGGAGCGCAAGCCGCTGCCGGAGCTGGCGAAGGGGGAGCCGCTCGACCTGCTGCAACTGCTGCCCGAGCAGCACTTCACCGAGCCGCCACCGCGGTACTCCGAGGCCACGCTCGTGAAGGCGCTGGAGGAGCGGGGGATCGGCCGCCCGTCGACCTACGCGCCGATCCTGGCCACGATCCAGGAGCGGGGATACGTCGAGCGGATCGAGAAGCGCCTCCACCCCACCGAGCTGGGGATCCTGGTGAACGATCTGCTGGTCGAGCACTTCGGGAACGTGGTGGACGTCGACTTCACGGCGAATCTCGAAGAAGAGCTGGACGAGGTGGCCCAGGGCAACCGCCCCTGGGTCGAGCCGATCCGCGAGTTCTACGAGCCGTTCCACCGCCGCCTGGAGACCGCCGAGCAGGCGGTCGACCGAGTGAAGCCGCCCGACGAGCCGACCGACGAGGTTTGCGAGAAGTGCGGCCGGAACATGGTGATCAAGCTGGGACGCTTCGGACGGTTCCTGGCCTGCCCGGGCTTCCCGGAGTGCCGCAACGCGAAGTCGATCCAGGTGAAAGTCGGCGTGGCTTGTCCGCAGTGCGGTGCCGACATCCTGGAGAAGAGGACGCGAACCAAGCGCGTGTTCTACGGCTGCGCGGCGTACCCGGCCTGCGAGTGGACCTCGTGGTCGAAGCCGGTCAGCGAGAAGTGCCCGACCTGCGGCGGCCTGATGGTCGAGGCGGGCCGGGACCGCACCCGCTGCCTCACCTGCTCGCCACCACCCGCACCCGCGGCTCGGCGCGAGCCGAGCGCCGCCCGCGCCACGGCGCGACTCCAGGCCGCCGCCCGGGCCGGTGCCTCCAGGAACGGCGCCGCCAGGTCCGATGGCAAGTCGGCGGCGAGCGGTACCTCCCGCCCGCGCAGCGCGAGCAGCCGAACGCGGGGCGCTGCTGCCGCAACGCGGTCGCGGACGGGCCGCGCCGTCACCACGCGCGCTCGTACCGCGAGCGGTACCAAGAGCCGCGCGCCGGCCACGAAGACGAGTCGGGCGCGCGGCGCCGTGGGCGCGAAGAAGAGCGGTTAGGGGGCGCTGTCGTGACGCTCGAGATCGACCAGCGCGACATCCAGCGACGCCTGGCGGCCCTGCGCGAGTTGCTGGAGCAGCGCCAGCTCGACGGGCTGCTGGTCTCGCAGCCCGAGTCCCGCTACTACCTCAGCGGGTACACGGGCAAGGACCTGCCCCCGCGCGACTCGGCCGGCTACTTGCTCGTCACCCCGCGGAATACCCAGCTCCTCACGGACCCGCGCACGCGCCAGCAGGCCGAGCAGGAGGCGCCCGCCTACGAGGTGATCGAGTACGGCGCCGGCACACGGGCGATGGAGGTTGTCGCCTCCCTGGCGAGCAAGCACGGGCTGCGCCGCCTGGCCTTCGAGTCGCAGCACCTGCCCTACGTGTACTACGCGGACCTGCAGGCGGCGCTGGGGGCGGGGATCGAGCTGCAGCCCGCCGGCGATCTGGTGGACGAGCTGCGGATCGTCAAGGATCCTACGGAGCTGCGGGCGCTGCGCGCCGCGATCGACGTGCTGGACGACGCCTTCGCCCACCTGGCCCGCTTCGTCGACGTCGGGGTGACGGAGGAGCGCCTGGCCTGGGAGCTCGAAGCGTACCTGCGCACGCACGGCGCCCAGGGCGTTTCGTTCGATCCGATCACGGTGGGCGGTCCGCAGGCGGCCATCCCGCACGCGGTGCCGTCGTCGCGCCCCATCCAGGAGGGCGAGCCCATCGTCATCGACATCGGCGCGCTGCAGGACCACTACTGCTCCGACATGACGCGGACGATCTGCATCGGCCCCGTGCCCGAGCGCCTGGAGGAGATCTACGGGATCGTCCTGGAGGCGCAGCTCACCGCCGAGCGCGCGATCCGGCCCGGGATGACCGGGCGCGAAGCGGACGCTATCGCCCGCGACGCCATCGCCGCCAGGGGCTATGGCGAGGCCTTCGGCCACGGCCTGGGCCACGGCATCGGCCTCGAGGTCCACGAGCCGCCCTGGGTCTCCAAGGCCAAGGGGGATATCGTCCTGCGCCCGGGCATGGTCTTCAGCGTGGAGCCGGGGATCTACCTGCCGGGCTGGGGCGGCGTGCGGATCGAAGACCTGGTGCTCCTTCACGAGGACGGGTGCGAGGTGCTCTGCCGCTCGCCCAAACTGTGCGGGCTGAGCGAAGTGCGCGCCGCGCTCGACGCCGCCGAATCCCGTTGAGCGGGACTGGGAGCGATCTGCTGGACGAGCGCCACGCGCTTGACGAGCTGACGCCAGGCAGCCTGCGTGAGCTGCTGCGCCTGCTCGAAGCAGCGGGCGTCGAGGAGCTCGAGGTGGAGGCCGCGGGCGGGCGACTGTCGTTGCGGCGCGCGCCGGCGGCGCCCGCCCGGCTGAGCGAGGCCCCGCGCGCGCTCCCCGCCGAGCCCGTCGTGGTCGGCTCGCCGGCCGTCGGGGTGTTCCGTCGCAGCGCCGACGACGGCGCGCCGCCGCTGGCCGCGGAGGGCGACATCGTGCGGCGCGGGCAAGTGCTGGCCGTGGTCGAGGTGCTGCGCATGCCCCATCCGGTCGAGGCGCCCGTGGCGGGCAGGCTCGAGCGCTTCCTGGTAGAGAGCGGACAGCCGGCCGAGTACGGACAGCCCTTGCTCGTGCTCGTGCCCTCCGACCAGGAGGCGAGCCCGACCCACGAGCAGGGCGGCGGCACCTAGCCGTCTGGTGACTAGCTCCCGGGAGAGAGACGGTGCGGATCTACGAAGTGGGCGAGGTCATGGGGCACGCGCGGGAAGTGCTGGAGAGCGACCCGCTGCTCAGCGACCTGTGGGTTCACGGCGAGATCTCCTCGCTGTCGCAGCCCGCCTCGGGCCACGTCTACTTCGACCTGCGGGACGAAGCGAGCCAGCTCAAGTGCGTGATGTTCCGCAGCGCCGCCCGGCACCTGACGGCTCGGCTGGAGGTCGGCCAGAGCGTCGTGGCGCACGGGTCGGTGAGCCTGTACGAGGCGCGGAGCCTGTTCCAGCTTTACGTCGATCTAGTCCATCCCGAGGGTGTGGGCCTGGCCCAGCTCCAGTTCGAGCTGCTCTGCCGCCGCCTCGCCGACGAGGGGTTGTTCGCTCCCGAGCGGAAGCGGCCTCTGCCCGCCTACCCTCGTCGGATCGGCGTCGCGACGTCGCCGGGCGGCGCCGTGATCCACGACATCCTGCGGGTGCTGGAGCGGCGCTACCCGCTGGTGGAGGTCGTCGTGGCGGGGTGCGCCGTGCAGGGCGAGCAGGCGCCGCGGGAGATCGTCGCAGCTCTGCGGCGGCTGAACGAGCGCGCCGCGAGCTGCCTGCCACCCCAGGAGGCCCATACGGCGATCGACGTGATCATCCTGGCGCGAGGCGGCGGCTCGGCGGACGAGCTGGCCGCGTTCAGCGACGAGGCGGTGGCCCGCGCGATCTTCGCCTCGGCAATCCCGGTGGTGAGCGCGATCGGCCACGAGACCGATACGACGCTCGCGGACCTGGTGGCCGACCTGCGCGCGGCCACGCCGTCGGTCGCCGCCGAGCTCGTGTGCCCCGACGTTGCGGCATTGCGGGGAACGCTCGCCGAGGACAAGCGCCGGCTGGCCGCCGCCACGATGACCGCAGTGCAGAGCGAGCGCTACCGCCTCGAGGACCTCCGTCGTCGATTGATCTGGCACTCGCCGCAGAACCGCATCACGCAGCGCCGGCAGACGGTGGACGAGCTGGCACAGCGGGCCCGCTACCTGATCCAGGACGCGATCACTCGACGCAGGAGTCGGCTCGAGTCGCGGCGCGTGCAGCTCCAGGCCCTGAGTCCGGAAACGACGTTGGCGCGTGGGTACGCCCTGTGCTATGACCTGACCACAGGCGCTCTCATCACCAGCACGCGGCAAGTAGCGCCAGGCGACGTCGTGGACGTGCGGCTCCAGCGCGGATTCCTGCGTACCGAGGTCCAGAGCACCGTCGAGCTGACCCCACTGCGCGAGCCGGCCCACTCCATCGAGAGGAGCAGCGTCGATGACCGGCGATCCCCCGTCGTTTGAATCCGCGCTCGGCGAGCTGGAAGAGGCCGTAGCGATCCTGGAGCAGGGCGGGCTGACCCTGGAGGAGGCTCTAGCCCGCTTCGAGACGGGCATGCGCCTGGCTGCACAGTGCGAAGCAATCCTCAACGCCGCTGAGCTGCGCGTGACGCAATTGCTCGCGGAGGAGAACCAGGTCGAGGAGCCGCCGCCGTTCTAGTCGGCCGGCGTCCGGTAGCGCTTGCGGCGCAGGGCGGTTTTCCCCCTGCCGCCGGGCCCGCGCCGCGACTGTCTCAGGGGATTGCCGAAACCAGCGAGTAGCGAGCAACGGCCGTGGGCGAGATCCTAGCTAACCGCGTGCTGGTCGTATCCCTCATCGCCTGGCTCCTGGCCCAGACGATCAAGCTCCTGATCTACGTGTACCGTGACCGCCGCATCGATCTACGCCACCTGGTCAGCTCCGGGGGGATGCCCAGCTCGCACTCCGCGCTCGTCACGGCGCTGGCGACGGCAACGGCCCTCACCGAAGGCCCCCGCTCGGCGGTGTTCGCTGTGGCGGTGATCTTCGCGGCGGTAGTGATGTACGATGCCGCGGGCGTGCGGCAGGCCGTGAGCATCCAGGCGCGGATTCTCAATCGCATGCTGGACGAGATCTTCATGGAGCAGCGCTTCAACGAAAAGCGCCTGCGCGAGCTGATCGGGCATTCGCCGGTGGAGGTGGTCGTGGGCGGCAGTCTCGGCCTGCTGGTGGCCTGGCTGCTCACGTAGCGGGCACCAGTGTCGGCGCCAGCGCAGCTTCCGCGACCGTATCGAGGCAGAACATGAGCGCCCGGCCTCGCTGCTGGCAGTAGCCGATCAGATACCAGCACCCGCGGTAGGGCACCACGAGCTCGGGCTCCACGAGCGGCTCGGCGAGGAGCGCGGCGTTTCGGCCCGCGCCGTAGCGCAGCCGGACAGGTACCCGGCGTTCGATTGCCTCCGCCACGACGGCTAACACGTCGGTCCCGGGCCGCGCCTCGCGGTTCTCGGCGACCGGCCGGAGCGCGTGCAGGAGAAACGGGCGCAGGTGAGCGGGGAAGAGCGCCGGGAGCCTGGCGGCCAGAGCGCGAACCGCCTCAGGCGTGACCAGGCCACCGGCCGCCGCCTGGCGCAAAATCAGCCCCAACAACTGGGCGTCCGCTAGCCCGAACGGGACGGGCGCGTCGTCCTCAGCCAGGAAGCGATAACCCTGGCGCCGTACCAGCGGCAGGCCCATTTCCAGCCGAATGACGTTGAGATCGGCCTGGAGCTGGCGTTCCGAGAGCGCGAATCGATCGGCGAGGATCCGACGGCTGCAGCCGGGATGGAGGGCGATGAACTCGACAATGGCCCAGATGCGGCGGAAGCGATCCGCGACGAGCCGTTTTCGCTCCATCGCCATCTCTCCAGGCCGTGCATGCGGGCCCAATGGGGCAGCGAGGCAGCGCGACTGGTGTGGGGCCGGCGCGGACCAGACTGCGGCGGTCGCCAGCCGCCGGCACGGTGGGGAAGCGGTACGCGAGGCGGGACTCGAACCCGCGACCTCTACCTCCGCAGGGTAGCGCTCTAATCCACTGAGCTACTCGCGCTCGGACTGGGAGAGTATAGCATCGCCGCGGTCCGGCCAACAAGGCGCGGCGCGCTGCGCGGCCGGCGCGTTGGGAGCGAGCGAGCACCGTAGCCGACGGCTTCGGTCGCACGAGGTGGTCACAAGACGCGTGGCGCGAGGCGCGACCGCAGTAAGCTGCAGAGTGGAGGGACACGATGAGTGACGTGCGGAAGCCCACCGCGGCCGACGAGAGGGATTACTTTAT
>Ga0070741_10016613_pt1 | contig 12230 bp, 8 predicted proteins | sample Coa_R1_4_FD_66440 | JGI IMG/M metagenome (GOLD analysis project Ga0070741, IMG submission 66440) | Surface soil microbial communities from Centralia Pennsylvania, which are recovering from an underground coalmine fire - Coalmine... | ecosystem: Environmental > Terrestrial > Soil > Unclassified ...
CGTGCTCGAGTTGCAGCAACGCCTCCCGCACGGTGGCCTGGCTCACGCCGAGATCGCGCGCAATGACAATCTCCTTGAGAGGATCGCCGGGACGAAAGCAGCCGGTGAAGATCGCGGAACGAATCGAATCCAACACGGCGGAACGTAGGGGTGGACGTTTCAGTGGGGATAAGACAGCAGCGGGTGTCGGCGAATTCACGGTAGTGCCATTCTACCATTGACACGCGCCGGTATTCACTAGTATTATCGCTATCGATAGTTCGGGCTCAGGGAGGGAAGGATGTCCAGGCTTCAGACCGATCTCACTCCACGACCAGTCTTTCTGTGCGGCGCCGTTGCTGTACTGGCATTTGTTTTTGCCGGAATGGCGGCGGGCCAAATCGGCGGCGGCTCGATTACCGGCTCGGTAACCGATGCCAGCGGCGGCGCAATCGGCGGCGCGAAGGTCACCGCGACCAATCGGGGAACCAACGATCACCGCGAGACGACGAGTAACCCTCAAGGGTATTTCGAGTTTCCGCTGCTGCCGGCCGGCGAGTATCAACTGGCGATCGAGAAACAGGGCTTCCGCAGGTCCACCACCGAGCCGTTTGCACTGGCCTCCGGCACCCAACCCCGGTTCAACATTCAGTTGGAAGTGGGCGCCATGACGCAATCGGTGGAAGTGGTCGGAACCGCTCCTCTGGTCAACTCGACCACCGCGGATGTAGGCGTCGTCATGAATGAATCGAAGGTGGAATCGTTGCCGCTCAACGGGCGGAACTTCCAGCAGTTGATCGGGCTGCAACCAGGCGCCAACGCCAGTCCGTCGAATGGAGTTTCCGGACGCGGCGGAATCGTGTTCAACGGCTCGACGGCGCTGGGTAATAACATGCTTCTCGACGGCGTCGACATGAGCTTCGGCGAATCGAACGGCGTGGCCGGCGCGAGCCAGGTGAATTACATCGTAAACACGATCAGCCTGGATGCCATCCAGGAGTTCAAGTCCACCAGCAGTTCCTTCGGAGCGGAATACGGGCGCGCGACCGGCGGCGTCGTCAACGTGACCACCAGGACCGGAACCAACCAGTTCCATGGTGATCTGTTCGAGTTTTTCCGCAACGATAAACTCGATGCGAACGACTTCTTCTCGAATCGCTCCGGTTTAGCCAAGAGTCCGCTGCGCTGGAACCAGTACGGCGGAAACATCGGCGGTCCTATTAAGAAGGACAAGGTATTCTTCTTCTTCAACTACGAAGGCGCGCAAGTGGTACAGCAGCAGCAAATAACCGGCAACGTGCCGACGCCCGCGCTGCTGGCGCAAGTGCCGGCGGCGGTCCGCCAGACATTGGTTGGCATGTATCCGGCCACGTTCACAGCGACCTCCAACCCGAGTGTCGGCTTGTTTCGCGGAAACGCCCTGTCCACCAACGATGAGAATACGTATCTCGCCCGCGGCGATTTCTATCTCGGCGCTCATCAGCTTTCGGCGCGCTTCAATTACAATCACCAGGATTACGTGCTGCCGCTGTTGTATCCCTCGCTGCCCAGGCCATATCCTCTGCGCTTCCACAACGCCCTGCTGCACGACACCTGGACCGTCAAGCCGGCCATGGTGAACGAACTGCGGCTCGGCTTCAACCGCTCGAATCTGAATCGTTTCGAGCCCGGGCGCGAAAGGTTTCCGGCCTGGATCACTGTTTCCGACGGAACTATCAACGCGAGCTTGCCTAGTTTTATCGATTTCACGGACACGACCTACACCCTGACGGACAACCTGTCGGTCATCCACGGAAGCCACTCGATGAAGGCGGGCTTCGAGATTCGCGTCGTGCGCAGCAGCCGCGGACAGGGCGGCCAGCCGACCATGTATTACAGGACACTCCCCGACCTCATCGCCGACAATCCGTATCAATTGCAGCTTTTGTTCGGCAGCGGGCGCGCGTTGCACGACACCAATTACGGCTTCTACTTCCAGGACAACTGGCGGGTGACGCAGAGGCTCCAACTCAACCTGGGACTGCGCTACGATTACTTCCCGCCGCTCACCGGCGGATTCAACGTCGCCACGCGAGACCCGTACGGCCCCTTTATTCCGAATACCCAGACGCCGATGTTCGCGCCCGACCGGAACAATTGGGCGCCGCGTCTCGGTGTGGTTTACGATCCTACCGGCAAGCAGAAAGTGGTGATTCGCGCGGGCGCCGGAATCACGTACCTTCCGCCGCAACCATACTTCTTCTTCAACATGGCATTCATCGATCCGCGCCTGGCGCTCACCGCTATCGTGACGCCGCAGGACCTGGGCGGAATTTCGGTGAAGTATCCATTTCCGCAATCCGTCACCGACGCCATTATCGCCAACCCGTCTCTGCTGCCTTCGAATCTGATCCTGTCCCGCCTGGTTGCGGACTACAACGCACGCGACACCTACGCCGAACAGTGGAATTTCAGCGTGCAGACATCGCTGACACCTAGCGCGGCGCTGCAGGTCTCCTACGTCGGCAATCACACTTTGAAGATCCCCGAACCGGTGCCCCTGAACCTGACGGACGCAACTCTGGGACGGCGTCCGGTCGCGGGACTCGGCGAAGTGGATTGGGTCGAGAACGCCGGCAACACGATGTATCACTCTTTGCAGGTCTCCTTCGATCAGCGCCTGTGGCACGGCCTTGCTTACGACGTGTACTATACGTTCGGCAAGTCTCTCGGCTATCTCGCGCCGGATAACACGCAGAGCCCGCAGACGAACAATGCCATCCAGGATCCTAACAATCTGCGCGGGTCCGTTGGCCCGATACAGGCTGATATCCGGCACCAGTTCACGTTCATTCACTCCTACCAGCTTCCAACCCCGAAGTTCGCGCGCTCGGGAATCGGCCGCGCCTTCGTCGGCGGCTGGAACCTGCAGGGCATCATGAACTGGCGCTCGGGCATTCCCGTAAATGTCCTATCCGGCCTGGACCTGGTGGGCAACGGGCATCCCGGCGGCGACCGTCCGGACCTGGTCGGCGGAGTAGATCCTTACAAGCGCAACAGCAGCGCCCTGACGTGGCTGAACCCGGCGGCGTTTGACAACAACGCGCCGCGGCTGCAGAAGCGCTTCGGCAACCTCGGATTCGATGCGCTCTATGGGCCATCGGGCTTCAGCTACGATGCGGCCATCCACAAGACCTTCAACATTACCGAGCGGCACCGCATTACGTTCCGCTGCGAGGCGTTCAATGTGCTGAACCACAAGATTCTCGGGAACCCGAGCAGCACCCTGACCGCGCCGAACTTCGGCCAGATTCTGACGTTGGCCAACAGTCCGCGCGCTTTTCAACTGGCGTTAAAGTATCAATTCTGAACATGAACGGGTCCCAGCTATCCAAGGCTCTGCGCAGCGGTCAACGTGTTTACGGTACGTTGATCGTCTCCACCTCGCCGCACTGGCCGGCGTTCGTAAAGTCGACCGGCGTCGATCTGGTTTTCATCGATACCGAGCACATCGCCATCGAGCGCACCCTGCTCGCCTGGATGTGCCAGACGTATCGAGCGCTCGGCGTGGCGCCCATCGTGCGCATTCCGGAGCCCGATCCGTATAGGGCCTGCATGGCGCTCGACGGCGGGGCGAGCGGCATCATCGCGCCGTATGTGGAGACGCCGGAGCAGGTGCGGAAACTGTACGGCGCGGTCAAACTGCGCCCGGTGAAAGGAGCCGTGCTGGAAGCGAGGATCTGCGGATCGGCGGCTCTGCCCGGCGAGACGGGCGCGTATGTGGACGAACGCAATGCGGGCAATGTCCTGATCATCAACATCGAGAGCACGCCCGCCCTGGCTAACCTGGATGCGATCCTCGAAGTACCCGGCATCGATGCGGTGCTGGTCGGCCCGCACGACCTTTCGTGCAGCCTGGGCGTCCCGGAGCAGTATACGGATGCGCTCTTTCTGGAGAACATCCGGTACATCATCGACACGGCGCGCAAGCACGGTGTGGGCGTCGGCATCCACTTCTGGAACAACTGGCAGCAGGAAGTGGAGTGGGGCAAGCTGGGTGCGAACCTGATCATGCATTCGGGCGACATCACGCTTTTCTCCCAGAAACTCCGCGAAGACCTGAGGAGATTCCGCGAGGCCTTCGGTGACGAGGAGCGTGCGGACACCGGCAGCCGGGAGGCCGTGGTTTGATCCGCAGCGCCGTGCTCGGCGTAGCGGCCGTTAGTCTGGCCGCCGCGGCCGGCGGCACTCTGCTTCGCGAAGACTTCGAATCGCCTTCCATTGCACGCAAGCCAAAGTGGTCCGTTGTTTACGATGCAAAGAATCCGTCGCGGCGGATCCAGAATCCAGCCATCATCGAAGGCAGGGAGGGCGTCCTGATCGCAGCCTGGTCGAACAAGGGAACACGCGGGGACAACGACCCTTCGGACATCATTATGTCCAGCACGTCCGCGGATGGCGGGATTACCTGGAGCACGCCGGTCGAAGCGTGTCCGCCGAGTTCCATTAACGCGACCTTCATCCGCGCCCGCAACGGCGACCCGGTGCTGTTCTTCAACAAGAACCACTCGACGATTCAGGACGACACCGCCATCGCGTTTCGCCGTTCCACGGACAACGGCAAAACCTGGAGCGCGACCACGGACGTCGACATCGGCGCGCGTGTGGCGATCATCGTCCATAACAGTCTCGTCCTGCCGAACGGCGAGTGGCTGATCTCGTTTCAGTACGATCGCTCCGGTCAGGGCGAGCCCTTCGACCTGTCCAAAATCGATTTCGTCGCCGCCGTCGCGATTTCGGCGGATGAAGGCAAAACGTGGCACCGATACGGAGCGATTGAAATTCCCAATCTCGAGCGGACACCGAATCGGACCAGCTTCGCCGTCGAGCCGGCCGTCTATCCGGCCGGTCCCCACAGTCTCGGGATGATCCTGCGCACACGTAACGGACTCTTGTACCAGGCTGCGTCCGCGGATAACGGTCGCACCTGGTCGAAAGCCGCGCCCATGCCGTTCAGTAACGACAACTGCAAGCCGGCCGCGCTGACTCTGCCCAACGGTCACGTGGTGATGTTCTGGAACAACATGCGGCTGATCGGCGGACCCTTGCGATTTCCGCTGATGGCGTCGCTCTCGACCGACCGCGGCCAGACATGGCCTTACACGGTCACGTTGGAGGACGACAACGTCCAGCTCGATTACCCGACAGCCATCAATTTCAATGGCGCTATCAAGATGGTCTATGGGTACAACGTGCAGCAGATCCGGCAGGTGAACTTCCACGAGCAGGATCTCGAGAAACGCTGGACTCCGATCGGGCTCGCAGACGCGTGGTCAGTCCGCGCCGGAGTACTGAGCTTCGATGGCGCGCACGTGGAGAACGCCGTGGAGTGGCTGCGCTGGTCCAAGATGGTCGCCTTCCTTGCGCATAAGCCTGCAACTTTCACACTGGAAGCGGACGTGCGATTCGATGGGCGCGATTTCGGCGCGGGCGCGCTTGGCGTGTTTCCGGCGTACCAGGACGAAGTCAACTGGACGGGCTGGATCTGGCAGCCCCAAAGCGGCAAGGTGGGCTTTGAACATCAGGTTCACGCCGGCACACCGGTTCGGCCGAGCTACTCGCGGAACATCACGGAGACGTTCTTCGAGACCGTCGCGCCGCAGCCGGGTAAGTGGTACAGGCTGCGCATCGCCGCTGCCCCCGGCCGGATGGAGTGGATGCTTTCCGAACGCGATACCGGGGCGAAGATCTTCTCCGCGCGCAACGAGATTTCCTGGGAAGGCCGGTTCATCGCTCTGGGCGGCCGCGATGTTCGCGCTTCGTTCGACAACGTTGTGCTGAGGTGAAGCATCCATGTTACGTAGATCGTTCCTTTCGCTGATCCCCTCTTGCGTGACCGCGTTCGGCGCGGGCTCCGCTCCCATTCGTTACGGCTACGTATTTAAAGCCACGCCGCAGCATCCGCGCAACGACACCGCCAACGTCCTGGAGTTGCGTGACGGATCGCTGATTGTGGTTTGGCACAAGTACTACGCTAACGAACTGAAGACGAGCGATTTCGGCATGGCGCGGATTCACAGCCGCATCTCGCGCGACGGCGGAATCACCTGGACCGACGACCGCATGATCGTGGATTGCGACCCGGGCGACCTGAACGTCCAGGCTCCGGGCCTGTGCCGCACGCGTAAGGGCGACATCCTGCTGAACTGTCTGCGCGCGCACGCACGCGACAGCACCTCGATGTTCGTCTACTGTTCGACGGATGAAGGACGCACGTTCAAAGAACTCTCGCGCGTCTGGCAGCACTCCACGGGGCAATGGCTCCAGGGCGGCGCGTCCGGGGTCGCGCGCCTGGAATCCGGCCGCCTCGTGATGCCTTTTCACTTCGGCAACGGCGACCAGGGCAAGGAACACTGCCGCGCGAGTTGCTTCCTCAGCGACGATGACGGCGTCACCTGGATTCGCGCGCATAACGAGATCGACCTGCCCATGCGGGGCGCCATGGAGGGCTCCGTGGCGGAGCATCCGGACGGCTTTCTGGCTCTGTCGCTGCGGACGCAACTCGGCGCAGTATATCTCTCCATCTCGCGCGATCAGGGCGAGACGTGGTCGCCCGCCCAGACGACCGGGCTCAAGGCGCCGGAGTCCTGCACCTGCCTGCGCCGCATTCCCGGGACGCGAAACCTCGTGCTTTTCTGGAACGACAGCATCTACCTGCCGTCGTTCGACCATTTCGGCAAGCGCACGCCGCTGACGGCAGCCGTATCATCGGATGGCGGGGCATCCTGGCGGCGGATCGGAAATATCGAAACGGACGACGCGTGGTTCACGAACATCAACTGCACCTTTGTCTCGAACGGAAGCGCCGTCCTGACCTACTTCCGGGGTCCTTCGACGCTGCCCAAGGACCTGATCGATTTGAAATCCGCGGTTATCGAGCGAAGCTGGTTCGGGTAGCCCCTCGGCAAACACCGGGGAACAATGGATACTTCCGTCTGCCCAAAGTGTTCGCCGAGGGCCGCCAGGTCAAGCTCATTGTGGATTTCCGGTCAGCCGTGCAAATCCGGTCTGGCGCACACGGCCGCCAATCCGAGCGACGGTGTCTCCCTTGTGCAGAGATTCGGCGAGTTCATCGAATACAACATCCAACGCCGCCAGGAATGCGTCGACGTGAGCGCTTTCGTGCGCCAGGGTCGGATAGAAACACGACCCGGCCAGAAATCCGTGTGCCAGCATCCTCACGGTGAACAGCGTCATCAACGCCTGCCCCGCCGGATGCTCGAATGCCAGATAATTCAGGGCCGTGTGCCCCGTGATCCGCAACGGCAGGTCGCGCCGTTGTGCCGCGGCGAGACACCCCTGGCGAAAACGCTCGCCGATCCTGGCGACGTGCGCCGGGACGTTGACGCGCCTCATTACGTCAAGCGTGGCCAGGGCGGCTGCCGGTCCGCACCCCTCCGTCCAGTAGGTGCTCGAAATAAAAGTCGCTTCGGCCGCCTGCATCACCGACGCGCTGCCGATAATGGCGGCGATGGGATGGCCGCTTCCCAACGCCTTCGCAAAAACCGCGACGTCCGGCTCGATCCCGTATCGCAGGTGTGCGCCGCCGCGATGTAGCCGGAACCCCGCCGTCACTTCGTCGAAGATCAGCCTGGCGCCGCAATCGTCGCACAGTTGCCGCACTTCCGGTAAAAATTCGGAAAGCGGTTCCACATCGCGCGTCGGCTCCATCACGATCGCCGCAATCTCCGCGCGATGACGGTCCACCAGCGCCCGCAGGCTCTCCCCATCGTTGTATCGAAACGGCAGGGCTGTCCCGCGCAGTCCGCGCGGCACCCCCAGCGGCGCCAGTCCGGGCAGCAGATGCCCGTCCAACGCCTGGTCATCCGCGAGATTCGCCGCCAGGTACCAGTCCGACCAGCCATGGTATCCGCAGAACAGCACGACGTCGCGCCGCGTCGAGGCACGCGCGATCCGCACTGCCACCGCGAGCGCTTCCCCCCCGCTGCGCGCATACCGGACCCGCCCGGCCCATGGATGCAATTCGACGAGCGCCCTCGCCAGTTCCACTTCCTCCGGATTATTCAAGGTGCACATCGATCCTGCCCGGATCCGCCGCACCACCGCGGCCGTGACCTCCGGATGCGCGTAACCCAGCAGGCACGAGCCCACGCCATTGTGCAGGAAATCGTAGAAGTGCCGGCCGTCCGCGTCGATTACCTCGCAGCCGCGGGCCTCCTGATAATAAGCGGGCCACTGGCCCGGAGCCTGCAACTCCGGTCTCTTGCTGAGCAACTGTGTCCCGCCGGGAATCAGCCTGACAGCTTCGGCGTAAAGCTCTGCTCCGCTCTCGCGCGTCACGACGCGCCGGCCGTTCAACCCCTCGGCATCTTCCATGAACTCCTCTATCGTCCTGATTAGTGCATCAACCAGCCGCCGTCCACGTTGAGAGTCTGTCCGGTCATGCCGTCGCTCAGCCCACACGACAGGAAGACACATACCCGAGCGATGTCGATCGGCAGAATTCTCCGCTGCAGGGATTGTTGCGCTACCATCGCGGTCACCTGTTCGGGCGTCACGAAATTCTTCTCGCTTTCGGTCTCGATGGCGCCGGGCGTAATGCAGTTGACGTGGACATTGTGCTCGCCCAATTCCCGCGCCAGCGAACGGGTGAAGCCGATCACTCCTCCCTTCGCCGCCACATAGTGGACGAGTCTCGGTGCTCCGCGAAGAAAAGTCACCGAAGAGATGTTCACAATCTTGCCGCTCCCCTGCGCAATCATCCGCGGCACTACAGCCTTGGTGCAGTGAAAGACTCCCTTCAGATTGATGTCCTGCATCTCGTCCCACTGCTCTTCCGTCATCGAGACGAAATCCTGGCGTGGATAGATCCCGGCGTTGTTGATCAGAATATCGATCCGCCCGTGACGTCCAATCGCCTCGTCCACTACTTTCTGGATTTGCGCGGGAGAGCGCACGTCCACTCCCGTCTGGCGGTCGAGATTGAATACGTGCCCCCCCTCTTCCCCAAACAACCTGCAAATCTCGGCTCCAATACCAGCAGCCCCTCCTGTTACAAGCGCAACCTTATCTTTGAGCAGCATCCGGATTATTCTACTATCTGAACCTCCTTCCCCGTTTCGCCGCTCTCGAGAACCGCGTGATAAATCTCCACGTCGTGCAGTTCTTCGGTAAGCGTGACGGCCGTGTATGCCGCCTTTCCCTGCACCGCATCCAGGAAATGACGCATTTCGCGGAGATAGCAGGATTCATAGGTGAAGTCGCTGGTCATCGGCGCCGGAGGCTGGCCGGACGCGACCCGCTGCTTCGCCAGAATGCGCCGCATTTCACGGCTCGCCTCCACGGCGGACTGCCAATCGCCCGCCTGGTCGAAGCCGGCCATCTCGTTCGCCTTCTTCTCCACCCGGTACACGCGCAGCGACGTCTGGCTCTCGTGCCATTCGATCGTGCCCGACTCGCCGGCAATCCGGATATGCCGTCCCGTCGTGCCGTGCTCGATGATGTCGTTGTGAAAGAAACCGCGCGCGCCGCTAGCGAACTTCACCAGCACGTCGTGCAGGTCGGGGCCGACCACTTCGAGTTCGCTGACCTTGCTCAGGCGAGCCTGTACGCTTTCCACCTTGCCCATCCACCACTGGATAGCCAGGAATTCGTGCGCAATCATGTCCGTTCCGGCGCCCCCCATTCGGATATCGCCGGCATAGAAGTCCTTGTAGTGCTCGTACGTGTGCCAGCCGGCGACGTGCTGGCCCAGGCTGTGCTCCAGATAAAGCGGTTTGCCGATTGCGCCGGAACACACCAGATCGCGAATGAGCCGTACCGGCGGATACATGCGAAACGAGTGGCTCGCGGCCAGCACCTTCCCATAAGCGGCCGCGCCCCGCGCGATGCCGCGCATCGTCTCCAGGTTCAGCACGAAAGGAACCTCGGCGAACACGTGCGCTCCGGCATCCATAGCCCGCCGGACAGGCTCTTCGTGGAAGGCCGGCGGAGTGGAAACGGTGACCACTTCCGGCTTCTGCGCGAAGGCCTGGTCCAGATCGGTATAGGCCGGCACGCCAAACGCAACGGCCACCTGCTTCGCGCGTTCGGGCGATTTCTCGCACAGAATGATGTCTCCCGGTGCAAGGTGGGTCAGGTCGCGCAGCCTGCGCCGGCCCATCGATCCGGCGCCGATACTAAGAATCTTCATTTTCCCTCCTGAGCTGCCGCCAGCACCAGTCCCTTGATCTGGGCAGGCACGGGCGGCGCGGTCAACCAACTGGCCAGCCAACCGGCACTGACAGTGACAGCCGTGCCGATCAGCGCGTGATAGTAGAAACTGACTGAGGTCAGGGAAGCCACGGCGGCGACCGCCGCCGCACCCGCGGCCGCTCCCGCCAGCGTACCGCCGGACGTAGCCCGGCGAGTGAGCATTCCCAGCAGAAAAATCCCCAGCATCGGACCGGCCACCAGGCTGTTCACTTTCGCATACGCCAGCACCAGCGCACCCAGCCGGCCCATGAACAGAGCCATCAGCGTTGCCAGCACGCCCCATGCGACGGTAGCCGCGCGGCCGAACCGGACATATTGTTCCGGCGCCGCGGCGGGCTGAAAAAGCCGCTGGTAAAAGTCGGCCGTCGCGGCCGTCGAAAGCGAGTTGATGCCCGCGGACATCACAGCCATGGATGCCGCGAAAATGGCGGCAACCACCAGTGCCGCGATGGCCCCCGGCAGATGCTGCACGGCAAAATACGGCAGGATAGCGTCCGGATTCGGCAGGCTCTTGAGCTCCTCCGGATGCTGTTGGTAGAACGCGAACAGCACGATGCCCAGCCCGCAAAGCAGAAACAGCAGCGGCACCGTCAGCACCGCATTCGCAATTATGGATTGCGTGGCATCGCGGCGGGATTTCGTGGTGAACAGACGCTGCAGCAGCGCCTGATCCGTGCTCAGGCCGGAGAGGCTGAGTATCGCGCCGCCCAGCAGGCACGGCCAGAATGCTAACTCCTCCGTGGGATTCAATGTGGGATCCCAGATTTTGAGCCGGCCTGCATCGCGCGCCAGCGTGGTTACGGCTGGAATGCCGCCATCGATCTGGTGCAAGGCAGCCCAGAACATAAGCCCGATTCCGCTGCAGATGGTAACGAATTGGATGACATCCGTCCAGATGACGGCCTTTACACCGCCGAACGACGTATAGACGGTTGTGATCGCACCGATCAGCAGAACGCACTGCGCCACAGGCAGTCCTGTAACCAGGTTCAGTGCGAGGGAAGGCCCATAAAGTGCAACCGCGACGTGCACCAGGCGCAGAAACTGAAACAGCGCGCTGGCCAGCAGCCGCACCGCTACATTGAACCGGCGTTCCAGGTACTCGTAAGCCGTATAGAGTTGCAGCCCGGAGTAGAAAGGAACGAAGATCCAGATCATGGGGCCCGCGGCCAGCAGCGTGCCGTAATACGTCCACGTGAGTTGCAGGTCATAGCGGAATGCCCAACCCGGAACCCCCATCAGCGTGATCGCACTCAGATCGGCCGCCACGATGGAGATGCCTACCGGAAGCCACGACATGCTCCGGCCGCCCAGAAAATAATCGCGCGCAGTGGCCTTCCGTCGATAAAAGGACGCGCCAAGCCCGGCGACCAGCAGCAGGTACGCCCCCAGCACGGCGTATTCGGAAACCGAAAATCTCCTCACGAACGCCCTGGCGCCAGACCGCGGGTCTGCTGTTGGAACGCGCCGATCATCTCGGTGATAGCGCGACGGGCTCCAGCGACATCGTCCGCGCGCAACAGTTCCAGCACACGAAAATGTTGCGCCACGCTCTCCAGACGATCTTCGAGCGAAAGGCTAGGCACAACCACGCGAGTTTCGAAAGCAAAAAGCGGAACGACGATGCGGGATACGGTCTCCAGCAGGAATTCGTTGCCGGCGCGCTTCCAGAGTTCGAGATGAAACTGGAGATCCGCGCTCATATACGCGACATCATTATCGCCGGCCTCGCGGCATCGCACCAGGTACGCCTCGAGCGCTTCCAGATCCTCGGGCGATTTCTTCCGGCCTACCAGTTCGACCGCAAAACCTTCCAACTCGGCGCGCAACGCATAGATCTGCTCGATCTGGGCCGGCGTAAGACTGGTAACTTTGGCCCCGACCCCCGGGACCCGCACTACCAGACCTTCCCGCTCGAGTTCGTGTAGCGCTTCCCGAACCGATGATTGGGCTACCCCGATCTGCGCCGCTATCCTGGTTTCCACCAACCGTTCCCC
>Ga0070741_10016614_pt1 | contig 12228 bp, 13 predicted proteins | sample Coa_R1_4_FD_66440 | JGI IMG/M metagenome (GOLD analysis project Ga0070741, IMG submission 66440) | Surface soil microbial communities from Centralia Pennsylvania, which are recovering from an underground coalmine fire - Coalmine... | ecosystem: Environmental > Terrestrial > Soil > Unclassified ...
TGGTTATGAGAGCTATCGACATGCAGCAGCCGCGTACGCTCAGGCAGTGCAACTCGATCCGAAGTTTGCTCTCGCCTGGGCGAGGCTCGCGGTGCTCCGTAGCTTTCTTTTCTTTAACACCATCGAGCGAAACGTAAATACACCCGCTGCCGTGCAGGAAGCGGCAGATCGGGCGATGACCCTGGCGCCAGAAGCAGGTGAATCATGGATCGCCAAAGGCGCGTACCACTACCGGGTGTTACGCGACTTCGAGGGCGCGTTGGCGGCCTACCAGGAAGCGCAACGACGATTGCCAAACAACACCTTTGTTTTGCAGAACCTCGCTTACGTGCTGCGGCGCGTCGGCCGCTGGCAGGATGCCGAACCCGTTTATAAAAAGGCGCTGGAGCTCGATCCGCGAGACGTGTCGCTCCTGAGCTCTTTTGGCGGTGAGTTCTACATGTATTTGAGACGCTTCGATAACGCGCTCGCCAGCGTTGACCGTGCCCTGCAGATTTCCCCCGATTCGGAAACAGCACATGCAATCAAGGCCGGGATTTTGCAGAACGAAGGCCGGCTGCCTGAAGCGGCTCAGGAGCTGGCGCGCGTCCCTGAGAACTCAACAGAGGATTTTGTCGTCGGTAGCCGGATCAACCAGGCGATGTATGAACGCGACTTCGATCGCGCTATTCGGATAATTGAGCAAAAGGTAAATTCGATTCCAGCAGGACAACCGTTCGACTCTATTACGGAGATCGCGCTGGTTCAGCTGGGGTTTTGTCAGGAGTGGAGCGGCCGTCATGCGGACGCGCAGCAAAGTTTCACGCGCGCTATTCAATCGATCAAGCCCACGCCGGATACCGTAGTCGCGCCTGAGGCAAACGGTCTCCCGGAATTTCTTGCGCTCGCGTATGCCGGCCTTGGAGAAAAACAAAAAGCTCTCGAGCAAGCGGAGCAGGCTGTGAAAGACTACGAGACCGACGCGGTCAACAAGCCGGTCGCGATGGCGACACGCGCTCAAATCCAGGCCCTTTTCGGCGATCACGACGCCGCGATTGCTGCTTTGCCGGAGCTTCTGGAGTTGCCAGCCGGATTAACCGTCGCCAATCTCAAGCTCGATCCGTTTTGGGACCCACTGCGCAAAGATCCCCGGTTCCAAAAGCTTTGCAAAGAGTGACCTCGCCTTGGTTCTACGTTCTACTTGATTAACTGTTTAACGCTTTAACGCTTCGACGATTCTCGTGACGACAACCAGTGAGTTGCAAGGGCGCTTCTTGCGGGTCGTCACGCTTTCCGATAAGATCACGATACACAACGCATTCCTCGATCGGAGGTTCCGGCCATGAAACTGAACTATTTTCCAGACACCGATTCGCTTTACATCGATCTCTCTCAGAGACCGAGCGTGGAGAGCCAGGAAGTATCGGAAGGGGTAGTTCTGGATTACGACGCCGAAGGCAACCTGGTCGGGATCGATATCGACCATGCCAGCAGCAAGCTGGATCTGCGCGAGCTCATCACAAACCATATTCCTCTCGAAGCAAAGGCGTAGGATTTCTTCGCTCTCTTTCCGCTTCTACGACCCGCTTAGTTTCCCCGCCGTGGCGGGCGAACGGAGCCGCGGGGACGCGAGCGAAATGGATGGGCAAGCCGCAGGGCCGACAGAGCGGGAGCGAGAGAGTCAACGCCTTCGGAGTTTAACGATTCAATGAATCACGCATCTACAGCTCACAATGTTCGACCGATTGACGGCAGCGTGGCTAATCCCTCGCCGCGTACGCGTTTGAGATTGCTTTCGGAAGGCAAATTGATTTTCCTCGGACTGTGAATCCCCGCGCACCCGATGCAGAAGAGATTTCGATTGTTCTTCTCGGATCTCTAAATCCTGGAATTTTCCATCCGGAATGGTTTCGACGACAGGAGATCTTGTCTTCGCAAGATGCCGACGCAGCAGAGATTAAGATCGTTTCACCTGAAGTAACTGAAGTCTTGTTTTTAGACATGAAGCTGGATGTATTTCCAAACCGCCTTGTCTTGGAAACACTTGATGCCTCTCGCGCTGAGAAGCTTCAAGATATCGTGCTTAATGTCCTCGCTAAACTCCCCCACACGCCGATTACCGCATGTGGATTGAACAATACAATTCAGTTCGACCTTGCTGATGAAGGGTACTGGCACAAAATTGGCCATACTTTGGCGCCGAAGGAGTTGATTTGGAACAGCGTGTTAGAAAATCCGGGTATGGCTTTGCTCAGCGTCAAAGGCGCTCTTCCTGGAAATTTCCCTGGAGAGGTAAACATCAATGTTGCTCCGTCGCGTAAATTTCTTCACGGACTCTTGATCACATCTAATTTTCATTACGCAGTTCCACGTGACGATAAGGGTACGCCGCGGTCAGTTGAAGTTCCGCGATATGTGCAGCAAATGTCGAAGGCAGCGCTTGCAAAAGCTCGTGAGGTCGCCGAACAAATATTTGAAAAGATTAAGAATTAGCCCTTATGATTGCTGCCGATACGCCCACCGCACCGATTACAGAGCCTAGGTCCTCGTTCTCCGATCGGCCCGTCACTGTGCAATCCACACCAGATTTTAAGTTTTTGTCAGCGGCTGGCGAAGTGACTTTCATCGAACTGAAGACGACGCAAACCAGCACGTCGATTCGTCGGCAACCTCTTCGGGTCCCGCGTTTATTAACATTCCAAGAGTGGAGCCGACTTGGCTTCATCCTGCTTCAAAAATGGGACGGTGTTGTCCTCGAAGTCGATGATGAGAGTTTTACCGCGAAGCTGATCGATAGCGACGAAAGACTTCCAGATCACGACGCAACGTTTCTGCGGGCGGAGCTTCCCAATGAAGAGCAAGGATTAATTGAACCAGGTGCCCCGTTCGTTTGGACTTTGGGTTATCGGAAAATCGGAAGTACACGCGAACGTGCGAGCGTTCTTTATTTCCGACGTCTTCCGCCGTGGGACGAGCGCGAAATAGTCGCGGCCGAGCCGAGAGCTGAAGAGTTGCGCGAATGCATTGAGTGGAAGTGAGCTAACTGAAAGGCCTCAAGCCGATGAGGTCGAAGTATCAGTATTTGGACCTGGCTACGGAGAATGTGCTGTACTGCACCTCACAAATAATCAATGGGTAGTCATCGACTCCTGTCTCGACGCAGGTTCAGCTCGGCCGACAGCATTGAATTATCTCACTTCGTTGGCTGTCGATCTTGCGACTGATGTACGGCTGATTTTGGCGACGCACTACCACGACGATCATATCGCTGGTATTGGGGAGTTATTGGAACAATGCACAGCGGCGCGATTCGCCTGCTCGATGGGACTGAATAGCGCCGACTGGACGAAGCTCACGGAAATATATCGTGGGTATCTGGTGACCGGAGGATCAGGGGTCGATGAGATTCGCCGAGTGATGCGCGAACTTAAGAGGCGTGCAGAGAGACGAGAGGTTGTGGCTCCGATATTTTGCATCTCTGGCCGCACCCTCGGAGAACCATTCCTAAGAGCGCCCGCCGAGCTTGCGTGCCTATCCCCGTCTGATGGAGCAGTAGCAGCGATGCATACTCGAATTCGAGAGAAATTACTACCGCGCGCACGACGGCGGCGTCTCGCTGTGCCTAGCCTTGAGAGTAACGATGGTTCTGTTGTGTTGGCTATTCGAGTCGGTTCTGCTTCTGCCTTGCTAGGGGCGGATCTCCAAGAGAGAAATCGGACCGGATTGGGATGGCAAGCGGTGCTTGATAGCCACGTCGCTGGTGCTGCGCATTATGATGGCCTCAAAGTTCCACACCATGGATCGTCAACAGGGTATCATGCGGATGTTTGGAATAGATTGATCGGATCAAACGGGTGGGCAGTCGTAACGCCGTACAATCGCCAAAAGCAACCGATCCCGACAAAAACAGATTGCGAGCGAATACGACGAATGACGGAGCAATCATTTATCACATCACCGCCGGGCTCGTCGAGGTTCAGGCATCCTAATGCAGCGGTCCAGAAAACCGCGGAAGAGGCGACTGTTAAAATTGGCCCCGAACAGCCGAGATATGGACATGTTCGACTGAGGAAATCATCAAATACTGCAGATAGCTGGCGCATTGATTGTTTCGGCCACGCAACCCTTCTCGCTCGATTGCGAATCGCGACCTAGAAACAGTGACACTAATGACTCAGCCGGATCGCTTCTGCACGTGTGGCGCAGTCGTAACGCCGGCGAAAATCCACGGCGCTATCATTAGAATTTTGTCTCACTTCTCAAGATTTTGTTTCGGGCAAAAGAGCGAATGTTCGCGCAACAAATTACCTACCAAGCGCGGGATACTAGAGCGATCACAGAAGTAGCGACCCCGATGCCGAATAAAACAAGCTGCCACCAAAACAGTCGCCATGACGTCCGGCCAAGCGCCTTGGTCTCGAGGCGGTCAGCAGAAGGACCGGATCCGTTTTCAGCCCGTTTGCGTGCGATCTGTGCCGTCGCGCGGAAGTCCCGCAAGCGGTTAATGCTGCAAATCAAAGCCATTGCGATTGAGCCCGTGAGTGATAACAAGGCAACTACGCCGATTATAAGAACGCAATAACATGGCCGCGGCGGCACTAAGAATTTGTCTGAAACAAAGGCTAGCAGGCCGGTTGAGAGACCGAGAACAAGGTTAGACGTGACAGTGAAGTGCTTTCTCGTCGCTGATTGCCATCTAACAAAGCTTTTATTGGCGACGATGTCCATAGAAGGGGGTTACCTGCACAATGTCTTAGCGTAGGAGGCCGCTGAGACTCCAACCAAAACCCACGGCGCCGATCGACAGAATTTTGTCTGACTTCTCAAGATTATGTTTCGCACATAGTAATCGAACATTTGCAGCGGTCAGACTGCTGCCGCCTTTGGAAAACGGAATGGCGGGATCGATTCTCCTTCGCTCGGAGCTACGGCGGAACAGGAATGCAGATTCCATCGGTTAACTTAAAACCTCACATCCTCCGGCGACCAAAAAGTTAAATGTCTCATCGAGTTCGCGCATAAACTCAGGAACGCAGATGATCATTCCTTCGCGTCCGCGCGTGAGTAACACACGATACGCGTTACGGCGAAGTCGCAATGGATCATGTACTCCAGATGATTTTTGATACTTTTTGGCGGCGGAATGGTCCCATTCGCCATGGTTGAGCACGAAATCGGTGCCCCAAATCAAAAGTGTGTGATCGAGCTCCAATCCCTGTGCTTCGAATTCGCTTATAGGCTGGGTCAATCGCCGACAGGATTCCGGTGACGATTCAGGATCCGCATACCACGGACCAATCCAGCCGAAACGCCGCCTCGGACCTACATCGATCACGTCGCTGATTCGTTTGTCACGGCTGGAATGAAGTAATCCGAATCGCGCATCGGGCAGATCAGAATATTTCTGCCAAAGGAATTCCTTCGCCCGTCTTAGATTTCTTGTGATACGGAGTTGATAACCTTGACTTAAGAGTTCTCGCGCGATTGGAACCAACTGAGCTGGATCAGGGTGTTCATCGACAACGCCTTCCGCCCATTCGCTCAATCCGGCCGCGAAATGGAATCGAACTGAACGGCCAAGGTGAAGATCATCGGTGCCGACGTAATTCACACCTTTCGTTTCAAAGACCGTGCGAAATCGTTTGGGACCGGTTACCTCCCATTCGCTTTTGCTGTTTGCAACCGCGTCCACCCAAAGAGGCATGCCGCCTTCTTCACCGGCGTGAATCTCTTGCCCTGTTCCGATGAGGCCGATCACAACACACCAACCCGGTACACGCTCCGCAAAACTTACGAAGGCTTCGGGTTCTGACGCCGCTTCGGGGTCGTCATGTTTCGCGCGAACTCTTTCCGCGTCCCATGCACGCTGGGCTTCATCGAAAATCAAAACATGATGTGGTGGAGGGCCCGCACGTTTCTTTGAATACTTCGCAACAAAATGTTTCACGTCACGCACAAATACTCTTCCATCGCCACCAGCGCCTTTCAGTTCATACTGGAGAACCTCAACGAGGGGACCATTGCCAGAAAGAAACACTGCAGGCGCGGCTGGCTTTTCTCCTGATGCCATCGGTTCCGCGAGGTCGTCGAGAAATTGGTCATGAGCGATTTGCAATCCCACGTACGTTTTGCCCGCTCCGGGTACTCCGCTAACAAGCAGGAGTTTCCGTTTACGTCGTGTATGTGTGTCGTGAATCTCATCAACAACTCGCTGGAGGCATTTTCCCGTTATTTCATCGATGCGTTTGATTCTGGGAAGTGCGTGCTGCGAAAAATACTGACGAACCGCCTGCACTAGTGATGGCGACGGTTGGCACGCATCCTCCGACAGAAATTTTTCGAGCGGCAAAGGTTCGGCAACGTTCGGCTGGTCGAATCGCTGCATGATGTCGGCGAGTCGTTCGATCCGTGTAGTCGTTAGAAATTCTCGTTCCACATCGCTCTCACCGTAGCCGTAGTTCACGAGCACGGTGTGCACGCGCACACCCTCTTCGCCGCAGTAGCGGTGAAACCAGAAGAGGCGCCGAGCGTAATCGGCAGCTTGCTCCCGATATTCCGGCTGCCAATTTCCATCGCCCTTCATTTCGACAATTAATACAGCACCGGACAAAAGGAGAACGGCGTCTACACGCTTTGATCCGTCCGGCATCCGATATTCCAGGATCGCGCAGTATCGTTGTGCAGTAGGGCCCTCATCGAGGACGACTCCGCATTCGCGCTGCAGCGGTGGGATGTACGACATCCATGCGCGAATTTGTTCTGGCGTTGAATCCGGAACGAAGTTAGTCAGTGCGCTGACGATTTCCTCTAACGTCGCCGCCCGGAAAATCGGAAACTCGTTCGACCATCCGCACATATTTGATGTGCTGATATCATCGCCGTCCGACGTGAATTGCATGTTTCCTTAAGCTCGTGCAGGGCCTTTGAATACTTCTTCGTGATGCCACTTCACGAAAGCGGCATCGGGTATCCACGCCGGATCCTGAGGTTGGCGAATTGGTTTGCGATGCAAATCGATCAGCAACTGACGCGCGTAATCACCGCCATTGACTTCACGCGACACAAGTATGTTCGGCGGGCCATCTCCGAGTGAAAGTGTAAAGGCTCCGAGATCGAACAGCTTATGATGCAGCGAATTCAGCGCGATACCGTTTGTTTCCACGGACGGTCCGCCGGCGCTGTGCCATTTAATGTGCGCGGCCTCCAATCCGACTTCTATATTTCCAACGCGGAGGTCCCAACCCGTTACTGCACATCGGTACTCGTAAGCCCGAATTATTCGCGGACGAAACTCCGCTTCGCGTACGAGTCGTTGTTCGGTCGCGACGTCCTGTAGCGCGTTGTCGAGTTCCAGGCCGACAGCCGCGCAAATGTCGGCGTGCAAAGTCGAAGGGAAATGCGCCGTTAACAGTTCGCGTACAAGCCGTGGAATGTACGCACGTTGCTTTTGAAGTGTCGCCGCAATTTCTGGAACAAAGTTTCCTCGCGCAGTGTTGTCGACCAATGTGGTTGCTGCCGGAGGATCTACTGTTTCGGCAACTCGAGCACCCGACGCATCTTCAACTTTCCAGACACCATCGTTCTGAAGGCGCCAAAAAGGATCAAGAACGTTAATCGAACGTGATGGGGGCCCGAACTCGAACAACAACCCTTCCAGCTTATCCTGCGCTTCTTCGAATAGAAGCGAGTGGAAATTTCTGCGCTGATAACGACTGAGCATCAGCAAAATGAGCAGCGGTTTATGTGGTGCTCGACGGTCGCCAAGTGGTGCTTGACGCAAACTCGAAAATCGAGCGGAGAGCTCGGCAAATGTGAGCAATTCGTAGCTCATCACGGGGATGTTGAACAAAAAACTCAGACGTCATCAACGCCATTCAGGGCGTGACGCTGCGGGTTACGATTATGTTATCTATCTCCACGAGCGCGACGTTTTACCAAGGTCAGCACAAAAATAGAAATAATAATTTTCTTGATACGCGCGGGAGGGATTGGCACGAAGGTCGCAACCGAAACCAGCAATGTTCGACAAACAGCGACGAGGTCGTTTGCCTCATGTCCGACGAAGGGCCGGCGAATCCCTCTCGGAAGAACGCGAAAGACGCGTCTACGACAACCTGCCGGTGGTTGTTTTCTTACCCTTTACGTTTTGGTGCGTTTTTCTCGTCGCGAGTCTTCAACAGTCGAATCCAAGTCTTCGCCGGCCGGCTCTTTGGCTCAGCATCGCAATCATATTCACTATCCTCTCTGGCATCTGGTTCACACGACTGTTCCATCTCGCGCGACGGTTTAATCGAGGCGAGCGCGGTGAGTTACACGTTGCCGATGTCTTGGACGAACTCCGGAGCGAAGGTTATAGACCGATTCACGATATTGTTGGCGACGGGTTTAACGTTGACCATGTCCTCGTTGGACCAGGCGGCGTCTTCGCCATCGAGACAAAATATCGTAGCGGCAAAGGTCAGATCACTTTTCGCAATACCGAAGGCGTATTTGTTGGCAACCGACTCGAGGAGAAAGATTGCCTCAAACAGGCGGTTATGAACGCTGCGGCAATAACGGAGTTGATCCACAAGTCCTGCGGAAAACGCGAATGGGTCAACGCGATCGTCGTGTTTGTCGGCAGTTGGAAGGTGAAAGACGACTGGCGCGACACAACTGTGCGCGTCCTAACGCCAGATCGGATAAAACGCTACATTCATAACCAACACCCTCGGCTCCTACGGAAAGATATCGAGCTGATTGCGTCGCATCTAGAGCGTTCGGCGCGGGCATAACCCGATCTCTTGCGGAAGCCATCTACGTTTCGGTCATTCAGCGTCAATTCGGATTTCCTGCGCCTCTTATGATCATCCTGCCGATTTGCTCTGGAATTCTGCAGTTGTTGATGTGCAACAACCATGGGCTCTGTTCGTTTCCGATAACCAGTCGCGCGAACGCCGGATTTTCCTGTTCGTATCTGACCACCACGAAGCCGCGCTCCACCAGCTTCTCACCGAGGTGGTACGGGTTAACTTTCGGTTTCAGGTAAATGCCGCCACCGGGTCCGGGCCCAAGCAGGATGCTGGAACCGTCCGCGAAATGAAATTTGTACAGCCATTTCTCGTACTCCGATTGGTGTTGCTCCAGGTGCTCTCGCGCTCTGAGAGTCTCGGCCCTGATGAGAATGGAACCGTTATGCAGATAAAGAGTGAAATCCGGCGCGATGCGATGCGCCGCTTCGGTATTCTGATTGATCATTTTGCCTCCTTTGTTGGCCACATCGTTTTGCAGACGCTTCTGCACCACCGCGGCTCGCGAATTGGATCACGAACTCGGTTGGTGGCGCGCCAACCACTGGCGCGCTCTCTTGATGCTTGCGGGAAATTTCAACAACCCGGTGCGCGACGTCAACTCCGCACGTTCCACATTGCAAAAGTCGCAATCGTTCAGCGGCGAAGAATGGTTCTGATTCTTCAGCTGCTGCATTCATGCATCGTAAGGATCTCCGCAGGCGAAGCGCCTGCCCTACAATTCAATGTTTAGGAATCATAGATCGTAACCTGCTTCGTCCCGCGGTCGCGGAACTACTCGGAAAGAATTCGCGAGCGAGAGGGGCTTACGATTTCGACACGGCCTCTTGTTATTCGATGAATCGGATTGTCATCGGGTACCGATAAAACTTTCCGTCGCTGGCCTGGATTGAGGCGACGATGACGAATACCGCGTTCAGCACCCAAAGGGCCGCCAGAAAAACGAAGCCGATCAAGACCAGGCAAAAGACCGCGGCGATCACGTTGTAGATGAGCATCGAGATTTGGAAGTTGAGCGATTCTTTGCCATGCGCGTCGATCTCCGGCGCGTCGTCGCGTTTGGCCAGCCAGACAATGAACGGTCCGATCAGGTGCCCGGGAAAATGAAAGAAAACACCGAGCAACGCGCTGGCGTGACACAAAATGTTCCAGGTCCGGATATTCGATGAACTGACGGCGGCGGCCGCAGGACCACCGGCTGGGAGCGGCGGCGGGAGTGGGCTGGTCGTTTCCATGGCTATATTTAATTGTTTAATCTTTGGATGCAGATGCCAGTGTGTTTGGATTCAGAATTCGGACAGCTTGTCCATCGATTTGAAACTCGGTTCGCTGCCCACGCCTGTGCTCCTTTACATCGATCACTCGCACTGCCCGTGCTCGCGCCCAATAGGCACCTGCACGGAGCCGAGCTCGAGCACAGCAGCGTGAGAAGAAGGCAAGTTACGGAATAGGGCAGCCGACATCTGCCTGAGGCGGACCACTACAGAAGACCTGTAAATTCATGCATCATAAGCGGCTTATCATGGATTGAACTTACGACAACGCTTCCGCGTCCAACCCTCAGGTTTTACGGGGAACGCAGCAGGTCACTGTCGTCCCGCGAGTTTTCATCGACTCGATCTTAAGGACGGCACCAATGGCATGCGCCCGATACTCCATGGTCAGCGTGCCGAATCCGCGCCCACCACGACCGCGCCGGCGTTTCGCGTAACCATCGTCGCTCACCGTAAGAACAATCGCTCCCTTAACGCGTTCCAGAGAAATCTTGATTTCGCTGGCTTTAGCGTGCTTCAACGAGTTCGTTACTGCTTCCTGCGCGATGCGGTAGAGGTTAATCGCAACGTCATGATCCATTCGCAGGAAGCGAGGGCTCTGACAGTGGCAGCTCACTTCGCCACTCATGCGGGAGCAAAGTTCCCGCAGGGCGGAGGGCAACCCCGACGCGCCGATGCTCATCGGATGTAGTCCGCGTGCCAAGTCCCGTGCCATTTGGGCGTTCGCACTCACTGTCTCTGCTGCTTCAGCCAGAGAAGCGGCTGCCGCCTTACTTTGCCTCGCAATCGCGTGGGCTCGGGACTTCAGGAGAAGGGCCGTGGCCGTTAGCTCCTGGCAAAGCGTGTCATGCAGATCGTGGCTGATACGCGCCCGTTCCTGCTCTGTGATGAGGAGAATCTGTTTCTCCAGCATCTGCCGCTGCTCCATCGCCTGGCGCAGCTTCGCATTCGTCCGCTCCAGATCGCGCGTCCGCTCCTGCACCCGATGGTCCAGCTCGTCGTGCGCGCGCCGGAGTTGCTCTTCCGCCTCGTGCTGCTGGGTCGCGTCGCGAGCTATCTTTGCGAAACCGCGCAGTGCACCTGTTTTCTCGTCATTGAGTCGTCTCATCATGCCATCGACCCAGATGCGCGTGCCATCCTTGCGGATGTGCCAGCGGCGATCGCTTGCGGAGCCGTTGCGTAGTGCTGTCTCGATCTCCTTTTCCTCCGCCTCGTTTTTTCGATCTTCAGGCGTGAACACAATTTCCCCGGATTGACCCACGGCTTCGCCAGCACTCCAACCGAATACGCGCTCCGCACCTGCGCTCCAATAAACGATCTCGTTGCTCGGATTCATCATGAAAATGGCGTAATCCCGCGCCCCGTCGACCATCAATCGATAGCGTTCATCGCTTTCCTTCCAAGCCGCTTCCGCTTGTTTCAAATCCTGGATATCCGTGGCGGATCCAACCCACGCAACGATGCGATTCTTGTCGCGCAACGGCACAGTTCGCCCGATAAACCAGTGATATTCTCCGGCGGCGTTACGCAGCCGGTATTCGCACTCAAAGACTTCGCCAGTCTTGAGTGCGCGCTGCCATCGCGTCTTTACAACGGGTGTGTCGTCGGCATGAATAAGTGCCTGCCAATTCGATGCGGCCGATCGTTCGGATTCCAGCCCTGTATACTCGTACCAGCGGCGATTAAAGTAGTTCGCGTTTCCATCACCATCATTTGTCCAGATTATTTGCGGAATCGCATCGAGCAGGCGGCGCACGGGTCCTTCAGTTTTGCGCAATGCCTCGTGCAGTGTTTCCAATCCAGCCGCGGAGATTTGCGCCACTTTGAGGGTTGTGGCCAGCTGCTGTCGCGTGTCGTCGCGCATTCGGTCTCTTCAAACTCGGAGCAACAGACCAACCCAGCCATCAGGCGGCTATTATCTCCGTAAGTAATGATCGTAACTGGCAGACTGCGCGCGCGGTTCGACGTGTCGGTAACTCATGCTCGGCGTGGAGATCTTCCACGGGCATGTGCGGCGGCTGAGGCCGGTAATTGAAACTCAGTGGCTACCCTCGGTTCTTCGCTGCTACCCTTGTCACTTTGGGATTTTTCGCAGGCGACATCCGTCTTCGGTGGACCGCTACAGCAAATTGCACCCGAGCTCACACTGCAAACATCAATGCGCTATAACGGCTGCGGTGTTTAAG
>Ga0070741_10016615_pt1 | contig 12228 bp, 9 predicted proteins | sample Coa_R1_4_FD_66440 | JGI IMG/M metagenome (GOLD analysis project Ga0070741, IMG submission 66440) | Surface soil microbial communities from Centralia Pennsylvania, which are recovering from an underground coalmine fire - Coalmine... | ecosystem: Environmental > Terrestrial > Soil > Unclassified ...
AGTCTTTCTGACGAGGCTGAACCTCAAGGAGCACAACGTCGACCTCGACTTCTACATGCAGTTTAGGAAATTCATTCTCGGTCGTCAACCGGGAACAACTCTACTATACAAGGAGAAGAAGGTGAAACACCGTTCCATGTTCCTCTATTTGGCAGGCGCAATCATTCTCAGCATCGTACTGAGCGCATGTGGTGGGGCGCCAACGCCCACAGCCGCGCCTGCGCCAACCAACGCGCCGGCACCAACGAACGCACCGGCTGCGACGAACGCGCCCACTTCTGCTGCCGCTCCCGTCACGTTGACGTACCTTGTGGATGACAGCCAAAACAGTCAGGATACGACCAAAGCGCTCGTCGCAGCGTACGAAGCGCTGCATCCAAACGTGACGATCAACATCGAGAATCGTCCGCAAGGCGGCGATGGCGACAATGTCGTCAAGACACGTCTCGCAACGGGCGATATGGATGACCTCTTCTTTTACAATTCCGGTTCGCTGTTGCAAGCTCTGAAACCCTCCGAAACGCTGGTTGACCTCTCGCAAGAGCCGTTTATGGCGAACGTCGTGGATTCATTCAAGCCCACCGTGTCGCAGAATGGACAAATCTTTGGTGTACCGACAGGCACGGCGCTTGGCGGCGGCATTCTCTACAACAAAAAGGTCTATCAGCAGCTCGGACTGAGTGTTCCCAAGACGTGGGCTGAGTTCGAGGCGAACAACGAGAAAATCAAGGCAGCTGGTATCATTCCGGTCGTTGCGACGTACGGTCCCAACAGCACGTGGACATCCCAACTGTTCGTGCTTGCCGATTACTATAATGTTCAGCAGGCGCTCCCAAACTTTGCACAGGACTATACGGCGAACAAAATCAAATTCGCCAACACGCCGATAGCGATGGAGGGCTTTAACTACCTGCAGGAGGGCTTTCAGAAGGGCTGGTATCAAAAGGACTTTGCGACCACGACCTTTGAACAAGGGCTAAAACTGCTCGCGGATGGCAAAGCGGCACACTATCCGATGCTCTCGTTCGCCCTCTCCACGATTGCTGCCAACTCACCCGATAAAGTGAATGACATCGGCTTTTTTGCGCAGCCCGGCACGGATGCCAGCAAGAACGGCGCGACGATTTGGATGCCCGCCGGAACGTATATTCCCAAAACCAGCAAGCACATTGCCGAAGCCAAAGATTTTCTGGCGTTCATCGCCTCCCCCGCGGGTGTGGACGCCATCAATGCCAAAGTCCCGCCGCAAGGTCCGTACTTGATCAAGGGCACCAAGCTCCCCGATAACGTTCTACCTGCCGTCAAGGACATTGCCGCGTACATTGATTCCGGCAATTCGGCGCCCGCGCTCGAGTTCCTTTCCCCCGTCAAAGGACCCAATCTGGAACAAATTTGCATCGCCGTCGGTTCGGGGCAGATGACGCCCGCCGAAGGCGCGGCGAACTATGACCAGGATGTGGAAAAGCAGGCAAAACAGCTCGGTCTGCCCGGCTGGTAATCTTTGGATTTTGACATTCTCCTCCAACGCTGAGAGCTGGCGGTCATCCGTCAGCTCTCAGCAGCCGGAGGACAGCGGGAGACCGCAAATGCCATGATAAACACGAGCAGACCGCGCGCCGTTCTGCGCACATATCCAAACTGGTTCTATCTTCCGGCGGCAATCGTGTTCGGCATCTTTTTTGTCGTGCCGACGGCGCTTGCTTTTTACTTTAGTCTGACGCGTTGGACATTGTTCGATGCAACGTTCATTGGACTCGACAATTACAAAGATTTTGTCGGCGACCCTCAGCTCATGTCCGGGCTTCGCAACACCATCATTTACGCGGTGATGACGAGCGGACTCAAAGTAGTAATCTCTTTGCCGCTGGCAATGCTGCTCACCTCGAACATTCGGCTCAAGGCGCTTTTTCGAGGCATCATCTTTTTTCCCGTGCTCGTCAGCACGGTCGCCGTAGGGATTACGTTTGCCACACTCATGCAGCCGTCGGGAGGACTTATCAATACGGCGCTTGGAGCGATTGGTCTTCCACAGCCGTACTGGTTGGGCGACCCAAACCTTGCGCTCTTTTCGGTGGCGCTGGTGGATGTGTGGAAGGGCATCGGCATCGCGATGGTCATTTTCATCGCGGGCATTCTGTCCATTCCACAAGATTACTTTGAAGCCGCGCGTTTGGAAGGCGGAACATGGGTCAAGTTTCGTTACGTCATTCTTCCGCTGAGCCGCAACGCAACGTTCACCGTTATCTTGTTGTCGTTTATCGGTGGGCTGCGCACCTTTGACCTGATTTGGACGATGACCCACGGCGGTCCTGGCTTTGCGTCGGACGTACTCACTTCTGTCATTTACAAAGAGTATCAAGCAGGGTTCTATGGCTTGTCCACCGCCGGCAATGTCGTCCTTTTTATCCTCGTCACCATCATCGTGTATCCGCTCATGCGGTTCTTTAATCGGCTGGAGCTGGAGCTATGAGCAACAAGTCCATCGCAGGCGAACGCGTCGGCGCGAAGGTCGCGCGTGAATCGTCGGCGCCCATGATGAAACGTCTTGGAAAATTTGTTGCGCGTGCGTGGGTTGACGCGTTGGCGTTGGTCGTCATCGGCATTGTGTTTGTGGTGCCGTTCATTTTTATCTTTTTGACCGCTGCCAAGACGCGTCAAGAGGCGGCGCTGTTCGAATTCAGCTTGCCGACCAAGTTTCAACTCTTGGAAAACATCCGCGATGTCATCACGTACGGGGATAACCGCATGTTGCTCGCACTGTGGAACAGCGCGCTGCTGACGGTAGGTTCCGTGACGCTCATCGTTTTGCTTTCGGCAATGGTTGCCTTTGTGATGCAGCGCCGCGCGGATCGGCTTGCCGGCGGCGCGAGTTCCATCATGCTCGCCGGTCTCATCATTCCGCCGGCGGTTGTGCCGACGATTTTTGTTTTGCAGTGGATTGGTCTTTACAAAACGCTGCTCGGTCTGATTATGGTCGAAGTCGCGTTCACGCTGCCCTTTGCGACGCTGGTCTTGCGCGCGTTCATGGCGACGATTCCGCGAGAGATTGACGAGTCCGCCATTCTGGACGGCGCCTCTCCGCTACGTGTGTTCGTCTCGATTATTCTGCCGCTGCTGCAGCCGGCGATTGTGACGGTGATCGTCGTCTCGGCAGTGGGCATCTATAACGATTTTACTGGACCGCTCTATTTTTTGCCCGGCGCACAGAATGTCACGGCGCAGCTGACGTTGTTCAGTTTTATCAGTCAATTCAGTTCGCAGTGGAATCTTCTTTTCGCGGATGTCGTCGTGATAACGATTTTGCCTCTGGTCATGTTCCTGTTTTTCCAGCGGCAAATTGTTTCGGGATTGACCGCCGGCGCAATCAAGGGCTGAGCTCGCATTTTCACAGAAACTTGGGAATCGAATGACTACAATCACTATCGCACGAGTTCGGATTGAGCATCAGTACGAGGCATTCGGAATTGACGCGGAACGCCCGCGTGTGTCGTGGATGGTCGAGACCGACTGTCAAGGATGGCGGCAGGCGGGTTATGAAATTGAGGTGTACGACGCGGATGGCAATTTGCGTGACGCAACGGGGCGAGTGGATTCCGATGAATCAGTGCTCGTCGCATGGCGCTTGGCGCCGCTCGCGTCGCGCGAACGCGTGACGCTGCGCGTGCGCGTTTGGGGCACCGATGGGCAGGTGTCCGCTTGGAGTGAAGCGGTTCCAATTGAGACGGGATTGCTGCGAGCGGAGGATTGGACGGCGCGTTTCATCACCCCGGATTGGGAGCAAGACCTCAGCAAGCCGCAGCCGGTCCCTTTGCTGCGCCGCGAGTTTGATGTGCGCGCGCAAGTGAAAAAGGCGCGCTTGTACATTACTGCGCTCGGTGTGTACGAAGCGCAGCTGAACGGTGTGGTGATCGGCGACCATGTGATGGACCCCGGTTGGACAAGCTATCATCATCGTCTGCGATACCAAACGTTCGACGTAACGCCTCTTTTGCGCGAAGGGCGCAACGCGCTGGGCGCGATGCTGGGCGACGGCTGGTTTCGCGGACGCTTGGGCTTTGGCGGCGGGCGACGCAACATTTACGGCGACTGTGTAGCGCTGCTCGCGCAATTAGAAATCACCTACGCGGACGGCGCAACCGAAAAAATTATTACCGATGAAAATTGGCGCGCGGCAACGGGTCCAATTCTTGCCAGTGATATTTACGATGGCGAAATGTACGACGCGCGACGGGAACGCGATGGCTGGTCCAATGCCAATTATCGCGATGACGATTGGAAACCGGTCCGCGTGATGGAATGGGATTTCAAAACGCTTGTTGCGCCCATCGGTCCACCCGTGCGCCGCACTCAAATTGTCGCCCCCGTCTCCATTCTCCGGTCTCCCTCCGGATGCACGCTCGTTGATTTTGGACAAAATCTTGTCGGCAGATTGCGCGTGTCAGTTCAGGGTCCAGCCGGACATACCATCACGCTGCGTCACGCCGAAGTGTTGGAACATGGTGAATTGGGTACGCGACCGTTACGCACCGCGCAAGCGACGGACCGCTACACCCTGCGCGGCAAAGGCATCGAGACGTGGGAACCGCGTTTTACCTTTCACGGCTTTCGTTATGCCGAAATCGAAAATTATCCCGGCGAGCTGCGCATGGACGACATCCGCGCGGTCGTCTGCCACTCCGACATGGAGCGCACCGGCTGGTTCGAATGCTCGGACCCGCTCATCAACCGTCTCCATGAAAATGTTGTTTGGAGTATGCGCGGAAATTTTTTTGACATCCCGACCGATTGCCCACAGCGCGACGAACGTTTGGGCTGGACCGGCGACATTCAGGTCTTTGCGCCAACGGCAGCGTTTTTGTATGACAGCTGCGGCTTGCTCGCGTCTTGGCTGCGCGATCTAGCCGCCGAGCAGCAGGATGCGGAGGGCGTTGTGCCTGTTGTCGTGCCCAATGTCCTCAACGGTGCGCCCTTTATGGCAGCAGCGTGGGGCGATGCGGCGGTCATTGTGCCTTGGGTGCTCTACCAACGCTTTGGCGATGTGAGTATTCTGTCGGCTCAATTTTCCAGTATGCGCGCTTGGGTGGACCGCATTGCCGAAATTGCGGGCAAGGAACGGCTTTGGAAGGACGGTTTCCAATTCGGCGATTGGCTTGACCCGGCGGCGCCGCCGGAGCGACCGGGCGACGCGCGCACCGACCACAGTCTGGTGGCGACGACTTATTTTGCGCGTTCTGCAGAATTGGTGGGACGCGCGGCGGGCGCGCTCGGCTTGGCGGAAGAAGAGGCGTACTATCTGAATCTTGCAGAGGAAATCCGTCAGGCGTTTGCGAACGAGTACGTCACACCGGCGGGGCGATTGGTCAGCGACGCGCAGACGGCTTATGCGTTGGCGATAGAGTTCGGGTTGCTCTCCGACGCCGCGCAGCGCCAACATGCGGCGGAACGTCTTGTCGCATTAGTCCGCGCGAATGGTTTTCGCATTGGTACCGGCTTTGTGGGCACTCCGCTGATTTGCGATGCGTTGTGCGACACCGGCAACGATGCCGCCGCGTATCGCCTTTTGCTTCAGCGCGAGTGCCCGTCATGGCTCTATCCGGTGACAATGGGCGCGACCACAATTTGGGAACGTTGGGACAGTTTGCTGCCCGATGGCTCGGTCAATCCGGGCGAGATGACCTCGTTCAATCATTACGCGCTCGGCGCGGTGGCAGACTGGCTGCATCGGACAGTGGGCGGTCTCGCTCCCGCCGGGTTAGGCTATCGGCGCATCACGATACAACCGCGACCGGGCGGAGGGTTGACCCGTGCTTTAGCGCGTCATCTCACGCCGTATGGCATTGCCGAGTGCGCGTGGCAAATTCAAGATGGCAGCATTGAGGTCAAGGTAATTATTCCGCCGAACACAACCGCCGAGATAAGACTGCCCGGCAAGGAATCAGAACCGATAAAAGTCGGGTCGGGCGCGTACCATTGGTCGTATGCATATCACAGTCCCAATGCTGACACGGCATAGCGACGCGTGTCGGTTCGGCGCGGCGCGTGCAATGTAACGCGCCGCGCCTTGTTTTTTGCCAAGACATTTGGCACGCGAGCTTCTCGCGCACACAGCCTGCCGCTTTTCCATTCAGGCGATTTTCTGTTCCATCTCTTCTTCCCAAGATTTTTTCCCCTCCGATTCGGGCAAGTCCCCATGTGTTCCCACCTCCGCGCGTGGTAAAAAGAATACGCGGATGGGCATACATCCGAATTGAGGCAAGAGTTTATCCAATGCGGGCGGAGGCGAAATGATTGGGAATCTCCTCATTCTCTTGATTCTTGTCGGAATCGTCGTGCTGTTTGCATGGCTGATATGGCGCGCGTGGAAATCGAAACGCGCGCTTTTGAAATGGGGCGGCGTTGTCTTGGCGGGACTGCTCACACTTTTGTTCGCGCTTGTGACGTTCGTTCTCGCTAAAGGGCTTTACGATATTTACCGACCGTACCCGGTCGCGGCAGTGAATGTTTCGATTGCGGGAACGCCGGAACAAATCGCGCGGGGCGAACATCTCGCCACCGTGTTGTGCGCATCCTGCCATTCGCAAAATGGACAACCGCCGTTGACGGGCGGGAATAACTTGAGCGACGATTCGGGCTTGCCGCTCGGCGATTTGTACGCGCCGAACATCACACCAGCGGGAAAAATCAAAGACCTTTCCGACAACGATCTCTATCGCATCTTGCGAACGGGCGTCGAACCGAGCGGACGCTTGACGTTCATGGCAGGTGTGACGGCGCGTTATATGAGCGACGAGGACGCGCAAGCGGTCGTCGCGTATTTGCGAAATTCACCCCCGGTCGAAAAGCAAACGCCCCCGATTTCATTTTCGCCGTTGCTCGCTCTGCTCGGAGGCGTGGGCTTGTTGGGCATCAACGTTCCCGATCCGCTGCAACCTGTTACGTCACCGCCAAAAGCCGTGACGAAAGAGTACGGCGAATACGTGGTGCGTTTTCTGGATTGTGGCGGGTGTCATGGTCCAACTTTGTCAGGCGATGCCAAGCCGCCTGCGCCGCCCGGCGCGTCGAATCTCACGGTCATCGTGCCGCAGTGGTCAAAGGACGATTTCTTTCAAGCCATGCGCACGGGTGTGGATTCGACGGGACATCAAATTCAACCGCCGATGCCGTGGAAGCAAGTCGGCAAGTTGGACGATGTGGAACTCGAAGCGCTGTACGAGTATTTGCACGGATTGAAGCCGATTGTGGCGAAAAAATAATAGGAGTAGTCTATGATTAAACAGGGTGACAGAATCACCAACGCCCGCACAGGTCAGGTGATGGTTTTCCTAAAAACCGGCGCGGAAACAAACGGCGAGATTCTCCAAATAGAATGTTTCAGTCCACCCACAGCGGCCAAAGAACCCGAACATATTCATCCGCTTCAAGAAAGCAAGTTCGAGATACTCTCTGGTGCCTGTAACTTTTCGATTGCCGGGAAGGAAACAATTGTCCGAGCAGGACAGTCGGTCACGATTCCAGCCAACATCCCACACTTTTTCTGGAATTCAGGTGATTCCATAGCCCACTATATTCAGGAGTTCCGACCAGCCTTGGGCATCGACGGGTTCTTTGAAACGTTCTTTGCTTTGTCCAGAGATGGGAAGTTGAACGACAAAGGCATTCCCAATCTTCTTCACGGCTCTATCATCATGCTGAAATACAAAAATGAGATCCGTGTGACGAAACCGCCGTGGCTATTGCAATACCTGACTTATATCGTCCTTGCTCCCATCGGCAGGTTCCTGGGGTATCGTGCTGATTATCAGTCCACACAAGGAGTCGTCAAGTGACAATACCTGAAGTTTTCCGTTACGCTGGTTGGTCGGCTTACCTGAGTGCGGCAGCTACGATTGTCGGTTTTGTGACTTTGATCGTGTTCTTTTCAGTTGGTGAGCCTTTCGGAACTATCAATGACATCAGCAGCATCATCCTCGCATTGTCGCTGTTACCACTTGCGTTGGCACTGTATCTGCTTCAACGCCCTTGCGCTGCTCTTTTGAGCCTCATCGCCTTGATCATCGGAATCTGCGCCATGTTAGCCGCAAGTATTCTCCAGATTCTGCTCGTGCTTAGAGTAGTCAAGTTGGAGTTGACACTCGTCGCTGTTCCAGCGGCTTTTGGTGTCGTTGGGGTGTGGTTACTCTTGAACAGCTCTCTTGCACTCGCTAGTGGGACATTACCAAGCGGTTTAGCTTGGGTGGGTATGGTGGCTGGGGTGGGTTATATACTGGTGATCCTTGGTTTTATCTTGGGCGGACAGCAACATCCCTTAACGGCTGTGGGTGGTTTGGCTGCTGTAATTGGCTATCCTATCTGGGCCATTTGGATTGGTGGACTTTTATTATCAGGCAGATTGATTGCGTAATACGCCACGCAATTTCAAAGCCATGCTCGGCTATCCAGCGTTTTTCAAACACAAGGCGCGGGCTAACCCTACGTTGCAGCCGACTCGCGTTCCGCTTTGCTTCACGCGAGCGGCTGAACGCGATCGATAGGCATCCTTGGATTGCACGCGGCCATCACGGTGACCCTCTGGCGTCCGTCGCCCGCGCTGGTGTCCGCCGCCAAAGCATCGGCTGAGCATTGATCTTGGGTTGGATTGAAAAGAGGCAAGCATACCTAATGGGCAACTTGGCATGGCGAGCGTTTTTTGCACCGAACATCGTTGGGGACGGCAAAAAACGCCTTCATATTATCAATGACATTCGTGCAAGAGTTGCGCACTGGGTAAGCATCTACAGCCGATTGATTACCGAGGCAAGCCGCGCTATACTTGACCCAATGCAGCAGGTTTCTGCAAGTCCACTCCCCATCAGGGATGCGGCGCCCGTTGCGCAACTGCACGGGCGCTGGCGTTTGATTGCGCGCGCAGCGTGGTACATAGTCGCCGCGTTGGCTTGCGCTTGGCTCATCGCATCTATTCCCGCGTACCTGTTCTCGCTTGGCATTGTCACCCCCGGCGAGCGTGAGGGGGTGGACCTGCTGGGCTCGCTCGCGCTTTTTTCTCCATCACCCACGTTCGAGTTTTGGATGGACCTGTCTGTGATGGTCACCTCGCTTGGCGCGTCGGTACTCTCGCTTGCACTGGCAGTCTTGCTCTTTCGCCGCAAACCCAATGACGTGATGGCATGGCTGGTCTCCTTCACGCTCTTGCTTTATGGCGTGATCATGACAGGTCCCGCCGAGTTCGTCTTGGGTTATGTGGCAAACGCGTTCGCGCTTGCGCTCGCCGCGCAGGGCTTGATGTGGATTCCGTTCATGCTGCTGTTCTTTGTCTTTCCTACTGGCGCATTCGTGCCGCGCTGGACGCGTTGGCTGGCGCTGTTGTTGCTGCCTTTTGCCATCGTGCTGACCTATTTTTCGTTAGCGCCGACCGCGCTCATGACGACTGTTTTTTTCGCGTTTATGTTGACCTACACGGCGGTCTCACTCTGTGCGCCCGCCGCGCTAATCTATCGCTACGCGCGCACATCGGACCGGATACAGCGCCTGCAGATCAAATGGGTTGGCTTTGGAATCGCGCTGCTGGTCTTTGCCGGAACGGTCTTGCCAACCGTTGTCTTGTGGCTTGTGCGTCAATATGCGCCTGCGCGGGTCGAAGCTGGGCTCGGCTTGATTGTGGTGATCTTTTTGGGACGCATCGCGTGGTGGGCGGGGCTGTTTGCGTTGCCATTGTGTTTCACCATTGCGATTCTGCGCTATCGCCTTTTTGACATTAACCTCATTCTGAATCGGACATTAGTGTACGGTTCGCTCACTTTCGCTGTCGTCGGCATTTTCATTCTCGTCAGTGCGGCGCTCGGCGCGCTCTTTCAGGTTGTGGGAGGTGGGAGCAATCTACTCGTCTCACTCCTCGCCACGGCAGCGATTGCGATACTGTTCCAACCCTTGCGCGAACGCTTGCAGCGCGGCGTCAATCGTCTGACGTACGGCGAACGCGATGATCCGTACGTGGTACTGACGCGTCTTGGCGCGCAGCTCGAAAGCGCGATGGAGCCATCCTCCGCCTTGACGCAGACAGTCGAGACAGTGGCAAGCGCGCTCAAACTGCCCTATGTGGCGATTGCGCTGAAACGTGATGATGCTATGCAAACCGCTGCCGCGCATGGCACCGCGCCAAAAGTGGTGAGCGGCTTTCCGCTTGTTCATGCGGGTGAACCGATTGGAGAACTGGTCGCCGCGCCGCGCACGCCGAATGAAGGGTTCACGCCCGCCGATGAGCGGCTGCTGCGCGACCTTGCGCGTCAAATCAGTATCGCCGCGCGCACGGTGGCGTTGACGAGCGATCTGGAACAAGCGCGTTTACGCATTGTGACCGAACGCGGCGAGGCGCGGCGACAGTTGGGAAGTGATTTGCACGACGGCGTGGGACATCAACTCGTCGCCTTGACGCGACAAATCGAACGCGCCAAGTCCACGAATTCTTCTACCGAGATTTCGAGTGAATTTCTTGCGGACATCCAACAACGCCTCGTTGCGATAACCACCCAAGTGCGGAGTCTCGCGCATCAACTGTATCCGCCCGAATTGGAAGTGCTTGGCTTGAGCGGCGCATTGCGCGAACGCGTGCATACGTATCCGACATTCCGAATTTCGATTGACGCGCCCGAAACGTTTCCGCGATTGCCCGCTGAGATTGAAACGGCGGCGTACTATATCGCGCTGGAAGCATTAACCAACGTGGACAAGCACGCGCACGCGAACGTATGCTCCATTCGCTTGAGATTATCTATTGCAGACGCAGCATCACCGCTGCAACGATTGGAGATGGATATTGTGGATGATGGAAGAGGAATGACGGCAAGCGAGACGCACGGACTGGGACTGCTTTCGATGCGCGCGCGCGCGGCGGAGGTCGGAGGGAGCTGCGACATTGCGCCGAATCCCGGCGGCGGGACAGCTGTGCGCGTGCGCATTCCATGCGTGCTAAAGGCAGCGTAAAAGTTTATGGACGGAATTCGCATTCTCATCGCGGATGATCAAGCCATCACCCGCAGCGGATTGCAAACATTGTTGGCGGCGCAAGAAAACATGCAAGTCGTCGGCGAAGCGCGCAATGGCGAAGAGGTCATCGCGCTTGCGGAATCGCTGCAGCCGGATGTGATCTTGATGGATGTGCGAATGCCGGGCATCAATGGGATTGAAGCCACGCGCCGCATCCATCGTTCCAGCCCCCACATCGGCATTTTGGTCCTCACGGTGTTTGAAGATGACACATTGGTGTTCCCCGCGATTCGCGCCGGCGCGCGCGGCTATTTGCTCAAAGATACGGAACAGGACGAACTCGTGCGCGCGATTCAGACCGTCACAAACGGCGGCGCCATCTTTAGCCCGGGCATCGCGCAAAAAGTGCTGGGCTATCTGAATGCGCCGCCGCCCAATGTCTCGCGCGATCTCTTTGACGAACTCACATCACGCGAACGCGAAATTTTGGAACTCATCGCGCAAGGCAAAACGAATGCCGAAATTGCGACGACGTTGAATCTGAGCGCCAAGACCGTGAGCAATTACATCTCGAACGTCCTCCTCAAGCTGCATGCCACCGACCGCGCCAAGTTGATGTTGATGGCGCTAGAAGCGGGGATGGGGCAAGCGGACAAGATGTGAAATCTCAATTCTGCTTCTCCAATCCATTATTCAGTTGTGCCGCCAGCGCCTCCGCCTCTGTCACCGGCATCTGACACGCGAAATGTTCGCACACATACACGGTGGCTTGTCCGTTCAACGCATCACGATTTTCCAACAGCGGAATGGCGGAATCCGCATCCGCGCGGTTTCCACGCCACCACCTGATTCGGACGATATTCTCCATACACCACATCGAGCAACGCTTGCGCGTCATCGCCAACAATTACAATCTCTTTCGGCGGTGTCAACACGAAATCCAACGCGCACAGCCACCACGCCAACCCCGTCGGCGCTTGCGCGAGTGCGGGCTGCCATGGCGCGAGTGCCGTTTCCACCGCGTCCGCGTAACGCGCGTCGTTCAACTTGCGTTCGACCTCCGACTCATCCAGATTGCGCATTGCCGCGAGAACATCATTATCACGCGCGCGATGCAAAATGTTTTTGCCTTCAAAATTTCCGTTCGCGGTCACGCCGTACGCGTCCATGAACAATTGCGCGTCGTTGGACTCCTGTTTTGTTTTGGAAACGATGAGCAATCCCGACGCGCTGCCGCCCAACGCGCTG
>Ga0070741_10016616_pt1 | contig 12228 bp, 15 predicted proteins | sample Coa_R1_4_FD_66440 | JGI IMG/M metagenome (GOLD analysis project Ga0070741, IMG submission 66440) | Surface soil microbial communities from Centralia Pennsylvania, which are recovering from an underground coalmine fire - Coalmine... | ecosystem: Environmental > Terrestrial > Soil > Unclassified ...
TAAGCCCAACGGCCTTTCTCATTGCATCTTCGAATGCTTGATCGTCGAGGCTTCTTCGCAAGCCCAAAATCATCTCAGCGTCTTGGCCGACCGGTACACGGAGCGGTGTCGCAGGGTCTTCGATTGCACTGGCGATGGCTAATGCGACGACCTCGGGTCCGGGTGGACCAGATGGCCCGGTCGTTTTGGTACCGGCTCCGGCCCACTGCTCCCAAAGTCCAGTGTAGTCGGCTGGTCCCTTATGAGTCTGGCTCGCTTTGATGCCAGAAGCGATGGCTCCGGGCTCGATTAAAACGCTGCGTATTCCAAAGTGACGGACTTCCAGGTGCAGTGACTCCGTCAAGGCTTCGAGCGCGAACTTGGAGGCGCCGTACGCTGCTCCGAGCGGCGAGGAGACTCGGCCGCTCACACTCGACACATTCACGATGACGCCGGAACCCCGCTTTCGCCAGGCGGGCAAGACCGCCTGGATTACGCGCAACGCGCCGAGCGTGTTTGTCTCGAACATCTGTCGGAAACCATCCAGTGGATAGCCTTCCACCGGCCCTCCGCCAGATATACCTGCGTTGTTGACGATTGCATCGAGCGGACCAACCTCTTTAAGGCACCGCGCCACGGAGTCATCGCTAGTGACATCGAGCACATGTGCCTGGATGCCTTCCAATCCACTCAACGCGGATATGTCGGTGGCGACGACTGAATGCCCTCGGTTGGCAAGTAGCTGCGCCGTTGCCATTCCTATGCCGCGTGCCGCGCCTGTAATCAAAACCCTTAGCGCCTTTGACATTCGGAAGTCCCCTTGCGTGTCGTAGCTATTCTTCGGTTTGTTCGCCAGCCACCGCACAAATCTTCTGGGAGCCGGAGTTGTCTGGGCCGCCGGTACTGAAGAAGCACGGATTCTCGACTTCAACGTCGCCACCGCCGCTGCAGTTTATTGCGACGGCGGCACATAGGAGAAGGCCGACCCTCAGGATCCGGCCCCACGAAGGTGATGCCAAATCGACCATGCCATCCTGCCGCCTAACGACTTGGCGGTTGAGCGGCGGCGCGCAGCGCCGTCCGCTGCAAGCGCGAGTTAGGCGGCGCGTCGGCCTTCATGTCCACTCTGAACTACTCGGACCATTCGAGCGTGCTCCGTACCATGTCGTGATCCGAAGGTTCTCCGCGGATCAGCTCACTGTCGACGGTTCGTAGTTCGCGACTATGGAAGATGAAATCGATTCGGCGACCGACCGAGATGCCGAGAATCGCTGCTCGGTGCGTCGCGACACTGTTCCCATGTGGGTGAATCGCAGCGTAGCTATCGATCAGACCCCAACGCGTGAACTCCTCGGGCGCCGCCTTGCTCGCGATCGTGTTGAGGTCACCAAGGATGATCGTTGCCATCATGGGCCTCAGCTCCGCCGATACTTGCGTGAGTTCACTGCGATGGTGTGCCCCCTGCCACAGCACCTGCCAGGGAACCGTGAGCTTATACGCGAGCGTCCATGTTCGAATCGGATCGAGGTGAAGATTCCCCACCTGGACCTGCCGGCCATCGAAATCAATCTCAGCGAACGCAAATCCGTTAAGACCTCGCTTGGATGGTCGATAGCGTTCGTTCGCGAGCGGAACACGCGACAGCAAGGCCGGGCCGTCACTATGACCGGACTCGGGGAAGAAGCGATAGGGGAATCGCTCCGAAAGCCTGCTGGTGAGTACGTCGATATGCCTGTGAGATACTTCTTGAAGAGCGACGAGGTCGATGTCTGCGTCAAGAATGACTCTGACCGATCTCTCGAGGTCGGGGTTGCCCGCGAAGATGTTGTAGGTCGCCACACGAAGCGGTTCTCTCCCAAAGAGTGGAGTCGATCGAAGGAAGACGGCGAGACCGATGAGGGCGAACGCGCACATTCTGCGATGACTCTTCATTGGCAAGATCGTAGGCCCTCAGCCCGGCTAACGTCCTGCGATTGAGCGGCCGGCGGACGGAATTCGCGGAAGAGCTGCGACGCCGCTTCCGCCGGTCCGCTCCAACCGCGGGTTAGACGGCCTGCGCATTTTCACGTCGTCATCGATGTAGGCTCGCGAACGCCTCCGCAATCCGCGGTGGGGCGTTCGGGCGCTTGTACATCCGCTCCATGAACCCGCGCAGGCGAGGCAGGTCGTCGAGCAGCATCTGCTTCTCCTGGACCGTCGCCATGTCGAGCGTGTATGCCGCTACAAGGTCGGCCACCGTCACGTTGTCGCCGACGAGGAACTGCCGACCGTCCATGTGCTTCTCCAGGACCGCCGCCATGTCGAAGAAGTCCTGACGGGCGATCGGTATCTCCGCCGCGAGCCGCTTCTCGGGCGGGTAGAGCAAAGTGTGTCGCGCGATTCGCCAGATCGGCTGTTCCAGCTCAGTCGCACAGAAGAGGAGCCATCGGTAGACCTCCGCCCGTGCTCGAAGCCCGCTGGGGACCAAGCCCTTCTCAGGGTACTTCTCCGCCAGGTAGAGGACGATCGCGACCGACTCCGTGAGAATGAGGTCGCCATCGACGAGCACCGGCAGCTTTCCGGCCGGGTTCACACCGAGAAACTCCGGCCGCCGATGCTCGCCCTTGGTGGGGTCCACGTTCACAAACTCGAAGTCGACATCCAACTCGCGCAACGTCCAGAGGACGCGGATCGAACGGGTAGGAGGAAACCCATAGAGCTTCATGGCGTGGCTGTCTCCTTCGGCCCGTCTAACGGTCGAGCTAAGCCACCCCGGAGGCCGAAGGCCGGAGGGGTCGGCTTGAGCGATTAGTTAGACGGCCCTCAAACGGCAACTGGCCCCCACGAGTACGCCCGTATCAGGTCCGTGCCTGTCACCTGTGCTCATTGGGAAGTCCCCTGTCCGAGCTCTTGGGCGAGGCCGATGAGAATTCCTTCGGGGCCCCGGATGTAGCAGAGCCGATACGTGTCTTCGTACTGGACCACTTCGCCGACGAGCTTCGCGCCGCGTTTGCCGAGCCGGGCGAGCGTGTCGTCGATGTCCTCCACGGTGAACATGACGCGTAGGTAGCCGAGAGCGTTCACCGGGGCCCTGCGATGATCGGCAACCACAGGCGGCGCGAGGAACCGGGACATCTCGAGCCGGCTCTGACCGTCCGGCGTACGCATCATGGCTATCTCGACGCGCATGTCGCGTAATCCAGTGACGCCATCTGCCCAGTCTCCTTCGATTGGGGCACGCCCCTCGAGCTCTAGGCCAAGTTCGCTGAAGAACTCAATGGCGGCATCGATGTCATCAACCACGATGCCGACGTTGTCCATACGCTTGACCGTCATGATGCCTCCTTGGCGTCTAACGGCTCGGCGGTTCAGCGGCGGCGCGGAGCGCTGTCCGCTGCAACCGGTGTTAGGCGCGTTCTGAATCGAGGACTTCGTATACATTGGTCGGCTTCGCTTCGAAGGTGATTTGTTCTCGAAACCGTTCGCCCAGTCGAAGCGCAACCGCTTCAGATCGTTGATTGTCGGGGTGAATCAAGCTGATGAGGCGATGAATACCTGCCTCACGAAATGCCCAATTGAGAGAGGCCTTTCCCGCCTCGGTAGCATATCCGTTACCCCAGAACTTTGGGGACAATGCCCAGCAGACCTCAACATCGGGCCAGCCCGGAAGATTCAATAGACCCGCTCTTCCAACAAGCTCACCGGTTCCCAGGTGTTCAATTGCCCAAATGCCGTATCCAAGCAGAGACCAGTGCCCGAGTATGATGGCCATATTCTCCCAGGCTTGTTCTTTGGTCAGGGTCTTGCCACTGAGATACCGAACGAACAGGTGGTCCGCGTACATTTCGGCGTAAGGCTCTAGGTCGCCGCGCTCAAATGCTCGCAGCCTCAACCGCTCCGTCTCGATCGTTGGGATGTTCATGAGCACGAAAGTACCACTAAGCGCCTAACGTCGTGCGCGTGAGCCGCCCGCACGGGCGATCGCGAGTGGCAATGACACTCAAGCCGGTCGGCTCGACGCGCGGGTTAGACGGCTCTACCGTTGAAGATGCTGCGCAAAGAAGTGCGTTAGCTCTGCCCATGCGTCCTCTGCTGCTGCCCCATTGTGGGAGGAGCGCTCGTGGCAGAAGAAGCCGTGATCCGCTCCGGGGTACACCTTGATTCGGTAACTCTTGCCCAGCTCATAGAAGCGCCGGTCGATCTCCTGCACGCGGGATGGCGGGATGAAGGGATCGGCACCACCGAAGAACAAGTACATGGGCACGGTAACCTTCCGAACCGCCTGAATCCATTCGTCCTGTACCATGCCGTAGAAGGGCGCCGCGGCGGCGATGTCTCCAGAGAGCTCGCACGCAGTGAGGAATGTGAAGCCGCCTCCCATGCAGAAGCCGGTCACCCCGATCTTTTCCGACACGACGTCTCCCCTCGATTTCAAGTACCGGAGAGCCATGCGGATGTCGTCCACGACCTTTGAGGTGTCCAACCGGAGCATCACCGTCACACCCTCGTTGACCTGATCGTACCCGAACTTGTTGTTCGGGAGATCGCGGTAGTACAGGTCGGGTGCCATTGCGACGTAGCCCTCGCGTGCTATGCGGGCGGTGACCTCCTCGATGTGCGGCGTGAGACCAAAGGCTTCCATCAGAACGAGCACACCCGCGTGCGAAGCCTTCTGGCTCGGGCGGCAAAGCACGGCCGGCATCACGCCATCGACAGCAGGGACACTAACTCTCGCAAACTCGATCTCGACCATCGCCATCGCCTGTCTCGAGGCCCGCCTAACTACCTGTCATTCAGCGGCGAGCAACCGAGGGAGCGACGCGACCGAGGTGATCGTCCGCTGCAATGACGGGTTAGGCGCCATGTCGGATGCGACTGCCGTAGATCCTCTTGACCGGGAGCGACTCAACATCGACGCCCTCCAAGCACCGAACGTTCACCGCCCATCCGTCGAAGGGTTCCGCTCCGTCGTTGAGCTCATGCGGAGAGGGATCGCTGGGACGACGAAACGGGAGAATTCCACAGACAGGACAGAAGTAGTCCTTCGCGGTCATGGTACCCCATTGGTACAGCGACAACGCTTCCCACGGTGTGAGCAGGCGCAGCGCCTCCTTTGGCACTCGAAAATTCAGAGCGCCACGCCGACGGCAGATGGAGCAATCGCACAACCGCACATGATCGATCTGCGCGTCCACCTCGAAGCGGATGCGGGCGCAGTGGCAGGAACCTGTGTACGTGGGCATGGCGCCTAGCGATCCGCGGTTGAGCGGCCGGCGGACGGAATACTCGGAAGAGCTGCGACGTCACTTCCGCCGGTCCGCTCCCACCGACGGTTAAGCGGCGCTTCGCGCCCTAGGTGCATCACGCTCTCCACGGGAGCCGCTGCGCAAGACCATGCTGCATCTTGCTGCCATCATCGCCGGCATTGAGGTGCACCGGAGGGCTGTAGACCGTCCACCGCGGGCTGAGACGAATCGCCACGCGGTGCTCGCGGCGGGCCATCTCCTCGACGAACGACCGCGCCTCCTTCGGAATCGGCTGCCCTGACATGATCTCACCGACTCTGACCATCGTATTGACGACGAGATCGAAGTTAGAATCGAGGCGTGCGGGCCCGTACAGCTGCAGGTACGTGAGGGGCCACTTTTCGTCGAGGACACAGATCGACGCCTCGCCCAAACGCTGGACGGCCTTGGCCTTGGCGCGCTCCGCCATGGTGGCGATCAAGATATCGTCGCCATCAGTCGTATAGTAGACCACCGACATCGACGGCGGGCCTTTCGTACGCTGAAACGCGAAGATGCAGGTGCGGTGCTCGCGCACGAAGGCGCGGCGCTGTTCGGCGTTCATCATGGCGACCCTGGCCTCCTCCGTTATTCCCGGATCTTTGGATGTCTTTATCGTGTTGCGCCGTCTAACGGCCGGGATCAGCCGCGGCCAGAGGCCGTCGGCTGGATGCCGTGGTTAGCCCTAACGTGGGGAACCACATACTAATCGAGGTTCCCGATGTGCCATGAATCGCGCAAGGCCTCAGAGCTTGTTTTGCCGTGCATTCAATCGCTTTACTTCGTTCCTGTCCTCAAATGCCTCCCAGAGGAACGCTGCTGCTGCGACAACAGGTACCGTAAGTATCGCGAACCGCCAAGCCGGCTTTGCGCTCCACGCGTCGCCGGTGAGAAGCCAGACGCCGATCGCCACAGCCAAACAGCCAACGCCAGCGAAGATGCGCCCCGAGGGTCCCCGCAGCACATAAGCCTTGACCATTCTCCCCTGAATCTTATCGCGGAGATGTGCATAGGGAGCGTCCTGTTCGAGTCCTTCGCAAGCAGATCCGGGGGCAAATTCCTCGCGATAGCGCTTGAGAATGTCTAAGTCATCTTTCAGCTTCGAACGAAACCATGCAGCCCGCCAATTGGACACTGCGATTGAGGCACCAACGAGTGAAAGCACTAGTGCAGCGATATCTTTACCGTCCATTGTGCGTCTCCGCTGAAAGCCAGAGGGTCTCCATGGATTCCACAGGTGACAAGAGCTGCTCCGAGCAAACCTGGCCGCCGCCACGAACTTGGGGCCTAACGACTCGGCGGTTCAGCGGCGGCGCGCCAGCGCCGCCGCTGCAAGCGCGGGTTGGGCAGTGTCCAGTCCAGTCGCCATAGTTCAAGAGAACAACCGCTCGAAGATAGCCTGCGTGTTCTTCGCCGGCCGAAATTCGCCGATCGACCGTGATCCCCGAGGGTCCGCGCTCCACACGGCGTGCGAAAGCCCGGGTTGAATCGTCAGCGTCTCTCCTGGGCGCAAAACGCGTTCAAGACCCGCCATGCGGCAGCTGATTTGACCCTCGAGGACTTCGACTCGTTCCTCCTGATCCGTGTGGACATGATCAGGCGGTGGCGTAGTCACGGACCGCGCGATGTATTCGAAGCGGAAGACCTCGCCCCGAGACTTCTCGGTATCAATCAGGATGATCAACTGGTCGCCGGTCGCCCGGTCTTCAAGAACCCTTGCTGCCATCGGGACACCTCCCGTCAGTCGTTTCCATCGAGATTGAATCAAGCCTCCGCGCGTCTGCCCAACGTGTGAGCTCAGCCGCGTGGGACGGCGCTATGCCGTCCCACGGGGGCTGGAGCGAATGGTTAGGACCAGACACTGCGAGTCTTTGAGGCAAGCTGCGCAACCCAGAGCAGGTGTGCCGCGCGATTAGGCCCGTGGGAATGCTCGAAGTAGCCTGGTGGGGCCACTCCACCGGTCCGGTAGTTCCCTCCAGCATGAACTGCGTCATGGCAGATGTGGCAAAGCACGACGCAGTTGTCGGCCGATGACAGCCATGCGTGCTGCGGGTTGCCGGGCCTGCCAGACTGATTCGGTACGACGTGGTGTGCGTGTTCTTCGACGTCGTCAAGGGACTCACCGCACTTCGCGCATTTCCTGAACTGCCTGAATCTAGCCTGCAACTGCGCTGGTGTTCGGAATGCGAATGGTCGGGACATAAAGGCTCCATTCAGACAGCTGGGGTCCTAACGGTCGCGCTCAGCGGCCGGGGCGAGCGTCGCGAGCGCCGGCCCGCTGGAGCGCGAGGTTAGACGCCTTCGGCGGGCGTAGGTACGACTCGCCACGCAAACATCTCCTTGAAATCGTCGAAGCAGGTCAGACAGATCCAACGATACTCGTCCAAAGTAGAGTACCCCTCATGCAGGGCGTTCGGTTGGTCCTCGATCATGAACTTCGCCCCGCAAAAAGCGCAGTGGTCGTGGTCCCAGTCCGGGTTCTTCGGGTAACGCCGATACGTCCGGCGGCACAAGTCAACACCTCGAAGGTACTTCTCCTGCCCCATGAGGCGCCAATCCGAGGGATCAACCATCACTGGCTCGTGCGTCTAACGAGTATTGGGCAGTTCCGTGTAGCGCGTAAACACTGACCGCGTCTGCAGTGCAACGCCGGACGCGATAAACCCGATAAACCCCTTAGTCTGAGAAAGGCAATTTATTTCCGTCGCTTGTCCTGAACCCACCATCCCGCCTCCTTGCGTGTTATGCAGCGATGAGCCGCCTGATATCGCGCAACCAATGCCCCAGACTCCTTCTGGCCAGCGCTCGCCCGGGCGTCCACGCTCGCCAACCCATCGAGCGGCGGTCGCACCGCGGCCGGTCCCCGGTTGAGCACGTGCGTGTAGATCATCGTCGTCCGAACGTCCTGGTGGCCGAGCAGTTCCTGGACGGTTCGGATGTCGTACCCGTCCTCGAGCAGGTGCGTCGCGAACGAATGCCGGAAGGTATGACACGTTGCCGGTTTCGTGAGACCGGCATCGCGCACCGCCTGGCGGACGGCCCGCTGGATGACGGTCTCGTGCAGGTGATGTCGCCGCCGCTGTCCGGTCTCCGGGTGCCTGTAGGACCGCGTGGCAGGAAACACCCACTGCCACGGCCATTCCCGGCCGGCATTCGGATACTTTCGGCCGAGCGCATGCGGCAGCTCGACCCAGCCGGCGCCCGCACGAAGATCCGCCTCGTGCATCGCTCGAACCTGCCGTAGGTGACGCTCCAAGATCGGAGCGACGGCCCGCGGCAGGAGCGTCACCCGATCACGGTCTCCCTTCCCGCTACGGACGACGATCTGATTCGCCGCAAAATCCAGGTCCTTGACTCGGAGTCGAGCGCACTCGAGGAGCCGGAGCCCGGAACCATACAGCAGTATGACAGCTAACCTCGGCGTTCCCCGGAGCGCCAGTAGGAGCTCGCGGATCTCGACTCGGGACAGCACTACCGGGAGTCGCGCCGGCCGCGCCGCCCGCACGAGATCGTCGAGCCATGGCAGGTCGACACCGAGCACCGGCCCGTACAGAAATAGCAACGCAGCGAGGGCCTGGTTTTGCGTCGACGCGCTTACCCCGCCGTCGACAGCCAGGGACGACAGGAAATCCGAGACCTCCGCTGCCGCCATTTCCCGCGGGTGACGCTTGCCAGGAAACAGGATGTACCGGCGCATCCAACCGAGATACGCCCGCTCGGTGCGCCGGCTGTAGTGACGCACCCGCATCGCGTCGCGCACCGTCTCGAGGAGGCGAGGTCTTCGCGGGACCACGCCCTCGCCGGCGCACCCGGCCCCGTCCGCTGCACCGGTCAGCGACTCGAGCCGGGCCGTCCGCATGGGGCCGCGAACTATAGGTCGGCTCGCCTCGCGGATACAATAGCGAAGGCAAGAAAGCCCCCTCTAGAGTCGGAACAGTACCCCGCGAGCAGGCTTGCGGGCGACCGCCCGGTTGACGCTCCTTCAGCCGCCCGCGCTGCCGTCGCGGAATTGGTGAGCGCCGCTCAGGCAGCGGGGGCGTGAGCCGCGTGCCGGCCGACCGAGCGCGGCGGCGTCCGCTTCGTCGGAGCCGCCCGCTTCGTCTTCGGTTTCGCCGCGTGCGGGCGCCGGGACGCGGACGCCCTCGCCGTGCACGGCTCGCCGATCCGCCGCGCGAGCGCGAGCACCGTGTCGACGTAGGCCGGCGAGTGATTGTACCGCCAGATGACGGCGCGCCGGTCCCGGTCCGACCGCGCCCCGCGCCACCCGTTCGCCTCGAGGTAGTTCGCACACGAGGCGGCCGCATCGGAGAGGTCGTAGAGATCGACGATCCCGTCGCCGTCGCCGTCCGTGCCGTAGCGGAGATAGTTCGTCGGCAGGAACTGCGGACAGCCGAAGGCACCCGAGCCGGAGCCTCGCAGCGCGAGCGGATCCATCCCGAGGCGATCGGTCACGTCGAAGATCGCGCGCACCTCGGGATAGAAGGTGTCCTCGAGGTACCGCGCGCGGGCCCGGACGCGGTCGACGAGCGCGGGGTCGGGGTCGCCGCCGCCCGCGTGCCGCGCGACGTTTTCCCGGAGGTTCTCCGGCTCGTTCGCCATCGCGAGACGCGCGAGGGCGTAGAGGGTCTGGCTCCGTCCCGTGTTCCGGCCGCACCCCGTCTCGACGTACAGGACCGCCGCCACGACGTTCGCGGGCACGCCGTGCGCTCGCTCCGCCGCCTGGAGGGCGTCGGCGTGCTCCGCCCGGCAGCGACGCGCGGCGGCGACGCTCTGGGCGCCGAGGAACCGCCGGTAGAGCGACCGCGGCTCGCCGGGGACGAGCCCGAACTCGAGCCCATCGAACGGCGGCATCCGGGGGTCGCGGAAGGTCGCGAGCGCGCGTTCGCGTGGGACGCCGTCGGCCACGAGACGATCGACGAGGTAGCCCCAGCCGCGCGCGTCGTCCGCATGCGCGGCGACGGCGGAGAGCAGGCAACCCAGCACGGCGCACAGCGCTCTCATCGCCTTCGACTATCCCCTGCAAAACCGGCGACATCGTGCCGACCGCGCGTCCTGCGGGCACTTCGCGTGCGCGACCGCCGGGAAGACCGTCACGGATAGGGACACAGCGTCGACGGGATGGCGGTCACGATTCGGCCGGGCGCCGTGACCCCGCGCATGGCGCATGCCTCGCTCCCTGCATGCCTTCACGGTCGCGCGGATCGTCTGGTAAAGGGCCGTCCATGCCCACGGAGTCAGCAGGCATCGTCCGGTACGGGAGCTACGTACCCTACTTCCGCCTCCAGCGCGCCGCCATCGGCGCGGGCAAGGGCGAGCGCGCGGTCGCGAGCTTCGACGAGGACGCGGTGTCGATGGCGGTCGAGGCGGCGCGCGACGCCGTCCGCGGCGGCGTCGCGCTCGACGCCATCGTCTTCGCGACGACGAGCCCCGCGTATGCGGAGAAGCTCGACACGGCGACGATCCAGGCGGCGCTCGACCTGCCGGAGACCGTGACGTCGCTCGCGCTCGGCGGCTCGACGCGGATGGGGACCGCCGCGCTCCTCACCGGGCTCGACTTCGCCGCCGCGGGGCGGCCGACGCTCGTCTGCGCGAGCGACGTCGTCGTCGGGCTGCCGGGCGGCGCCCGGGAGACGCAGGGCGGCGACGGCGCGGTCGCGTTCGTCACCGGTCCGGGCCCGAAGGCGATCGCGCGGCTCGTCGGACGCGCGTCCGTCACGACCGAGATCCTGGACGTCTGGCGGCTTCCCGAGGAGCGGTTTTCGCGCCAGTGGGAGGAGCGGTTCACCGCCGACACGATGGCGCCGGCGATCATCGACACCGCCCGTCGCGCGCTCGCCGCCGCCGGCGTCGATGGTGCGAGCCTCGCCACCGCGATCCTCGACGGGACGAACGCACGAAGCCTCGCCGGGCTGCCGAAGGCGCTCGGGCTCGGTCCCGAGCAGATCGCCGACCCACTCGCCGCGACGGTCGGCCGCACCGGAACGGCGCACGCCGGACTGCTCCTCGCGCGCGCGCTCGACCAGGCGAAGCCCGGTGACCGCATCCTCGTCATCTGCCAGGCGGATGGCGCCGACGCGCTGGTGCTCGAAGTCACGGACGCGATCCGCGACATGGCGCCCGTCCGGAAAGTCGATCGCTGGATCGCGTCCAAGCGGAACGACCTCGCGTACAATGCCTACCTCAAGTGGCGCGGCATCCTGCCGTTCGAGCCGCCGCGCCGGCCCGACCCCGAGCGTCCGGCGGCGCCGCCGATGCGGCGGCACGAGCGTTGGAAGCTCGCGTTCGTCGGCTCGCGGTGCACGAAGTGTCAGGCCGGGCACCTGCCGCCGCAGCGTGTCTGCGTCAAGTGCGGCGCCGTCGACCAGATGCGCGACGAGCGCTTCGCCGACACGTCGTGCCGCGTCGCGACCTACACGCTCGACCACCTCGCCTACTCGCTCCAGCCGCCCGTCGTCGCCGCGTTCGTCGACTACGAGGGCGGCGGGCGGTTCTCGTGCGAGCTGACCGACGTCGACCCGGCGCGGGTCGCAATCGGCGATCACCTGGAGATGACGTTCCGGCGCCTCTTCACGGCGCAGGGCGTGCACAACTACTTCTGGAAGGCGCGGCCGGGACGCTGACGGGGCGCGGGCTCAGCCCGGCGGCCCGACCGTCGTCACGACGGCGTTGAACTTTCCGTTCTGGATCACCGCCGGTCCGTCGCCCTGCCCCGAAACCTCGAACGCGCCGCCGAAGGTCCCGCGCGCGGTCGACCCGTCGAACGACTCGACCGTGATCTGCATGCCCGTACCGCTCCAGACCTTGGCCGAGGCACCGCGGCGTCCGATCCTCGTCTCCTGATACGTGCCGTTGCACTGCGAGAGCGTGGCCGGGAGCGGCATGCTCGCGAGATCGAACGCCACGCACGCGATGCCCATGGCCCGGTTGAAGCGCACGTTCTTCGTGCTCGCCACGATCTCGAACACGGTCGAGAAGCTCTCGACTT
>Ga0070741_10016617_pt1 | contig 12228 bp, 10 predicted proteins | sample Coa_R1_4_FD_66440 | JGI IMG/M metagenome (GOLD analysis project Ga0070741, IMG submission 66440) | Surface soil microbial communities from Centralia Pennsylvania, which are recovering from an underground coalmine fire - Coalmine... | ecosystem: Environmental > Terrestrial > Soil > Unclassified ...
AAAGAAGGCAATTTGTTCCAGTTGTCCCATTGAAAATCACTAGCTGTACGGACTCCCGCAGGGTATTTTTTGAAAATTGCATCAGTTGAATCAATAAATTCAGTTACGCGGCCAAGAGCATCACCGATGCCTGCTGCAAGGAGGCAATTGGCAAAAATGGGGACGTAGTTTCTGTTGTCATACTCACGTAAAAACGCTGTACGAGCCTTATTACTGATTAAAAGCATAAAAAATAGAGAAAGAAGCATTTTTTTATTCATCATTTACCTCCATTAAGCTTGTTCTATTTATTATTTAAGCATACCTGTATTGTTAAAGCATATCAAAAGGGACCATGACAGGCTTTTTTTATGCGTTATGATTGATAAATTTTATAGATTATTGGGCTGATAATTGCTAGGATGCCTCCTACAATAAAAGGCAAATAAAAACGATACCCAGTTGTAGGTGTAAATTCTTCTATAAGGGGTGATGTTGGATCAAAAGGAGCAGGCTCTATGATAGGTAATAAATGTCGAAGAATGCTTCTTTTGTGCAATGTAAATACATTTTTGCCTGTCTCGTCACATTGCAATTGCACCGGTTCTTGCATGTTTTCAATACATAGAAAATGGAGTAATGTTCCTCGTGTGCTGTCGTAACCAGATAGCGTATGAGTATTTTCGCTTTCTTTTTTTAAAACAATTAAAATTGATCCACAGGGGGTGAACATAGTTTTTATTGCACTATTCAAACCATTAATATTGATGGTAACGTTGTTAGCCGCATAGCGTGCCCCTTCATTGTCTTTGATAATATTGATTATCGTTATCTTAGAATTATGTGGTAAATGAGAAAAAAAACATCGCGTACCATCACCATTAAAAGTAATTTTGTTTTCTGAAGATATAGGCGTTATGGGTTGAAATTTGTAGTGTTGTTTGCCCCTAATGTCGAACAGCGTTAAAGCTGATGCAGAAAGGACGGCAAACATAGAACTGTTTGGACTCCATGCAATTGAGTAAATTTCTTCATTATTAAGAACATTACAATTAATTTTTTTTTCAGTCACGTCTGCGTCATTTTCATGATTAAATAATAGTGCTGAGGTGTTGATAAGGAACAAATCGCTGTGATTATTGTTAGAGTTGCTAGCAATTAAAAGATGAGTTCCATCAGGGCTCCATTCAGCTGCTTGTGGAGCATAACCATAGTTTTCTGAAGGGTGACTAGTTTTGTACCTTCCGGTATACAAAGACTGATTTTTTATGTCAGTTATGGCAAAAAACCGTAAGTCAAACGTGGCCAATAAATTATTTTTCATGCACGTAACATTCTTTGTTGTTCTGACGCATGGTAATTGTTTGTTTTCATTGAAATCCCATATATATACGTTGCGGTCATTTTGATAAGCAATAACGCGAGAGTTATCTTGCGTAAATAATAAATGAAAACCTATTGCTTTTGGGTCAAAAAGATGTTTTTGCGTATGATACCATTTCATAAAATTTAATTCTTGTGGCTCTTGTGTAGCGTTATGCATGTCATTTACAAAAAATCCTTTTTCTGTTGCAAAAGCATATTTTGAACCGTCGGGGCTGATGGCAGCGGCTAATACTGGGCTACCTGTAGGAAATATAACATTTTTATCAGAATTTATGCATGTTTTGTCAGGCTCGATCTCAAAATATTTTGCATATTCACTCGCATAGGTTTGACAAAATAACAGCGTAAAAAATAATATTTTTTTCATTAAAATGCCGTCGGTTGTACTGGTAGTATTGATGAATGATGATTTATGATTAACCATTTATCATCATAGTTTTTATAGACAAATGAGAAACGTGCAGGAATAATAACTGGTCGATTATTAGACAGATACTGAAATGTGTAAATACCAGCATTGATAATCAAATTGTTGCATTCCGCGGATAAAAAATTATCAGTGGTAATTGATAACGTAGGAAGCGTTATTAAGTTTTTAAAATAATGATAGAGTTGATCGTGTGTAGTGCAAATGATGGGGGAAAATGTAGGCAATACAATGGCGTTAGGATGATATAAATCGAGCACGCGTTGTACGTTATTTTTTGGGCAGACCATTGCTTCAACCCAATTGTTGTATATGCCTTGTCCGATGTTTGTTTTTTCTGAGGATATTTTCATAAAAATATATATTGGTCACATTATTGTTAAAATTATTATGACCTTAGTATAAGATACATTTTGTTTTAGTCAAAAAAGAAAAGGACTCGAGTATTCTCAACTCCTTTTCTTTTTTGAAAATTTTTACGGTCGCCAGTTGGCAGGATTATCAGCCTTGTTCACCTGTTTTTTAATGTCTTCTGGATCAATTTGTCCCCTGCATATAGGACAAGCATGTATTTGTCCTGCGCATGTTTTACATACTGAATGGCAAGGATTACCAGAATATGGAGAACGTAATGTTACTTTTTCAACAGAACCAAATTTATCATCTTCTTTATATGTTTCAGTGCATATTGAGCATGCTATACCTGCATTTTCTACAACAGTATCTTCTAGGGTAGCAATCATTTGTTGAAATTTATCAGCAGATTGAGGTGTGAATGTTCGTATAAAAGGGTACAGGCTTTCTCTTGTGGCAGTGATACTATTTTCTAGCTTATATTTGTCCAATTCTAGTGATAATTTCATCTTTACGCTGTGTAATTCAACTTCAAACAATGATAAAAATGCATTTTGCACATGTTCTTGAGGTGATAGAGAGCTTTTTTGTTCGACGATGCTTTTATAAAAAAAACCTTCAAGTCTTTTTTGATTACATTGGGATAAATTTGCTTTAGAAAGTGCTGGTAAAATAATCATTGACCATTCTTTTTGTACGCGAGTAATTTTTGCTTTGTCGCTTTCTGAGTGTGCATAATAAAGGGGTTGTATGCCAACAGGAGTATTTACGCGTGCTGGAAAGGTATGTACTTGCGGCTGTGTAGGGTGTTGATTAATCACCGGAGCGCTTGGTTTTGGTTGTATTGGGGCAGGTTGATAGTGATATGTGTGTTGTTGAGGAGCTGGTTGTTTACCAAATTGTTGTTGGGCTGCCCTTGTCAAGTCTCTATCAAAAACATTATCAAGGGGTTCATTATTACACAATTTGCTGATAATGAGAGCATACCATTCGTCAGCAAATTGTTGAATTTTTTGCCTATCTGTTGTGTATTTTCGTGCTTCTAGCTCAGCTTTTGTTTTGCCATATTGGGAAATGATGGTAGCAGGCATGAGTTCAAGGTTATTATTATTGGTAAGCTCGGAGTTTCCATAGGATGAACTTATTTCTTGATCAAAACTAAGTACAATAGCGGCTCTATCTTTTTCTTCGAGAGGTTCAAGCCGTTTGATTAAAGTATTGCGATGATCGTTTATCATGGCATCTCTCGTTTTGCCAAAGCCTTTCAGTGCATGTATGGGCGCGGTGATTAATGTGAGGGTGAATAACATAAGAAAGAGTTTTTTTAGTGTCATTGCGATGTTCCTTTTGTATAAGGGGATTATTGTATAATGGAGCCATTATACCGACAGATTGGCATTGTTGCAATCAAATGCATGAAAAAAAGAGGCACTCGTTTGATTCTCGTTGTAAGAAGAGTGCTTTTTTATATATCAACGCCATTTGTATTAATCTTTCAAATAGTCTATACTGTATATAAACTATTAATTGGCGTAGACGCATAAAGATGCGGTGGATCTATTGTAAGTTGCACATCTTTTTTTAATAACTGCGCTGATTTGATGTTTTGGAAAGAATCCGTAGTTATATCTTATTTTTTTATTATACCGATTGAGAGACACATGAATACACAATTTTTAGGGATTGATTCCCGTTTAATTAAAGCTATTACTGAACTGGGATTTACTCAGCCAACCGCTATTCAGGAGCAGGCTATTCCTTTATTATTGAAAGGAGATAAGGATTTTATTGGCTTAGCGCAAACAGGTACCGGCAAAACCGCAGCTTTTGGCTTACCGTTAATTCAAGCAGTTATAGAACGCAATGCGCAAGGCTTAGTGCTGTGCCCAACGCGTGAATTATGCTTGCAAATTACCAAAGAATTAACGTCCTATGCAAAATACATAGATGGGTTTAACGTAGTTGCAGTCTACGGTGGTGCCGATATGCGAGTACAAGTTAGAGAACTTAAGCGTGGTGCACATATTATTGTTGGCACACCAGGAAGGTTAATTGATCATATCACGCGTAAAACGGTAACATTGGACCGTATTAGTCGCGTTGTGTTGGATGAAGCAGATCAAATGCTTGATATGGGCTTTCAAGAAGATATTGATAAAATTTTACAATGTACCCCAGCAGACAAAAAAGTATGGCTTTTTTCAGCAACGATGCAACCAAAAATTGAAAAAATAGCTCGTACTTATATGCATAGCCCATTGCAAGTGACCGTGGGGCAACGCAATAGTGGGGCAACAAATATTGAGCATCAATATTGTTTAGTCAAAAGCTCAGATATATATCACGCAGTACGACGTTTTATTGATCTATATCCAGACATGTTTGGTATTATTTTTTGCCGTACAAAGCGTGATGTGCAAGAAATGAATTCGCAATTATTGAATGCGGGCTACAATGCTGATGCTTTGCACGGCGATTTGTCTCAAGCACAGCGTGATACTGTAATGAAAAAGTTCAGAAATAGACAACTGCAAGTGCTGATTGCAACAGACGTTGCGGCACGTGGTATCGATGTTGATGGGGTTACACATGTACTGCATTGTAACTTACCTGACGATATTGAAAATTATACGCATAGAAGTGGCAGAACTGCGCGTGCAGGAAGATCCGGTGTTTCTATTATTATTGGTGCAACAATACGTAAAATTAAAATGATAGAGCAGCAAGTTGGTATTGCGATAAAACAAGTTTCAGTTCCGACAAATGAACAGGTATGCCAAAAACAGTTAGAACATTTTGCACAGACGGTGATTGGTACTGTTGTCGATAATGATGCAATAAAACCAGATATGTTGCAGAAAATACAGGGTCATTTAAATACCTTAACAAAAGAAGATCTTATTGAGCGTATGTTTGCACTTCAATGCGGCGAAATGCTTAAATACTATAAAAATGCTGCGCAATTGACAGCACCTTCACATAAATTTGATGCTCGTGATCGTGATTCTTATCGTGATACACGTCGTGATTCTTCTTATAATGGTCATGGCAATAGGTCCGGTAGGGAGCGTGTACAAGACAGTTCTCGCTTATTTATTAATATTGGTAAAATTGATCGTATGAATAAAGAAGGCCTCATTAAATTTATTGCAACAACGTCTTCTGTTGATGGTTCTTGCGTAACGCGTGTGTCAATGCAAAATACGCGTTCATTTTTTACTGTCGAAGACAGTAGAAAAGCACAAGCAATTGTTAAATCCTTAAAAGATTCAACATTGCGTGGCAGAAGAATTCAGATTGAGTTTGAGCCTGCATTGCGATAAAAAAAATCAAAAAAAAGCATGATTAAAAACATGCCTTTTTTTGATAAATAACAAATTCAAATATGGAATAATAATGATACAAAATAAATATTATATTTTTTTAGTTATTTTAATTTTAGCAGGTAGATCATGTGCGGATGAAAGAAAATTCAAGCACGTAAAAGGAGCATATGATTTTAACGGACCAGAAGTTTTAAGAATTATTGGTCATGCAAGTAGGTCGCCTCTTTTACGTGAACAATTGTTCGCCTTTGTTCAAGAACAGTATAATAAAAGATTCTATAATAGTTATTCAGCTGATTGTTCTCTTGAGACTATTAACAGTGAAATGCAAAAACGAAATAAAGCATCGCTGCATTTTGATCCTGTAACAAAGGATCGAGCTTATAGAATCAATAGCCTTTATGAAACTATTGGGTCCCAACGCAATTCATCTATTAATTGGCAACCGTACATAACAGGTACATTTACTGATGAACAGGGCAACACGTTGTTGCATAAATTGGCACAATTGTGTGATCAAGCTAATACGCAAGATTTGCTTGTGTTGGTGAAAGAGATAAATAATCAGTTTGGCCCGATAGGTACTATCCCTGCTCGTTTTGAAAATATTAATGGTTCAAAAACAGGGGGACAATTGGTATTTGCCAAAGGTTTGGGTAGTATTTATGGAGAGAGATTGTCGGTAGAGGTTAAAAATCTCCATGGAAAAACCGCTTTGGATATTGTTGATGCAAAATTACAAGAAGGTACTTATATGGGAATGTTTTTAAGTAGTTCTTGTATTCCGTGTAATCATCTTAAGCAACAATTTGAAAAGCAATTTCGTGAGGAGCAAAACGCACAATCTATCCCTTCATTCATACGGAATGGAAAAAAATGAATATACAAAAAATATTATCCATGACTGTAAGGTTCATTTTTTGTTTTATTGGTGGTTTTATCAATAATACTAGTATGTGCAATAATGAACTTAATTTCCTTAAGCAAGAATTAGAACGTAAAGAGGTAGATGCTTTATATAATGTTGCAAAATTTTATGGTTTATCATCGGAACAATACCAACGATTTTTAGATATTATTACACAAGAAAAAGAACTCGTATTTAATGATATTGGTAGTTATAATCCAAAAAAATTTGAAAGCGTACAGCATTTATCAGGATTTCCTGTTGATGTAGCAGAAAAAGTTTGTAAAAGAAATGGCATTGATTATAGAAATGTTATTCTTTGGCATCAAGAAGGTTCATATGCCAATAATACAACGGGAGACGCAGAGGCTTTTGCAACAGCATCTTATGAGATGAGAGATATAAGCGTTAATAAAGATGGAAAATATCAATACAGTAGTGAGTGTGTTCATAAGCCAAGAATTGATATATATCCATCATTTCACTTACTATCAGATGACCAAAAGCAAGCAATGTTAATTCATGAAATTGAACATATAAAAAGATTACATTCTTTTAAAAAAGCAGTAATGAAATGCGCTATTAATCGACCAAACAATGATTTTTATGCATCTTCTGCTATAAGGCAATATAGAAAGGCAGAAGAAAATTCAGCAAATATTATACCTGCAATTGAAAATGCTGAGGTTGCGCAATTATTGGCAGGGATATGTCAGTCAGATAAAAGACGCATTTTCTCCAACGAAGATTGTCAGTTGTTACGTAAAATTAATACATTGCATCAGAATAAAAATTAACATATAAAAAATGTATATTTTTTAAAGTGCTACCTCAAGTGCTAAGTATGGTGCGCCGAATGAAAAGTTTCCCAAGGTGCGGTGAAACGTGCGTGCAAAAACACCCACCGTATTCGCTTGAGGGGTTACATCGATAACCTCACTACTCATATCATTTGATTGAATAGCATTAATTAATACTTTTGTTTCCCACCCGAATTCTATTTGTGCCATAGCTCGTCCACCAGAAGAATAAGAATACGAAATGCCAAGGCGTTCTCCAATGTTGGAACCATCTGTGTCCTGCTGCCGTTTTCACTAATAGTTTGCACATTGACTGCGGGGTCACCTAATTCTATTAATACCGGTGAGGTGGAGGCATTTGAATGAGTGCTTCACAAATTTTTCCTTAGATTTTTTTATTTTTGGTCTATCATTTTGTTTGCTATGCTGTCAATTAATAATGATGATTATTAATTTGAGCAAATAGTGATGAAAAATATTGTATTATATTGTGCTATTTTATTGAGTATATTAGGGTGTTTAAACGTATCTGCTATATCAATGGTATATAATTACCGCATAGCACAAGTTACTAAGCAACCCATTTTTGAAGAATTTCATAATAAAAATACGATTGTTGCTCTTCTTTTTGATCAATATCAAAAAAAATATCAAGGAGATATAAAGCAGAATTTTGTGGGAGGATTGGGGGCGTATATCTATGAATTTTCCTCATATTATTTTCGTGTAGATTTTGCAGCATCGCATATACAAGAAACAGTTGAACATACAACTACTTTTTCTGGCACAGAAACAGATGATATTTTATGTACGTTTGGTGGTTACATTATAAACAGTGCAACTGCGCCACTAGCGTTATCTGGATTATTAGGAATTCCTACGCATAAAATTTTAAGATTACAACATGTTGATTTTGGATTTAGTCAAGTGGCAACAGGGCTTCAACTTGATGGTTCTTATAGATTTAAGCATGAAGGAATATTTGTGTATGGAGCGCGGTATATATATTTTATTGCGCGACACGCGCATGATGATGCAGGGAAAAAATATTTATTCAGCATCGGTCAAGACGTGAATCTTTTGTGTGCCTATAAAAAAAGTTGGAATAGACATGGTTTTGAAGTGGGGTTTACACAGCGGTTTCAATTCGGAGCGCGTATTACACCTCATTTAGATGATATTGTAAAGCAAACAGATTATATCAGAAGCAATTTTTATGCAGTTTATAAATACAAATTTTTAGTGCATGGTATTCCCAATAGAGTTCTTTTTAATATTGGCTATGGCTTTGATGAGCGGCCGCATCAATATGCGAATAAAGCAATTGTTCTTTGTTGGACGGCATGGAATATTAATTTTTAAAAGTGAATACAAGCAAGCAATTATTGGTTTTTCGAATAGAAATAAGAGAGACAAGATCCCGATACAATAATCATAAATAGCGGAACAGCCACAGACCCATACTTAGATACTGATTTTATCAGTTGATTACGACGAGTTATTCCAGCTTTTCTGAGTAAAAAAATGATTTTTTTGCCATTTTCACTATTATGATCTACAAAATCGAGAGCAATTTCATTAGAGTTTGTGAGAGCATTCACGTCAACTGTATGTTCCATTAACCATGTAACAATCTCTACAAGGCCATGCTCGCATGCTTTCATCAATAAGCTATAATTGCGATATAAAATTTTATCTTGATAATTTAAATCAAAACCAGCTTGGCGACAGAGAGATAATAGATTAATAATATGATCACGCTTATCATCTATAGGCAACAACTTATCATCTATAGACAACAAATTAACAAGAGCCTCAAATGTGTAACCTTGACCATTTTGGGGTTTATTAAAATGATTATCTGGGTTTGATAACATCAGTTTTATTGCTTGAAAATTATATTTTTTAATCAATCCTGATATGTGATGATCAATGTTACAGTAGATAGTTTTTCCTTGATGAGCCAAGAGCCATTCTTTGCGTGTTTTCCGGGAGCATAAAGTGTACCGGAGGCCTTTAATAGCTTTTATTCTTGTCTCATTATTTTTTTCTTTTTCATATATTTTATCAAAAAGATTTTGAGCAAAGGGCGATCTATCATAATGGCGTGCGCATATCATGAGTGTATCGGTACATTCTTCATAATTTTGAACTACATAATTGCTGATCATGTTCAGATTTTCACATACTAAAGCATGGAATTTTTTATTCACGCAGGTCATGTGTCCCATTGTTTTGATTGGCATTTTTTCAACTATGTAAAACAGTACCTCATTTGACATGTCTTCCAATTGAATTTTTTCTATTTCCATTGGAAATATATGTAATGTTAAAAAAAATAATAGGAAAAAGAATTTTTTCATTATCAATCCATGTTGAATTTAATATATGTTAAAAATTGTACATGGCATTTGATTGCAAATCAATAAAAAGCGTGATAATAACAGCGTTTTTTAATATTCATTGATAACGGCATCCTTTTTATGCTAATTTAGTACTTAAGTACCACATTAGCACAAAAAGGATATAATTATGCTATTAAAACGCGATATTACTGATGCGATTTTGAGATTAACAAAGTTTCCCGTTATAGGCCTCTTTGGTCCACGTCAGTCAGGAAAAACGACGTTGGTGCGGGCTATTTTTGATAAATATATCTATCTTAATTTTGAAGATCCTGAGATTTTAGAATTTGCGCAGCAAGATCCCAAAGGCTTTTTAAAAACACATGAAAATCAATTTGGTCTTATTTTAGATGAATTTCAACATTTTCCTGAACTGCTCTCATATATTCAGCTTGAGGTAGATGAAAAAAAACGACCGGGTTATTTTGTATTAACGGGATCACAGAATTTTTTGATGAATCAGGCAATAACACAATCCCTTGCTGGTCGTATTGGTATTTTGACATTGCTGCCATTGTCGATTCATGAATTTCAGGATAATAATATTATGCTTATTGATAGCAATGAGGCAATTATCAATGGAAGCTATCCTCGGTTATATATTGATGAATTTACCCCAGATGAATTGTATCCTTCGTATATTAAAACATATGTTGAACGAGATGTTCGGCTTCTGACCAATGTTGAAAATCTAAGTACCTTTCAAAAATTTATGCGTCTATGTGCAGGCAGAGTTGGTCAATTGCTGAATGTTTCTGATATTGCAATGAATTGCGGAATTACTCAAAAAACAGCGCAAAATTGGCTTTCTATTCTGGAAGCAAGTTACATCGTGTTTCTGTTACAACCATATCACGGTAATTTTAATAAACGTATCACTAAAACGCCAAAATTATATTTTTATGATACCGGAGTCGCTTGTTCATTATTAGGCATAAAAAAAGCAGCAGATTTATCAGTAAGTACATTCCGTGGTCATCTTTTTGAAAATTTTGTTATAGCAGATCTTTTTAAGCAGTTTTTTAATCAAGGCACAACGGCGCCACTGTATTTTTGGCGTGACAAAAATGGATTAATCGAAGTGGATTGTCTGGTGGATACCGGTAAAACGTTGATACCGATTGAGATTAAAGCTGGTCAAACTATCATAGCCGATTTTTTTACATCGCTTGATAAATGGAATGCATTAGCAAACACCAATCCTGAAGATGGGTATATTATTTATGGAGGAAAAGAAGTGCAAAAACGGAGTAAAGGTACGGTGATGAGTTGGCAAAAAATGGGTGATCTTGTTGAAACTATCTAAAAATTTAAAATAATTCACTAACAAATTGATCAATATGTTGTGATGTAACGGTGTCTACCATTGCGCGATAAAACGTATCGTCATATTCGCGTGTTTGTACAACAACCGGCATGGTGACTGCATGGCCAAGAATGAGAGCCTGTTTTTTTGTATCTAAAGAAGCTAAAATAGATTTTAATGCTTGGGCACCATTAACTCCGGTGAGCACAGCCTGAATATCTTTTTCATCATTCAATTGTGCAACTATTTTGGTGCCAATCTGAGATATAATTTCTTGATCTATTCCTGAAGGGCGTTGATCGACAACCAACAGTGATACGTAATATTTGCGCATCTCACGCGCGATTATGCCAAAAATAGTTTGTCGTGCAGCTTGCGGATTTAAAAATTTGTGTGCTTCTTCAATAGTGATGAGTAGTTTTTTTGGCTCATCTTCTTTTTTTTGTGAACCTAAGAATTTTTCTGTTTTTGCAACATATGCCGTATGAATACGGCGAGAAATAATGTTTGCGATCAGCAAGTAGACAAAGGTGGAAGTGTAATTACCAAATTCAACAATGATATTAATACCTTTGTCTATGCATTCCATCATTTCATCGATAACTTCTTTGTGTGCTGCGTGCTGCATGGGTTTAAAAAAGGGTAAGCGTTCAATGCGTTTTAGTTTTCTGTATAACGCTGCAATAGATTCTGGATGCGCGCCAATTGATTGCGCAAAATCTTTTAAATTTTCACCCTGATTTAATAAAACAAAGAGCCAATCGTGCTTGTATTTTGCGGTAATTAAGTAGGCTGCTTCAACGGCAGTTGTATGTAAATTCAGTTCATCTTGCAGTGATAGCAAATCTTCTACTTGAATTGATTGGTACGATAATACAATATCTACATCCGGGCTACCACCGCGGCGGCGTGTTGAATCGGGGTCAAGCGAAAAAATGGAAACTTTACTGGGAAATAATGTTTTGAGTCCTTTAACAAATGATTGTGTTTCAGATTCTTTACGTGCTTGTAGTCCATATTCGCTATGCATGTCAAAAATAAGATTGATTGCTTTGTTATTTTTAATGAGCCCGGCAAGAACAAGACGTGTTAAAAAGGTTTTTCCGGTGCCCGTTTTTCCAAAAATGCCATTACTCCGTTCAGTCAATTTTTCTAGATCAATGCAGACAGGAGTATTCATATCAAGAGGACAACCAATATTAAAATATTTTTTTGATTGATGCTCTTCATCGCCAAAAATAGCATTTACGTCATGTTTGGTTGCTTCATGTACCTGTGCAAAGTGAGTGGGGATAGTTTTGACGGGTCCGGGAATATTGTCTTTTGTCAGCATTAACA
>Ga0070741_10016618_pt1 | contig 12227 bp, 5 predicted proteins | sample Coa_R1_4_FD_66440 | JGI IMG/M metagenome (GOLD analysis project Ga0070741, IMG submission 66440) | Surface soil microbial communities from Centralia Pennsylvania, which are recovering from an underground coalmine fire - Coalmine... | ecosystem: Environmental > Terrestrial > Soil > Unclassified ...
AGCAGCGTATTTACCAGCTTGAGAAGGCGCAGCCCGTTTCGATGCGCGACGTTCGCGAGATGCCGGTTTTCACTGACGATCTGGTCTTCGGGTTTGGCCAGCATTTCCTCTAGAGTGCCGAGCATCAGGGTGAGCGGCGTGCGGAACTCGTGCGAGACGTTGGAGAAGAAAGCAGTCTTGGCGCGATCCAACTCCGCCAGCGCTTCGGCGCGCTTACGTTCCTCTTCGTACGCCTGGGCGTTGGCCAGCGCCGCGGCGATCTGGCCCGAAACGAGTTTCAGGAAGCCTTCATAGGCGTCGTTGAAGAGACGATACGGATTCAGACCCGCCACCAGCACACCGGAACGGCCAGTTTCCCCGGACGGCGCGATGGGCACGCATGCGGCCCTGGAGGGAGGACGGTTCCAGGCTCCCGTGGGCAGATTCTCCCACGAAGGATTGAGCTCGACGACAAGCGGAGAATTGCAGCGGTACACCTCTTCGCACGGCCAGATGGCGCCTTTTCCAATTTCGATTTCCAACGGCGCGGCCGCATGGCCGGGTTCGATGCCCGCGGCGCCGGCAAGAGTCATCCGTCTGTGATCCGGACTGAACAGGTAGATCAGGGCGAAGGGCAAGTCGCGATCACAGGTACGGAGACTCAGGGCGCTGCGTGCGCAAACCTGCTCGATGGTGCGGGCATCGGCAGTCTGCGCGGCCAGATCGCGCATCAGGGCAAGCCGCCGTTCGCCGACGATGCGTGGTGTATCCTCCGTGTTGGCGCAGAAGAGGCCGCCTGTGCTGCCGTCGTCGTTCGGGACGGGACTGTATGAAAACGTATAATAGGTTTCCTCCGGATACCCGTGCCGTTCCATGATGAGCAGCAGCGATTCGTCATAGGTGCCGCGGTTTTCCGTCATCACTGTGCGGGCACGCGGTCCTACCTGATCCCAGATCTCGTGCCAGACGACCTTAGCGGGTTGCCCGAGAGCCTCCGGATGCTTACCGCCCAGAATCGAGCGATAGGCGTCGTTATAGAGATTGATGAGTTGATCGCCCCACCACACGAACATCGGCTGCCGGGCTGTTAGTACAATCCGGATGGCGGTGCGCAGCGACTGCGGCCATTGATGAACGGGGCCGAGCGGGGTGGACGCCCAATCGATCGCCCGCACCATAGACCCGACTTCACCACCCCCCTCAAGAAAATCCATGTTCAGGGAGGGTCTTGGGGCCGAGGATTCCGACGAGTACATCTACTTGATTTTCCTATACAGCCGGTTGTTTTTCGGGTGACGCAGATGCCGCGATGTGCGGTTCAGAACATCGGCGTCATGTTTTGTGCGCGGTGTGTTGCCCGCGTGATCGACCCTTGACCGAAAGGGTTCGACCGCGCCGATGGGGGAGTGCGACGAGAGTTCAGCTTCCGGCTGAGATCCTGCAAACGCGCGGCGATGAATGCAAACGCGGCATCATGGCCCAAGGTGGCACTCATGTCGCCGCATCAGTGATGTACGATGGCTACGATCTGGTGACGGGAGGGATGCATGACTTCGAGCAGGCGTAAATTCCTGGCCGCCGGTCTGGCGCCGGTTGTATGCGGGTCGCGAGCGTTCTGTGCGGGCAAGAGCAACATTACGGTTGGGATTACGGTGGACACGCGGCCGGATTGGAACGGAGCCGCCAACTTCATGCGCGCGATCGACGAGGCCGCGGCCGTTGGCTATCACTGGGTGGAGACGTTCTGGCCGTATGTGGAGCGTTGGAAAGATAATCCTGGCGGTCTGAAGGACGAACTCGACAAGCGCAATCTCAAACTGGAGACGGTTTCGAACGGCGGCGGCATGCACACGGATTTCGTCGATCCGGCACAGCGCGACCCCGTTATTGCCGATCACATGCGGCTGGTGAACTTTATCAAATGGTTCGGGTGCGACCATCTGAAGATCAACGTGGGCGGAAAGCGCGCGCCCGGCGACCGCGCGGGAGATTACCGCGAGATGGCGATCACTTTTAACGAGATCGGAAAGCGCATGGCGGATCTGGGGATGAAGTTCGGGATCCATGCACATCTGGGCAGCGCGTTTCAGACCAGGGCAGACGTGGAGGCCATCATGGAGCGAACCGATCCTAAGGCGGTTTACTTTGTGCTCGACACCGGGCATGTGACTATGGCCGGTATGGATCCGGTGTGGCTTACCAGGACTTACCTTGCGCGCATCATCGAGTATCACATCAAGGATGTCGCCGCGGAGAACCGCGGTGGATTCAAAGGCGAGTTGAAAGGCCCGCAGAACACGTCGGCGCAGAATCGGATCTTCTTCGAACTGGGCAAGGGCGGCGTCGATTTTCATGCGATCAAAAAGATTCTGGACGACAACAACTGGAAGGGCTGGTGGACTGTGGAGCTTGACCGCACCGGCACCAGCGCAAAGCAGAGTTGTACGATCGCGAAAAAGTATCTCGAGGGTGCGTTGAAACTGAAGGTGTGAATTCTTGTGCAACCCGATTGACTGCCTCCTGTGACTGTGAAAGAATACCCGGACATCGAGGGGGCTTATGTCGAAGAAGATATGGATCGGTCTTCTCGCCGCCGCTTCTCTGCTGGGTCAGTCGGAGCGGGGCAATATCACAGGGGTCGTTTCGGATTCGTCCGGCGCGGTCGTTCCAAATGCGGCTGTCGTGATTACCAGCCGCGCGACTAACATTCCGGAAAGCGTCACTACTACCAGCGCCGGCGACTACAATGCGCCGAACCTGGCTCCCGGCACTTACCAGGTGGTCGTCACCGCACCGGGGTTCAAGCGGTTCGTCGCAAGTGATGTGACGTTGACGGCGGGTAGCACGGTGCGCGTCGACGGTCGGCTGGAAGTCGGGACTGTAGGCGAGACCGTGGAAGTGAAGGCTTCAGCCGCGCAACTGCAGACCGAGAATTCCAAGGTGACCACCGCCGTGCAGAACAGGTTGGTGGACGAACTGCCGCTGGTAGTCGGCGGGGCGATGCGCAGTCCTTACGACCTCGTCTCAATCGCCCCCGAGTCGAAGGGAAGCGGGAGCGCTTTGTCCTTGGGAGGCGGCGAGGCGGGCGCATGGGCCGCGACGCTGGACGGCCTGCTGGTCAACACGAACCGGTCGGCCGATGCGGGCGAGACCTCGTATCTGGCGCCATCGGTGGAAGCCATCACGGAATTCGCCGTGGACACGAACGGATTCAAGGCGGAGTTCGGGCAGGCGGGCGGCGGCATCATTACATTCGTTTCCAAGTCAGGGACAAATCAGTTTCACGGTGTCGCTTATGACTTCCTGCGCAACGACGATCTGGATGCGCGCGGATACTTCGCCGCATCGCGCTCGGTTTACAAGCAGAACGATTTCGGCGGCACACTAGGCGGGCCGGTGGTTCTGCCCAAGCTCTATAACGGCCGAAACAAGACGTTCTTCTACTTTGCCTATGAAGGTTTCCGGAATCGCATCGGCCAGAACGGCAGCATTCTCAGCATCCCCACGCCGGAGATGTACCAGGGCGACTTCTCCAAGCTGGTCGGGGCGAACGGCGCGCTGATTCCGATTTACGATCCGAACACCACCCAGCCGAATTCCAGCGGGGGCGGGTTCGTGCGGCAGCCTTTTGCGAACAATCAAATTCCGCTCAGCAGCTTCAGTACAATCAGCAAGCAGTTCCTGGGCCTCGCGCCGACTGTGGCTCCCAATCGTCCCGGCCTCGTACCTGGTACGGCCGGCTATGTTCGCAACAATTATGTGGTGAACAACGGGTCCACAACGTCGCCCACCAACAAGACGAGCATCAAGGGCGATCAGAACTTCGGGAATAACCACCACATCGCATTCTTTTACAACCGATCGAGCTACGATTTGCAGCCCGGACCCAGTGGGCCGCCGGGACTGCCGGTGCCGCTCTGGAACGGCCAGGTCACTACATATGACGCGTCGGATTATCGCGTCACGCACGACTGGATTATTACGCCGCGCCTGCTCAATCACTTCTCAGTCGGCGGCAACAAGTTCATCAAGAACGCCTATTCGCCCAATGTCGGACAGAACTGGAAGAGCAAGATCTGTATCCCAAACGCCGTCGATTGCAATGTGAATTTTCCGAATGTCACTTTCAGCGAGTTCACCGGCTGGGGTAGCACGGCTTACAACGGAACCGAGCAGCCGATGTGGGCGATCAAGGATGACTTCAGCTATGTCCACGCCAGTCACACGCTGAAGTTCGGCTACGCGTTCGAGAGCCAGCATGCGGCCGGGTTCGGACAGCAGAACATCTCCGGCAACGCGGGATTCAGTTTCCTGGAGACTGCCGTGCCGGGGGCGACGTCGGCCACGAGCGGTAGTTCGTTCGCGTCGTTCCTGCTCGGCGCGGCGGACACCGGAGCTACCGAGACGATCCGGACTCTGCCGCAAATTTACGATTACCACGGCTTCTACGCGCAGGACGACTGGCGCATTACACCGAAGCTCATGCTGAACTTCGGGCTGAGATACGAGTTCACGCGCCCGCCGTTCCAGCCGCAGTTGCAGTACGAAGACTTCTCGGCGACTACACCGAATCCGGCGGTTAACGGATACCCGGGCGCGCTGATCTTCGCCGGCAACGGCCCCGGCCGTCAGGGCACGCCTTACCTGGTGCCCGGCTGGTACAACGGATGGGGCCCGCGAATCGGGTTCGCCTACGGTCTGAATTCCAAGACTACGATCCGCGGCGGATTTGCCCGTACGTTCGCACGCTCGACCGTCGTCTCCGGCACGACGCATTACAGCGGCTTCATCGGGCAGTATGCGTTCTCGTCCACGAACCAGGGCGTGACGCCGGCATTCTACTGGGATAAAGGCCTGCCGTCGTATCCGCTGCCGCCGCAGATCAATCCATCGTTCGACAACAACAACAGCACCTACTATTGGCAGGGACAGGATGCGACGCGGATGCCGGAGATCCTGACCTACACGTTCAGCATTCAGCGCCAGATCACGTCCAGCACCGTGCTGGAGGCCGATTTCAACGCCACTAACGGCGTGCATTTGCAGACCGGGCTGGTGAACATCAACCAGGTTCCGATGTCGGTGGTCAATGGTTTGATTTCGCAACTGGGAGCGGCGGGTGCGGTCAGCCTGCTGAACGCGAACATCACGTCCGCGGCGGCGCAGAGCGCCGGGGTTCCGATCCCGTATCCGAATTTCACGAATCCGGCGGTGCAGCGTTCGATGACGGTGGGGCAGGCGCTGCGGCCGTTCCCACAATACCTGACGATCGATTCCAGCCAGAGCGGCGACAAGAGCGGCCACTCGGTATACGATGCGCTCGTGCTGAAACTCGACCATCGGTTCTCCAAGGGACTGACGATGCAGTGGAGCTATGCGTTTTCCAAGCTGCTGACGGATTCCGACACGTATTACGCCAATGCCGGCTTCGCCGAGGATCAGGGAAACAGGCGTCTGGAGAAGTCGATTGGAGCGTACGATCAGACGCACGCCGTAAAGCTGAACACGATTTACGAAATGCCGTTCGGTCCGGGGAAGCGCTGGCTCACGCACGGTGTCGCCGCGCAGGCGCTCGGCGGGTGGAGGATCTCTGCCATCCAGGTGTACGCCAGCGGGTATCCTCTAGCGGTAACCCGCAATGCGCCGATGTCGATTTTCAACGGCGTCAACCGCCCCTACATCACGACTTACGATTGGGCTACGTCTTACTCGGGCCGTTTCGATCCGAACAAGGAGTTGTATCTGAACCCGGCGGCATTCCCGGCGCAGCCGGCCGGCGTCCTCGGCAATGCCACCCGCTACAATCCGCTCGTGCGCGGATTCCCGAACCGCAATGAAAACGTCAGCCTCGGTAAGAGTTTCCGGTTCACCGAGCGGTTTCGTCTTGATTTTCGCGCGGAGGCATTCAACATTTTCAATCGAACCGTGTTTTCGAACCCAAGCACCAACCTGAACGCCACGACGTTCGGGCTGGTGTCGGGCCAGGCGAATTCCGGACGGCAGATGCAGATGGCCTTGAAGCTTTACTGGTAGGCGGCGGATCAACGTCCGACTGTATATTGCAACTTTGCAACGTTTGCGCTCACGCCTCCGTTGTGATAATGTCTTCCGAACGTTGGAGGGGTCATGAAAACTCGTATCGCCCTGTTCTGCCTTAGCTCGCTCATTCTCCTGCCCGCCGGCCACGCACAGACGACAGCCGGTCTGAACGGAGTTTTAACGGACGCCAGTCGCGCAACCGTTCCTGGCGCCCGCGTTTCCATCAGCAACATCGACACCGGTCTGAAGCGGGAGTCTATCAGCAGCGATTCCGGAAGCTACGAATTTCTGCTGCTTCCGCCCGGCAGCTACACGCTAACAGCGGAGAAACAAGGTTTCCGGCCGATTACGCAAGAGGGGATCCGGCTGGAGGTGAACCAGATCGCCCGTATCGACCTGACGATGCAACTCGGTGCAGTGAGCGAGGTGGTAGAGGTGCAGGCGGCGGCGCCGCTGCTGGAGTCCAACACATCCGCGGTAGGCCAGGTGATCGAGACTAAGGCTGTGAGCGATCTGCCGCTAAACGGACGAAATTTCGCACAGCTTGCGATTCTGGGCCCGGGCGCGATCGGCGTCGGATACGGTCCCGCGGGTACGATTGGAAGCGGCTCGCGCCCCGACGATACGCGACCCGGCACGGAACTGATGGTAAACGGCAATCGCGAAATGTCCAACTCCATGACTCTCGACGGTGTGGACGACAATTTCCGCCGCAACGCGCTGATTACGGTCCGCCCGAGCGTGGAAGACATCCAGGAATTCAAGATGCAGACGAACCTGTTCGGCGCAGAGCAGGGACGGAGTTCCGGCGCCACCGTCAATATCATCACCAAGAGCGGGACCAACGCTTACCACGGCAGCGCGTTCGAGTTCATACGCAACAACGATCTCGACGCGAGGAACTTCTTCAATGCCGCCGGCGTAGCGCTGCAGCCACCGTTCCATCAGAACCAGTTTGGAGGGAGCCTGGGCGGTCCGATTGCGCGCAACAAGATTTTCTTCTTTACCGACTACGAAGGACTCCGCAAACAGCAGGGAACCAACACCAGCGTCAATACAGTGCCGACGGCAGCCGAGCGGCAGGGCAACTTCAGCGCGGTGCGGCCCATTTTCGATCCGGCTTCGCTCACCGCGGCTCCAGGCACGGCCAGCGGCTACACGCGCACGGAGTTTCCCGGTGACATCATTCCCGCGAACCGTTTCGATTCGGTGACCTCGCGGCTGATTCAAGCGTACCCGCTGCCTACGGGGTCCGGGCTGGTGAACAACCAGTTCACGAATCCGGTGCTGGGGCAGCAATACGACCAGGGTGACGCCCGGATGGATTACGCACTCAATGCCAGGAACACCATATTCGGCCGCTTTTCCCGGCAGGAGACGAGGACGCAGACGCCATCCACATTCGGATTCCGCAATGTTCCCGGTGTCTCGATTCCGCTCAATCTCGGCAACAGCAGCACGTATGCCGGCACGAACACACAGACCGCCTACAATGCCGTGGCGGCGATCACACACGTGTTCAGCCCCACCTTTCTGATGGATCTGCGGATGGGCTTTTCGCGATTCAACATGCATAATCTCGACGCACAGGCGCCCTCGAGCGGGCCCGGGCTGGGGACGCAACTCGGCGTGCCCTTTTCCAACCAGTTACCGCAGGCCAATGGCATGCCCATTTTCAGCCCTTCCGGGTACACAGGGATTGGGGGGCCGGCCTCCATTCCCACGATTCGGCTGGAGAACACGTTCAACCCGGTGGTCAGCTTCACGAATGTTCGCGGAAGCCATACGCTGAAATTCGGAACGAGCCTGGTGCGACGGCAGATTATCGACTTTCAAATGAACCAGGGCAACGGACTGTTCAACTTCGGCCCCACTATCACGGACAATCCCAATACGCCGGCAGGCACCGGCGATGCGATGGCCAGCATGCTGCTCGGGGCCTACAGTTCGCTGGCGCAGGACCTGCAACTGGTGTGGGCCGGATACCGGGTACTCGAGATGGGCAGCTATATTGCCGACGACTGGCGGGTGAGCAGCCGCCTCACTCTCAATATCGGATTGCGGTACGAGTTTCTGCCGCCGCCTGTCGAAGTATCGAGCCGAATGATGAATCTGAACACGCAGACGGGGAAGGTCATGATCGCGGGTTATAACACGGGGCGGCACGTCGGGATCCAGACGCAGTGGAAGCAGTTCGCGCCGCGCTTCGGCTTCGCCTACCAGTTGTTCCCGACCACCGTATTGCGCGGAGGCTATGGGATCTTCTACAACGCCCAAGGGTCGGGCGGCGGCCTCTTCCGGATGCACCGATATCTGCCCTTCGCCGCGTCCGACGCCGTCACCGCAAATGAGCTGTCGCCGAATTACCTGAAGGTGCAGAACGGGCTGCCCCCGGCGCCCACAACGGACTTTGCGGTAGTCTCGAATAATCCCGTGGGAAGTTTTCTCACTATACCAGCCAACTATAGAAACTCGTACGCGCAGCAGTTTAATTTCGGCCTCGAGCACGAACTGAAGAGCCAGAGCATCGTGCTGAAGGCTTTTTATCTGGGCAACCTCGGCCGGCATCTCGACATCAACTACAACTACAACCAGGCGATACCCGGACCGGGCGCGGTTGCGCCGCGCATGCCGCTCTATGGCATCGCGCCGGGGGTGGTGGGCGATACTTATGCGGCCACTGACGGCGACTCCGATTATCACTCCATGCAACTGACCGCGGAAAAGCGCTTTTCGCACGGACTCAGTTTTCTCAGTTCCTACACGTGGGCGCACTCGATCGACAACGTGCCGTTGCAGCAAAGCGGGAACGGCGAAGGACCGATTCCGCAAGATACCCGGTATCGCTTCCTCGACCGCGGCAACAGCCTCTTTGACATCCGCCACCGCTACACGCAGACTTTGCTTTACGATCTGCCGTTCGGGCAGGGACGGCGGTTCCACTTTGATCGCAAGTGGGCGAATGGCGCGTTCGGCAACTGGCAGATCAACATGATTTTGAGCAAGCAGACAGGACTGCCGTTTGCGCCCGTGCTGGCCAACTCGGTTGCCAATACCGGTTCCTCGAGCCGGCCCGATCTGCTGGCGGACTGGCACATCGACAATCCCACGATCACGCATTGGTTCAACACCGCTTTGAACACCCCGGGCGCGCCGTGGGCTACGCCAACGCTTTACACGTTCGGTAACGCAGGGCGCGGGATTCTGCGCGGTCCCGGACGGACGAATCTGGACACGTCGGTGTTCAAGGAGTTTCCGGTTACAGAGAAGTATCGGCTGCAGTTCCGGGGAGAGTTCTTCAATGTCCTGAACCATCCGCAGTTCGATCTGCCGGGGCAGACCATCGGAAGTCCGAGTGCCGGCGTAATTTCGGGAACCGTGGGGACGCCGCGAGACATTCAGTTCAGTCTGCGCCTGCATTTTTAGCGAATTTTTCAGGAGACCTTATGCAACCTACATATACAGGACCGGCTCATGACGCGTAGGGAGGCCCTCGCCGGATTTCTCCAGTTTGTGGCCGCATCGCCGTTATATGCGGATCGAAAATATTCCGAGCTCACGGATCCGATACTGTCGGCGGCGAACGTCTTCGACATGCAGGCGCTGGCTAAGAAGAAGCTCGACCCGCTCGCCTGGGATTATATGGACGAGGGATCGGAAGACGAGGTTGCACTGCGGGACAATCGCGCGGGTTTCGGGCGCCTGATCATCCGGCCGCATTTCCTGCAAAATGACGTGAGTAAGATCGATATTTCGACGAACCTGTTCGGGAAAGAACTCGCCCACCCGATCTTCATCTGTCCCACCGGAGGTAAGAATTGCATCTTCCCAAACGGCGAACAGGAGACGGCATTGGGCGCCGGGCTTTCGAACACGATGATGATCACCAGCGGCGGGATCGATGCAACGATCAAGGCCGGCAAAGGGCCGAAGATCTGGTGGCAGTTCACGACTGCCGGCCAGTTTCAGACCAGGAATCAGATGGTGGACTTCGCCGAAAGCCTGCAGGATAAGGGCTGCACGGGTATTTCGGTGACAGTGGACATTTATCACGTTTCGCACCGGGAGCGGAGTATCCATAACAAGCTGGTGCGCAACTGGTGTCAGGGGAACGGTATTCCGCGGGATAGCGGGGGCGGCGTGGTCCACAAGCCCGAGGAGATCGTTTGGACCGCGGGCGATTTCCCCGCGCCCCACCCGTTTCCGACACCGACCTGGGACACCCTACAGCGGCTGCGCGAGGCCGCGGCGGACATGCCTGTCATCGTCAAGGGCATCATGACTTCCGAGGACACCGAGCGGGCGGTGAAGTACGGGCTTTCAGGCGTGATCGTCTCGAACCATGGCGCACGCCAATTGGATCAAGTGGGTGGTACGATCGAGGCGCTCCCGGAGTGCGTAAAGGCTGCCGGAGGCAAGATTCCGGTGATGATCGACGGCGGCTTTCGCCGGGGGACCGACATCTTCAAAGCGCTGGCGTTCGGTGCGGCTGCAGTCGGCATAGGGCGGCCTTACCTGTGGGGCCTCGGGGCATTCGGCCAGCGGGGCGTGGCGCGTGTGATAGAACTGCTACGGGCCGAACTCGGCACGGACATGGGGATGGCCGGCGTCGCAAAAATATCGCAGATCGACCGCAGTTTTGTGCGCATCCGGCAATGACGATCCGCATTCTCTTTTGCCTGATGTGGTCCTTCGGCGCTTTTGGCGCGGGCGAAGGTAAAATCTTACGACCGGCTGACAAGTCCGCCCTACCTTCCGCCGACGTCGATATCGTGGCAACCGCTCCCGCTGGAAAACTCGAACTCGACGGTAAGGCGGTCGCGCCCGAGCAGCCATTTCCGAATGTATTCCACGTTAAGGTGCGGGCAGCGCCGGGCATCCACAGGCTGTCTCTTATTTGGGAAGGTGGAAGTCAGGACATCCAGTTCTACTGTGGATCGGCTCCACCCTCCGGTTTTGCGGCATTTCATCAGCATCCGCCAGTGGCAGGCATCGAGTGCACAACGTGTCACGAGTTGACCAGGCGCGGGCGTTTTCACTTCAAGGGCGGCGAGGTCTGTTTGGGATGTCATCAGAAGGAGACTTTTGCCAAAGTTCACACGCATACGCCGGACGTCCTGAATCAATGCGGGATGTGCCACAATGCGCACGGGTCCACGGTGAAAGCGCATATGCTCTATCCGCCGGCGATCGCGTGCAAGCAGTGCCACAACTGAGCAACCCGTAGCGCCAACCGGGCTGTGGCACCCACCACTTCACGATGCGTGGGTATGTGCGCCTTCCGTTAACCGGGAGATGCCGGCGGCGAGCGCGCTCACGGTTTCATCCACGTCGGCGCGCGTGTGGGCCGCTGACAACGAGCACTGTTTCACGGCCAGCGGGAAGAAGTAAACCCCCGATTCAATCAGATGCTGGCGCAGGGCGTTGTCGAAAGCGAAGTCGTGGTTGGCGGCCAAGTCGTGCCAGTCTTTGGGGACGTGGTCCATGAAGTAGAGACAAAACGCGGAACGCAAGCGCGAGAGCGTCCAAGGAAGTTTGATGGAGAGCTCCTGGTGGATTGAGGTTTCCAAGTATGCGCCCAAGGTCTCCAGGTGGCGATAAACCTCGCCGTTGTTTTGCAGCAATCGCTCGAGGGTGGCGATGGCCGCTAGCGTCGGTACGGGATGCGCGTTGTAGGTGCCCGCGAGCAGCACGCGCTTGGAGGCGTCGGGGTGGACGAAGTAGTCCATGAGGTCGCGTCTGCCGCCGATGGCCGCGATCGGATACCCGTTCGCCAGGGCCTTGCCGTAGATGGCCAGATCCGGCGTCACGCCGGAAAGCGCGGCGTAGCCGCCGAAGGCGTGGCGGAAGCCCGTCTTCACTTCATCAAAAATGAGCACGAATCCGAATTCGGCGGACAAGCGTTTCAGGCCGTCGAGGTATCCGGGCACGGGCGGAACGACTCCTATGTTCTGCAGCACCGGCTCGAGGATCAATCCGGCAACCGGGTAACGCTCGCAGACGGCTCGCACGGAATCGAGATCGTTGAAGTTCACCGGATGCACGAGTTCGGCGTGCGCGTGGGGAATGCCCGCACTGATCGGCAGGAACGGGTACTCGCCCGCCGTCACACGCTCACCAAGGACATCAAGCGGCGTCATGAGATTGCATGCGACGTCGTTGTGCCAGCCGTCGTAGCCGCCCTGCATCACGATGATGTGATCGCGGCC
>Ga0070741_10016619_pt1 | contig 12227 bp, 12 predicted proteins | sample Coa_R1_4_FD_66440 | JGI IMG/M metagenome (GOLD analysis project Ga0070741, IMG submission 66440) | Surface soil microbial communities from Centralia Pennsylvania, which are recovering from an underground coalmine fire - Coalmine... | ecosystem: Environmental > Terrestrial > Soil > Unclassified ...
GAGCAGCCGTCGACGAGCGCCGCGTCCTCGAGCTCCTGCGGGATCGTCTTGAAGAACCCCATCAGCAGCCACGTCGCGAACGGGATCGTGAACGACGGGTAGACGACGATCAGCGCCCACAGCGTGTTCCGCAGGTGCAGCTCGGCGACGAGGCGCGAGAGCGGCAGGAAGAGGAGCGTCGGCGGAACGAGGTAGACGAGGAAGATCCCGACGCCCGCGCTCTGGCCCCAGCGGCCGGCCAGGCGCGCCAGCGAGTAGCCCGCCGGCAGCGCGAAGACCAGCGTGATCGCGACGACGACGACACCGACGACGATCGTGTTCGCCAGCCAGGTCGGGTAGTTGGTGTGGTGGAAGATGAAGCCGACGTGCTTGGTCGTCGCGGAGTCCCAGAACCTCCACCGCAGCGGGTTGAAGACGTACGGAACGTGGTTCTGGTCCGACACCGGCTGGTAGAGGTCGGAGTCCTCCTTGAACATCGTCATCAGCATCCAGTAGAAGGGGAATGCGAGCACGATCGCGAACGGCCCGACGACGAGGTACGTTCCGAGCTTGCGGCGAAGGAGAACGAGGACCTCCACTACGACACCTGCGCGCGCCGCGCCGACACGAGCATGACGATGCTCACCACCGCGAGCAGCGGGAACAGGTAGAGGGAGATCGCCGCGCCCTCGCCGAGCGCGCTGCCGTTGATTCCCTTCGCGAATGCCCACGTCGTCAGCACCTGCGTGCTGTTGAACGGGCCGCCCTGCGTGAGGATCCAGACGACGGCGAAATCCCCCGCCGTGAAGACGATGCCGAAGAGCACCGCCACGAGCGCGATCGGCAGCTGCAACGGCAGCGTCACGTACCAGAGCTTCTTGATGCCGGTCGCGCCGTCGATCTTCGCGGCGTCCTCGACCTCGTTCGGGATCGAGGCAAGGCCCGCGATGAAGATCACGACCGCGAACGGGAGGATCCGCCACGCGTGCACGCAGGTGATCGCGATCTTCGCGAGCGTCGGCTGCCCGAGCCATTGCGGAGGGTTCTGCGTCGAGCAGCCGTGCTCGCCCGCCGCCCAGCAGACGGCGTTCAGCAGGTGCAGCTTGCCGAGCGTCCAGTTGAAGATGCTGAACGCGCTGTCGAGCATCCAGAGCCACCCGATCGTGCTCATCACGACCGGCGCCGCCCACGGCAGGACAATCAGAAAACGGAGGAGCCACTTGCCGCGGAATTCCCGGACGATGTAGTGCGACAGGATCGACGCTCCGATCAGGACGAGCGCCTGCGAGGCGCCGGTGATGATCAGCGTGTTCTTGAGCGCAGTCTGGAAGTTGCCGTCGTGCCAGGCGTTGACGAAGTTGTCGAAGCCGACGAACTTCCCGCTCAGCGACCCGCCGGTCGCGTCGGTGAGGCTGAGGTAGATCGCCCAGCCGAACGGCACCCCGACGACGACGAGCATGAAGACGACGGCCGGGCCGATCAGCGCAGGCGCGAGGAACCGCCGCTCCTCGAGGAGCTGGCGCCTGCGCCGGCGGGCGACGATCCGACCCCCCGCTGCCTCGACCACGACGCGATCATGACGGAGCTTCGTACGGCGAGCAAGTGCCGCTACCGTGCGAGCCGCGGCACGCAGTAGATTTGCCCGGGGTCCATGGCCGAGATCAAGCTCGAGAACCTGACGAAGGTCTACCCCGACGGCACGCGCGCCGTCTCCGAGATGAACCTCGACGTCGCGGACGGCGAGTTCGTCGTCTTCGTCGGCCCGTCCGGGTGCGGGAAGACGACCGCGCTGCGGATGATCGCCGGCCTCGAGCCGATCACCGAGGGAGTCGTCCGGATCGGCGACGAGGTCGTGAACGCGCTGCCGCCGAAGGACCGCGACGTGGCGATGGTCTTTCAGAACTACGCCCTCTACCCGCACATGAGCGCCTACGACAACATGGCGTTCGCGCTCAAGATGCGCGGTCTCGAGAAGCGCGAGATCGAGCGCCGCGTGCGGGGCGCCGCGCGGATCCTCGGCCTCGCGGAGGTGCTCCCGAAGAAGCCGCGGACGCTGTCTGGCGGCCAGCGCCAGCGCGTGGCGATGGGGCGCGCGATCGTCCGCGAGCCGCGCGCCTTCCTGATGGACGAGCCGCTCTCGAACCTCGACGCGAAGCTGCGCGTCGAGATGCGGGCGGAGATCTCACGCCTTCAGCGCGACCTGCAGGTGACGACGATCTACGTCACGCACGACCAGACGGAGGCGATGACGATGGGCGACCGCGTGGTCGTGATGCGCGGCGGCCACCTGCAGCAGGTCGACACGCCGCAGCGGCTCTACGACCGGCCGGCGAACCTGTTCGTCGCCGAGTTCATCGGCTCGCCCGCGATGAACCTCGTGCTCGCAACACCGGTCGCGAGCGACGGCGGCATGAGCGTCCGCTTCGGCGACCACACGCTCCGGATCGACGACAGCCTGCTCGAGGCGCGGCCCGGCCTGCGCGACTACGTGGGCAGGGAGGTCGTGCTCGGGATCCGGCCGGAGGACATCGAGGACGCCGCGGTGGCCGCCGACGCGCCGGCCGACCGGCGGCTGACGGTCTCCGCCGACATCCGCGAGGACATGGGCTCCGAGGTGTTCCTCCACTTCTCCGTGCAGGCCCCGCCGGTGCGGACGCAGGAACTCGTCGAGGCGCTCGAGGAGGAGGCGGTCGAGGCGCTCGAGCAGCGCGCGCGCCTGACCGGCGTCCCGTTCGTCGGCCGCCTCGACCGCACGACCCGCGCGCGCGAGGGCGAGCCGATCGAGCTCGCCGTCGACACGCGGCACCTCCACTTCTTCGACGAGGAGAGCGGCGCCGGCATCTATTGAGAACGGGGGAAACCATGTTTCCCCCGTTGGCCCCCTTCTTCTTCGCAGCGCCGGTTTCGCCGCAGCGGCCTACGCCGCGGAGACCCCGGCTGCGGCGGCGGGCGTACGCGAGCCTTCTAGCTTTCGAGGCGGGCGTCGAGGGTGATCTCGACGTTGCCCGCGAGGGCCTTCGAGACCGGGCAGTTCGCCTTCGCGCCCTCGGCGGCCTCGCGGAACCCGGCCTCGTCGACGCCCGGCACCTTGCCGGTCAGCTCGAGGCGCATCTGCGTGATGCCCGTGCCCGGGACGAAGGTGGAGGTCGCGCGGGCCTGGAGCCGCTCCGGAGCGTGACCCGCCTGCGCCAGCCCATGCGAGAGCGCCATGCAGAAGCAGGCTGCGTGCGCGGCGGCGATCAGCTCCTCCGGGCTCGTGCGGCCCGACTCGCAGGGCTCCGAGCGCGAGGCCCACGTCACCTCCTGGCCGGCGAGGACGCCGCTCCCGGTCGACTCGATCCTGCCGGCGCCCTCCATCAGGCTGCCGCTCCACGTCACCTGCGCTGTCCGCTCCGCTGCCATCGCGTCTCCTTCCTCTAGGAACCGGCAAACCGAACGGGGCGAACCCTACGCCATGACCTCCACGCGCCGGGACGACTCGTCTGCGCTCGACTCGCGGTCGAGGACCTCCTCGAGCGCGCGGATCGAGACCTCGATCTGGTCGAGCGTCGGCTCGCGCGTCGTCAGCCGCTGCAGCCAGAGCCCCGGCGCGAGCAGCCAGAGCAGCCAGCGCTGGTCGGTGTGCTTGCCCGCGAAGCGGATCAGCTCGTACGCGAGGCCCGCGATCACCGGCAGCAGCGCGATCCGCGTCACGACGAGCCAGTACCAGGCGGGCCGGCCGAAGAAGGCGAAGACGAAGACGGCGATCACCATCACCCAGAGCAGGAACGCCGTCCCGCAGCGGACGTGGATCTTGCTGAAGCGCTGCACGCCCTCGGGCGTCAGCTCGACGCCCGCCTCGTAGGCGTTGATCGCCTTGTGCTCGGCGGCGTGGTACTGGAAGACGCGGCGCAGGTCGGGGAGCAGCGAGATCAGGCCGAGGTAGAGGACGAACATCGTCACCCTGATCAGCCCCTCGACGATCACGAACCAGCCCGCGGTCCTGATCGGCAGCCTGCTCGTGATCAGCGCCGGGCCCACCTTGAACAGCATCACCGCGAAGCCGATCGCGATCGCGAACGCGAAGATCAGCTGGCCTCGGCTCAGCTCCGTCTGCACCTCGGCCTGCTCCTCGGCGGCCGGGTCCTGCGCGGCGTAGTTGGCGGAGATCGCGAGCGCGCGGAAGCCGATCCCGAGCGACTCGCCGAGCGCGATCACGCCGCGGACGACGGGCAGGCGCCAGATCCGCCGGCGCGCCATCGGCGAGTCGATCCGCCGCGCGACCTGGGCGATGTCGCCGTCCGGCTTGCGCACGGCCACCGCCCAGTTCGACGGGCCGCGCATCATCACGCCCTCGAGGACGGCCTGCCCGCCGATGGCGCTCACGGGAAGCTCAGCCCCGGCGCGTTGTGCCGCCCGCGCCGCCGGCACCGCGCGCAGACGCGCGCTCGGAGCCGGCGCCGCGCGCAGACGCGCGCTGCAGCCGGCGCTGGAAGCGCTCGACGCGGCCGCCCGTATCCATCAGCTTCTGCTTGCCCGTGTAGAACGGGTGGCAGGCCGAGCAGATCTCGACGTGCAGCTCGGGCTTCGTCGAGCGCGTCTCGAACTCGTTCCCGCACGCGCAGCGGACGTGTGCGATCACGTACTCGGGATGGATCTCGGCCTTCATCGCCGGCCCAGGATAGCAGAGGCCGTTTCGGGCGCCGCGTTGCCCCCCGAGACGACGGCGGCGACGGTGTCGCCCGGCTCGAGGGCGACCCTGCCGGCGAGCAGCGCGGCGACTGCGGCGGCGCCCGCCGGCTCGCAGGCGAGCTTCGCGCGGCGGTAGAGGAAGCGGAAGCCCTCCTCGATCTCGTCGTCGGTGACGAGCACGCTCTCGACGCCGGCGGCCGTGCAGAGCTCGATCGCGTTCCCGCCGGCGAACGGCGCGTTCAGGCCGTCCGCGATCGAGGCGACGCCGCTCGGGACGGAACGGCCGGCGGCGAGGCCGTCGTGGAGCCCGCACGAGCCTTCGGGCTCGACCGCGACGACGCGGCGGCCGACCGCGCACGCCGCCGCGGCGATCCCGGAGACCAGCCCGCCGCCGCCCGCCGGCACGAGCAGGACGGTCGTCTCGGGGACGTCCTCCAGCACCTCGAGCGCGACCGTCCCCTGGCCGGCGATCACGGCCGGGTCGTCGAACGGGTGGACGAGCGTCCGGCCCGTCTCCTCGACCAGCTCGGCGAGCCGCTCGAACGCCTCGGCGGGGCCGGAGGCGGCGAGATCGACGCTCGCGCCGTAGCCGCGGGCGGCGTCGACCTTCGCCTGGTTCGCGCCCTGCCACATGACGACGAGCGAGTCGATCCCCTCGGCCGTCGCCGCCCAGGCGAGCGCCTGGGCGTGGTTGCCGGCGGAGATCCCGATCACGCCCCGCCGGCCCTCCTCCTCGGTCAGCGTCGCCAGCTTCGTCAACACGCCGCGCGGCTTGAACGACCCCGTCCGCTGGAAGAGCTCCGCCTTCAGCACGCAGCGCGCGCCGGCGAGCCGGCTCAGCGTCTCGGACGAGAACGTCGGCGTCCGGTGCAGCCGCCCCCGGATCGTCGTCTGCGCCCGGAGGACATCCTCCCGCGTGACCACCGGGCCGAGTCTACGGGTCGCCCGCGAGGCCCTTCGCAGCCCTGTCCAGGTGCCAGACCCCCGGCCGTGGCCATTTCGTGTAGAAGCCCTGCACCTGCCGCATTTTCGATCCCTCGCGGCGCATGCTGCTTTCGGACATGTGTCGGGGTCAGACCCCGGGGCCTGGCTGGTTAGGTCAGGGTGTACTCCGGGCCCGAGCCGCCCTCCGGCGGCGTCAGCCGGCCGCCCTTGGCGGTGATCGCGCCGCACTGGACGCAGTTCGAGGGCGTCACCAGCACCTCGACCTTGCCCGCGTCCTCCTCGCCGACCTCGTAGACCTGCGCTGGGCACATGCGCGCCCAGAGCTGCGCGACCTCGCGCGGGACGCGCGTCTGGATGCGGATGTGGCTCGGCTGGTCGTCGCGCGTCCGGTTCCCGGAGGCGAACACCGAGGACAGCTTGTCGAAGGTGAGCTTCCCGTCGGGCGCGGGGTACGAGCGCGCGCGGTCGGTGACGATCAGCTCGTGGTCCGTGTCCCTCTCGAGGCGGAAGTCGCGCGGCGGGAACTTGCCGAGCGTGACGGTGGCCGCGCTCGCGATCGCGCCGCCGAGGTAGAAGCCCCGGCCGAACGCAGGCCGCATGTTGCGCACCTGGTGCAGCTCCTTCCAGACGAAGCTCTCGCGCACGGCGCGGTCGTAGCCCTCGAGCGCCCCGATCCGGCCCGGCGTCTCGCCGGGCTGCACCGCCGCGTAGGCCGCCTCGGCCGCGAGCCGGCCGGTCTCCATCGCGTAGTGGACGCCCTTGAGCGCCGGCACGTTCACGAAGCCCGGACCGTCGCCGCAGAGCAGGAGCCCCGGCGCGTGCAGCCGCTTCGGCAGCGAGAGGAAGCCGCCTTCGGGGATCGTCTTCGCGCCCCACTCCAGGCGCTCTCCGCCCTCGAGCAGGCGCCGGATCTTCGGATGCGTCTTCAGCTCCTGCAGCAGGTCGTGCACCGACAGCTCGGCATCGGTGTAGTCGAGGCCGACGACCAAGCCGATCGTGAGCATGTCCTCCCCCATCGGGTAGACGAACGACCCGCCGAACTCCCGGTACCGGGCGCCCAGCCGCAGCGGCCAGCCCATCGTGTGGACGACGTGGCGGAGCGGCCGCGCGACCCGCCAGACCTCCTTGACGCCGAGCGCCCACACCTGCGGGCTCTCACCGTGGAGCCCGAAGCGGTCGAGCGCCGCGCCGGTCAGGTGCCCCTGCGTGCCCTCGGCGAGCACGGTGACCTTCGCGCGCAGCTCGGAGCCGGGCTCGAAGTTGCCGAGCTCCTCGCCGTGCCGGCCGCGGCCACGATCGCCCGTCTTGACGCCGCGCACGCGACCGTCGGCGACGAGGAGCTGCTGCGCGGGCGTCTCGGCGAGGATCGTCGTGCCCGCCTCCTCGGCCTGCTCCGCGAGCCAGCGACCGACCTGCGAGAGCGAGACGACGACGTTCCCGTGGTTCAGCATCGTCGGCGGCGGCGGGATCCGGATCGCGCGCTTCGGCGTCAGGTAGTAGACCGCCTCGGCGGCGACCTCGCCGTAGTTCGGCAGGTCCTTCAGCTGCTTGCGGCCGCGGAAGAGCCGGTGGAAGCCGCGCGGGTTGATGACCGCGCCCGAGAGCAGGTGCGAGCCGGGCTGCTTCCCCTTCTCGACGAGCGCGACCGGCACCTCCCCGAGCCGCTCCGCCGTCGCCGGGTCGTCCTCGAGGAGCTGGCCGAGGCGGATCGCGCACGAGAGGCCGGCAGGCCCGGCGCCCACGATCAGGATCCCGACGTCGATCGCCTCGGGGTCGGCGGGCGCGGCGATCGCCTCGGCGCCGTTCCACGGCGGCGGCACCTTCGCCGGCGAGACCATCAGCTCTTGGCCTGACGGACGAGCTCGGCGAGTCTGGGCAGGATCTGGTGGAGGTCGCCGACGACGCCGAGGTCGGCGAACTCGAAGATGGGCGCGTTCGCGTCCTTGTTGATCGCGACGATCGTTCCCGACGACTGCATCCCCACCTTGTGCTGGATCGCGCCCGAGATCCCGCAGGCGACGTAGAGCTTCGGCGACACCGTCTTCCCCGTCTGCCCGACCTGCGCCGAGTACGGGTACCAGCCGGCGTCGACCACCGCACGCGTCGCGCCGACCGCGCCGCCGAGCGCACGCGCGAGCTCCTCGACGACGCCGAAGCCGTCGGGGCCGCCCAGCCCGCGGCCGCCGGCGACCACGATGTCCGCGTCCTCGATCGAGGGCCCGCTCTGCTCCTCGTGGGCCTGCTCGACCATCGCCGTCCGCAGCGAGTGCTCCTCGAGCTCAACGGGCACGGCCACGAGCTCCGGCGCGGCGCCCTCGGCGGCCGGCTCGAAGCTCCCCGCCCGGAAGAGCGCCAGCCTCGGCGTCTGCTTCCAGCCGACCTCCACGTAGACGCTGTCGCCGAGGGCCGGCCGAGTGCCGACGAGGCCGCCGTCGCGCTCGGCGACGTCGACGAGGTCCCAGTTGAGCCCGGCGTCGAGCCGCGCGGCCAGCCCGGACGCCACGTCGGCGGCGAGCACGGAGGCCGCGAAGAGCACGTTGTCGAAGGCCTCGGCGCGAACGAGCCCGGCGAGCACGTCCACCCGCGGCTGCGGCAGCGGCGCCTCCAGGCGCGGATCATCCGCGACGAAGACGCGAGCGGCGCCGGCGGCCTTCGCGGCCGCGCCCTCGACCGAGGAGCCGCAGACGACGCCCGCGACCTCGCCGCCGAGCTGCGTCGCCTTCGCGAGCACGCCGAGCGAGCTCTTCGTCAGCTCGTCGCCGTGGTGCTCGAGGAAGACGAGCGTCTTCACAGCAGCCGCCGCTCCTGCAGGAACGCCACGATCTGCTCCGGCGCGCTGCCGTCGTCCTCGATCCGCCGCGAGTCGCCGCGCGGCGGCGGCGGGTTCAGTCCGAGCACGACCGTCGCCGAGCTCTCCTCGCCTGCCTCCGAGAGACCGAGGTCGCCGAGCGAGAGCACCTCCTGCGGCTTCTTCTTCGCGCCCATGATCCCCTTCAGCGACGGGTACCGCGGCTCGTTGATCGCGTCCGAGACCGCCACCACCGCCGGCAGCGGCGCCTCGATCCGGTCGTAGCCGAACTCCGTCTGCCGCTTCACGATCAGCTTCCCGTCGCCGACCTGCAGCTCGGAGGCCTGCGAGACGACCGGCAGCCGTAGCCGCTCCGCGACCGCCGCCCACAGCACCGCCCCGTCCGAATCCGATGACTGCTGTCCGAACAGCACCAGGTCCGCCGACTCGCGCGCGAGCGCCGCGGCCAGCACCCGCGAGGTCACGACCAGGTCCGACCCGGCCAAGGCGTCGTCCGACACCAGGAGGACGCGGTCGGCGCCCATCGCGAGCGCCCGGCGCAGCGACTCGAGCGCGCGCGCCGGCCCCATCGAGACGACGACGACCTCACCGTCGCCGGAGGCCTCCTTCACGCGCAGCGCCTCCTCGACGGCGTTCACGTCGAACTCGTTCAGCGACGCCTGGCCCGACCGGTCGAGCCGTCTCGTCGCCGGATCGAGCCGCCTCGCCGCGCCCGCTTCCGGGACCTCCTTCACGCAGACCGCGACCTTCACGGCGGAGAACTCTAGGAGACGGCGGGCACCGCCCGCTGCAGGAAGTCGACGATCTCCTGCATCGGAGCGCCCGGGCCGTACACCTCGGCCACGCCCTGGGCCTTCAGCTCCTCGGCGTCCTCCGGAGGGATCGTGCCGCCGACGACGACCACCACGTCCTCGGCGCCCTGCTCGCGCAGGAGCTCCATGATCCGCGGCACCAGCGTCATGTGCGCGCCGGAGAGGATCGAGATGCCGACGGCGTCGGCGTCCTCCTGGATCGCCGTCTCGACGATCTGCTCGGGCGTCTGGTGGAGGCCCGTGTAGATGACCTCCATCCCGGCGTCGCGGAGCGCGCGCGCGATCACCTTCGCGCCGCGGTCGTGGCCGTCGAGGCCCGGCTTCGCGATCACGACGCGGATCTTCCCTGCCATCGCGTTCGGCAGTATAGGGACGTGCGCCTGCGGGTCGTGGGCAGCTCTCCCGCATGGCCGAACCCGGGCAGCGCCCACTCCGGCTACCTCGTCGACGGCCGGCTCCTGCTCGACTGCGGCCCGGGCGTCATGCAGCGGCTCCGCGACGCCGACGGCTGGAGCGCCGTCCGCTCGATCGTGATCAGCCACTTCCACCTCGACCACTGGGGCGATCTCGTGCCGTGGGTATGGGGGCGGCTCTACGGCGTCACCGACGGGACGCCGAAGCCGGAGCTGCTCGTCCCCGAGGGCGGCCGCGCGCTGCTCGACGCGTTCGCGGGCGACTTCGGCCGCGCGGGCATGTTCGACGCCGCGTTCGACGTGCGCGAGTACGGCGCCGGCGGCGTCGAGACGCTCGGCTACCGGATCGAGGCGGCCCCCGTGGCGCACTACGGCTTCACGACCTTCGCGCTGCGCGTCGACGACGGCGCCTCGGCCCTCGCCTACTCGGCCGACTCCGGCCCGTCCGACGCGCTCCGCGACCTCGCGAGCGGCGCCGACCTCTTCCTCTGCGAGGCGACGCTCGAGCGGGGCGAGCTCGACAACCCCGCCGGCCGCGGGCACCTCGCCGCGGACGAGGCGATCGCGACCTTCGAGGCGGCGGGGGCGCGCCGGCTGCTGCTGACGCACCGCCCGTGCGAGCTCGCCGCCCCCGACGGCGTCGAGGTCGCGAGCGACGGCCTCGAGCTCGACGTCGGCTGAGTGCCGCAATCGCGGCTCGGTCCGTCGGGCCCGCTTCGCCTGCGGGCCGAGCTCGCCCGCTACCCGTAGGCGACGGCGTAGATCGCTGTCGCGACGGCGCAGACGGCGATCGAGAGGAGGAGCTCGTGCCGGTACGGATCGCACAGCGCTCGCGCGTCCGCGACGCGCCGACGCCCTCGATCAGCCGATCGGGCTCAGCGGGACCGGCGGACGGTACGCCGGCGCCCAGTAGTCCACGAGCCAGCGATCCGTCCTCGGGTCCTTCACCAGGTTGATCGTGAACATCGTCCGCGTCTTGCCCGGAGAGACGAGGCCGACGTCGAGCTGCGCCTCGTTCGCGTAGGAGTACTCGACGCGGTAGCGCTCCTCGATCACCTTGCCCCGGAACGGGACGACGGGGATGTCGCCGCTCGCCCAGCGGCTGCGCGACATCGTGCCGCGGAGCGCGGTCGTGACGAGGTCGTAGCCGGCGGCGACGTTCTCGCGGCCGACGACGAGCCGGATGAAGCGGTGCGCGACGTCGCGCGCCCGCGGGTCGAGCGGCACCGGCTTTCGTCGCGTCTCGGGCTGCGCCGGGGTGCTCGAGAGCGGCGCGACGGCCCGGCGGCCGGTGTTGCCGACGACCGTCACGAGCACGGCGGCGACGCCGGCGGCGAGGACGAGCGACGAGGCGACGAGGAGCCGTCGCTGGGTGCGCGGCGACCGGAGGAAGCCGGCGGTCCGTGCGGCCACGCGGCCAGTCTAGATCCGGGCGAGCCGGGGCGGAGCTCCCGGCGCGGGCCCGCCGCCCGCGCCGCCTCGCCTCAGCCCAGGCCAGCCGCCGTGCCCGTGCGGACGTCGAGGACGAGCCTGGCTGGGCTCGTGCTGCGGACGTCGATCGCGTACGAGAGGGCGTCGCGCATCGTCGCGAGCAGCTCCGTCGGCTCGGACAGGGTGAGCTCGATCAGCGCGCGCTCGTCGGCGAGGCGGCGGACGTAGACGTCCTCGACCTTCGGCAGGTGGGCGAGCGCGCGCTCGAAGGCCGAGAGCGACGCGAAGTCCGCGAACGGCCCCGCCTCGATCTCGACCCTCGTCTCGAAGAGCTGCGTGTCGGAGCCGCTCGCCGCCGGCACCGGCTGCCGGAGCTGCGAGACGGGCGGGGGTACCGGCGTCAGGGTTGGCGGCGCGTCCGACGAGCCGGAGCCCGCCGCGGGGCCGGGCGCCGCCGGCGGAGCGGGCACGGGGGCGGGCGCCAGCGCGGGCGGGCTCTCCGTCTCGCGCGGCCTCGCACCCGGGCCCGTGGCGGGCTCCCCGGCAGCAGCGGTGGCAGGCGGCGGCACCGCGGCGAGCGGCGGCTCGGGGCGCGGACGGGGCTGCGGCGCGGCCGCCTCGGGAGGCTCGGGCGGCGGCGACTCGAAGGCGGGCGAGGGCTCGCGCTCGGCGGCAGCGGGCGGCTCCGGCTCGCGACGCTCGCCGGAGCCGGGGAAGAGCCGCTCGCCGCGCTCGATCCGCGTGATCGCCTGGTCGAAGTCGGAGAGCACGCCGCGCATCGCGTCGAGCAGCTTGTCCTTCACCCGCAAGAGCTCGTTGAACTGGGCGCTCGACTGCTCGACGCGTCGGCTCGCCTCGGCGCGGAGCCGAAGGGCCGACTCCTCGGCGGCGGCGAGCACCTCCCTTGCCCGCGCCTCGGCGTCCTGCTCGATCTCGGCCGCGCGCGCGAGCGCGCTCGACATCAGCCGCGCGAGCTCGAGCTCGCGGCCCTGCACCGACTCGAGCTCGCCGCGTGCGTGCGCGAGCTCGTCCTCGAGCTCGCGGTTGCGCGCGCGCAGCGACTGGACGTCGTCGTCGAGCTGGCCGAGCGCGAGCCGGAGCTCCTCGAGCGCCGCCTCGACGTCCTCGCGCCGGTAGCCGCCCCCGAGCCGGCGGTAGCGAAGGGAC